>Ga0335072_10007230_pt1 | contig 16189 bp, 10 predicted proteins | sample Lox_Sample_21_FD_206725 | JGI IMG/M metagenome (GOLD analysis project Ga0335072, IMG submission 206725) | Soil microbial communities from Loxahatchee National Wildlife Refuge, Florida, United States - Lox_Sample_2.1 | ecosystem: Environmental > Terrestrial > Soil > Wetlands | place: USA...
ACCCGCAGCCGTGGCGATGCTCTGCGCGAGGAGTGGGCGCAGGATGCTCTGGCCATGGAACGCACGCGCATCGCGAATGCGATTCCGTTTTTGCGATCGATCTGTACGGCCTTCGAAGAAGAGAGCCACGAAGCCATTGTGATCAAGTCACTCGACCACTGGCCTGACCTCGGAAGCGATCTGGATCTGTACACACCTGCGACGCCGGAGACGGTGCTGGAGCTGATGAAGCGCCGATTTGCGGCGCACCTGGCTCCAAGAAGCTGGGGCGATCGCTTGGCGCGCAAGTGGAACTTCCTCATCCCGGGATTGCCGGAGGCGGTCGAGATTCATGTCGGCCGGCTGGGGCAAACCGGCGAGCAGAGGATTCTGGCCTCGTCGGTGGCACGACGCTCACGACGCATCCAGATTGACGGCGTCACTTTTCGCGTCCCCCACATCTCCGACCGGTTGATGATTTCGTCCCTGCAGCGCATGTACCGCCACTTCTACTTCCGGCTCTGCGACATCATCGACAGTGCCGCGCTGATCGAAGCTGGCGCAATCGACTATGCCGACCTGGAGCAGTCGGCGACGGCAGCAGGAATCTGGGAGGGCATGGCAACCTATCTGGTGATCGTGGCCGACTACGTGAATCTGTATCGTGGCTATGGACTGCACCTGCCGGAAACCGTCACGTCAACGGCGCGGTTCGGCGGAGAAAAGATCTTCTACGCAAAGGAATTCCTGCGCGTTCCGATCCTGCCTCAGTCGGCCGGGCTGTATAGCTCCCAGCTGGGCGGATTGTTGCGCAAAGGCGAGCTGCAAAGCAGCGTCCGGCTTGGGCTGCTCCCGTGGCTCGCAGGGGCGGCGGTTGTCGGCCAGAAGCTAACGGGCAGCGACAAGGGAATCTGGTAGCCGGATCGCCCGCCGAACTTCAGAACTCCACTTCGAGCGTTGGACGGGAAGGATACGACTCGAGAGCTGCAGCTTGCTGAGCAGCGCGGCAATCCGTCCAGGTCCGATCGGCTGAACTCATAGCGCCGTCATTATCGCTGGAAACTTCGAGAGGCGCTTCAACCTCAAGGGCGTACTCATCCTGCAGGGTGCCAAAGGCCGACGGAGGCCCGTCAAAGGGGTCATCTTCTGAAGCTGCCGGTTGAAAGCCGTTGTGGCCGGAACTCGCTCCGTTGAGCAGGACTTTCTTGCAGCGCTGCAGTTCGAACCAGCGCAGGTAATTGCGGATCACCGAACTCATGGTCATGCGCACACCGGCCCGGTAGTTGTGCTCGGCCATGCGCCGCTGGAGTTCCGGGGAATTGAGAATCGTAAGAAGCTGTTCAGCGAGATCGTTTGCGTCGCCCGTCTTGTAGAAGGCAGCCGCCATGTCTTCATCGATCGCCATCTCGCGCAGGTCCGGGATGTCGGCGGACACAATCGGCACACCGTATTCGCACGCCTGGTGCGCCGGGCCGCTCGACCCGGTCGCCGAGTCGTAGGGCATGACCAGTACCGACGTGGATTGGTAGAGGTCGGGGATATCTTCTTCGGCCACGTAGCCGAGAAAGTCGATAGGCAGATGCGCAGGCTGCGCTGCGCGAATGGACTCCCAATAGCCGGCGCGCGTGTGATGATTCGCCCCGGCGATGACCAGCCTTGCATTCGGAATTTTTTCGAGAACCTTCGGGAACGCGTCCATCAGCGTCTCCAGACGCTTGTAGGTTCCCCAGTGCCCGATGGCAAGGATGCGCAGATCCGGATTGCCGCGTTTGTTGAAGTCCGGCTGCACCGGAGCAGCGGCGAAGGTGCCATGGGTTCCCAGGAGCACATTGTTTGCCGCGTATTTTGAAACCAGCGTGCGCTGATATCCAGGAAGCAGCACCGAGACGGAATTCGCTTTGAGCAGGGCTCGAGTCGCCAGCTCGCTGCCGAACTGTAACAACCGGTTGTGGCGAACTCCGGCGGCTGCAAAATCGACGTGCTCCAGAATATGGTGCAGCGTGATATGCGTGAAGAAGCCCATGGACCTGATCAGGGCGGGCGCCGACAACCCTGCGAACGCGGCCACGGGATTGTCCGGTGTTGCGAAACTCGAAAAGACGAGATTGAACCATACGACGTCGGGCTTGATGCGGCGGATGGTCTGCGCCAGCCGCAGTGGCGTTCTGAGACTGTTAAAGCCCCAGCAACGAATCACGTTGAACCCAGGCAGCTCCCGTTGCTGTTGGCCGTCAATCGACTGGCCGTTGCCGTCAGTCGCAAAGTCGTACGTGGTCAGCTCGTCGGCCAGGATTGTCAGCTCGACCCCAGGATGGTTCTGCAGCTCGCGTGCGATATGGAACGCGTACTCGTTCAGTTGCCGGCCGCTGGGAGGAAACGTTCCAACAAGACAAATCTTCATCAGGTCTCCGCCTTCAGAACAAGGTGATGCTTACAAACGGTCTCCACTGCTGGTTTTGCCCACCTGTGAAATTGAAGAACGTCTCCTGTTGGATTCCCCCCGAAAAGCGGATCGGATACTGCAGGACAACATCTCCGGTTTCGTCTTTGAATTGCCGGTGGAAGGGCATTGCGTATGAAACGGAAAAATTGCTTTGAATGGCGTCGTAGACGTGGAATCCGCGATTGCTGGACCAGGCGCCTCCCCCCTGCAGGCTCCAGCGCGGTGTGACGCGGTAATTGACCGAACCCGCAGGACGCAAAACCTGAGCGATCCCGGAGCGGGTGCCGACGGTACGCCAGGCTCGCAGGTCTTCGGCGATTCCCTTGACTTCCAGCCGATCGCCGAACTGGCGATCCAGACCGATGTAGGAACCCGTATAAAAGTCCTCGATCGCGACCGGATTGAACTTCTGATCGTTCTCGCCCCAGCCCGTGATCAGCGCCGTCTTGCCCCACGGTGCACCCACACGGAAGTTCACGCCGGCGGCGAACGCGCTCGAATGGAGATTGGTCTCGGTGAACGGCCCCGTCTCATGGAGAACAAAGCCATCCACAGAGACGGCGTTAAAGAAGGAACTGGTGGACATGTACGTGTAGAGCCGGAAGAGGTTCTGGTTCAGGTCAACCGGGTCATTTGAGTCGCGTCGCACCGTCTCCTGAATGCCATTGTTGAACGTGATGACGTTGTTTCCGATGTGAAACGTTGGATTCACTCCGAAATTAAAGCCATAGTCGGTCGTATTCCGGCTCACGATGGAGTTGGTCGCCGGAACCGAAATCGTTCCCCGAGCGTTGCGGATCTGGAAGAACCCGCTCGTGGGAGGCAAATAGTTAAGATGCAGATGAAAGGCGTTGGTCGACTCGGTCTGCAGCGACGATCGGGGCGGCGGGAGCAGGGAAGTATCGGTCGGGGGAACCGGGAAGGCCGCATCCAGTTTGGAGTCCAGCACATACACGCTGGTGTCTTCGAAAATGGAGGAAACCATGTCATCGGACAAAACGCTGAAGTGATCATTCAGGCGGAGCCCCTCATCAGCCCCTGTTTGCAGCAGGTTTTGTTCGGCCGTCTGGTCTTCTCCGGCAGCGTCGCTGGCCTGGGCAAACGCCGTCAGAGCCTGCGGATTCTGGTGTTCCTGGCGGTAGACGTTGGCCTTCGCGAGCAGGTATTGATAGTCCGGCTCCTCGTCCGGTGAGTTGTTGATCGCCGCCAGTTCGCCCTGCGCTCGAGCTGTATCCCCGAGGGCGAGGTACGTGTTGGCCAGTCCTACGCGCACAGCACTATCGGATGCGCCTGCCGACTGAGCACGTTGGAGGTAGTTCTCCGACAATTGGTAATCATGCATCTGGCGGAAGATGTCGCCCACCTGAATCATCTGCGCTCCGGTGGGCAGGGTTGTCTCTCCGGATTCGGCTTCCATCATGGCCAGGGCAACCTCACGACGCGCATCCTGGGTCTGGTTTTTCTGCTCCATCGCTTCTGCAATCGCCAGGCGGACGCCCACCCGATCGCTCCCCGGCAGCGTAAGCGCGCGGCGATAGCGCTCCATGGCGGCCGTGTGATCGCCGAGCGTAGAGAGTGACTCACCGGTAAGAAGAAAGATCTGGGCCGCTTCGGGTCCGCCCGGTCGACCGGAAGCCGTTGCCGACGCCGGCTTCAGCATGGCGCGCTGCTCGGCGATCTTCACGTACTGCATCGTCTCGGCCGGATTGTCGAGCTCAGCCCAGGAACGCGCGAGCCATGCATAAACCATGACGTTGTCCGGAGCGAGCTTCTGCGCAATGGTCAGTTCGTCGACCGATTCATGGAAATGGCGCTCGGTATACAGCGCATTCGCCAATGCAAGGTGCAAAGCGGCGTCATTGGGCGTGTATCGGATTGCGGTGCGGTACTCCGTAACGGCCTTCGCCAGCAAGCCCTGCTGCCCATATGCGGTGGCACGGATCAAATGCACGGCCTGACTCTCGCCCAGCGCGCTCTCGGCGAGCGCAACCTGGCGCAGCGCCAGGCGCGGTTTCCTGAGGTCGAGGCTGGTGTAGGCCAGACCCAGGTGAGCTTCGCCGTCCTTCGGATCGCGTTTCAGAGCGGCTTCGAAGTCCGCCTCCGCCGCCTGCGGCTGGTGCAGATCGTGCAGGACATAGCCGCGGTTGACGTAGGCGGTGACCACCGATGGGTCGCGCTCGAGCGTCTTCGAGAAATCCTCACGCGCATCCTCGAGTTCGTTGTTGTGCTTGTGCACGTAGCCGGCCAGAAGAGGAATGTCCGGCTCCTTCGGGAGAACCGAGTCGTATTTCTTCGTCAGAGCCAGCAGATCGTCGTAGCGATCGAGGTGCAAAAGGTCGTAGCCCAGGTAAACGATCACGTCCCGGTCGGTCGGCAACCCCTGGATCGCGCGTTCGCCTTTAGCGAGCGATTCCTGATACTGACCCTTGAAGCTGAGGTAGCGCTCTTCTTCGCGTAAAACCTGAGGTTCATCCTCCATATCTTTGGTGGAGCGATGGAACCACGTTTCAGCGACATCAAGTTTATGCGCCTCGATTTCGGCGTTGAGGCCTCCGGCCACGATGAGCGCGTTGTCCTGAGCCAGAGCGTAGCCCTTCTCGTAGTCGCTCTCTGCTTTTGCGTAGTCGTGGCGGGAAGTATTCATGTCGCCAAGCGCCAGCCACGGAACATAGAGCGTGGGGTAATCCTGCGCCAGAGTCCGAAAATATTTCTCGGCGTCCTGGTCACGGCCGGCCGCTCTGGATGCGTACCCGATTGAGGTGAGCGCGAACCGGTTCTTCGGATCCATCGTCAGGATTTTTTTGTAGACAGCGATGGCTTCCTCGGTATGGCCCATCTTGATCAGCAGATCGCCGTCAAGCTGCAGGCTGTTGGGATCGGTCGCGTTAATGGCCAGCGCAGCATTCAGGTCGGTGCGGGCTCCGGTTAAATCGCCGGTATCCATGCGTATCATCGCGCGCAGACGCAAGAAGGGTGCGCGATCCGTGCCGTTTTCATCGAGAGCGTTGATGGCGGCCTGTGCCGTTGCCAGCTGCCGGTTGGCATCCTCGGTTTCGTGGAGATTTTTGTAGAGCTCCATCAAATCCATGTGGAGCTGAATCGGATAAAGGGGACCTTCAACAGGTTGGGCAGGTATGTGGGCCAGCGCTGCCTCGTATTCGCGGACTGCGTCAGCGTCCTTCTCCTGAATGCGCGCAATTTCTCCGCGCAGAGCGTGCAGGCGGTAGTGATCCGGGTCAATGCCTGCAGCGCGCTGTAGAAATGGCTCAGCGCTGTGAATGGAGCCCACGGCCACTTCAGCCTGGGCCGCTGAAAGCTGGAGGTTCAGGTCCTTCGGTGCGGCATCGGCCACCTGCACGTAAAGCCGCGCCGCCTCTTCTTCATTGCCGGCAAGCTGGTAGGTGTAGGCGAGCTCAGCCTTCACGTCAGGCCGCTGCGAGTGAATCGATTTCAGCGCTGCAATCGCTTCGTCGAAGTGACCGGTCTCGCGATAGTAGCCGGCCATCGCGCGCTCTACCTCGGGGTTATTTGGTGTGCGCGCTTTGGCCATTTCGAGGTAACGATGCGAGGCATCGAGATTGTTCTGGTGCGCGTACGCCATAGCCAGCAGCAGTTCCGCCCGAGCGTTCCCCTGCATGCGTTCCGCCTGGCCAAGGGTCGTGACTGCGTCATCGTAGTTTCCGGAGCGAATTTGCAGATCGCCAAGCAGCACGGCATCATCGATCTGTTTCGGGTCGACAGCAAGCACCTTTTGCAGGAGGTCCTGTGCATCCTTCGTGCGGCCCATGACGGCGTAAGTCTGCGCGAGGCCGGAGAGACCGAGGACCGAGGACGGCTCCAGACGAAGCCCGCGATTGTAAGCATCTACCGCCAGACTGGTCTTCGAGTCCAGACGAGCGGCATAGCCGAGAAGAAACCATAGCTGTGGATTGTTTGGAGCCGACTCGGCGGCGCGCTGTGCGTAAACCACAGCCTGCTGGTGATCGCCGCGTTTCAGCGCGGCCTCCGCTGCACCAGCGAGGCGGGCGTTCTGAATGTTGGAGCCCCAGCCCAATTGTTTTTCTGAAGATTGCGGCTGATTTTGCGCCGGCTGCTGTTTCTTGTTGCTGTTGTCGTTCTCAGATCCGACCTTGTAGGTCTGCGCGAAAATTTCTGCGCTAAAAAGAAAAACGATCAGGAAAATTTTGGCAATTCGGTATCGTTCGGGTCGAGCAATCAACATGGCACCAGTGACACACACGGAATACACGCCTTGGATGCCCGGAGAGTCGCGAACGTTGGCCCCTGAATTGCTGCCTGACATCGTTTAGCAGACAACACCGCGTTCGGATTTCGAATCCAATGCAATTTCGTGAGGCATTCCTTGCAAAAGATTGAGACCGTCGCTCCGTCTTCACGGCCCATCCCCATGAGTTTCATTCTGCTTGCGGTGTTTGCAGTTCATCTGCCACTCCTGCTCATGGAGTTACCCCTGAAGTCCTACGACACGAATTTCAATATCTTCTTCGCGTCGCACTACGTGCACCACTGGTTCAATCCCTGGAACGCGAAATGGTATGCAGGATTTTCACAGACCACGTATCCGCCGCTGGCGCAGCAGTGGGTCGCGGTGGTTTCCTGGCTCACTGGCCTGAATTTCGCGTACATGGTGGTGCAGTTCGTTGCAATTCTGTTGCTTGTGATCGGTGTTTACCGCTTTGCTCTTCTGTGGGTCAGCCCTCGTGCAGCTTCGTTCGCTGCACTGGCAAGCGTCTTTCTGGGGTCGGAAAGCTTCCTGATCTACAACGCCGGCCAGTTGTCGACAACTTGTGCCGCGCCTCTCTATTTGAATGCTCTCCCGTATCTTTTCGAATGGATCCGGGAAGGGAAGTGGAGATCCTTCCTTAAGGGGGCTGTACTTTTTACAGCCGCCGCCGCCGTTCACCACGCAACCCTGCTCTTCGGCTCGATGTTTTTCGCGATCCCGGTGCTGGCCCTGGCGCTCATCGACAAGCGAGGCGACGAACCCGTCCCCACCGGCGCGATTATTGGGCGCACCATCGCCATCACAATCGTCGTGGGTGCGGCCGTCGCTGTTGTGCTGCTCCCATTCTGGCTGGCGCTCCTCCATTATCCGGTCACCCAGACCCCGATCCCCCACGCCAGCCGCGCGAATTACATTTTGAGCCCGCAGGCGGGCATCAACTACTTCATCGTCCCGTGGGGCGCGCTGATTCTGGCTTTGCCCTTCGTCTTCTGGCGCGGGGCAACAGTGCCCCGTCTGCGGCCGCTGCTGATCGGCTTCTGGGTGGCATTTCTGTGCGGACTGGGCGGCACCACGCCGGTTGGACACTGGCTGCTCGGCCGGGCTTTTGAAGTGCTGACGTTTGAGCGTTTCGCCTACTGGGCAACGCTGTTGACTCTCCCCTTCGTGGGACTTCTGGCTGCGGAGCTCGTGGGCCGCTATCGGCTGAAGGCAGTTGCGCTGCTCACCGTGCTCGCCGCGGGAACCTGCGCTCTGGCAGTGGCATGGACTACGTTCCATCCGTCCGAGGGAGAGGCATTCGACGTCGCCGGCGTTGCGAACTGGCTGAACCGCGATGGCCACGATAACTACCGCTACATCACGCTCGGCTTCGGCAGCGAGATTTCGCGACTGGCAATTCTCACCGATGCAGGCAGCCTCGACGGCGAGTGGAACTCAGGGCGCATGTTGCCCGAGTTGCAGGCACACGGCGGCGGCCAGCTGACCAGCGCCAAGTATTTCGGCAAGGACGGACTCGATTCGCTGCACGCGATCCTCGATCACGCCGATCGCTACGGACTCAGGTGGGTCTTCGTCCATGATCCTTACTATGACCCGCTGCTCGCGTTTGGCGGATGGCGCCGCGTCGACGAGCTGAACAACGACACGATTGCCGTCTGGACCAAGGACGGTGTGCCGCCGGCAACGCCGATCAATGCGCCGCAGATGCCGCCGGCATGGCAGGGTCTGATGTGGGGCACGCTGCCCTTTGGCAGCAGCCTGCTGGCGATCCTTGTCGTACTGCTGATTCCGGCGGGCGAGGAGAGGGAACTGGTGGGAGAAGATTCCGATGTCGCGCAGGAAGACTACGTCGCAGGAAGGATGGTGAGCTAGATGGGCAAACTTCTCGCTTTCGTCCTGGTAGCCGCGACGGTTGGGTTGATCATCGTGGGCACCATCTGGCCTATTCCTTCTGCCGCCGCCTACGCTGGCATCACCGGTCCCAATACGTCTTACTCGGCATACTCAGCGGAGGGTGCAGTCGAGGATCTGGCGCATACCATCGGCCAGCAGAACTGGGGCCGCGCCTACTCGCTGCTCAATAACAAGAGCGAGTTTACGCAGCAGCAGTTCATCAACGATATTCGCGGCAGCTATCCGGGACTGCGCACCTATGCCAGCCTGGACACCTATGAAGCACAACCGCTCCATGCCACGGATACCGAAGCCGATGTGCGGCTGCGGTTGCGCTGGTCGACAGTGGTAGGCACATTTCTCGACACGCGCGACATCCACGTTGTGAAGACTGGAGAGCGCTGGACACCGGTCTGGCCTCTGGTGAAGGAGCAGCGCGTACCGCCCCAGGTGATTCCCGTGAACTACCTGCGCTGGGATGTGATCTATCGGGGACCCGGCGACGACTGGGGAGCGCAGGACGTGGAAGCGCCGCACATCCGCATCGTCGACATGCGTCCGGTGCAGCGCGCTGCCGGAGTTGCCGTGCTGGGCGAGGTGCTGAACGAAGATGTAGTGCCGGCGTTCGTCTCCGTGAAAGCTTCACTGCTGCGCAAAGACGGATCGACCATCGCCACTGAAGAGGCCTTCGACAAGATTTCGCACCTGCTGTTGCCCAAGCAGGTCACGCCCTTCCTGGTCATGTTCCCGAATGCGCAGCTGTCCGACGTGGATAGCATTCACATGGACCCCACGTCGAATCTGGTTGCCGCCTCGGCCGACCCGGTGGTGGAAATTCAGAATCAGAAGATGAGCCAGCCGCCGTATCCGGTCTTTACTGGAGACTTGTCCAACCAGAGCGGGCAGATCGTGAATATTGCGCATGTGCTCGCGACTTTCTACGACCAGGGCGGTCAACTGGTGTGGGTAGGCGACCAGTACATCGATCGCGCGCTCCAGCCGCAAACTCCCGTGCCGTTTGAGATTCCCGTACCAGAGGACCTCGCAAGAAAAGTCAGCAGTGAACGGGCCGTCGTCGCTACCTACACGAACGCCGCATTCCAATGAGCCGCACAGCACTCATCTTCGCAACCATCCTCTTGGCCGCGGCTCTGCGCGCGTCAGCACAGGATGCTACTCTGGATGTACCGAAGTCGGTCGTTGCGGGGACGGCATTTTCCATCCCCACGGAGGGAAGTGGCCAGGCCACCCTCTATATTGCCGGGCCGGACCAGGTATTGAAGCGAGACGTCCAGCTCGGGCAACCGATCGCTATCGCTGCCGGCGACTTATACAACGCCGGCCATTACGTGGCTGTTTTGTCGAGTGGTTCAGCATCCAACACGGCGCAGTTCGATGTGCTACCGGTGACTCAGCCGGCATCGATCAGCTTCCTGGCGCGGCCGTCGCGGCTTCCCGTTGATCTGCAGAACGGCATTACCGGCGCTGTTTACGTTTTCGATTCTTACAGCAACCTCATCACCAGCCCCGTTCCCGTCAATTTCCAGCTCTCCGTCGCGTCGGCGCCCACGCAGACCCGAACCGTGACGACGAATCAGGGAGCCGCGTGGACAGGCATGAACTCCGCCTCGAAAGAAGGAAACGCGAAGTTCACCGCGATGGCCGGCGGTGTCTCCGCGACGCGAGTCATCAACCAGGTCCCGGGTGAACCCTGCGGTCTGAAGATGTCCGCCCACAAAGCCGGCGACAAATTGAATTTGATTACGGATCCGCTGAAGGACTGTACCGGGAATGCCGTCTCCGACGGAACCATTGTGACCTTTACGGAAACCTGGGACGGCGGGCAGACAACCGTCGATGTACCGCTCAAGCGCGATGTGGCGCAGGCCGAGGTGCCAGCGCACATGGGCGCGCACCTCTCCGTGGCCACCGGCACCGTGATGGGCAACGAGATTCGCTGGGAGGGTCAGGAATGAAGCGCTGCCTCCTTGTGCTGAGCACCGTCCTGGCCGCATCCGGCGCCCTCGCAGCCGACCAGCCATCGGTACAGGTAGAACCAACGACTCTCCAGGGTCCGCGCCCGCTGGCAAAGCAGACCGAGTCCGCGGTGATCCGCGACTACCTGCAGGCCTGGCAGGGGCTCGCCGCTGCGATGGATCAGAATCGGCCCGACCTCCTGGATCAGGACTTCGTCGGTGAAGCAAGGGAGAAACTCGCGGCGACCATCGCCGTCCAGACAAAGTCGGGCGTGCACGTCCATTACCAGGATCGTACACACGACATAAAAATTGTTTTTTACTCGCCCGAGGGGCTATCCATTCAGCTCGTAGATAACATCCAATATGACCAGCAGGTTCTCGATCAGGGCAAGGTCGTAGCTGAACAGCCGGTACATGCTCGTTATGTCGCCGTGCTGACGCCGACAGAAGTGCAGTGGAAAGTTCGAATCCTCCAGTCGGAGCCACTGTAGTCGGATGGCTGCGCAGGCCGCGTAAGACCGCACGCAGGCAAGACGCAAGACAAAGAACGAAAACTTTTTGAGCAGGCCCATGAACGTTGGTGGCCGCCATCTGGCAAAAACCCAGGAGGACGGAATGATCTCGGTCGTTGTACCGATTTATAACGAGGAAGAGAATATCAATCTCTTCCATCAGGCAGTCGCTGATGCTTTGCAGGACATTGGTGAGGAATGGGAAGCAGTCTACGTCAACGACGGATCGAGGGATACCTCGCTGGAGTTGCTGCGGGGACTGCAGGAGTTCGATCCCCACGTCGTGGTGGTCGACCTTTCACGCAACTGGGGCCATATGGGCGCGATCTCGGCCGGGCTGCAGACCGCGCGCGGAGACGCCGTCGTCCTGATGGACGGCGACTTTCAGGATCCTCCCGAAACCATTCCGGATCTGGTGGACGCCTGGCGCGGTGGCGCCCAGGTGGTGGTTGCAGTGCGCAGAAGCCGCCAGGAGAGCCGCAAGGTTCTCGCCGCGCTCTTCCCGCTCTTCTATAAGGTGTTGGGTGCACTCTCCGATTTTCCGATCCCCCTCAATGCCGGCATTTTCGGTCTGATGGATCGCCAGACAGTCGATTCAATCAATGCCATGCGCGAGAGGAACCGCTATCTGCCGGGTCTTCGCGCCTGGGTCGGCTATTCCAACGCCGTGGTCTATTACGATCGCCAGGATCGCGCGGCCGGAGAAGGCAAGCTGTCGTTCATCAGCCGAATTAAGTACGCGATGGATGCCATCACCAGCTTCAGTTACAAGCCGCTCCGCCTCTGCTTCGCATTATCGGCTCTCTCCTGCGGACTGGCGGCACTCTCGGCGCTGATCAGCCTCATCGTCGGAACACCGATCACCGCCGTGGGATGGGGTGTGGCTGCATCAGTATTTCTCGTAGGCGGCGCCCTCCTGCTGGGCCTCGGCGTCCTCGGAGAATACATCGGTCGCGTGTACGACGAAGTCCGCCAGCGGCCGCTCTCGATCATCAACAAGGTCTACTACGCGCCCTCGGTTGAGGCTCTGGAAAATCAACCGGAGTACGAAGAGGAGCAGCCTGCCCGGATTCTGCGCATCGCGTAGAACCGGTCAGCGCGCTTCCTGTCGTCCGCTGGATTTACAGGTGGGGATCCCAGGTTCAACGGCGGTCCCCTCCTCATAATCATTCCAGGTTTCAATCAACAGATAGGGCAGCGGCTGGTTGGCCGGATAGTAGCGCCGCCAGAAGCTGAAGGTGTCGCTGAACGTCTGGCCGCAGCGCGCCGCAATATGCCGATTCTGGCCCCACGACGCCTTGCTGTCATCGAACTGCGCCCACGCGCCGCCCACGGCAATCTTGTCGGGATACTTCGAGACCATCGTCGAGTAGAACTGCGCCAGGTAATCGTCGCCCCAGTTGCTGCCGTCCGCAGCGTACCCTTTGCCGCCCGGCTGCACCCATGCGTAGAAGCCGTCGAAGGCTGCGGCATCGGGACCCGGGATGTTTTCGTAAATCAGAAGCGGCGCTGGATTCCACTTACTCACTTCCTGATGGATGCGATTCCAGTCCGTGTGTCCGCCTTTAGGAAAGATGAAAATCATCGGACGCCCATTGTCCGTCAGGTAGGCCTCGCGTCCTCGCGCAGTCGCCGCCAGGTACGTATCCCGAAAATTGATGAAGTCCGCCAGGGTTTCGTCCGTGGCGCCATCCACATGATCCGTCTCGTCGTACATCATGGCGATGTGGAAGTTCTCTTCGCCCGCTATGGGTTGCAACAACTCGTACGTGCGGGCATTGAAAGTGTCGCGATCGCCATACCAGTCGACGACGAAGGCGTAGATGCCCATCTTCTTTGCTGCCCGGATCTGTTTGCGCAACTCATTCGGATCGTGCGACGAGTAGCCCACGGAGATGTGGGCGGGATGCCCAAACCACGGCTCGTAGACCGCCAGAATTCGAGGTGAAATGCCGGGAATGCCAGCCTTTAGCCGGACTGCTTCTCGCGGCGTCGACTCGGAACAGCCGTGCATGAGCAGAAGGGAAGCAAGGACTGCAATAAACGTACGTATCATTCGGTGGAAAACAATAAGACGCACGCCAGACGCGGCAGGTTGTCCGGCAATGCCACACGCTGGGAATCCCAGAGCAGCCACCAGCAAGAGTGCGGCATCCAACTGCTCAGTCTCATGAGGCAGCACAAAACAGGCGTCTTGCGTCTGTTCTTGTGACCCCAGGAGAATTCACTGATGCGAGGCATCCCATCGCAATTCCGGAGCCCCAGGTTGTGGAGAACGATCCCGTAGAACTGCCCAGAACTCCGCACGCGCGCATCCTGTCCGGCAGTTTCGTTCTGCTTCTGGGTTCAGGCATTGCCACCGCAGCGAATTTTGCCTATAACGTCGCCGTTGCCCAGTTTTTGGGCCCTACAGACTATGGCCACGCGACCGCGGTCTACACGCTGCTGATCCTGATTTCCGCCGGAACCCTTTCGTTTCAGATTGTCTCTGCAAAACTCGTCGCGCGACAGGATTCAGAAGAGAAGCAGCGCGCCGTCTATCGCGCCCTGCATCGTGGCGCATGGATTTGCGGCCTCATCGCGGCAGCGGCCTTCTTCTTCTATCAAAAGCCCATTGCGGCGTACCTCAACCTGCCCACGCCACTGCTCGTCGCCTGGCTCGCCGTTGGGGCAGCCTTCTACGTTCCATTGGGCGCCCAGCGCGGCTACATCCAGGGAGTATGCAGATTCCGCGCCCTGGCCATCAACGTGGCGTTCGAGGGTCTCGTCCGCCTCGTGGGATCGGTTCTGTTAATGCGCCTCGGCTTCGGAGTACCCGGTGTGATTGCCGGAAACGCGGCCGGCGTCGCGGCTGCCTACATCGAGGCAATGTCCTGGAAACGCGTTCCGCGTATCGCGAATCCCGTGCTGTTTCAGGAGAGCCTTCGTGAAATTGGCCAGGCGATGATCTTCTTCGCGGGCCAGGTCCTCATCAATAACTGCGACATCATCCTGGTCAAGCACTTCTTTGAGCCCACCGATGCCGGCCTCTACTCGGCAGTGGCTCTGGTTGGGCGCGTGATTTACGTCTTGTCCTTCGCCGTCGTCAACACGATGTTCCCCATCGTTGCCAGCACAACCCGCGAGGAGCGCCGCGGATTCAGAGTCATTGCCACGCCCTGTCTGCTCGTCCTGGGTATTGGCGGTTCGCTCGCGCTGGTTCTGTATCTGACTCCCGCCTGGTTATGGACCATCTTCCTGGGGAAGGGCTTTCAGTTGGGCGGACCCTACAGTCTCCCTCACCTCCTGTCCCTCTACGCCGTCACGTCCACGATTTATTGCCTCAGCGTCGTTGTCATCACCTACGAAATGGCTCACAAGATCGCAAGGATCAGCTGGATTCCGCTGGCTGCGAGCGGTGTGGTCATCTCCGGCATCTGTCTCTTCCACGGTTCGCTGCATGAAGTCATCTGGGTTCAGCTGGTCCTGATGATCGCTTTGTTCGTGCTTGTCGCGGCACTGTTCATCTTTGCGACCTTCGCAGACCACGACGTAATCGAAGAGCAGGTCCAGGCGGGTCCCATCCGCATCCTCCGTCCGGTGACGCAGGAAGAAGTGATCGCCGAGTTTCTCAAAAACGACTTCAACAGCCCTGCGTTTCATGAGTACCACCAGGTACTGCGCGATCTGGTCATGGCCCCCAATCTCGACGACCCGGTCGAGAACACCAAGAGAAAGGCTCTCCTGTTCATCCGCCACCTGGCGCTCTGGAAAGAGTTGCCGCTCGATACGCAGTGGTTCGAGGTCGAAGTCAGGCGAAGCGAACTGGGCTCCGTGCGATGTTTTCCCCGGGCCCACTGGCGGAAACTGGCCCAGGGCGACTTCTCGGTCACAGCGGTGGCCGAGCGGATGCGGGAGGGAACCGATGGCGCAGAACCACTGCTGCACGGCAAACTCGAAGCGATCGCGAATCGCATCTCGAGCGGCGATGCAGAGATGGGGGTGATCGTTCTGATTGGGCTCAACGAACGAGAACCGGTTACCGTGCTGGACGGAAATCACCGTCTCATGGCAGCTGTTCTCTCGGCACCAGCCGACGTCGATCGGCTGCGCTTCTTCTGTGGCCTGTCTCCGCGGATGAGCGAGTGCTGCTGGTACAACACGAATCTGGTCACCTTGACTCGCTACGCCAAAAACGTACTGACGCATCTGATTCATGATCCGGAAGCCGAACTGGCCCGCCTCATGGAGAGTACAGGATGAGTTGCAGGATCGGGCCAAAGAGAGGAGGGTAGGAAATTGAAGGAAATACCCACGGGCATGCGGCCGGTGGCAGTCAGACGGCTGCCGGACGTTCTTGGTGTGCAGCAAAAGGTGGCGTTCCTCCACGAAATTGCCGTTGTCATGAACACGAACCGTCCCCGCCTGGTCCTCGACTGTTCGCGTATCTGCCAGTGCGACATCTCAACGATTCACATGCTGCTGCATTGTCTCGAAGAAGCAATGAAGCGGAATGGAGATGTAAAGCTGGCGGCGGTGCCGGCGGGCGCAGCGATTCGGCTGGTCAGTACCGGTGTGGCGCGCCTGTTTGAAACGTTCGATTCAACAGAGGAAGCCGTGAACAGCTTTCATCAGCTGCCGCGGCGGCAGGAAAAGTCATCCTCTGAAGAGGACCGGCGCTCCGAGCGCGCTGCCTAGCAGCGAGATCGTGAGTCTCGGTCGGAGAAAGTTATGAACATCGCAGGAATACTTTGGTATCGCTCGACGGCACTCATGCTGGCTGCGCTCCTCGCAGTGCCCCTTTCAGAAGTCGCATCGGCCCAGGCAATCCCTGATGCCCCGCGGCCGCAACAAACTTCGCCTGTACCGCCCATGCCGGCGGCACCGCCGCAATCCACAACCGACGTCGCATCGCTGCCGGATAGCCCGGCGCCGGCGCCGCAGAACGATCCGGCCGTGCAGCAGCAACAGCAACCCGCTAACAACCAGGCAACGCCGCCACAGCAACAAGGCAATCCGTCGCAGCCCATGGGCACGGCAGTGGCGCCGGCGCAGCCTTCGGGTGGCGTCGCGGCCACGCGGCCGGCGGGCGCGGCCATAGCCCCGGCGAAACAGAAGCGCAGCCACACCCTGGCCATTCGTGTGGCCTTGATCGTCG
>Ga0335072_10007232_pt1 | contig 16187 bp, 13 predicted proteins | sample Lox_Sample_21_FD_206725 | JGI IMG/M metagenome (GOLD analysis project Ga0335072, IMG submission 206725) | Soil microbial communities from Loxahatchee National Wildlife Refuge, Florida, United States - Lox_Sample_2.1 | ecosystem: Environmental > Terrestrial > Soil > Wetlands | place: USA...
TCGACATCGACTGGCAGGGGACCCAGCAGCTGAGCCAATCGGCGCGGAGCGACCTCGTCAGCGTGTTCGTGCTGCCGCCCACCACGGCCGAGCTCGAGCGGCGCTTGAAGAGCCGCGCCCAGGACAGTGCCAAGGTGGTCGCGGAGCGCATGGCGAAGGCCGCCGACGAGATGAGCCACTGGCCCGAATACGACTACATCGTGATCAACCGCGAGCTCGAGACCAGCGTCGCGCAGGTCGAGGCGATTCTCCAGGCCGAGCGCTTGAAGCGCGCGCGCCAGATCGGCCTGGTCGATTTCGTGAAGGGGCTGAGGGAAGGGCAGTAGGGCGGTCGCCCCATGGGACCTCGTTTTTCGAGACGCCGCCGAGCGGCGGCTCCTCGGGACAAGGCGCTCGGCGCGTTTTGAGCGCGAGACAACCGGTTCCGACCTCATCCTGAGGAGCCCGCGGAAGCGGGCGTCTCGAAGGATGCGAATGACCGGACGCGGCGAGTCACCGCGCCGCGGCGTATCCCCTCGCCAACGCGCAGAAACCTTCGACCGCAATCTCCTCGGCGCGCGCGGTATCCGGCAAGCCGGCACCCGCGAGCAGCATTGCCACATCGACACCGAGCGACCTCAAGCTCGCGCGGAGCATCTTGCGCCGCTGGCCGAAGGCGGCGGCGGTGACGGCCTCGAGAGCCTCGAGGCGCGCGGGCGCAAGCGGCTCGGGCCTGGGCACGAGGCGCACGAGCGTCGAGGTCACCTTGGGCGGCGGCGTGAAGGCCTCCTTCGAGATGTTGAAGCAAAGCTCGACCTTGCACAGCCATTGGGCGAGCACGCTCAAGCGCCCGTAATCCTTCGAGCGCGGCTTGGCCGCGAGCCGCTCGGCCACCTCGCGTTGGAACATGAGGGTCAAGCTCTCATAGGTGCGCGGGTCGCGCGCGAGATCGGTGAGCCAGCGCACGAGGAGGGCGGTCGAGATGTTGTAGGGGAGATTGGCGACGATGCGCCGCGGTGCGGCCCCCAGCGCCGCCGCGTCGATCGCGAGCGCGTCGCCGTCCACGATCTCGAGCCGGCCCGGATAGGAAGCGGCGAGCTCGCCGAGCGCCGCCACGCAGCGCGCGTCGCGCTCGATCGCGACCACGCGGGATGCGCCGAGCTCGAGCAACGCGCGCGTCAGGCCGCCCGGGCCGGGGCCGATCTCGATCGTGGTCCCAGTTGCCAGATCGCCCGCCGCGCGCGCGATGCGGCGCGTCAGATTGAGGTCGAGAAGGAAATGCTGCCCGAGCGAGCGGCGTGCCGCGAGCCCGTGGCGCGCGATCACGTCGCGCAGCGGCGGGAGGCTCGGCGCGTCACGCAAGGGCGGGCTTCAGCGCCCCGGCCGTGGCGCGCCGTGTCGCCATCTCGCCCGCGAGTGCGATCGCCGCGATCAGGCTCGCCGGGCTCGCGCGGCCCTCGCCCGCGATGTCGAACGCGGTGCCGTGGTCGGGCGAGGTGCGCACGAAGGGAAGGCCGAGGGTGACGTTGACGCCGTGCTCGAAATCGATGGTCTTGAGCGGGATCAGCGCCTGGTCGTGGTACATGCACAGCACCGCGTCGTAGCGCTGGCGCGCGCGGGGATGGAACAGCGTGTCGGCCGGGAGCGGGCCGAGCGTCTCGATGCCTTGGCCGCGCAGCGTCTCGATCGCGGGGGCGATGATCTCGATCTCCTCGCGCCCCATCGATCCTTCCTCGCCCGAATGGGGATTGAGGGCTGCGACCGCGAGGCGCGGCCGCGCGATGCCGAGGTCGCGCGCGAGCGACGCCGCGGTCACAGTGCCGCAATGGACGATGGCGCGGGTCGTGAGCCGCGCGAGGGCTTCGGCGAGTGCCAAGTGGATCGTCACCGGCACCACGCGCAGGCCTGGTACGGCGAGCATCATCACGGGCTCGGACGCGCTCTCGACAAGGGCCGCGAGGTATTCGGTATGGCCCGGATAGCGGAAGCCCGCATCGTAGAGGCTCTTCTTGTGGATCGGGTTGGTTATGAGCGCACCCGCCTCGCCCGCGCGCGCGAGGTCGACCGCGCGCCGGATCGAGGCGAGCACGGCGCTGCCATTGGCTCCCTTGGGCCGGCCGGGCGCCACCTCCTCGACCAGCGGCTCGTGCAGTACAGGCAGCGCTGTCGCGAACAGCTCGCGTGCCGCCTCAGGCTCGGTCACGAGCTCGACCGGAACCGCGAGGCCGAGCCGGCGCGCGAGCGCCTTGAGCCGGTCCACATCGTCGATCGCGAAGAAGGGCGGAAGTGCGTGCTCGGCGCGTGCGCGCCAGGCCGCGAGCAGGATTTCGCCGCCGATGCCGGCGGGCTCACCCATGGTGATCGCGAGCGGCGCGGGCGCTGCCCCAAGTGCGCGGCGCTGGGCGCTCATACCCGGACGTCGATGAAGGCTTCCTGGCGCAAATCGCGCAGGTAGCGCCGCGTGAGGAGGTCGAGCTTCTCGAGCCCGAGGCGCTCGCGCACCTGGTTGGCGGTCGGCAGGCCGCCTTCGCCCGAGCGGCTGCACACCATCATGACGAAAATGCCGCCGTTGAGCGTGATCGGCTCGCTCGCCTTGTTGAGCGGAAGCTTGAGCGCCACCGCGCGCAGGACCGGCGCCAGGTCGGCCGCGGTCAAACGCTCGGGCAGCACGGTCTTCGCGTCCGGCAGCGCCTTCTTCAAGGCCAGGAAATCGGGACAGCTCGTCGCCGTCTCGGCGACCGATTGCGCGACCGAGCGCAGGCTGTCGAGGTCGCGCGGCGTCGCGTTGGGCGGGCCGGGCAGGAAGAAATGCTCGATGGTGAGCTCGGCCTTGTTGGGATCGGCGGCGGTGACGCCGACGCGCTCGTCGAGGAGGCGCACTATGTGATAGCCGGTGACCGTGCGGATCGGGTCCGACACCTGGCCCGGCTTGAGCTTCGAGACCGCGGCCTCGAGGTCGGGATCGAGCGCGCCCTGCTCGACCCAGCCGAGATCGCCGCCGCTCGCCGCCGTGGCGCTTTGCGAGAACTGGCGCGCGACCGCGGCGAAATTGGCGCCGGTCCTGATCTGCTCGGCGAGGCGATCGGCCGTGCGCTTCACGTCGTCGGCCTGGCGCGGCGAATCGACGCCGAGGAAAATGTCCTCGAGATGGTATTGCGGCTTGTTCTCGTCCGCCTTGAGGCGCTTCAGGTAATCGTCGACCTGGTCGTCGCCGATCTCGATCGTCGGCTGGATGCGCTGCTCGACCACCTTGTGCCAGGCGAGGCTCGCGCGCACCTGCTCGACGAGGGCCGCGAGCGGGATGTCGTTGCGCTTCAGGAGCTCGTGGAACTGGTCCTTGCTCATGTTGTTGCGCGCGGCGATGCGCCCGATCGCGTCCTCGATCTCCTTGGTGCTGACCGTGATGTTGAGGCGCTTCGCCTCCTGCTGCTCGAGCGTCTCGTCGATGAGCGCGTGGAGCACCGGCGCGGTCAGGCGCTGGCGCGTCTCGGGCGTGTCCTGGAGCCCGGTCGAGACGATCACGAGGCGGAGCCGCCCGTCGAGATCGAATTTCGAGATCACCTGGTCGTTGACCACGGCGGCGATGCTCTCGGTGAAGTTCTGCGCGAGCGCGCGCGGCCAGGGCAGCGCCGCGAGCAGCGCCACGACGAGCGCGAGCGCTGCGCGCCCCGAGGCCGTGCGGAGCGCTGAGGCGCGGAAGGAAATGGATCGGGTCACGTCGTCGCCATGGGCACCGGGCGCCGGCCGGTCGGCGCGCTGCCGCCTATATAGCCGCTCGCGACAGCGCGCGCAAATGGCTGGGGGCCGCTCACGGGGCCGGCCCGGGAACGCGCGCGTAAAGCGTCAAGTGGACCCGCTTCCCGCGCGCGAGGTTGAGCCCGTCGATCTCGCCCACCGGCCGGGCGGCCACATGCGCCGCGGCGAGCGTCGCCGCGAAGCCGCTCGCGAAGGGCGCGTCGACCAGGGCGAGCGCGCACTTGTCGGCGATCAAGGCGCTGGCCGCATCGCGCCCGTCGCCGAACGCGATCTGCGGCCCCACCAGGAACACGAGGCTCGGCTCGCTGTAGCCGGCCGAGACGAGATCGGGCGTCGGGCAGGGCGACGCGCGCGCGACCGCCGCCGCGACCCGGCTGCTGATCCAGATCTCGCTCAGGCGCGGCAGGACCCAATCGTAGAGCGTGCCGGAGAAGAGGAGGGTCGCCGCGATGAGGGCCGCGAGGGCCGGCTTGCGTTGCCCCCGGCGATAGAAGCGGAGCGCCGCTCCATAGAGCAGCAGCAGGATCGCGGCAAGCGCCCAGGCGACCCCGTCGATGCGCTGCTCGAGTGCCGCTGGCAAAAGCGGCAGCAGGAGGCAGATCCCGGCCGTGAGCGCCATCCAGCCGACGACGAGGACGCGCAAGGCGACGCGCCAACGCGGACGCTCGAATTCCGGCCAGGGCTCGAGGGCCGCGCGCGCGGCGAGGATGGCGATCGCCGGGAACAGCGGCAGCGTGTAATGCGGGAGCTTGGTCGGCACCGCTTCGAACACGAGCCAGCTCGGCACCAGCCAGGCGAGGCAGAAACGCACCTCGGCCTCGCGCCAATGGCGCCACACCCAGGGCACCGCGAGGCCCGCGAGCAGCGATCCCGGCCAGAAGGTCGCCCAGAACGACACCAGGAAGAAGCCGGGAAAGAGCCCGTGGGATTCCTGCGCCCCCGCGACCTTGCCGAGCAGGTCGCGCCCCACCGATTGCTCGAGGAAGGCGCCCTTGGTCGCGATCATGATCGCGATGCCCCAAGGGAGCACGATCGCGAGCGTCAAGAGGAAATAGGGCCAGGGACGCAAGCGCCCGAGCCAACGTCCGCTGCGCTCGAGGAGCGCCAGTCCCGCGGCCGTGAGGCCGCTCACCATGAGGATGATCGGCCCCTTGATCATGACACCCGCGCCGAGGGCGGCCCAGAAGAGGGCGGCGTTGGCGCGGCCCGGCGGGTCGGGCGACGCGCGCGCGCGATAGGCGCGGGCGAGGCAAAACTGAGCAAGGCAAGTAAAGGCGAGGAGGGTTGCGTCGGTCTTGGCGAGGCGCGCCTCGATGCCGAGCAAAAGGCAGGTCGCCATGAGGAGGCCCGCGCCCAGCCCCGCGGAGCGCCCGAAAAGGGCGGCGCCGGTCGCGGCCGTGAGCAGCACCGCAGCGGTCGCGGCGAGGGTCGAAGGCAGCCGGTAGGGCCAGATGCGCCGGTCGTCCGGCCCGTGGGAGAAGATCGCCGCACTCGCCGCCTGGAGCCAGTAGATACCGACCGGCTTGTTGAGGCGCGCCTCGTTCTGGAAGCGGATGTCGACGAAATCGCGGCTCGCCAGCATCTGGCGCGCGCTCTCGGCGAAGCGCGGCTCGTCGCGGTCGAAAGGCGGCAGCGTGGTGAGCCCCGGCAGATAGAGCGCCACGCACAACAGGGCCAGCAGCGCGCCGTCGCGCAAGCGAAGTGTCATGTTTGGGCGGCTCGGGCGCGTATCATCGCGCCCTGGGACTTACAAGAAATCCGCGCCGATTTCCACGGATAAGCTTGCGGGACCCGGGGACTTGGCTAAGATGGGCCGCCGTCGTCAAGAACAGAACAGGGGAACGGCGCATGCGTCGCCTAGGGGTGTCGGTCGGGCTCGTTGCGGCACTGGCCGCAATCGGAGCGGGGGCGTTGGCGCGCCCGGCGGAAGCGGCCGACGAAGTGGTCGACGCGATCGTGGCGGGGAGCGTGCTCCTCCTCGGCGAGTCGATGTTCGTGCCCACGCCCACCAAGGCCGAGCCCGATTTCGTCTCGGTCGAGGGCGGCCGCTTCGATCCGATCGAGAACGTCGCCCCGTCGAACGAATTCGGCCTCGAATACCGCTTCGGCAGCTTCTGGTGGAAGTTCAAGCCGTTCCTCGGCGCCTACGGCGACAGCAAGGACAGCTTCTGGGGCTATGGCGGCATCCGGCTCGACACTTATTGGGGCCGCCGGATCATCATCACGCCGAGCTTCGCCGCCGTGGGCTACGCGCGCATGAACGGGAAGAACCTCGGCAGCCCGGTCGTGTTCCGCTCGGGCTTCGACTTCCAGTACCGCTTCGACAACGACATGCGCGTGGGCGTCGGCTTCCACCACATGTCGATGGGCCAGGTGTTCGGCTCGTACAATCCGGGCACCGAGCTCGTCGGCGTCACCTTCTCGATGCCGGTGAAGACGCTGATGCACGAGGTCTGGAGCTCGAGCGGCCGCTAGTTGCGCAGGGCGGCGTCTCGCGTCACTTCACGATCTTGCCGCTATCCTGATCGTAGATCGCGACCTTGTAGCCCTGGTCCTCGAGGGCCGCGGCCTCGACCCGCGCGTCCTCGACGCTCGCGAGGCTGTAGGGCACGCGCTTCCCGTCGATGACGAGGCCGAACCAGGATGCCGCCAGCGTCGATCGCCGGGCCTTCTTCGCTTGCTTCGCCGCCGGTTTGCGCGCGATCTTCTTGGTGACTCTCTTGGCGATTTTCTTGGCGCTCTTCTTCGCGGTCTTCTTGGCTTTCTTCTTCGCCATCGTTTCCTCCCGGCGCGACGTCGTCGCACGAGTCGCGGCCCCGCGACCTTAGCGGCTTGCCCCGGCGGCCACAATGGCCGGCTCGGAGCCAAGGTACCCATGGCGCCGGCCGAGCGGCGGGCTTCCCTTTCCGGTCGGTTGGGCTAGATTGGCCTTCGGGCGGAAGGTTCGCTCGAGCATCGACGAGGACGCGATGGACATTCAATTCGGCGATTTGAAGCTTCCGAAAAAGGGAGCGGTTGCAGTGCTCGTGGCCGAAGGCGGCAAGCTTTCGCCGAGCGCTCTGTCCCTCGACAAGGCGACGCGCGGGGCGCTCACGCGCGCCCTCGGGCTCGGCCGCTTCAAGGGCAAGAAGAGCCAGGTCGCCGAGATCGTCGCCCCCGCGCGCGTGGATTTCGATCGTATTTTGCTGCTCGGCGTGGGGAAGCCGGCCGAGCTCGACGAAACGGCGGCCCAGGCGCTGGGCGGCACCATCCAGGCCCAGCTCGCGGGCTCGGGCTCGACCGAGGGGGCCGTCGCCGCCGATGCGCTCGCGGGCATGAAGCTCGAGCCCGCGCATTTCGCGGCCCATCTCGCCTACGGCGCGCGTCTCCGCTCCTACCGCTTCGACAAGTACCGCACCAAGGAAAAGCCCGAGGACAAGCCGAGCCTGAAGCGTCTCCGCGTGCTGGTGGCGGGGCATGCCAAGGCGCGTGCCGCGTTCGAGCCTCTCGACCGCATCGCGGACGGCGTGTTCTTCACGCGCGATCTCGTCTCCGAGCCCGCCAACGTGATCTATCCCGAAAGCCTCGCGGCCCAGGCGCGCACGCTCGCCAAGCTCGGCGTCGAGGTCGAGGTGCTCGACGAAAAGCAGATGGCGAAGCTCGGCATGGGGGCCTTGCTCGGCGTCGGCCAGGGGAGTGCCAAGCCGCCGCGCCTTGCGATCATGCAATGGCACGGCGATCCCGGCGCCAAGGACAAGCGCCCGCTCGCCTTCGTCGGCAAGGGCGTCACCTTCGACACCGGCGGCATCTCGATCAAGCCCGCCGCCAACATGGAAGACATGAAGTGGGACATGGGCGGTGCCGGCGTCGTCATGGGGCTCATGAAGGCGCTTGCGGGACGCAAGGCGAAGGTCAACGCGGTCGGCATCGGCGGGCTGGTCGAGAACATGCCCGACGGCAACGCCCAGCGTCCGGGCGACATCGTCACGACCCTGTCGGGCCAGACCATCGAGGTGATCAACACCGACGCCGAGGGCCGGCTCGTGCTCGCGGACGCGCTCTGGTACACCCAGAAGCGCTTCAAGCCGCGCTTCATGATCGATCTCGCGACGCTTACGGGCGCGATCATCGTCGCCCTCGGCATGGAATATGCCGGCCTCTTCTCGAACAACGACGAGCTCGCCGAGCGCCTGATCGCGAGCGGCCAGTCCATCGGCGAGAAGGTATGGCGCATGCCGCTCGGCGAGGAATACGACAAGATCATCCGCTCGGACGCGGCCGACATGAAGAACGTGGGCGACCGCTGGGGCGGGGCGATCACGGCGGCACAGCTCCTGCAGCGCTTCGTCAACGACGTACCTTGGGCGCATCTCGACATCGCGGGCGTCACCTGGTCGTCGAAGGACAAGCCGACCGTGCCCAAGGGCGGCACCGCGTTCGGCGTGCGCCTGCTCGACGGCCTGGTCGCGCGATATTACGAGAGCAAATAGCGGCGCGCGGCCGCGGCGGGGAGCGTCGAGGGTGAGCGAGATCTGGTTCTATCACCTCCAGCGCCAGCGCCTCGAGGATGCGCTGCCCGCGTTGCTCGAGAAGGTGCTCGCGGCGAAGAAGCGCGCGGTCGTGCTGCTCGGCTCGGACGAGCGGGTCGAGGCGATGAACACGTACCTCTGGACCTACGACGAGCGCGGCTTCCTCCCCCATGGCAGTGCGCGCGACGGCGCGGCCGAGCTCCAGCCCGTCTGGCTCACGGCCAAGGACGAGAACCCGAACCGCGCCGAGGTCCTCATCCTCGCGGATGGCGCGCACTCGGACGCGATCGGCGCCTACGAGCGCTGCCTCGAGCTCCTCGACGGCAACGACGAGAGTGCGGTCGCGGCCGCGCGCGCGCGCTGGAAGCACTACCGGGAGCAGGGCCACGACGTGTCCTACTGGCAGCAGGACGCGCGCGGGAAATGGGAGCGGCAGGCCTGAGGCCTGCGCCGCTTCGCCTCACGCCACCTTCGGCCCGGTTCTTTGATCCGTCTTGAGCTTCTCGGGCCGCTGCAAGCCAGCCGGGAGCGTGTAGGTCTTGAACACCGCCTCGAATTTGTCGGTCGGCAGCGGCCGGCTGATCCAGTAGCCCTGGAGCAGGTTGCAGCCCTCCGCGACCAGCCGCTCGGCCGCGACCTGGCTTTCCACCCCCTCGGCCACCGGTGCCAGGCCGAGATTGCGCGCCATGTCGATGATCGTCTTCACGATCAGCGCGCTGTCCTTCGACGTCAGCATGTCGATCACGAACGACTTGTCGATCTTGAGCTCGGTGAAGGGCAGGCGCCGGAGCTGCACGAGCGACGAGTAGCCGGTGCCGAAATCGTCGATCGCGAGCCCGAAGCCCTTGAGGCGCATGCGGGTCAGGATGTCCATGATCTTGCCCGCGTCCTTCATGGTCGCGGTCTCGGTGAGCTCGATCGTGAGCTGGTCGGGCGGGAGCCCGTAGGTGCGGCACAGATCCATGATGCGGTCGGGCAGGCCGAGATCGCTCAGGTTGCGCGCCGAGACGTTGACCGAGATCGAGAGCGGCATGCCGCCCTTGCGCCAGATGCCCGCTTGCTTGATCGCGGCGTCGAGCACCCAGGCGGTGAGCTGGTCGATCACCGTGCTGCCCTCGCTCACGGCGAGGAAGTGGCCCGGCATGAGCTGGCCCTTGGACGGGTGCCACCAGCGGATGAGCGCCTCGGCGGAGGTGAGCTTGCCGCTTTGCGCGTCGAGCCGCGGCTGATAATGGAGCGCGAACTCGCCGCTCTCGACCGCGCGCGAGATGTCGGCCGGGGTGATCGGCGCGTTCTGCCCCTTGACCGAGTCGAGGAGGCGCCTGAGCTCGGCCGCGCGCACCGGCTTCAAGACGGTCGCCATGACGTCGAGCCCGGCGCCGATGCCGAGCTGCTTCGCCGTGTCGAGCACGCGGCTGTCGACGCCGCTCGCGAGGATGATCTTGGCGCCGACCGAGCCCTGCGCGAGCTCGCGCAGGAGCTCGACGCCGTCGACGCGCGGCATCTGGAGGTCCATCACGATGACGTCCGGCTGGATCGCGGCGAGCCGCGCGCGGAATTCCTCGGGATTGCTCGCGACCGCGGTGACGTAGCCGCAATCGGTGGCGACGCGGCCGACGAAGGTCGCGAACTCGACTTCGTCGTCGATCACCAGGAGTCTCAGGTCTGCCATGGTCGTATCCCCGCTAACCGTCCAGAATCTCGCGCAGCTTGTGCGCCAGCTGCTGCTTTCGATAGGGCTTGCTCAGGAGCGGCGCCGAGAGAGGCTCGGTGCCGTTGCCGTTGCCGTCGGCGCCCGCGCGCGTGAAGCCGGAGGTGAACAGCACCTTGAGGCCCGGCTTCAAGTCGGTTGCCGCGCGGGCGAGCGCGCGCCCGTCCTTCCCGCCCGGCATGACGATGTCTGTGAAGAGGAGGTCGATGCGCGCGCCGTTGCCGAGGACGACGAGCGCCTCGGCCGCGTCGCCCGCCTCGAGCGTGCGGTAGCCGAGCTCGCCCAGCTGGCGCAGCGCCACCTTGCGGATGTCGACATTGTCCTCGACCACGAGCACGGTCTCGCTGCCGCGCGGCATGGGCTCGCCGTCGCGCCGCGCGCGCTCGGCGAGGTTCGCGCCCGCGCTTTTCGCCCGCGGCAGCCAGAGCTTGATCGTGGTGCCGCGGCCGAGCTCGCTGTAGATCTTGATGTGGCCGCCCGACTGCTTGATGAAGCCGTAGACCATGCTGAGGCCGAGGCCGGTGCCGCGCCCGGGCGCCTTGGTGGTGAAGAACGGATCGAAGGCGCGCGCGACCGTCTCGGGCGCCATGCCGCTGCCGGTGTCGCTCACCGCGACCTGCACGTAGTCGCCCGGCGTCACCTCGAGATTGTGGTCGGCGTAGGTCTGGTCGAGGCGCGCGTTCGAGAGCTCGATCGTGAGCGTGCCGCCCTGGGGCATCGCGTCGCGCGCGTTGACCGCAAGGTTGAGGAGCGAGGTCTCGAGCTGGGTGCGGTCGACCACGACCGGCCAGAGCGCGCCGAGTTCGTTGCCGTCTTCGACCCGGAGCGACAGCGTCACGTGCTCGCCGAGCGTGCGGCTCAGGAGGCGCGTCAGGGCGCCGAGCGTCTCGGCGGCGTCGACGGTCTCGGGATTGAGCGGCTGGCGGCGCGAGAAGGCGAGCAGCTGGCGCGTGAGCTCGGCGCCCCGGAGGCACGCGCCGATCGCGGACTGGGCGAGATCGTGCACCTCGGAACCCACCTCCAGGTGCGACTCCATGAGGTCGAGATTGCCGATCGCGATGCCGAGAAGATTGTTGAAATCGTGCGCGATGCCGCCGGTGAGCTGACCAACCGCCTCCATCTTCTGCGCCTGCTGGAGCTGGCGCTCGGTCTGGAGCTGGGCGGTGATGTCGGTCACGACGTAGAACACGCCGCTCAAGCGGCCCGCTTCGTCGTGAAGCGGCGCCGAGTTGAAGGTGACCTCGATGCGCCGCCCGTCCTTGGTCTGGCGCGTGCCGCGGCCGCCCACGATCCTTTCGCCGGCGATCGCGCGCGCGAAGAAGTCCTGGAAGTTGGCGCGCTCGGACTCGGGCACCACGGGATGGAAGCGCCCGACCGCCTCCTCGGCACTCCAGCCGAACAGGCTTTGGGCCGCCGGGTTCCAGAGCCGCACGATGCCCTCGAGATCGAGGGCGATGAAGGCCGCGGGCGAGGCGTTGAAGGCCGCCTCCATGCGGTCGCGCGCCTCGCGGAATTGGGCACTGGTCTCGGCGAGATGGGTGGTGCGCTCGACGAGCGAGGTCGACACGCTCCGGTAGGAGCGCGCGAGGCGACCATAGAGCGCGCTGATCTCGAACAGGAGCACGCCCAGCACCAGCCCCGCCGCCACGAGACCGTAGATGCGGCCCGCGTAGTAGCCGAGCGTGAAGCGCCCGCCATTGTAGACGGCGCTGAGCGCGATCTCGAAGATCCACGCGCTCACCACGACCATGAGCCAGAGATCGAGCACCGAATGCGGGCGCCGCATCCAAAGCACCGCGAGCGCTGCGAAGGACAACGCCCACACGGGATAGATCACGAGCGCCATGCTCGCGCCGCTGCGGTTGCCCGTCATGATCGCCGGGAGCGCTGTGGCGCCCGCGGTGGTGAGAAGGGTGAAGGCGGCCGCGGCGGCGAGGGCGGCAAATGCCGCGGTCAGCACGACGGCGCGCGCCTCCGATCGGCTGCCGCCGACGGGTGCGTCGTCCTTGAGGAAGGCGTAGACGATCACGAGCGCGGGAAAGCCTGCGTGCCAGAACATGTAGAGCCAGGCGGTGCTGTCGGGCCCGGCGCCCAACAGGCCGCTCGCGGAAAAGAGTCCCGGGAAGGTCAGCATGTGCGCGACCGCCATGGCCGCGGTGAACAGATAAGCCGCCGCGAGGACCAGAAGGGCGCGCGAGCGGACGATGCCGTATTGGCCGAACAGCAGAATGGCGGTGACCAGGTCGCCGACGATGAGCGCCGACTGGTAGGACGGGATGAAGGCGTCGATGCGCGCGAGCGGCACGCTGGCGAAGGGCACGATGGCGCCGAAGATCGCGAGCGACACCAGGATCAGCGCGAGGGCGCCGCGCTTGAGGCGCGGGCCCGCGCGGAGGGTCGAGAGCAACAACGCCCCCGCGGCACCGGCCGAGGGTCCCGATGCCGAACGCAGGCCGAGCGCTCCCTGCGCCTCCTTGGGCGCACGGGTATCGATCGAGTCGAGGCGCGCCTCGTGGCTCGTAGTCAAGCCCTTCACCCCCTTCCGCATAGGTATGTTAGCACGAGCACAATAAAAAGCGTAACGAATCCATAACCAGGAAAGGGAAACTGTCTGCTTGCGCGACGGTCCTTAGACGAGCTATGCAGAGATTATTAATTAGGGGGGTATGATAAATTAAGCGTTCGGGAAACTCTTGCCAGAGTCCCGCTGAAGTTTGCGCGATGCAACATGGTAAACTTTTACTAAAATTTAATTATTTAGAATTGCGTTTGGTTTACTGATGAGCACTTGGCGACAATTACAAACGGAAATCCAGCCTCCGAGCGCAACCGAAATGGGCCGCCCTTTCGGGCGGCCCATTGGCGGGGATCGAGGTGAAGAGGACGGCCGGCGCTCGGCCGCTCAGCGCGTGGTCTTGTCGGTCTGGTCCAAGATGTAGCCCGCACCGGTGCCGACCGCGCCGCCGATCAAGGCGCCGCACCAGATGCAGCCGCCGGTAAGCGCCGTGCCGACCACGCCGACGCCGGTGCCGATGGCGCCACCCGAGAGCATGCGCTCCTGGGTCGTGTCCATGTTCGAGCAGGCGGCCGTTCCAAGCAGGGCCAGCGCTGCGAGGGGGATGAGGATGCGTTTCATGGGTCTTTTCTCCGCGCAATCCAACCTAGCGCCAGAGATACGCGCAGGTGCCGGCCGGGCGGTGCGACAAAATTGAGTCTTCATTGAGTCGGCATGCGGTCTCGCGAGCGGCCGCGACTCGGCGGCCGCGCGTCGGGAGCGCGGCGGCAATCAGGTGTTGGACGCGGCGGCGGGAGCGCCGGCGCGCTCGAGCGCGTCCTGGGCCGCGAGCCAAGCCTGCTCCGCGTCGGCGAGGGACTTCTTGGTGTCGCCGAGCTTGATCTGGAGCGTCATGAGCGCTGCGGTCGGGCCGCGATAGATTTCCGGATCGGCGAGTTGCGCCTCGAGGCTCCGGCATTCGGCCTGCAGCCGCTCGAGGCGCTTCTCGGCGGCCTGCGCCGATTTTCGCAGCCCGGACGTGGCGGCGCGCGCGTCGGCGGCAGCGCGGCGCTGATCCTTCTTGGCGCTGCGGGTATAGCCGGCCGGCTCGGCCACGAGGGTGCCATTCCGTCCCGCGCGCCCCTCGTCGGCGCTGGCGCGCCGCTCGCTCAGCAACAGAGCCCGGTAATCCTCGAGGTCGCCGTCATAGGCGCCGACGGCGCCGTCCTTCACCAGCCACAAACGCTCGGCGCTGAGCTCGATCAGATGGGGATCGTGGCTCACCAGCACGACGGCCCCTTGGTACGCGTTGAGCGCCTCGACCACCGCCTCGCGCGCGTCGAGGTCGAGATGGTTGGTCGGCTCGTCGAGCAGCATCAGGTGGGGCGCGTTGCGGCTCATGAGCGCGAACAGGAGCCGGGCCTTCTCGCCCCCGGAGAGCGAGCCCACCTTCACCTCGGCGCGCTCTTGGGAGAAGCCGAAGCGGCCGAGCTGGGCGCGTACTTGGGATTCGGTGGCGCGCGGCATGAGGCGGAGCATGAGCTGATAGGGGGTCGCGTCGAGATCGAGCTCGTCGGCCTGATGCTGGGCGAAATAGCCGACCCGGAGCTTGCCCGACGCGCGGCGCTGGCCCTGAAGCGGCTTGAGCCGTCCGGCCAACAGCTTCACGAGCGTCGATTTGCCGTTGCCGTTGGCGCCGAGGAGGGCGATGCGGTCGTCGCTGTCGATCCGAAGCGAGAGCTTCTGCAACACCGGCTTCCCGGTCTCGTAGCCCGCATCGACCTCGTCGAGGGTCAGGAGCGGGGCCGGCAACGGCTCGGGGCTCGGGAAATCGAAGCTGATCGACTTCTCCTCGGCCACCGCGACGATCGGCTCCATGCGCTGGAGCGCTTTGAGCCGGCTCTGCGCCTGGCGCGCCTTGGTGGCCTTGGCGCGGAACCGGTCGACGAAGGCCTGGATGCGTTTTCGCTCGGCGAGTTGGCGCTCGTTCTGGGACATCTGGTGCTGGATGCGCTCGCGCCGCGTGTTCTCGAACCGGTCGTAGCCGCCGTTGTAGAGCGTCAACTTGCCGCCATCGACGTGGAGGATGCGATCGACCACCTTGTTGAGGAGCTCGCGGTCGTGGCTTACGACCACGACCGTGTGGGGATAGTTGGTGAGATAATTCTCCAGCCACAGGGTCGCCTCGAGGTCGAGGTGGTTGGTGGGCTCGTCGAGCAGCAAAAGATCGGGGCTCGCGAACAACGCCGCCGCCAAGGCCACGCGCATGCGCCAGCCGCCCGAGAAATCGCTCAGCGGTCGCGCTTGGGCGGCATCGTCGAAGCCGAGCCCGGCGAGGATGCGCGCCGCGCGCGGGGCGGCGCGGTGCGCCTCGATGTCGGCGAGCCGGTGATGAATGTCGGCGATGCGTTGGGGATCGGTCGCATGCTCGGCCTCGGCCAGGAGGTGCCCGCGCTCCCGGTCCGCCGCGAGCACGAGGTCGAGGAGGCTGGTGCGCGTGTCGGGCAATTCCTGGGCGACCGTGCCGAGCCTCAAACCCGACGACATCTCGATCTCGCCGCCGTCGGGATCGAGCTCGCCCAGAATCAGGCGCAGAAGCGTCGTCTTGCCGGCGCCGTTGCGACCCACGAGCCCGACATGGGCGCCGTCCGGGATCGCCGCCGAGGCGCGCTCGAACAAGGGCCGGCCCGCGACGCGGTAGGTGAGATCCGAAATCTTCAGCATGGGCTCGGGCGCGGCCTTGCGGGGGCTGGAACGCAGGGGTGATACAGCGGTTGCCCTCGGCGCTCAAGGCGTCTATAAGCCCGGCGCGTCCGGAGCGGGCGGGGCCGGACCGGGGCATCCGATCCGGCCCGAAGCAACCGACGAACTAGGATCACCGAGGCGAGGCCGACATGGCTTTGGAGCGCACGCTGTCGATCATCAAGCCGGACGCGACCCGGCGCAATCTCACGGGCCAGATCAACGCCGTGTTCGAGGCGGCGGGGCTGCGCATCGTGGCGCAGAAACGCCTGCGTCTCGCGCGCGCCGACGCCGAGCGCTTCTACGCCGTGCACAAGGAGCGGCCCTTCTTCGACGGCCTGTGCGCCTTCATGTGCTCGGGGCCGGTCGTGGCCCAGGTGCTCGAGGGCGAGAACGCGGTCGCGAAGAACCGCGAGGTGATGGGGGCGACCAATCCCGCCAACGCCGCACCCGGCACCGTGCGCAAGCTGTTCGCGGAATCGATCGAGGCCAACTCGGTGCACGGCTCGGATTCGATCGAGAACGCGCGCGGCGAGATCGCGTTCTTCTTCAGCGCGCTCGAGATCGTGGGCTAGTGTGGCGAATCCGAAATTCGCTGCCTCTCGGGGCGGGGCCACGGGCGAATTTCGGATTCGGCGCCACACGAGCAATTCATCGAATCGAGTGCGGTCGCCGGATTTGAAGTTCCTAAACGCGAATGCCATCGAAATCCTAGGAACTTCAAATCCACCGCACTAGCCGGCGCGCGGCACGGCGCGTGCCGCCGCGACGTCGAGGGCTAGCGCGAAGGCGAGCGCTATCGCGCCGATGAGGAACAAGGGCGCATAGCCGCCCAATCTTCCGATCAGATAGGAATAGGCGAAGGCGGATGCGCCCTGGGCGATCGCCCAGGCGATCGTGGTCTGGCCCCAGACCCGGCGCTGCGCCGCCTGGCCCTCGACCAGCTCGTGCACGCGGCCGAGCACGAGCGACGTGATGCCCGGCACGCAGGCGCCGA
>Ga0335072_10007234_pt1 | contig 16184 bp, 13 predicted proteins | sample Lox_Sample_21_FD_206725 | JGI IMG/M metagenome (GOLD analysis project Ga0335072, IMG submission 206725) | Soil microbial communities from Loxahatchee National Wildlife Refuge, Florida, United States - Lox_Sample_2.1 | ecosystem: Environmental > Terrestrial > Soil > Wetlands | place: USA...
CCTGCGACCTGGGCGCGGCGCTGGCTGGCCCGGCTGAGCATCCTGCTCGCGGTCGCCAGCGCCGTTATTCTGACATTCTTCGGTGACCGGCACAGTCTCGGAATTCTCGCCGTCGGGCTCGCCAGCGTCGTGGTGAGCCTCGTCGCGGCCTTCTGGTTTCTGGCCGGCCGGGGCATTGTCCGGTGGCTTTCCCTCGCGCTCCTCGTCTTGTCGCCAGCCGGGGCGATCGCGGGATACGCCCTGGCCGGCCTGTTGTGGCCGGCGATCCTTGCGGCAGCCGCGTGGATCTTGGCTGGCGTCGCCGCGCGTGCTGCGGTCGCGCCCGATCCGGCCGACTGGCGCATGCCTGAGCGGGCCGCCCTACCTCTGGCTGAGCATCCCTACTTCATCATGAACCCGCGCTCAGGGGGCGGAAAGGTGGCGCAGTCCGGCCTTCAGCAGCGCGCCGAGGATCTCGGTGCTGAGGTGTTCCTCATCAGCGGAAACGGGCACGTGGATGTCGCCGAAGTCGCGCGTGCCGCGGTCGCTGGGGGCGCCGACCTGCTCGGCGTCGCTGGCGGCGATGGCACGCAGGCGCTGGTGGCAGGCGTCGCGGCTGAGCATGACATCCCGTTCGTCGTTCTCGCCGCGGGGACCCGCAATCACTTCGCTCTGGACCTGGGGCTGGACCGAGAAGACCCGGCTGCCGGGCTCGCCGCCCTCACCGACGGCGTCGACCTCGTGGTTGACCTCGGCCAGATCGGACCGAAGACTTTCGTGAACAATGCTTCCTTCGGCGCCTACGCGGAGGTGGTCCAGGAGCCGGCGTATCGCGCCCAGAAGCTCCGGTCCACCCTGGATCTGCTGCCGGACGTCATGCACGGCCGGCAGAACACCCCACTAGCCGTCGACGTCGATACCGTGCGCCTCGAGACACCGCAGGCCGTCCTTGTCGCCAACAACCCGTACGGGAGCGGCGACATCGCCGGGCTCAGCCGCCGGCCCCGGCTTGATCGCGGCATTCTCGGCATCGTCAGCGTCAGCGTCACTAGCGCCCGGCGGGCCGCAGACCTTGTGCGCGGGACGCGCTCGGCGGGCGTCACCGTCCTGACAGCTGCGGAAGTCGTGGTCCGGGCCGCAGAGCCCGAGATACCCGTCGGGGTCGACGGCGAAGCGCTGATGATGCCGGTGCCGGTGCGCTGCACGATCAGGCCAGCTGCGCTCCGGGTCCGCGTGCCGAGGAAGCGCCCGGGCATTCCCGCACCACGCGGCGGGCTGAGCTGGGCGCATCTCTGGCGGCTCGCGGCTCCCGGCGGCTCCGGCGGTGCCTGGTGAGAACCGCGTACCAGCAGGTCACCGATGTCAGCGAGGTGCCGGGCTGCCTGCTCCGGCTCGACGTCCGGACTGCTGTGCTGGACATCGAGCCGCTGGTAGCAACCTGGGACAGCAGCCAGGCCGTGCTCGACAGTGGTCTCCAGACCGTGGTGGCCATGATCGCGGCCGTGCCGGGCGTGCGAGTCCTGTGCTTCGCGACGAACTCCGATCGCCTGCCGTCGGCGCGGCTGCCGGAGGCAGGCGTCCGGATCGAGTACCTGACCTCGGCCCGCAAGCCGCTGCGCACGGGCCCGTATCTCCGCTGGCCGCGGCCGGGCGCTGTCGTCGGGGATCAGGTGGCTACTGACGGTCTGCTAGCGCGGCGGCTGGGCTATGCCTTCGTCCACTACCGGCCGCGGCGGCGAGACATGCCGCCTGGCCCCCTGCTGCTTTCCGCCGCAGGTGACCTGGTCCGTCCGTTCTTCTTCACTTCGCGAGAGCGGAACTGACCGGGAGCCGGGTCACGCGGAGGCGAGCCATCGCCCGACCCGACCAGCGAAAATAGCAATGTGGTGACGGATTACGACGCAGTCGTCGTGGGCAGCGGGCCCAATGGCCTGGCCGCCGCAGTCACGCTAACGGCGGCCGGCCAGCGGGTCCTGGTGGTCGAGGGGGCCGCGGCCATCGGCGGCGGCTGCCGTACGAGTCAGCTGACCCTGCCGGGCTTCCGTCATGACGACTGCTCGGCTGTTCACGCGCTCGCTCTGGCATCGCCGTTCTTCCGCGGCTTCGACCTGGTCGGCCGCGGCATCCGTTTCGCCTCCGGCGGCGCGGAGTACGCCCACCCCCTGGACGGCGCGCGGGCCGCGGTCGTCCGGCGGGATGTCACGCAGACAGCGGCTGGTCTTGGCGCCGACGGCGACGCGTACCGGCGCCTGTTCGGCCCGCTGACCCGGCACGCTGACGCCATCACCGCGACCGTGCTATCCGATCTGCGGCACCCGCCGCGGCAGCCAGCGGCGGTCGGCCGATATGGCCTGGCGGCTCTCCGGTCGGCGCAGCGCGTAGCGACCCGCTTCGGTACAGCGGAGGCCCGTGCCTTGTTCGCCGGCCTGGCCGCCCACGGGATGATGCCGCTCAGTCAGCCGCCCACCGCAGGACTGGCGCTGTTCCTTGGGCTTCTGGCCCACAGCGCCGGATGGCCAGTCGTCGTGGGTGGCAGCGGCCAGATCACGCGGGCGATGGCGCAGTACGTGCGCGATGGCGGCGGCACCGTCGAGACAGGCCGGCAGGTCAGGTCGCTGCGTGAACTCCCGTCCGCCCGCGCCGTCCTGCTCGATGTCACGCCACGCGCGCTGATCGCGATCGCCGGAGCGGAACTCCCGCCCGGCTATCGAAGGGCGCTGGACCGCTTCCGGTACGGAGCAGGAATCTGCAAAGCCGACTACGCCCTGTCCGGTCCGGTGCCGTGGGCGAACCCGGGCTGCAAGGAGGCGACGACGCTGCACCTCGGCGGCTCGTTCAGCGAGATCGCCCGAGCCGAGGCGGACGTCGCGGCAGGCCGTCACCCGGAGGCTCCCTACGTCCTGGCTGTCCAGCCAGGCGTCGCGGATCCGGGCCGCGCCCCGGCCGGACAGCACGTCTTCTGGACTTACTGCCACGTGCCCGCCGGGTCGCCGCGGGACATGAGTGCGGCGATCGAGGCCCAGATCGAGCGATTCGCTCCGGGGTTCGGCGACCTGATCCGAGCAAGGTCGGTGCGGACTGCCGCCCAGGAGGAGGACCTGAATCCGAATTACGTCGGCGGCGACATCTCGGCCGGCCTCATGACGGTCCGGCAGACTTTCGCCCGTCCGGTACGCCGCTGGAACTCCTACCGCACCCCGCTGCCCGGCGTGTACCTGTGCTCGTCCTCCACGCCGCCCGGCCCTGGCGTGCACGGACGCTGCGGCGAACTGGCCGCGCGCACCGCGCTGCGCGACGTGTTCGGCATCCGCGAGCTGCCCGACCTGTCCGCGATCGCGCCGCCGGGAGTCGCGCGTCGCTTACATCGGCACCTTGATGCCCTGCCGGACCAGCCAGACATTGGCCGGCCAGGACGTCGCGAAGCCGATCATCATGCCGGCCTGCATGAGCAGCCAGAACGCCGCGGTGTCCGGCATCAGCGCACGTGGCGCCGGAAACAGCACGAAGACCGTGACGGCCATCCAGCCGAACAGGCCGACCTCGAAGGCGGTGAGCGAGATGAAGTCGGCCTTAGTGGCGGCAGCGAGCCCGTCGCGCAGGCCGAGACCGCGCATCGGCGCGATGGCGAAGTACTGGAAGGCGATGCCGAAGAGCAGGGCGAGGAGGTAGTCGCCGATGTACTCGGCTCCGAGCGTCGCGCCGGCGACGGTCAGGCCGAGACCGAAGACGGCGAACTCCGCGACGACGTCGCCGAGCGCGCAGCCCGATCCGCAGTGACTGACTTCGGTGGCCATGGTCACCCATCCCGGCCGGCGCTGCCCGCCGCCCTCGTCCGCCTCAGTGCGGCTGACTGGCGCGGTGCTGACTGGTGAGGTGCTGACTGGCGCGCGGTTCCAGCGCCAGTAGAACGCCAGCGCGAACGGACCGAAGTACAGCGCGGTGACGGGATACACCACATTCATGATGCCCATCGGCTGGCGGCGTCGCCCAAGGGTGATGTCTGCGGCGATCAGGGCCGAGCAGGCGAAGCAGACGCCGAGATAGCTCCAGGCGAGGACGGTCAGCCAGCCGGGTGCCGCACTCATGCGCTACCTCGCTCCGAGACCGAGCAGCAGGCCGTCGGCGGCAACTGCGGGCGAGCTCGTCAGGAAGATGACCACGCCGTCCGCCGGGGCGAGGATCTCCTCCAGCACGGTGCTGCCGTCAAGTGTGCTTACGGTGCCGACGACCTGGCCCTCGGCGACCTTGTCCCCCGCACTGGCGGCCGGCTCCCACCAGCCGGCCTGGCGGCCGTGTACCCAGAGGAAACGGCTGAGCTGCGTCTGCGGCAGCGTGCCGGGTGCGCCGGGCCGGGGGTCAGCCATGCCGAGGTGCTCGAGCACGGCATGCAGTCCAGCGACATGCTGGGCGACCGGAGCCTCTCGGACCAGGCCGCACTCACCGGCTTCGGCGGTGATCGCCGGGATCCCGGCAGCCGCCGCCGCGCCGGTGCTGGTTCCGGAGACCGCCCGGCCGGGGCCGGGCTCCTGCCGGATCACGTAGGGCAGGCCGTACGCTACGGCCAGGTCGTGCGCGCGATCCTGCGCCGGGCCGGCCTCGTACAGCGCGAACGGCTGCAGCGCCTCAACGAGGTCGCCGCAGTGGGCATCGATGTAGGCGTCGGAGTCCAGGATGAGCCGGGTGAACGCATCGTTGGCGAGTCGCTCGGCGAGCGTGCCGCCCGGGTCACCGGGGAAACACCGGTTGAGGTTCTTGCCGTCTTCGGGTACGACGAACGGCACGCGGCCCGCAAAGGCGGTCACATTCAGCACGGGCACGGCGCGGACGCGGCCGCGGATCTGCCGTGTCTGCAGGTCTGCCAGCCAGCGGCGCACGCCGCTCATCGATGCGTACTCGCAGCCATGCACGCCGGAAATCACGGTGAGCAGCGGCCCGTCCGCTGAGCCGGTCACCTCGACCAGCGGCACGGCCAGCCCAGCGAGGTCGATGGTGCTGCGCGTTACCTTCGGTTGCACGGGTCCTCCAGCGGCCAACGGCAAGAGTGAGGGAGCTGCATCGTGAAAGTGTTCCTGTCCACGGATATGGAGGGAACGGCGGGCGTCGTCGACTGGCAGCAGTGCTCCGGCGATACCGCGGAGGCTGCGGCAGGCCGGCGGCTGCTGCTCGCCGAAGTCAATGCCGCGATCGAGGGCGCAGTCGCCGGCGGCGCGACGGAGGTCGTGGTCAACGACTCCCACTCGACCATGCGCAACTTCCCGGCGGATCAGCTGGCCGGGCAGGCGTCCTACATTTCCGGTAGTCATAAGCCGCTCTACATGATGCAGGGCCTGGACGACAGCTTCGGCGCCGCCCTGTTCGTCTCCTACCACGGCTCCGTCGGCGCCAGGGCGGGCCTGTCGCACACCTACAACCCGCGTGCGGTCGTCGAGGCCAGGCTCGACGGCACCATCACCGGCGAGGCGGGCATCAACGCACTGGTGGCGGCGCATTACGGTGTCCCGGTCGTGCTGGTGACCGGGGATCGCTGCGCGTGCGAGGAGACCGCCGAGCTGATCCCGGGGGTGCGTCAGGCCATCGTGAAGGAGCACGTGAGCAGGCTCGCGGCGTACAGCCTGCACCCCGACCGTGCCTGTGCGCTGATCCGCGAGCAGGCTCGGGCTGCGGTCCAGAGCGCGGCCGCCGCCTCGCCGCCGCCGCTCGACCCGGGCGTACTCGAGGTATCCGTCCGGACTACCGATATCGCCGAGGCTGCGAGCTGGGTTCGCGGCGTGGAGCAGTCGGGCCCGCGCCAGTTGCGGATCCACGGACCGGACCGGCTCGCCACCTACCGCTCGTTCTGCGCGGCGATCCTGCTTACCCGCACCGTGGCGGAGATGGTGTGAGTACCGGACACTGAGCGTGATACGGGATCTTCCGCTCCGGCCGCCGACGCCCTAGATTCGGTAGGACATTCGCACGCCGCGGCCACGGCAGGAGGAGCGAGACGATGGCGACTGAGAGTACAGACGCAGAGGTGGTGGCGACCGGCCAGCCGAAGCTGCGCCGCAACCTCACCGTGTGGGAGGCCATCGGCATCTCCCTGGCGCTGATGGCGCCATCGATGGCGGCGAGCATCAATCCGCAGGGCACCGCGACCACAGTCGGCCGCGCGGTGCCGATCGCGTTCGCGCTGGCGTTCGTCGGTGTCCTGCTGGTGGCCTACACGTTTGTCCGCCTGACCCAGCGCTTCCACCACTCCGGCTCGGTGTACGGGTTCGTGGGCGCGACACTCGGCCCGTCCGCCGGCGTCATCTCCGGCTGGGCGCTGACCGGCACCTACACCTTCTACGCGGTGACGACTGCGATGGCGGGCGGCCGGTTTGCCTCGAACTTCCTCAACGCGCTCGGCATCTGGAACAACCCGCCTGCCTGGTCGGGCTTCCTCATCGGCGCCATCGGCATGGTCCTGATCTGGTGGATCGCGACCACGCCCGCCCGCGGCGGCACCCGCCTGCTGCTGGCAGCCGAGGCGGTCACCGTCATCCTCATCCTCATCGTGATCGCGATCGTGTTCGCCAAGCTCCTCGGCCATTCCGGACCGGGCCACCTGGGCGTCACGAGCAAGATCTTCAGCCTGCCATCCGGCACCCCGCTGACCACGGTCTTCCTCGGCGTCGTCTTCGGCTTCCTGTCCTTCGCTGGCTTCGAGGCGGCCGCCACACTCGGCGAGGAGACCCGCAAGCCGAACCGCGACATCCCGCGCGCGATCCTGGGCGTGGCTATCTTCGGCGGCGTCTACTTTTTCCTCGTCACGGCGGTCGAGGTCATGGGCTTCGGCACGACGACGAAGGGCGTGACGGCCTTCATCAACTCCACCTCGCTGATCGGCGACCTGGGCACGAGCTACGTCTCAGCCTGGATCGGCAACCTCATCACCGTCGGCGCGATGGTCTCCGCCTTCAGCTGCGCGCTCGCCTGCACGGTCGGCGCCGCCCGCCTGGTCTACGCGATGAGCCGCGATGGCATGCTGCCGTCCCGGCTCAGCCGGGTGTCCGATCGGCACCGCACCCCCGTGAGCGCCGCTGCGGCCGTGGTCGTCGGCGTGTTCGTCGTGATCGCGTTCACCTGGTTCGCGCTCAACGGCAACCCGTTCACTCTGTTCGAGGAGGCCGGCACGATCGGCACGCTGATCCTGCTCGTGGTCTACATCCTCGCCACCATCGGCATGGTGAGGCTGGTGTTCTTCTCCGGCCAGACTGCTGTGCGCCGCTGGGAGATTGTCATCCCGGTGGTGGGCGTGATCGTGCTCGGCTACACACTCTTCCGCAACGTCTGGCCGCTGCCTACTGGCATCGCCTGGTGGGGGCCGTCGGTGGCGATCGCTTGGCTGGTGATCGGGATCGCCTGGGTGGTAGCGCGGCCTGCCGCGACAAGGAAGGCTGGCGAGATGCTCCTGCGAGCTGACGGCCTGTCGGCGCAGCCCGCACCGGCGGAAGGATAGAAGTCAGCATGCCCCGGTCGTTCAGCGCCGTCCGCAGCGAGCAGGAGCGCGCCGCCGACGCGCGCCGGGCCGAAGCCGCCGCCCGTCAGCTTGACGGGAGGGCGTCGAGTATCGCGGTGACCTTCGTCGACCACAGCGGTGCCGCCAGGGTCAAGGTCGTGCCGCTGAGCGCCCTGGCCCGGGCGGCGCGCTCCGGCGTCGGCTTCTCCCCGGTGATCGACGCGTTCCTGTCCGACGGCAGCATCGATCCCGCATCTCCGCTCGACCGTCCCGACGGTGACCTGCGCCTTGTGCCGGATCTGGAGCAGCTTGCCGTGCTGTCCGAGCCGGGGGGCTGGGCCTGGGCGCCGGGTGACCGCTTCCAGCAGGATGGCTCGGTCTACGCCTGCGATCAGCGGACGTTCGCCCGGGCGCAGGTCGCGGCCGGGCTGGCGGCGGGCATCAGCGCACTGATGGCATTCGAGATCGAGTGGATGGTCGGCCGGGACACTGACGACTTCGAGCCCGCGTTCGGCGGCACCGGCTACGGTCTCAGCCGCCTGACCGGAGGCGGCGCCGCCGACTATCTCCGGGACGTCCTGGATGCCCTCGAGGCTGCAGGCGTTCAGGTCGAGCAGATCCATCCGGAGTACGGACCCGCTCAGTACGAGGTCTCGGTGGCCGCACAGGACCCGGTGTCGGCGGCTGACACCTGTGTGCTGGTGAAGTTCGTCATCGCGGCCGTGTCGGCACGGCACGGGCTGCGCGCCTCGTTTGCACCCGCGGTGTTCACCGACAATGTCGGCAACGGCGGCCATGTGCACGCGAGCTTCTGGCGGGACGGCCGCAACTTGCTCTCCGGCGGAGGCGGTCGCCACGGCCTGACCCCCGAGGGCGAGTCGATGACAGCTGCCCTGCTGGAAGGCCTGCCCGCCCTGCTCGCAATCGGGGCACCTTCACCAGCCTCCTACCTGAGACTGCAGCCATCCCGGTGGGCTGGCGCCTTCCAGGTCTGGGGCCCGGAGAACCGCGAGGCAGCGCTCCGGTTCATTTCCGGCAGCGATCCCGCCGCCGCGAACGCCGAACTGAAATGCTTCGACCTGAGCGCGAACCCGTATCTGCTGGCCGGCGCGGTACTCGCCGTGGCGCTGGCAGGGGCGGCGCGCCGGATGCAGCTCCCGGCCGAGGTGATGGGTGACCCGGCGGCCCCCGGCCAGCCGCTGGCCGAGCGCCTGCCAGGCAGCCTCGACGAGTCGGTCAAGGCACTCGAGTCGTCCGCGGAGCTGCGAAATGCGCTGGGCGAGGAACTCCTGACGACGTTCGCTGCCTCCCGCCGGGCGGAGATTGCGATGGCCGAGGGGCAGACGGCCGAGGCGGTCATCGCGCGCGCTCGGTGGCTGACGTAGTGCCCGCTGACAGCGGGCACGCGCTCTGCCTTATTGATCACCATGTTCACGGCGTCATGTCGGCTGAGCTGGATGAGGGCGGAGTCGAGGCGCTGCTCACCGAGTCCCCGGCTCATCCGCCGGCTGGCGTCCGGGCGTTCGACAGCCAGCTTGGGTTCGCGGTGCGCCGCTGGTGCTCGCCCGTCCTCGGCCTGGAGCCGCACGCGACGGCCGACGACTACCTCCGCCGTCGGCGCGAGCTCGGCAGCGCCGAGGTGAACCGTCGGCTTCTGACGGCAGCGCGGGTGCACGAGTGGCTGGTGGACACCGGGTTCCAGAGCGACGCGGTCAGCACGCCAGCAGAACTCGCCGGGCTGAGCGGCACGCCCGCGCGCGAGGTTGTCCGGCTGGAGTCGATCGCGGCGCAGGTGGGGGCGGCCGGCGGCAGCGCGGCCAGTTTCGGCGACGACTTCACGACCGCGATCCAGCAGGCCGCCGCCGGGGCGGTCGGCTTCAAGTCGATCGCCGCCTACCGCGGCGGCCTGGCGTTCGATCCCGCCCGACCTGGGCCGGCCGAGGTCGCGGCAGCTGCCGGAGCTTGGCTGAGATCGCTGGCGGGCGACGGCCCGGCTCGCGTGGAGGACCAGGTTCTCATCCGCCACGGACTCTGGTCCGCGCTCGACGCCGGCCGGCCACTTCAGCTGCACACCGGCTATGGCGACCCCGACTCCCGGCTGCACTGGTCCGATCCCGCGCACCTGCATGACTTCCTGCTGGCCAGTCAGCACACCGGCACCCCGGTCATGCTGCTGCACTGCTACCCCTACCACCGCCAGGCCGGCGCGATGGCGGCGCTGTTCCCGCACGTCTATATGGACGTCGGGGAGGCGCTCAACCACGTCGGCGCGCAGTCTGCAGTCGTTCTGGCCGAGGCGCTTGAGCTGACGCCGTTCGGCAAGATGCTCTACTCCTCCGATGCCTTCGGCCTTCCCGAGCTGCATTACCTCGGCGCCGTCGGGTTCCGGCGCGACATCGAGCGAGTCACTGGCCGGTTCGTGGCTGACGGTGACTGGTCCCCGGCCGATGCTCAGCGGGTCCGCGAGATGATCGGCTGGCAGAACGCCATGCGGGTCTACCAGCTGAGCGATCAGTGATCGCGGGTCCTGCCGACCGGCTGGCTGAGCTAGCCGCCCGGCTGCGCGGGCTGCTGGCCGCCGAGCTGCCAGCCGCAGTCGAGCTCCGCCGCGAACTGCACCGGCATCCGGAAGTCTCAGGCGACGAGGCCCGCACCGCTGAAGTGGTCGCGACCGCCATGGACGCTCGGGAGGCGCCAGCCGTTGCGGGCACGGGCCGGCTGATCAGGATCGGACCATCCCTCGGCCCTGCCGTCGGTGTCCGCGCCGAGCTCGACGCACTGCCAGTACCGGAGGAGACCGGCGTCGCCTGGGCATCCGTCAACGGCGCTATGCATGCCTGCGGCCACGACGTGCACCTCGCAGCGCTGACAGCAGTGGTCCGCGCTGCTCGAGGCGCCGAGCTGCCGGTGGCGCTCCTGGCAATACTGCAGCCGCGCGAGGAAGCCGGGCCATCGGGCGCGCTCGAGATCGCCGCGTCGCCCGGCTTCGCGGGCCACGACCCGGCGGCGGTCATCGGCGTGCACCTGCAGCATCAGCTGCGGGGCGGCACCGTCGCGGCGGCCGAAGGCACCATCAACGCCGCGACCGACGACTTCGAGATCACCGTGACCGGTCGTGGCGGGCACGCCGGCTACCCTCAGCTCGCCGCGGATCCGGTGCCCGCTCTCTGCCAGTGCGTCCTCACACTCCAGCAGCTCATCAGCCGCCGGATTGACCCGACGCACGCCGCAGTCCTGTCGGTGGGCATGCTGCACGCCGGGCACGCTCCCAATGTCATCCCGGCGACTGCCACGGCGCAGGGCACCATGCGCACCCTGGACGACCGCGACCGGGACTTCCTGCGGATCGCGGTCAGTGAAGTGGTGTCCGATACCTGCCGTGCGCACGGCTGCGCGGGCAGCGTGACCGTGATGCCGCACGAGCCCGCGCTGGTGAATCACGCGAAGCTGACGGCTGCCTGCCAGCCGCTGCTGCGCCAGGCGGGGTTCGCGGTTGATACCCAGTTTCGGTCCTGCGGCGCTGACGACTTCTCCTATTACGGCCGCCAGGTCCCGTCGGTCATGCTGTTCGTCGGCAGTGGCACGACGCAGACTCTGCATGACGCGCACTTCCTGCCGGCCGAGGACACGATCGGGCACGTCGCGAGGGCCATGCTGGCGGGCTATCTGGCCGCGCTGCAGTCAGGCCTGGTGCCAGCGCACACGTGAGCGCGTTGACGTTCACAGCGGTGAAAGGCTAGCGCCCCTGACGACCGAGATAATCGGCCAGCATAGGGGTCGCGAACTTGCCCGCCGGATCGTAAGCAGCGACCAGGGACCGGAAGTCGTCAAGTCGCGGGTAGCGGGCCGCGACTTCGGCCGGACTGAGCGTGAAGATCTTGCCCCAGTGCGGTCGGGGCGCGAAGGGCCGCAATGCTGCCTCGAGCCGGGCGAGAACCGGCACTACAGCGCGCAGGTCCGGAAGCCAGGTGAAGTGCAGGGCGGCGGTAGCTCGCTGATAGCACGGGCTGAGCCACAGCTCGTCGGCCGCCACTGTACGGACCTCCCACACCCGGAGGACCGGCGCCAGGTCGGCCCGAAGCGCTGCCACCACAGGCAGTGCCGCTGGCGCATCCGTGACCGCGATGAGGTACTCGGACTGCAGTTCCTCGCCGACGCTCGGCACGTACTCGGGCCGGAAGTGCGGCAGCCGTTCATGAGACGGGCCAGCCAGCCCCAGCTGTGGCGTGCTGCCTGAGGCGGGCATTCCCCTGACCGGGTGAAGGTCGCGGTCGGCGAGCCTGGTGCCGAGCCAGCCCGGCGGCGGCGGCTGCTGGCCGTCAGTCAGCTTGACCCACACCTGGCTGAAGTCAGGGCCATGGGCGCCGGTGCTACTGGCGTCGGCGCCCCGGAAGTCGCTGAACAAGCTGACGCTGTAGCCAGCGCTCATGACCTCGGCGAAATGCTCGGCTGCCACGTCTACCCGAAGACCGGTGTAGGCATACTGCCGCATCCCGAACGCCGGGACAGTGTCCAGCGTGAGCGCGGTGACGATCCCCGGCGCGCCGAGGCCGACGACAAGACCGGCCAGCTGATCAGGATCGTTCTCACGGCTGACGGTGACAAGGTCGCCATCCGCCCGCACCAGCTCGATGGCCGCGACCGCGGTGGCCAGGCTCCCGTTCGCTGAGCCCGATCCGTGCGTGCCAGTGGCGACCGCGCCGCCGACCGAGATGTGCGGCAGCGAGCCCAGGTTCTGCAGCGCGCGCCCGGCGGCCTGCAGCCGGGGCGCGATGTCGCTGTAGCGCAGGCCCGAGCTGACCGTGGCGGTGCCGGCCTGCTCGTTCACGTCGACGCGGCCGGGCAGGCCTGCGGCCGAGATCAGCAGGCCATCAGTGTCGGCAAGCGGACTGAAGGAGTGACCAGTGCCGACAGCGCGCAGCCGCGGCGTCTGACCTACGAGCTCCTGCAGTTCGCCTACGGAGCGCGGCATCAGCAAGCCGGTTGCGCGGAACTCGACGTTGCCGGCCCAGTTCCGCAGGCCGGCAGTGCGTGCGCCTGCGACTCGCGCGTGCTGCCCCGGCATGTTCCGCAGGCTAGCCTGGTCCGCCGTCGCTGCCCGAGGCGGGCGGCTGGCTCGCGGAGGCTGACCTCTGCCGCAGCTGCGCGCTGGTGCGGCGGTGGATCGGAGCCCGGCCAGCCGGCTGACTCGGCCGGGGTCCCGGCTGCAATGTCGGAACCGGTCGCGCGCGGCGGTGTCCGGCGGACAGCGTGAGCCGCTCGCCATGGTGGATGATCTCCAGGGGTTCGCCGTCGACGAGCAGGTACCGTGCCTCGTGGTGCGATATCTCGACCTGTAGCCGCCGCCCGCGGAATATGACCATGAACGCCAGGCGGGAGATTCCGTCCGGCAGCCGTGGCGCAAACCTCATGCTCCCACGCTCGTGCCGGAGGCCGCCGAAGCCCATGACCAGCGCAAGCCAGGCACCTGCCAGAGACGCGATGTGCACCCCGTCCCGCGTGTTGTGCTCGAGGTCAGCGAGATCTAGCAGTGCTGCCTCGCCCAGATAGTCGTAGGCGAGTTCGAGGTGACCTACCTCGGCGGCGATCACGGCCTGGATGCAGGCCGACAGTGAGGAGTCCCGCACCGTCAGAGCCTCGTAGAAGTCGAAGTTCCGCGCCATCTGCTCGGTCGTGAACTCGTCGGCGCAGGTCATCATTGCCATGACGAGATCGGCCTGCTTGACGACTTGCTTGCGGTACAGATCCAGATACGGATAGTGCAGCATGAGCGGGTAATTCTCCGGCGGCGTGGCAGCGAAGTCCCACACCTGATGCCGGGTGAAGTCGGCCGTCTGGGGATGCACTCCGAGCGCGTCGTCGAACGGAATGTGCATGGCTTCGGCGGCGTCCCGCCAGCTGGCTGCCTCCTCGGAGCCCACGCCCAGCTCCGCAGCGCGGTCCGGGTACTGCTTGGCCGCCGCCGCTGCATTGGCGAGATTGCGCTTCGCCAGCAGGTTGGTGTACACGTTGTCGTCCGCGATCGCGCTGTACTCGTCCGGCCCGGTCACGCCGTCGATGTGGAACTGACCGGAGCTGTCGTGATGCCCGACGGAGCGCCACAGCCGCGCCGTCTGCACGAGCAGGTCCATCCCCTGTCCGCTGGCGAAATTCTCGTCGTCCGTGGCATCCAGATAGCGGGTCACGGCCTCAGCGATGTCGGCGTTGATGTGCAGTGCCGCCGTGCCAGCCGGCCAGTAGCCGGAGGACTCCTTGCCGGCGATCGTCCGCCACGGAAACGCAGCGCCCGCGAAGCCGAGCTGCTTTGCGCGCTCAAGCGCCATCGGCATCGTGCTGTGCCGCCAGGACAGTGCGCTGACGGCAGCATCCGGCGCGGTCAGCGTCAGGACCGGCAGCACGTACGCCTCGGTGTCCCAGAACGTGTGCCCGTCGTACCCGGGGCCGGTGAGCCCCTTCGCCGGGATCGGCCGCTCTTCGCCGCGTGCGCCAGCCTGCAGGACGTGAAACAGCGCGAACCGCACGGCCTGCTGGATCTCGGTATCACCCTGGATCTCAACGTCGGCACGGCCCCAGAAGTCGTCCAGGTAGTCTCGCTGGTCCGCGAGCAGCTGCTGCCAGCCAGCCTGCCGTACCCCGCTTAGCGCTGCCCAGGCCTGATCCCGGATCGCCTCCAGGGACCGGACACCCGACCACGCGTAGGCGACGAACTTGATCAGCTGGAGCCGCTGCCCCGGCTCCAGCACCACGGACGCGGTCATCATGCCGCCGTCGTCCCAGACGCGCGTGTCCGTGGTGACCGGCACCGGCGCGTCGATCAGGTGGTCCATTGCCGCGCCGACCCGCAGCCCGCTGTGCTCGGTCTTGTGCACCAGGATCGTGGCGAGACCAGTTGCCCGCGTCGATTCAGACTGGAGCGGGTGCTCGAGCACCGCTGAGGACCGCGGGTCGCCATCGGAGGACGGCAGCTGCTCGTTCGTCAGCATTTCGGACTGCACCGAGATACGCCGCGATTCCTGTAGCGGTTCCACCTCGTAGCAGACGGCCGCGATGGCGCGGTGCGAGAACGACACAAGCCGGGTCGAGGTGACGCGGACCAGGCCGCCTACCGGCGACTCCCATTCCGCCTCGCGGCGAAGCGTCCCGGCCCGGAAGTCGAGCACCCGCTCATGTGAGATCAGCTTGCCGTAGCGGACGTCGAACGGCTCGTCGTCCACGAAAAGGCGGATTAGCTTGCCGTTGGTGACGTTGATAACCGTCTGGCCCGACTCCGGCCGGCCGTAGGCGCGCTCGGAAGCAGGCAGCGGCCGCAATGCGTAGACACCGTTCAGGTAGCTGCCCGGCAGCCCGTGCGGCTCTCCCTCGTCGAGGTTGCCGCGCCAGCCGACGTGACCGTTCGACAACGCAAACACGGACTCGGTCTGGGCCAGCATGTCCAGATCGAGCTCAGTCTCCCGGAGGGACCACGGCTCGACCGTGAAGGAATCCTGCTTGATCACGGCTGCTCCAGCAACTCGGCCAGATCCTGGACGACCACGCTGGCGCCATGGTCGCGGAGCGCGGCCGCCTGTCCGACCCTGTCGACACCTACCACGTAGCCGAACTTTCCGGCCCGGCCTGCCTCAACCCCCGCCAGGGCGTCCTCGAAGACCACGGACTCGGCCGGTGTCAGCCCGAGCGCTCGCGCGGCCGCCAGGAACGTATCCGGTGCTGGCTTGCCGCGCAGGTGCTCTTGCTGCGCAACGATGCCGTCGATCCGTTCCTCGAACAGGTCCTCGATATGAGCTGCGCGCAGAATGTCGCGGCAGTTCGCGCTCGACGAGACGACCGCGCGGCGCAGACCCGCAGCCAGGACCGCGCGCACGTACCGGACCGAGCCGTCGTAGGCCTCCACGCCGTCTGATCTGATCTTCGCCAGCAGGATCTGGTTCTTGCGGTTGCTGAGGCCCCAGACGGTCGGTGCCCCGGCGGGATCGTCCGGAGTTCCCTCCGGCAGGCTGATCCCGCGCGATGCCAGGAAAGACCGGGTGCCGTCCTCGCGCGGTTTTCCGTCGACGTAGTCGTCGTAGTCGCGGACTGGGTCGAACGGGACGAACTGCCGGCCCGACTGCTGGGCGCGCTCGCTCAGAAAGTCGTCGAACATCTGTTTCCAGGCAGCGTCGTGGACGACGGCCGTCTTTGTCAGCACGCCGTCGAGGTCGAAGAGACAGCCGCGGATACCCTCTGGCAGGCCCAGCACCAGCCCAGCCTACGAGCCGATGGCTCGCGCTGCCGCGGCGGGCGCTGTGACTGGCCGGCCAGGCCGCGACGCGGCGGAGGAGAGCGGCCACAGCTTGCCGCGTTTCCTGCCAAATGCATTTGTTGCTGCAGCCGGCAAGCGGCGCGCCCTGCCGAGCGGGGAGGATGGTGAGCGCAGGCGCCCCTCGCGGACGGCGGGCGCCCGGACAGAGAGGTCAGCGAATGGCCGAGGAGATCCGGCTAAGCGCCGCTGTCATGTTCGTGCGCAATCTCAACCGGTCAGTGGCGTTCTATCAGGAGGTGATCGGGTTGCGGGTGACCGACACCAGCACGACTGCCGCGTTGCTCGCAGGCGGCGATGGCACGCAGCTAGTGCTACGGGCGACCGGCGAGAACTCGCCGCACCCCCTGGGCCAAGTCGGCATCCAGTACCTGGCGTGGATGGTGCCGAGCAAAGACGATCTCGACCATCGGGCTGACCTTCTGCGGC
>Ga0335072_10007235_pt1 | contig 16184 bp, 7 predicted proteins | sample Lox_Sample_21_FD_206725 | JGI IMG/M metagenome (GOLD analysis project Ga0335072, IMG submission 206725) | Soil microbial communities from Loxahatchee National Wildlife Refuge, Florida, United States - Lox_Sample_2.1 | ecosystem: Environmental > Terrestrial > Soil > Wetlands | place: USA: Florida...
CCAGGAAATCGACGATGCGGCAATGTGATGCACATGTGATAGTTGTGACCAGTGTGTCTACTGGTGTTCCTGTCGTACCCTGTGGCATGTGTCGGTGTCGCGGCGTGACGTGCTCAAATTCGCGGCCGCGACGCCGGGTCTACTAGCTCTGGGGGTCGCGGGCGCGTCGTTGGGCGCTGCGCCGGCGTCGGCGGCTTCACTCGGTACCTTGTTGGACTACGCAGCCGGCGTCATCCCGGCCCACGAGATCAGGGCCGCCGGTGCGGTGGGGGCGATCCGGTACGTGTCCGACCGACGTCCGGGCGGCAACTGGATGCTCGGCAAGCCGATCCAAGTGGCCGAGGCGCACGATTTGAGCAGTAGCGGACTGAAGATCGTCTCGTGCTATCAGTACGGCAAGGGCAGCACCTCGGATTGGCTGAGCGGCGCCGGCGCCGGTACCCAGCACGCCCAGCGCGGAATGCAGTTGCACGCCGCGGCCGGTGGTCCGTCCAGCGCCCCCATCTACGCCTCGATCGACGACAACCCGTCGTATGACCAGTACAAACAGCAGGTGGCGCCGTATCTGCGGGCCTGGGAGTCGGTCGTCGGGCACCAGCGCACCGGGGTGTACGCGAATTCGAAAACGATCGACTGGGCGCTGCATGACGGCCTGGGCTCCTACTTCTGGCAGCACAACTGGGGCTCGCCCAAGGGGTACGCGCATCCGGCCGCGCATCTGCATCAGGTAGAGATCGACAAACGCTCGGTGGGTGGGGTCGGTGTCGACATCAACGAAATCCTCAAGCCCCAATTCGGGCAGTGGACCTAGCCGGCTGGGCCCAAAAGGTGTGAGCCCGCGGTCTGTTCGTGGTCTGGCCGGCCGCACCGGACCGTCCGGCGCAGACTCCAGCAAACACTCGTTCGCTCAATTCCCGGCGTCACAGCCGTCGGCGCATTCGTGAGAGCGCGACAGAACGGGTTTGGAGCGCTCGAGTCTGCTCAAATTTTTAACATAACGATTCCATAACAATACTGCCTTGATCAGCGCAGTTATAGCTACTCGACCGTAACCACCTACATGCAGGACGTTTGTTCGGGACACCCGCGCGCGGACTTGAACCAGGTGTTACCCACGACACGGTTACCCGCGCGTAGAACTCACCAGTAACCAACCACCATGCCCGATATCCGAAAACCCTTATGACACCCTTATGTGAGCCAGTGCTGTCTGCCGGGCCGCTCGTTCCGCGGGCCGGCCCGCTGACAACACACGGGTCAGCGGATCTTCTTGGCGCCGATTCACCGTGGAGTCGACGACGCCAGCCCGCCGATGTTGACCGGCGAACGGAACGAAACGTAAAGACGCGACAGGGAGATATAAAGGTGACGATCTACGAGCACGACCGGGTGTCCGCTGACCGCGACGGGACCGGCCCCCACAGCGCCCATGCTCTGGTCGATCGTCTGGCGGCCGGCGAGCCGTATGCCGTCGCGTTCGGCGGACAGGGCAGCGCCTGGCTGGAGACCCTCGAAGAACTGGTGTCCTCGGCTGGGATCGAATCCGACCTGGCCACGCTGGTCGGCGAGGCGGAGTTGCTGCTGGAGCCGGTCGCCAAAGAGCTGGTCGTGGTGCGGCCGGTCGGCTTCGAGCCGCTGCAGTGGGTACGCGCACTCGCCGCCGAAGAATCCGTCCCGTCCGACAAGCACCTGACCTCGGCCGCGGTGTCGCTGCCCGGCGTGCTGCTCACCCAGATCGCGGCCATCCGCGCCCTGGCCCGCCAGGGCATGGACCTGATCGCCACCCCGCCGGTAGCCGTCGCGGGTCACTCGCAGGGCGTGTTGGCCGTGGAGGCGCTGAAGGCCGCGGGCGCACGCGACGTGGAGCTGTTGGCCCTGGCCCAGCTGCTCGGCGCCGCCGGAACGCTGGTGGCGCGCCGCCGCGGAATCTCGATCCTCGGCGACCGCCCGCCGATGGTCTCGGTGACCAACGCCGACCCGGAGCGCATCGGGCGGCTGCTCGACGAGTTCGCCCAGGACGTTCGCACCGTGCTGCCCCCGGTGCTGTCCATCCGCAACGGCCGGCGTTCGGTCGTCATCACCGGCACCCCCGAGCAGCTCTCGCGCTTCGAGCTCTATTGCAGGCAGATCTCGGAGAAGGAAGAGGCCGACCGCAAGAACAAGATCCGCGGCGGCGACGTCTTCGCGCCCGTCTTCGACCCGGTGCAGGTGGAGGTGGGCTTCCACACCCCGCGGCTGGGCGACGGCATCGACATCGTCGGCGGCTGGGCGGAAAAGGTCGGCATCGACGTCGGGTTCGCTCGAAAGCTGGCGGACTCGATCCTGGTCAGCAAGGTCGACTGGGTGAACGAGATCACCCGAGTGCATCAGGCCGGTGCCCGCTGGATTCTCGACCTGGGCCCCGGCGACATCCTGACGCGGCTGACCGCGCCAGTGGTCCGCGGCCTTGGGGTGGGCATTGTGCCCGCGGCCACGCGCGGCGGCCAGCGCAACCTGTTCACCGTCGGGGCCACGCCCGAGGTCGCCCGCGCCTGGTCGAGTTACGCCCCGACCGTCGTGCGCCTGCCAGACGGCCGCGTCAAGCTCTCGACGAAATTCACCCGCCTGACCGGCCGCTCGCCGATCCTGCTGGCGGGCATGACCCCGACCACCGTTGACGCCAAGATCGTCGCTGCCGCGGCCAATGCCGGGCACTGGGCCGAGCTGGCTGGCGGCGGGCAGGTCACCGAAGAAGTCTTCGCCGCCCGCATCGGGGAGATGGCCGGACTGCTCGAGCCCGGCCGCACCTACGAGTTCAACGCGCTGTTCCTCGACCCTTATCTGTGGAAGCTGCAGGTCGGTGGCAAGCGGCTGGTGCAGAAAGCGCGCCAGTCGGGCGCGGCGATCGACGGTGTGGTGGTCAGCGCCGGTATCCCGGAACTCGAGGAAGCCGTCGAACTGATCGACGAACTCAACGACATCGGCATCAGCCATGTCGTGTTCAAGCCCGGCACCATCGAGCAGATCCGCTCGGTCATCCGCATCGCCACCGAGGTGCCCACCAAGCCGGTGATCATGCACGTCGAGGGCGGGCGTGCGGGTGGTCACCATTCCTGGGAAGACCTCGACGACCTACTGCTGGCGACGTACTCGGAGCTGCGGTCGCGGCCCAACATCACGGTCTGCGTCGGCGGCGGCATCGGCACCCCCGAACGCGCGGCCGAATACCTGTCGGGGCGCTGGGCGCAGTCCTACGGCTTCCCCTTGATGCCCATCGACGGCATCTTGGTCGGTACCGCCGCGATGGCGACGCTGGAGTCCACCACATCGCCGTCGGTCAAGCGGATGCTGGTCGACACCCAGGGCACCGAGCACTGGATCAGCGCCGGAAAAGCCCAGGGCGGCATGGCTTCCAGCCGTAGCCAGCTCGGGGCCGACATCCACGAGATCGACAACACCGCCTCGCGTTGCGGTCGCCTGCTCGACGAGGTCGCCGGCGACGCGGAGGCCGTCGCGGAGCGGCGCGACGAGATCATCGCGGCGATGGCCAACACCGCCAAGCCCTATTTCGGCGACGTCGCGGAGATGACCTACCTGCAGTGGCTGCAGCGTTACGTCGAACTGACCATCGGCGAGGGCAATTCGACCGCCGACACCGCTGGGCTCTTGGGGCCGGACAGCCCGTGGCTGGCCGACACCTGGCGCGACCGGTTCGAGCAGATGCTGCAGCGCGCCGAAGCCCGTTTGCACGCAAAGGATTCCGGCCTGATCGAGAGCCTGTTCAACGACTCGGCACTACTCGAGAATCCCGAGCAGGCCATCGCCACCCTGCTGGCGCATTACCCGGACGCCGACACGGTGCAACTGCATCCGGCTGACGTGCCGTTCTTCGTCACGCTGTGCAAGACGCTGGGCAAGCCGGTGAATTTCGTCCCGGTCGTCGACAAGGACGTCCGGCGCTGGTGGCGCAGTGACTCGCTGTGGCAGGCGCACGACGCCCGCTACGACGCCGACCAGGTGTGCATCATCCCCGGCACCGCAGCGGTGGCCGGTATCACCCTGATGGACGAACCCGTTGGCGAGTTGCTGGACCGTTTCGAGCAGGCCGCCATCGACGAGGTGCTCGCACAGGACGGGCAGCCGAAAGAGGTGACGTCGCGTCGGCTGGGCCGAGCGGACGTGACCGGCCCACTGGCCGTCGTGCTGGACGCGCCAGATGTGTTGTGGGCCGGCCGCACCGCCACCAACCCGGTGCACCGCATCGCCGACCCGGGCGAGTGGCAGGTTCATGACGAGGCCGGAAACCTCCGCGCCACACACTCTTCCACCGGCGCGCGGCTGCAGGTGAGCAGGGATGACCAAGTGATCCTCAGTGTTCCCGTGTCGGGCACCTGGATCGACATTCCGTTCACGTTGTCCCCCAACACCGTTGACGGCGGGATTCCGGTGGTTTCCCTCGAAGACGCCAGTACCGCCATGCGCTCGGTGCTGGCGATCGCCGCCGGCGTCGACGGCCCCGAATCCCTGCCCGCGGTCACCGATGGGACGGCCACTGTCACGGTCGACTGGGATCCCGAGCGAGTCGCCGACCACACCGGCGTCACGGCCACCTTCGGGGATCCGCTGGCGCCCAGTCTCACCACCGTGCCCGACGCACTCGTCGGCCTCTGCTGGCCGGCGGTTTTCGCGACGATCGGCTCGGCCGTCACCGAGGCGGGCGTCCCCGTGGTCGAGGGCCTGCTGAGCCTGGTGCACTTGGACCACGCCGCCCGTGTCGTCGGCAAGTTGCCGACCGTCAAGGCTCAATTAACCATCACCGCAACGGCTTCCAAGGCAATCGACACCGACATGGGCCGCGTTGTGCCGGTGTCGGTGACGGTTGCCGACGGCGCAGACGGCCAAGTGATCGCCTCGCTGGACGAGCGGTTCGCGATCCTGGGGCGCACCGGCCCTGCCGAACTCACCGACCCGGTCCGCGCCGGTGGCGCGGTATCGGAGAACGCGACCGACACACCGCGTCGCCGTCGCCGCGACGTCAGGCTCACCGCACCGGTCGACATGCGTCCGTTCGCGGTGGTGTCCGGCGACCACAACCCGATTCACACCGACCGGGCGGCCGCGCTGCTGGCCGGCCTGGAATCGCCGATCGTGCACGGCATGTGGCTGTCGGCCGCGGCGCAGCACGCGGTGACCGCCACCGACGGCCAAGCACGCCCGCCGGCGCGACTGGTCGGTTGGACGGCGCGATTCCTGGGCATGGTGCGGCCCGGCGACGAGGTCGACTTCCGCGTCGAGCGTGTCGGAATCGACCGGGGTGCAGAGGTTTTGGAAGTAGCCGCGCGCATCGGATCTGACCTGGTGATGTCGGCGACGGCGCGGCTTGCCGCGCCCAAGACGGTCTACGCCTTCCCCGGCCAGGGCATCCAGCACAAGGGCATGGGCATGGATGTCCGGGCCCGCTCCAAGGCGGCCCGCAAGGTATGGGACACCGCGGACAGGTTCACCCGCGACACGCTGGGCTTCTCAGTGCTGCACGTGGTCCGCGACAACCCGACCAGCATCATCGCCAGCGGTGTGCATTACCACCACCCCGACGGGGTGTTGTACCTGACGCAGTTCACCCAGGTGGCGATGGCGACGGTGGCGGCTGCTCAGGTCGCCGAGATGCGCGAGCAGGGCGCCTTCGTCGAAGGTGCCATCGCCTGCGGCCACTCCGTCGGCGAGTACACGGCGCTGGCCTGCGTGACGGGCATCTACGAGCTGGAAGCCTTGCTGGAAACGGTGTTTCACCGCGGGTCGAAGATGCACGACATCGTGCCACGCGACGAGTTGGGCCGCTCCAACTTCCGGTTGGCGGCGATCAGGCCGTCGCAGATCGACCTGGACGACGCCGACGTCACCGCTTTCGTCGCCGAAATCGCCGAGCGCACCGGGGAATTTCTAGAGATCGTGAACTTCAACCTGCGCGGTTCCCAGTACGCGATCGCCGGTACGGTGCGCGGGCTGGAGGCGCTGGAGGAAGAGGTGGAGCGCCGCCGCGAGATCACCGGTGGCAAGCGTTCGTTCATTCTGGTGCCCGGTATCGACGTCCCGTTCCACTCCCGGGTGTTGCGGGTCGGCGTGGCCGAATTCCGGCGTTCACTGGACCGGGTCATGCCACGCGATCAACACCACGAATTGATCATCGGGCGCTACATCCCCAACCTGGTGCCGCGGCCGTTCACGCTGGATCGCGACTTCATCCAGGAAATCCGGGATTTGGTGCCCGCCGAGCCGCTCGACGAGATTCTCGCCGACTACGACACCTGGCGCCGCGAGCGCGAGAGCGAGATGGCGCGCACCGTCTTGATCGAGCTGTTGGCTTGGCAGTTCGCCAGCCCGGTGCGCTGGATCGAGACGCAGGATCTGCTGTTCATCGAGGAGGCCGCCGGCGGCCTGGGTGTGGAGCGGTTCGTCGAGATCGGCGTGAAGTCGGCGCCGACGGTGGCGGGACTGGCCACCAACACGCTCAAGCTTCCTGAATACGCCCACAGCACAGTGGAAGTGCTTAACGCCGAGCGTGACGCCGCGGTGCTGTTCGCCACCGACACCGACCCCGAGCCGGAGGACGAGGTTGAGGCGGCTGGGGAGTCCGACGCTGTCGCGTCGGACGGCGCGCCCAACCCCGATGTCGCACCAGCTGTCGCTGCGGCTCCCGCCGCAGCTCCGTCCGGTGCTCCGCGTCCTGACGACATCGGATTCGATGCCGCTGATGCCACATTGGCGCTGATCGCGCTTTCGGCCAAGATGCGCATCGACCAGATCGAGGTGCTCGACTCGATCGAGTCCATCACCGACGGCGCGTCGTCGCGGCGCAACCAGCTGCTGGTGGACCTGGGCTCCGAGTTGAACCTGGGTGCCATCGACGGTGCCGCAGAGGCCGACCTGGCCGGGCTGCGGTCGCAGGTGACTAAGCTGGCGCGCACCTACAAGCCCTATGGCCCAGTGCTTTCCGACGCGATCAACGACCAGCTGCGGACCATTCTCGGGCCGTCGGGCAAGCGGCCCGGCGCCATCGCCGAGCGGGTCACCAAGACCTGGGAGCTCGGCGACGGTTGGGCCAAGCACGTCACGGTTGAGGTCGCGCTGGGTACCCGCGAGGGCACCAGCGTCCGTGGGGGTGCGCTGGGGCACCTGCACGAGGGTGCGCTGGCCGACGCCGCCTCCGTCGACAAGGTCATTGATGCCGCGGTCACGTCGGTGGGCGCACGCCACGGTATCCCGGTGGCGTTGCCGTCGGCGGGTGGTGGCGGCGGAGCGACCGTGGACGCGGCCGCGTTGAGCGAGTTCACCGATCAGATCACCGGCCCCGACGGGGTGCTCGCCTCGGCGGCCCGCCTGGTTCTGGGTCAGCTGGGCCTGGACGACCCGGTCAGTGCGTTGCCGGCGGCCACCGATGCCGAGCTCATCGACCTGGTCACCACCGAATTGGGCGCGGACTGGCCACGTTTGGTGGCACCGGTGTTCGACGGCAAGAAGGCCGTCGTCTTCGACGACCGCTGGGCCAGCGCCCGGGAGGACCTGGTCAAGCTGTGGCTCACCGACGAGGGTGACATCGACGCCGACTGGATGCGACTGTCCGAACGGTTCGAGGGCGCCGGTCACGTCGTTGCCACGCAAGCCACCTGGTGGCAGGGCAAGTCGCTGGCCGCGGGCCGCCAGATTCATGGTTCGCTGTACGGGCGGATCGCCGCCGGCGCCGAGAACCCGGACCCCGGTCCCTATAGCAAGGAAGTCGCTGTGGTGACCGGTGCCTCGAAGGGTTCGATCGCCGCCTCGGTGGCCGCACGACTGCTCGACGGCGGTGCCACCGTCATCGCGACGACGTCGAAGCTGGACGGCGAACGGCTGGCCTTCTACCGCACCCTGTACCGGGACCACGCTCGTTACGGCGCGGCGCTGTGGGTGGTGGCGGCCAACATGGCGTCCTACTCCGACATCGACGCCCTTGTCGACTGGGTCGGCAACGAACAGTCTGAAAGCCTTGGGCCGCAGTCGATTCACATCAAGGACGCGCAGACACCGACGCTGCTGTTCCCGTTCGCCGCGCCGCGGGTCGTCGGCGATCTCTCCGAGGCCGGGTCGCGCTCCGAGATGGAGATGAAGGTTCTGCTGTGGGCCGCGCAGCGGCTGATCGGCGGTCTGTCCAAGATCGGCGCCGAGCGCGACATCGCATCGCGGCTGCACGTGGTGCTGCCGGGCTCGCCCAACCGCGGGATGTTCGGCGGTGACGGCGCGTACGGCGAGGCCAAGTCGGCCCTGGACGCTGTGGTGAGCCGTTGGCACGCCGAGTCCTCCTGGGCGGCCCGGGTCAGCCTGGCGCACGCACTGATCGGCTGGACCCGCGGCACCGGATTGATGGGCCACAACGACGCCATCGTCACTGCCGTGGAAGAGGCTGGTGTCACCACCTACTCGACCGACGAGATGGCCGCCATGCTGCTGGGCCTGTGCGACGTGGAGTCCAAGGTCGCCGCTGCCAACAAACCGATCAAGGCCGACCTGACCGGCGGGCTGGGTGAGGCCGACCTCGACATGGCCGAACTGGCCGCCAAAGCGCGCGAGGATCAGGCGGCGAAGGCCTCAGAAAACCCAGAGGACACCGCGGCCGAAGGAACCATCGCGGCCCTGCCCTCCCCGCCGCGGGGATTCACGCCGGCACCACCTCCGCATTGGGACGACCTCGACGTCGACCCAGCGGATCTGGTGGTGATCGTCGGTGGCGCCGAAATCGGCCCGTACGGTTCGTCGCGCACCCGGTTCGAGATGGAGGTCGATAACGAACTGTCGGCGGCCGGCGTACTGGAGCTGGCCTGGACCACCGGGCTGATCCGCTGGGAGGACGATCCGCAACCGGGTTGGTACGACGTGGAATCCGGCGATCTCGTCGACGAGGCCGAGCTGGTCGAGCGTTACCACGATGCCGTGGTGGAACGAGTGGGCGTTCGCGAATTCGTTGACGACGGCTCGATCAACCCCAACGAGGGGTCGCCGCTGCTGGTATCGGTATTCCTGGACAAGGACTTTGCATTCGTCGTCTCGTCGGAGGCTGACGCCCGCGCCTTCGCCGAGTTCGATCCGGAGCACACCGTCATCCGTCCGATGCCCGACTCGACCGACTGGCAGGTCATCCGCAAGGCAGGCACAGAGATTCGGGTGCCGCGGAAGAACAAGCTGTCGCGGCTCGTCGGTGGCCAGGTCCCGACCGGGTTCGACCCCACGGTGTGGGGTATCGGGCCGGATATGGCGAGTTCCATTGACCGGCTGGCGGTGTGGAACATCGTGGCGACCGTCGACGCGTTCCTGACTGCCGGTTTCAGCCCGGCCGAGGTGATGCGCTACGTGCACCCGAGTTTGGTGGCCAATACGATGGGCACCGGCATGGGTGGTGGTACCTCGATGCAGACGATGTACCACGGAAACCTGTTGGGCCGTAACAAGCCGAACGACATCTTCCAGGAAGTGCTGCCGAATATCGTTGCCGCGCATGTGGTTCAGTCCTACATCGGCAGCTACGGCGCGATGATCCACCCGGTCGCCGCGTGCGCGACGGCCGCGGTATCGATGGAGGAGGGTCTCGACAAGATCCGGCTGGGCAAGGCCGAGCTGGTGGTGACCGGCGGCATCGACGACCTGACGCTGGAAGGCATCATCGGCTTCGGTGACATGGCGGCCACCGCCGACACCAGCATCATGCGCGGCCGCGGCATCGACGACTCGAAGTTCTCCCGGCCCAACGACCGGCGGCGGCTGGGCTTCGTCGAAGCTCAGGGCGGCGGCACCATCGTGCTGGCGCGCGGTGACCTGGCGCTGAAGATGGGACTGCCGGTACTTGCGGTGGTGGCCTTCGCGCAGTCGTTCGGTGACGGTGTGCACACCTCGATCCCGGCCCCGGGGCTGGGTGCGCTGGGCGCCGGGCGCGGCGGCAAGGACTCGCCGCTGGCCCGGTCGCTGGCCAAGCTGGGCGTCGGCGCCGACGACATCGCGGTGATCTCCAAGCACGACACGTCGACGCTGGCCAACGACCCCAACGAGACCGAGTTGCACGAGCGGCTGGCCGACTCGCTGGGCCGCTCCGCGGGCGCGCCGCTGTTCGTGGTGTCGCAGAAGAGCCTGACCGGTCACGCCAAGGGCGGCGCGGCGGTCTTCCAGACCATGGGGCTGTGCCAAATGCTGCGCGACGGGGTGATCCCGCCCAACCGCAGCCTGGACTGCGTCGACGACGAACTGGCCGGTTCTGCGCACTTCGTCTGGGTGCGTGACACGCTGCGCCTCGGCGAGAAGTTCCCGCTGAAGGCCGGAATGCTGACCAGCCTCGGGTTCGGCCATGTGTCCGGCCTGGTCGCGCTGGTGCACCCGCAGGCGTTCATCGCCGCGCTGGACGCCGATCAGCGCGCGGACTACCAGCGCCGCGCCGACGCCCGGCTGTTGGCCGGTCAGCGCCGGTTGGCCTCGGCCATTGCCGGTGGTGAGCCGATGTACCAGCGGCCACCGGACCGTCGCTTCGACCACAGCGCGCCGGAGAAGCGGCAGGAGGCGTCGATGCTGCTGAATTCGGCCGCTCGGCTGGGTGAAGGCGACGCGTACGAGGTCCCTGCCGGATGATTTCGGTCATCCATTAACCTGGCGATCCATGGGCATTGTCGGAGTGGGGATCGACCTCGTCTCCATTCCTGATTTCGCCGAGCAGGTCGACCAGCCGGGAACCATGTTCTCGGAGACGTTCACCCCGGGTGAGCGTCGCGACGCCTCCGACAAGAGTTCGTCGGCGGCGCGTCACCTGGCGGCGCGCTGGGCTGCCAAGGAGGCGGTGATCAAAGCCTGGTCCGGTTCGCGGTTCGCCCAGCGTCCGGTGTTGCCGGAGGACATCCACCGCGACATCGAGGTGGTCACCGACATGTGGGGCCGGCCGCGGGTCCGGCTGACCGGCGAGATCGCCAAGCATCTGGCCGACGTGACGATCCATGTGTCGCTGACCCACGAAGGGGACACCGCGGCCGCGGTCGCGATCCTCGAGACGTAGGCCGAGAAGACGTAAAAGGGAGTTGGCGCACTACTACGTCGTGTGGTACTACGGATGATAGTAGACAGCGGGCCCGCAATGGAGCGGATCCGGCCTCGAGGGGATGATCGCCGTGAGCCTCAACCTGACGGATATCGCAGCTCGACAGGCGCAGGGCTTGGATGCCCTGGACGCCCGTTATCACCCGTCGGCCGCGGTGCGCCGTCAGCTCAACAAGGTGTTCCCGACGCACTGGTCGTTCCTGCTCGGCGAGATCGCGCTGTACAGCTTCATCGTGCTGCTGATCACCGGTGTGTACCTGACGCTGTTCTTCGACCCATCCATGACTGAGGTCACCTACCACGGCGCCTACACCCCGTTGCGCGGCGTCGAGATGTCCCGCGCCTACGAGTCGGCGCTGGACATCTCCTTCGAAGTCCGCGGTGGGCTGTTCGTCCGCCAGATCCACCATTGGGCCGCTTTGATGTTCGCCGCGTCGATCATGGTGCACCTGGCCCGCGTCTTCTTCACCGGCGCGTTCCGCAGGCCCCGAGAAGCCAACTGGGTCGTCGGCTCGCTGCTGCTGATCCTGGCGATGTTCGAGGGCTACTTCGGCTACTCACTGCCCGACGACCTGCTCTCCGGTATCGGCCTGCGCGCCGCGCTGTCGTCAATCACATTGGGTTTACCGGTGATTGGCACGTGGCTGCACTGGGCGTTGTTCGGCGGTGACTTCCCGGGTACCACCTTGATTCCGCGGCTGTACGCATTGCATGTGCTGCTGCTGCCGGCGATCATTCTGGCGCTCATCGGCGCGCACCTGGCGTTGGTGTGGTTCCAGAAGCACACCCAGTTCCCCGGCCCGGGGCGCACCGAGCACAACGTCGTCGGCGTGCGGGTGATGCCGGTGTTCGCGGTCAAGTCCGGTGCCTTCTTCGCGTGCATCGCCGGCGTCCTGGGTCTGCTGGGTGGGCTGCTGCAGATCAACCCCATCTGGGATCTGGGCCCCTACCAGCCATCACAGGTGTCAGCCGGTTCACAGCCGGACTTCTACATGATGTGGCCGGACGGCCTGCAGCGCCTATGGCCGGGTTGGGAGCTCTACATCGGCCACCACACGGTGCCCGCGACGGTCGCGGTCGCGCTGCTCATGGGCCTGGTGTTCGTGCTGCTGATCGTTTATCCGTTCCTGGAGAAGCGGTTCACCGGCGACTATGCCCACCACAATCTGCTGCAGCGGCCGCGCGATGTGCCGGTGCGCACCTCCATCGGCGCCATGGCGATCAGCTTCTACATGATCCTCACGCTGGCGGCGATGAACGACATCATCGCGCTGAAGTTCCATATCTCGCTGAACGCGACGACGTGGATCGGACGCATCGGCATGGTGATCCTGCCGCCGCTGGTCTACTTCATCACCTATCGGTGGTGTGTCGGGTTGCAGCGCAGCGACCGCGCCGTGCTCGAGCACGGCGTCGAGACAGGCATCATCAAGCGGCTGCCGCACGGCGCCTACATCGAGCTGCACCAACCGCTGGGCCCCGTCGACGACCAGGGCCACCCGATTCCGCTCGACTACCAGGGCGCTCCCGTTCCCAAGCGAATGAACAGACTCGGTGCCGGGGGTAAGCCCGGGTCGGGCAGCTTCCTGTTCGCCGACCCGGCCGAGGAGGACGCGCCGCTGTCGGCGGCCGAACACGCCGCCGAGCGTCGGGCCCTCACCGCACTGCGGGCCGGCGGTAAGTAGGCCGAGCCACTACTCGTCGAGGCCGTGCTCGATGGCGTAGCGGGTCAACTCCACCCGGTTGGCGACTTGCAGCTTGCGGAACGTCGCCTGGACGTGGTTTTCCACCGTGCGGTGGCTCAGCGATAGCCTCTCAGCAATCTGCTTGGCGGACAAGCCTTTTGCGACATATCGCAACACCTCGGTCTCGCGTTCGGTGAGGCTGGGGCGGGCCGGGCCCGCGTCCGGGCTCTGCGCGATGCGCCGGTATTCGCCCAAGACCAGCCCCGCCAGGCTCGGGGTGAACACAGCGCGTCCGGCCGCGGTGGCCCGCACGGCCTCACTCAGCTCGGACTTCGACGCACTCTTGACCAGGTATCCGGTCGCCCCGGCCTTGACGGCTTCCAGGACGTCGTCGCGTTCGTCGGAGGCCGACAGCACCAGCACCCGTGAGGACGGCGACACCTCGAGCACCTCCGTCGTCGCCTGCACGCCGGTGCCGTCGGTCAACTGCATGTCCATCAGCACCACATCGGGCTTGACCACGGCCGCCCGGCGTTTCGCCGCGGCCACACCGTCGGCGGTCGCGACCACGTCGAACCCGTCCTCGGCGAGATCGCGGGCCACCGCGTCGCGCCAAATCGGATGATCGTCGACGACCATCACCGTCGGCGTGGCATGGTCAGTTCCCATTCGGTCCCCTCTCCAACCTCGGTGCGAAGTTCTGCGTTGCCGCCCAGCGACATCATCCGCCCCACAATCGATTTCGAGATGCCGAGGCGTCCCTGACCTTCGGCTTCCGCCAGCCGTCCGGCGCCGATGCCAACCCCATCGTCGCGAACGCTCACCGTCACCGAATCGCCCAGGTCTTCCAGTAGCACGAACGCGCGGGCGTCCGGGCCGGCGTGTGAGCGCACGTTGTCGAGGGCGTTGCCCACCGCAGCGTCCAGTTCGGCGGCGGCGTGCCGCGCAAGCGGCACCGCGGTTCCCGGCAAGCTCATCGACACCCGGTCGCCCTCCCGGCGGCGCAGCAGCGCGCGCAGGTCCACGGTCTCGGTGTCTCGATCCTGATCGAGGCTGGTGGAGGTGATCCAGCGGCGCAGCGCGCGTTCCTGTTCGCTGGCCAGGTCCGCTAATTCGGATGTGGCACCGCCGATTTCGTGCCCTCGCTTGGCGACCAGTGCCAGCACTTGGATGACGCCGTCGTGCACTTGACGGGAAAGGCGCTCTCGCTCTTCCAGTGCGGCGGACAACTGCGTGGCTCGCTGCAATTCCTCGTGAGCGCGACGCGCGGTTCGCGCGGCCATACCCACCGCCAGGCCGATCGCGAGCTCGATGATGAGGGTCGCGTTATGGCTCATGTCGAAGGTCAGGTAGTTCTTGACCGCGAAATTGGTGGCCATCACTATCAGGCCGGTCAGCATCCCGCCGGCCGAGCCGAACTGCAGGGCAGCCGAAATCGTGGGGTTGCTGGCCCACAACGTCGTCGGCCAGGTCTGGTTGTCGGCGGCCCACTGCGGGGAGGCGACGATGCGGTTGGACGCCATGAGCAGCACCACGACGATGATTTCCGAGATCACCCAGGTCGGCCGGCGGCCGAAACCACGCAGGTAGGCGAACGCGCAGGCGGCGCTCCAGGCGATCAGCACGCCGAACAACAACCAGCCCGTCACCGGGTGGCGCAGATCCTCGTTGATGGCGATCTGGAAGCCCAGCGCGTAAAGGCAACTCAGCAGCCGGAACACCTGCGCCGCCCGCCACAGCGGCGCGGCCGGGTCAGGACCGTGGGTCGGCACGCAGCCAGCTTAGTAGCCTCGAACCCATGGATGATCTGGTTGACCGCGTCCGCGAGGTGTTGCCGTCGGTGCGGCGCGATCTCGAGGACCTGGTGCGGATCGAATCGGTGTGGGCCGACCCGGCCCGGCACGACCAGGTGCACCGCAGCGCGCAAGCCGTCGCAGATCTGTTGTCGCAAGCGGGCTTTGGCGATGTGCGCATCGTCAGCGAAGGCGGTGCGCCGGCCGTCATCGCCCAGCATCCGGCGCCGCCCGGCGCGCCCACCGTGCTGTTGTACGCGCACCATGACGTGCAGCCCGAAGGTGACCGCGGTCAGTGGGCCTCGCCGCCTTTCCAGCCGACCGAACGCGACGGGCGCCTCTACGGACGCGGCAGTGCCGACGACAAGGCAGGTATCGCAACGCATTTGGCGGCGTTTCGGGCTCACGGCGGCCAGCCCCCGGTGGGTGTCACGGTGTTCGTCGAAGGGGAAGAAGAATCCGGGTCGCCGTCGCTGGCGCGGTTGCTGGCCGCCCACCGCGACGCGCTGGCCGCCGACGTCATCGTCATCGCCGACTCGGACAACTGGAGCACCGACACCCCGTCACTGACGGTGTCGCTGCGCGGCCTGGTTGACTGCGTGGTCGAGGTCGCCACCCTGGATCACGGGCTGCACTCCGGCCTATGGGGCGGGGCGGTTCCCGACGCGCTGAGCGCGCTGGTGCGCCTGCTGGCCAGCCTGCACGACGACGACGGCAACGTGGCGGTGGCCGGTTTGCACGAAACCGACACGGCCGCACTGAATTACCCGGAGTATCCGGACGAGCGGCTGCGTGACAACTCCGGTCTGCTGGCCGGGGTGTCGGAAATCGGTTGGGGTTCGGTGCCACAGCGGCTGTGGGCCAAGCCGGCGATCACGGTGATCGGCATCGACACCACGTCGGTGGCGTCATCGTCGAACACGCTGATCCCGCGGGCGCGGGCCAAGATCAGCATGCGGGTCGCGCCGGGCGGCGATGCGGAAGAGCACCTGGCCGCGTTGACCACCCATTTGCAGCGCAGCGCCCCCTGGGGCGCGCGGGTGACCGTCACCCGCGGTGAGATAGGTCAGCCCTACGCCATCGACGCCACCGGCGCGGTTTACGACGCCGCGCGGGCTGCCTTCCGGCAGGCCTGGGGTGCCGACCCGATCGACATGGGGATGGGCGGCTCGATCCCGTTCATCGCGGAGTTCGCCGCCGCGTTCCCGCAGGCGAAGATCCTCGTCACCGGCGTGGAAGACCCCGCAACCCAGGCGCACAGCGTCAACGAGAGCCTGCACCTGGGCGTGCTGGAGCGCGCCGCCATCGCCGAGGCGCTGCTGCTGGCCAACCTGACCGTTACGAGAGTTTCGGATTGAGAAAGACGTAGAGGGCAGCGATCTTGCCCTCGTGAACAACCGCGACATCCAGCCCGGTGTACTCCGGCGCCTCGCCTTTTGGGCCCGAGCCCCAGGCCAGAATTTCCCCGTTGTGCAGGGCTTGGGCCTCGCCATGGGGCGTGTGCACGAATCGCGGGTGCGTCGCCCGTAGTTCTCCGGCGAATTTGTCCACTGCCTCGCGTCCGATCAGGACGGCGTCCGGAACGTAGAGCACGCAGTCGTCGGTGTAGAGCTGTTCGATCGCG
>Ga0335072_10007236_pt1 | contig 16183 bp, 14 predicted proteins | sample Lox_Sample_21_FD_206725 | JGI IMG/M metagenome (GOLD analysis project Ga0335072, IMG submission 206725) | Soil microbial communities from Loxahatchee National Wildlife Refuge, Florida, United States - Lox_Sample_2.1 | ecosystem: Environmental > Terrestrial > Soil > Wetlands | place: USA...
CATCCCTCGGTCTTCGGTTTCAAGGATGTGATCAACACGTGGAAGGCGGAAAACTGGGATCCCGCGCATCTGCTTTCGCTTTATAAACGCGCGGGCGCGAAATATTTTGTCGCGCTGGCGAATCATCACGACAATTTCGATAATTTCGATTCCACATATCAGCCGTGGAATGCGGTGGCTTACGGGCCGAAGAAAGATTTGATCGGCGGTTGGGCAAAAGCGGCGCGGCACGCGGGACTGAAATTCGGCGTCTCGTCGCACGGCGATCGCGCGTGGAGTTGGTATCAGGATGCGCAGGGCGCCGACCCGACCGGACCGCTGGCCGGCGTTCGTTACGACGGGATCACGCCGAAATCAGCCGGCGTGGGGAAATGGTGGGATGGGCTCGATCCGCAGGATTTGTATGCGCAATATCACACGGTGGGAAAGTACGATTGGCCGCAGAACGGGAATCCGCCGCTCGCGCCCGCGTACATCGAAAAATATTTCAACCGAACGATCGACCTGATCACGAAGTATCAGCCGGATTTGCTCTACTTTGACGACACCGTGCTGCCGATTTATCCGCGCAGCGGCATCGGGCTTCGCATCGCGGCGTATTACTACAATACGAGCGTTGCACGTGGAGGCGGTAAGCTCGACGTGGTGATGACGGGAAAAAAATTAAACGATCAGCAGCGCGCGTGCATTTTGCTCGACGTCGAGCGCGGCGTGACGAATGGCGGCGAGGCGCGGCCCTGGCAGACCGACACCTGCATCGGTTCGTGGCATTACGACCGCCGAATTTTCGAGCAGCACAAGTACAAGACCGCGCAGCAAGTCTCCCAGATGCTGGTGGACATCGTGAGCAAGAATGGGAACCTGCAGCTGAGCATTCCGCTCCGCGGAGATGGGACGCCGGATTCGGACGAGCTCGCATTCTTGGCCGATTTCACTGCATGGATGGATATTTCCAGCGAAGGCATTCACGGTACGCGTCCGTGGAGCGTGTACGGCGAAGGGCCGTCGGTTACGAACGCGCAGCCCGCGGGCCAGTTCGGCGGCGCGCAGGACGTGAGACTGTACACGTTCGAAGACGTTCGCTTCACGACGAAGGGCGATTTTGTTTATGCGTTCCTGATGGCGTGGCCGGATTCGGGAAGCGCGTTGATCAAGAGCCTGGCGAGCGGAACCCCGCAGACAGCAGGAAGGAAAATCGCGGACGTGACGCTGCTCGGGCATAATGGAGCGATTCAGTGGGCGCAGAATGCGCAAGGCCTGCATCTGACGCTGCCTGTAGCGGCTCCGTCTCCGCATCCAGTTGTTTTCAAGATTCGAGGACTTACGTAACAAGCCCAGGCCCACGCCGATTTCATCGAGTGTTTCTGCGGTCACCTGCCCTAAGAAAAGCCTGCGTGCATTTGCCTCCCAAGAATGCTGTAGAGAGAGCATCGCTGCCCGTACGGTAGCATCTGTTCAAGCGTTTAAGCGAGGGTTGGACGGGACGCGAGCAAGAACGGGGCGCTGGAATAGAAACACGAGGAGCTTGCCGCTGCTTTCAATGACATTCATGCCGCGCCGGAGTTCAGATGCCTGACGAGCAGCGGAATCCCGCCGGGATCAATCCGTGGATCATTGCGGTTGCCGTGATGCTCAGCACGTTCATGGAAGTGCTGGACACGACCGTGGTAAACGTGTCGCTGCCGCATATTGCGGGCAGCCTTTCGGCGACGGTGGATGAGGCGACGTGGACGCTGACTTCTTATCTGGTGTCGAACGCCATCATTCTGCCGCTTACGGGCTGGCTATCGAACTATTTTGGGCGCAAGCGGATGCTGATGATGTCCGTGATTGGGTTCACGACGGCGTCGTTTTTTTGCGGATTAGCGCCGTCGCTGGGCTTTCTGGTTTTTTGCCGCGTGGTGCAAGGAGCCTGCGGGGGCGGTTTGCAGCCGATTTCGCAGGCAATTTTGCTCGAGTCGTTTTCGCCGGAGGACCGCGGCAAGGCGATGGGATTCTGGGGGCTGGGAATTGTGGTTGCGCCAATGCTGGGGCCGGTGCTGGGCGGATGGCTGACCGATAGTTACAGCTGGCGCTGGGTGTTTTACATCAACGTGCCGATCGGGGTTCTGGCGATCATCATGACGCGGCTCTTCGTATTCGATCCGCCGTACATTCGGCGGCGGTCAGAGCGCGTCGATTACTGGGGCATTGGAATGCTGGCGCTGGGCATCGCGTACCTGCAGATCGTGCTGGACAAAGGGCAGGAGAAGGATTGGTTCGGGACGCACTGGATCACCGAAGTGACCGTGATTTCCGCGGTGTCATTGATTGGATTTGTCTTTTACGAGTTGCATGCCAAAGACCCGGTGGTGGACCTGCGAGTGTTCAAGAACATCACGTATTCGACGGGAGTTTTTCTGATGGCCGTGCTCGGCGTGGGGCTTTATGGCAGCCTCGTGCTGATTCCACTTGTGCTGCAGACGGTGCTCGGGTTTCCGGCGCTACAGGCGGGAATTGCGATGGCGCCCCGCGGGGTGGGGTCGTTTATTGCGATGCCGCTGGTGGGGATGGTGCTGGCGAAGGTGGACGCGCGCAAAATGCTGGGAGTGGGCGTGGTGATTTGCGCGTACACCCTGATCGAGCTTTCGCGGTTGAATACGAATGCGGGCTTCTGGGACTTTTGCTGGCCGCAATTTTATATGGGCCTGGCACTGGGAATGCTGTTTGTGCCGTTGACGACGATTGCGATGGGCCCGATTCCCAACGAGCACATGGGGAACGCGACGAGCTTGTTCAATCTTGTGCGAAATCTGGGCGGGAGCATCGGCATCGCGGCCGTGAGCACGATTCAGACGCGGCGCGAGCAGTTTGACGTGAACCTGCTCGGCGCGCACGTTAGGCACGGAAGCCGGCTCGCTACGTCACTGATGAATATGTTGCGCGGGTATTTTCTCTCGCAGGGCTCGGGGCCGGTGATGGCGACGAATCAGGCGCGGGGTGCGTTATTTGCGATGGTGGAGCACGAAGCGAGTATGATGTCGTACAACACAACGTTTCGGATTCTGGCCTATTTGTTTCTGGCGATGATTCCGTTTGTGTTTTTGATGAAGCGGCCTTCGATGAAGAAAGGGCCGGTGAGCGCACACTGACCGCGGCTTCGAGGGAGCGAAAAGGGGCGGATGTATGCCGATTTGTGATGGATGCGGAGCGGCTGTGGGTGCAGAGCATATTCGCGCGCGGATTGAGCGGCTGGAATTGGCTACGCGATACCGGCCGGTGCACATCCAGACGCTACTGGTGGGAGCTGCTGCGCCGGGGCGAGCGGAAGAGTACTTCTATTCCTCCGAGGCGCGGTCTGCTGAACTGCAGCGGAACGGTATTTTTCTTGTTTATGCCGTCGAATGCGCGCTGAATGACGGGACTGATGCTTTGGATGCTGTCCGGCGCGCTGCATCGGGCGTGGTGCTGCGGGTTCGGCACTCGTATAAGCCGAAATCGATTGTGCTTTTCGGGCCGGGAGCCGGCGAACTGATCTTGCCCTTGCGCGAAGCTGATTTTGGGGACCGCCTTATTTTGCAGGATGGAGGAGCGTTTCGCGAGCTGCCGGATCTGGCGCGAGTGGCGAGCCAGGGCTAGGTAGGCACCGAGCGGGCAGGGGGCTCGGGCTCCTTTTCGTCAGTGAGGCTCATTGCTGGCCAAATCGTTCGCTCATCGCGAGTTGCTGGATTGGACCACCGGGGAGTTTGTTCGGTTGGGGGCTTCGGTTCGGGGGTGTATTCTAGCGGTCAGGGGGATGGCCGCTCCGCAGCGCCAACTCACCGGGCATCATATGGACCGGTTGGGAGCGTCCCATAAACGTATGAAGAGATGTGTGCTTGTCCTGACGGTCATTGCAATGTTCGGGCCGCTTGCTCTGCTGAGGGCGGCTACTGTTAGGAGACAGACAAGCACCTCACCGAACGCTTCGAATGGCTCCTCCAAGATCGCCAAGACCAGCCATACCGGCACGGCACACAAAACTTCGACAACGCGGAGACGGCGGAGGCGGCGAACGTCGGGTAAATTCGTGCCCCGGCAGAAAGCGCCGACACCCGAACGCATCAGCGAAATTCAGACCGCGCTCTCGCATGGCGGCTATTATCAGGGCGATCCCACGGGCAAGTGGGACGCGAGCACGGTCTCAGCACTCCAAAAATTCCAGACGGCTAACGGCATCGAACCGACAGGCAAGCTCGACGCACCGAGTTTGCAAAAGCTCGGGCTCGGTTCGGACATAGCCGGGGTTTCAGCTCCTCGGCCGCCTGCGCCGGTGGAGAGCGTCCCGGAGACGCCAGCCAATGCGAAGCCGACGACCGCAGCTCCCGCGGCGGTTTCTTCGGGTGCCGCGGCTTCCTCAAGCGCTGCGCCACACCCAGCCGCTTCCATTAGCCCAACTGCGGGAAGCCTGGCCAGCAAGCCCGCGCAACAGTAACGCCACTTTGCCTTAAGCGACTTTTCTGAGTGCAACCCCTGTTATCGGCGGAGCATTTCTCCCAGCGCGCCAAAACGTCAGTGCGCCCAGATTTTCTTCGGGTCGGCCTCGAACGGGTAGACGTGGACCATCCAGCCGAAAGTTTGCGGATACCAGCGCCCGCCCGCGGCGTCGCAGGCTTTTTGAGTGGCAATGGAACCAGTCGGGCCGAACTCATGGAAGTCGATATCTTGAAGCTTCGTGCCGAATGGCGGGAGGCACAGGTCGATGTGCTGGTGCCAGCGCGCGACGCTGAGCGGCACGCGGGCATCGATCTGGGTTTCGGTAAATCTGCGCGGGGCGGTGTACATTGCGCCGACGAGCTCGTAGCCGGTGGGCGTTTTCTTGTAGAGCAGAGAGGTGGGGCGTGTCGGATCGAACTTGAATGCGGCCAAAATCGCATTGCGATAATTCGTGAAGTGATAGATCGGCTGCACAACCTTGGGCCCGAAAATCCTGTAATGATCGGCCAGCGCTACGTGATAGTCCTCGTACTTTTTGATTGCCGGGCGAAGCTCTGCCAGGATCTCGGCCGCGCGTCGTTCGTCGGCAGGATTGGCGGGGCGCAAATCCGTCATGTACATGTGCAAGCCCATGTCCGGGCCGCTCATATCCGGGTCGGACATGTCTTGCGTAGCGGCTCTGGATGCGTCGGTGTTGTTCTGCATTCCTTGCATATCGGCCATGTCTATCCCGGCCATGGGAGCTTGAGCGACGGGAACAGTTTGAACGCTTTGTGGCGAAGCAGAAGCGAATCCAACAACTGCCGACACAGAGATCACTGCGATTACGAACACTGCAAGAATGATTCTTTTAGGGAGAATGAATTTAGCCATGATATCGGCCTCCTATTAAGAGTTAACGCTGGCGCCGGCCAAAAATTTCACCACACGCCTCTCCTGTTGCCGAGATCGCATCGGTCAAATCAGTCGTTTGAATCGGATGCCTGAGCATGGCAAAGATCGTTTTTGGCCTCACGTCGCGATTAGGCGTTGCGATATGCGCCTTATTGGGAAGTACACAGTGCTAACGCGGGCACGTTTGCTAAAATCAACCGATGGTCCTGCCGGAGGCTTGCTCATGACCTCGTTCGAGCCGCGCAGCTTCAAGAACTACATCAATGGCGAGTGGGTTCCCGCAAAAAGCGGGATGACGTTTGAAAATCGCAATCCTGCCAACAAGCACGAACTCGTCGGGCATTTTCCTGCTTCGGACGATGAAGACATCGACGCAGCCGTTGACGCGGCGGACGCGGCATTCAATAAGTGGCGGCTCGCGCCGGCACCGCATCGTGCGGAGATTCTTTTTCGCGCGGCAGAGATTTTAACCAAGCGCAAAGAAGATTTCGCGCGCGCGATGACGCAGGAAATGGGAAAGGTGCTCGACGAAACGCGCGGCGACGTGCAGGAAGCCATCGACATGACGTACCTGATGGCCGGCGAGGGGCGGCGTTTGTTTGGCGATACCACGCCGTCGGAGCTGCCAAGCAAATTTGCGATGTCTGTGCGCGAGCCGGTCGGCGTGGCCGGACTGATTACCCCGTGGAATTTTCCGATGGCGATTCCTTCCTGGAAAACGATGCCCGCGCTGGTTTGCGGAAACACGATGGTGCTGAAGCCCGCGGAAGATACGCCGCTTTCCACGTATCACCTCACCCAGGTGCTTGAAGAGGCAGGGTTACCGAAAGGGGTTTTGAACGTGGTCTTCGGCAACGGACCTTCGGCAGGCGCGCCGCTTTTGAGGCATCCAGGCGTGGATCTGGTGAGCTTCACCGGTTCGACGGAGGTGGGACGGCTGGTGAGCGAGGCGTGCGCTCCAACGTTCAAGAAATGCCATCTGGAGATGGGCGGCAAAAATATCATCATCGTGATGGACGACGCGAACCTCGATTTGGCAATCGACGGCGCGGTCTGGGGTGGGTTCGGAACAACGGGGCAGCGCTGCACGGCTGCGAGCCGCGTGGCGGTGCAGAAGAAAATCTACAAGGAATTCTGCGACAAATTTGTGGCCCGTGCGAAGGCGCTGCGCGTCGGCGATGGGCTGGATTCCAGCACGCAGATGGGGCCGTGCATCAACGAGCAGCAGTTGAACACGGTGATGGGTTACGTCGAGATCGGCATTTCGGAAGGCGCAAAATTGGCGGCAGGCGGGCATCGAATCGAGAAGGGAAGCCTCGCGCATGGATGGTTCCACGAGCCCACCGTATTTTCGGACTGCGACCCGAAGATGCGAATCTGCCAGGAAGAGATTTTCGGCCCGGTGGTTTCGCTCATTCCGTTTGATACGTTCGATCAGGCGATCGAAATCGCCAATGATGTTCACTACGGCTTGTCGGCTGCGATTTATACGCGCAACGTGAATGAATCCTTCCGTGCCCTGCGGGATATTGAGACGGGAATCGTTTACGTAAACGCGCCGACGATCGGCGCCGAGGTTCACTTGCCTTTCGGGGGCATCAAGAATACGGGGAACGGGCACCGCGAATCAGGAACCGCAGCACTCGATTTTTATTCGGATTGGAAGACACTCTACATCGACTATTCTGACAGGCTGCAACGCGCGCAGATCGACACGCCTGAATAGCGCCGGATCGATCTCTGTAGTACTTAAGCCGCCGTACCTCTTGCGGCAAAATGTGTCGATTTTTCGAGAAGTTCGTTGAACGGCTCGCAAAGCGGGTGATATGATTTCGTCGCGCTTGTTGATTTTGTTGCGCCGCGAGGAGGAACGTATCGCGACGCGGGGGAATTGCTCTAGCACATGGTCACCCGGGACCGTCCCACCTGGTTCATTCGCTTTCTATTCGCAATGATATTGGGCGTGCTGTGGTTCGTCTGCGCCCGTGGTGCGATGGCCGATACGCCGACCCAAACCGCGCCCTCACCAAAAGACTCGACAGCTCCTAACGCGGTCGCTCTCCATCATAGGACTCCGGTCCACCACCGGACGACGCGGGTGGCAACGCACCATGCAAAGGCGGCGGTTGCAAAAAAGACTACTGTGAGTTCTTCGCCTGCGCCGCGACAGGTTCACTCCTATAGATTGCCTCGACGCGAGCGACTGGCGCGGGCACGCGCAGCGGCGGCAGCGCGGGCGCGTTACGCTGCAGCCAGGCAGCAGGAGATGGAAAGAACGGAATTCCGGCGCGACTCGCTTGGAAACATCGTGCCGCAAATTCGCGCTGCAGCGGCGATCGTGTTCAACCCCGCGACTGGCGTGGTTCTTTGGGAGCAGCATTCGCAGGAGCAACGTTCGATTGCGAGCCTGACGAAATTGATGACTGCAGTCGTGTTCATGGCGGACCAGCCGGATCTGACACAGGTGGTGGAAGTGACGCGGCCGGATGTGACCAATGCGTCGGTGACGCACCTTCGCGCGGGCGATCAGATCGAGCTGGGCGAACTTTTGCACTTGATGCTGATCGCGTCTGATAACGGCGCGGCGCGCGTGCTGGCGCGCACGTCTGATGGCTCGACGCCTGCGTTTGTGCAGCGCATGAACGACATGGCCCAGCAGCTCGACCTGACTAATACGCATTACGAAGATCCTACGGGGCTCGATCCGAATAACGTGTCGACCGCTTACGATATCTCGCACCTGATAGCGTTTGCTTCCTCGGATGCGACGATCGGGCCGATTATCCGCACCCGGATTTATGACGTTCACACGACGGCGCGCGTGATTCCGATTCGCAGCACGGACAAGTTGCTGGGAACGGGAGTAGGCGTGGATGTGCTGGGAGCCAAGACCGGGTTCATCAACAAGGCGGGCTATTGTTTCGCTACGCTGTTGCAGATTCCGCAGGGCCAGCGGGTTGCGGTGGTAGTTTTGGGCGCGGGCAGCAGCTGGATGCGGTTCTGGGACGCTCGCTCCCTCTTCAATTGGGCTTCACTCGATGCTCCGGGGACGGCTGTGCCGGGAATCGCCACAGCGGCCTCGGCCAAACCCTAGCTAGCGTTCTCGCAGCAGTCTTAGCTGGAAGAATCATCGGGTAGTGAAAGAGCGCGATGCTGCATAAGCCTCGTCTTCGCCATCGAGCAGTTCCACCTGACGGGCGGCATGTTGCAGGCGTAGTGATTGAGAACCCATTCATAGGATTAAGCTGATTCACGACGTCTGTGGACCTTCAGATCAGCACAAGTCCGTGACGGCGTCTGCGCATTACGGCCTCCGTGGGGCGAGAGTAACCGTGATGTCCTCATCGTGCTGCATCGTGTGGTCGAGCGGCGCGGCTAAAGGCAAGACGCGTGCCTGGCGGCTTCTGGGATGCGTGAGTTTCGATGTAAGAGGTCAGTTGCCTGCGGCAGGGGTGCTCTGCGCGTAATAGCCGGTGCGCGTACGGGCTGTGATCTTGCCGTGTCCCGACGCGGCAACATCCACCTTCACGGCGCGGAAGGTGCCGTCACTCGCAGTGTCGGTGGGATAATAGCCGAGCGTGTACTGATCGCGGATTTCGCGCGCCACCTGCTCGCAGATCGGCGTCACGTCGGTGAGATTTTCGGGAAAGTAAGCTTCGCCGCCCGTGGCGTCGGCAAGCTCCTTCAGCACACGGGTGGAATTGCGGACCATCCGCTTGTCGTTTTTGCGGTCGTCGTCGCTGAAGACGCCGATGGCATAGATCGTTGCGTTTGATTTTTCCGCCGCGCGAATCGTATCGGAAAACGAACTACGGCTTGCCGTGTCATCGCCATCGGTCACAAGCAGCAGGACGCGGCGATCTTTGTGCCCCTTTTTGATGTGATTGAGCGAGCCGATCACGGCGTCGTAAAGCGCCGTGCTCCCGCGAGAATCGATGCGCGCGAGGGCGTCGGCCATATTCTGGCGGTCGTTGGTGAAGTCGCCATCCGTATCGAGATAGTATTCGTCGTTGAAATTCACCACGAAGGCTTCGTCCTGCGGATTGCTCGTTTTTACGAACGTCATCGCGGCGGCGTTCACCTGCGCGCGTTTTTCGCGCATGCTGCCGCTATTATCGATCACCAATCCCATCGTGACGGGTATATCTTCGTGCGAGAAAAGCGAGACTTTTTGCTCGACCTTGTCCTCAAAGACGCGGAAGTCGGCGCCCGCGAGGCCTTCGACGGGCTGCCCACGGTCATCGGTGACGGTGACGTGCAGCACCACCATTTCCACGGTGGACTTGATCGTGCTGCCTTTTTCGCCCTGGGCATCGCCTTGTGGCGGAGGGGGCAAATTGATCGTGGGCGTCACAGGCGCGGGCATCTGGGCGGGATCTGCCGTTTGCGCGCGCACGCAAAGTGCCGTCGCGATCAGCGCGGCAACAGCGAGTGAAAGAAAGGGAAGAATTCGAATTTTAGCGGCCCGGCGCATAATACCCGGTCTTTGCATAAACGGTGAGCGGAGGAACGCCTCGGGGCGGGCGGACCTGCACTTTGATCTTGCGCCATTTGCCGTCGTGGGCTTCATTGCTCGGCCTGTATCCAATCACGTATTGGTTGCGCAACGTCTGGCTGATCTTGGTCGCAATGTCCGGCAATTCCGAAAGCGACTGTACCGTGTAAGTCCGACCGCCGGTCAAATGCGTTAGATCGTTCAGAAGAGATGGGCCGTTGCGCTCTTCCGGTGTGGGGCCGCCATCCGGGTCATAGACCCCGATAGCGTAAATCTGCACGTCCGACTCCTGCACGAAGTTGCGGACGTCGTTCTCCCCATACCTGCTATGATTATCGCCCCCATCGGATATGATGAGCAACGCTTTCCTTCTGTTGTGTGCTCCACGCATCTGGCTCAGGCCGAGGTAGACGCCGTCGTAAAGGGCGGTCATTCCGTGCGCGCCGACGTACATCAGGCGGCTCTCGATCTGATTCACGTCGTCCGTGAAAGGGCTCACCAGTTGGGCGCGATCGTTGAAGTCGACCAGGAAGAATTCATCCTGCGGGTTGGCGGTAAGCATGAATTGCATAGCCGCGCTCTTGGACTTGTCGATCTTGTCGCTCATGCTGCCGCTCATGTCGAAGATCACGCCGATCGAGACGGGCACGTCTTCGCTGGCAAACTTCACGATCTCCTGTTCTTTGCCGTCTTCGAAAACGCGGAAGTTGCTTTGCTCGAGCCCCGTCACAAGGCGTCCGGTCGGCTCGGTCACGGTCACGTAGACGAGCGTGAGATCGGACTCGGTCTTCATCACCGGGCCTTTAACATTGTTCTGGTTCTGGGTGGAAGGCGCGGGCCCGGAAGGTCCTGCAGGCATGTCCTGGGCTTGAATATTGCAGGCGAGCAGGGCGAGCAGCACACCGCCAGCCACGTAAGCCAAAAGTCCGTGGCCGCGACAGCTATTCGGGGTCGATCGTCCGATCAATTTGCCCCCAAACTGCCCCGCGGTGATGATACCACCTGAATTAGGGAAATCAAACTCTCGGCGGGGCGTGGGATCGTCTTCATCAACCATGAAGCAACACTCGTTTCTCCCACCCAGCCTGACCGTTTGTCGCAAATCTGACGGTAGAGCGCGATAAGGCAAAAGCCTCAATCATTCCGGGAAGAACCCTCACGGTGTTTCAGGCCAGCGTCGTTTCCTCGGGGCCGTGTTAAAATCGCGCTTGCTCCTTCAACACGATGCCCGAACACGCCACAGTTCTTGCCGTCATTCCCGCGCGTTATGCATCGACGCGTTTTCCAGGCAAACCGCTTGCGCCCATCGCCGGGCGGCCTATGATTCAGCACGTAGTCGAGCGGGTCCGCCAGGCGAGAACCGTGACTCGCATCGTGGTAGCTACTGATGACGAACGCATTCGCGCAGCCGTCGAGGGCTTCGGCGTGGAAGCCGTGATGACGCGCGTAGACCATCGTTCCGGGACCGATCGCGTTGCCGAAGTTTCCGCGCATATTCCAGCCGACATTTACGTCAACGTGCAGGGCGATGAGCCCCTGATCGCACCGGAAACAATCGACGCGATCGTTTCGGCGATGATCGAGGACGAGTCGGTGCAAGTCGCCACGCCGTGCATCGAAATCACCGAAGCGAACGACATCATGGACCCGAATATCGTGAAAGTGGTCCTCGATTTCGACGGCAACGCGCTCTATTTTTCCCGCGCGCCGATTCCGTGGGTCCGCGATTCATCCTCCGGAATAGCCGTGTCCCATTGGAAACATCTTGGTCTTTACGCCTTTCGCCACAGCGCCCTCGTCGAGTACCCTACACTCCCGCCCGGTCAGCTCGAACCAATCGAGCAGCTCGAGCAGCTTCGCTGGCTCGAGAACGGATTTCGCATCCGTGTGGTTGAGACCGCCCACGACGCTGTGAGCGTGGACGTTCCCGCCGACGCCGAGCGAGTCGAAAAGCTGATCCGCGAAGGCTCCAGGCAAGCCTCCGCATAAGTCATAAAGCGCCGCGCGCGGACCGGCGTCTTATGCGATCCGGGTGTCCCGGCGTTGAAAAAGGTCCTATTTTGATTAGCGCCCTGAAAAACAAGCAAAGTAAAGCGGACGTTGGCTTTTCCCTTTTCCCTGCAGCCGGATTTCCCCGCAGGTTTCTCGTGCCGGTCATCGCCCTGTTATCGCTGTGTCTCCCGTCTGCGACAATCGCAGCCAGAAATCCCCCCGCTCATTCAACGCGCACGCGCGGCCAAGATTCAGGGGGCACTCCCGTTGCCGGCGACCGCTATTTCGAGTTCCACAGCGGCTTCTGGGTGAATCTCCATCTTTTCTTACTGGAAGAGGCGATCACGCGCATGGGTGGGAGAAAAATCGGCCGCGAGGCCGAATTCACCCATGACTCGTCCATTTCGGCCACGTTGAGCGGCACGGACAAAACCGCCTGGGACGCGGCGATAGCCTATTACCAGGAAAATCTCATCGGGCTTGATCTTGTCACCAGCGATCGCATGCGCATCATTAAGAACACGCTCGAAAATTTCGAGAATGAAGATTCGCTTCGGCTCTCGGGTCTCGACCCGCGCTTGATTCACGTTCTCGACGATGCCGCGCCCGTCTATCGCGCGCACTGGTGGACCTATCACGACAACGCGAATCGCACATGGATCGCTTCCGCCGTCGCTCTGGCCGATCAGGACGGCAACACACTATCGCAGGATATGGCGCAGGCTTACGAAACGCCCTGGCCGGTGAATGCCGTGCGCGTCGACGTCGTTGCGTACGCCAATGATTCGGGCGCTTTCACCACGTTGCTTCCCACGCGCATCACGGTTTCCAGCCTTGATCCTGCAAACCAGAAGCTAACGGCTGAGGAAGTGCTCTTCCACGAGGGTTCGCACGCTCTTGTCGAAAAAATCGGGAACGAGATGCTCTCCGGCTTTGCTGAGGATAAAAAGAAGGCGCCGCCCGATTTGCTTCACGCGATCCTTTATTTCACGGCCGGCTATTTCGTGAAAGAAATCCATTCCGATTACATTCCTTACGCCGAGGGCAACGGCCTGTGGCAGCAGCCGAGTTGGAAAGGCTTCCACGACGTGATCGAGAAGGATTGGCTCCGCCATCTTCAGGGGCAGTCTTCCGCCGGCGAAGCCATCTCCGCCGTCGTCCGAGACGTAGTCGCCGTGCGATCGAACAAGAGCGAATAGGATATATTTGCGCTGCGTGCCAAGCAAAAAAATGGAGGCGGGGGGAGTCGAACCCCCGTCCGAGAAGCCTTGCCACCCGAAGACTACATGCTTAGCCCGTTCCGGCAGCGGCTCTGCCTTGAGGGCAAGCCGCACGTTCGCCACGGGAACTCAGAATGGGCAAGACGCGCCCGCGGCTAGTCCGATGAGTCTCGCCGCCGCGTTACGGACCGAAAGGCGACGGCCAGCCTACTGTGTGACGCCTCATCCCAACCGCGTAGACAACGCTTGGGGAAGCGCGCTACCTACTTTTGGTTAGGCAGCGAGTGCCAACTGTGAGTTGCCAGTTGTCTTGTTCCACCCGATTGCGGGCAGGTGGCGCCCGGCATGCCTTCGGGCCGCGACAGCTTCCGTCGAAACCGTGTCGCCCCCACAGGTAAGATTGATTATAACGCGGCTTTCCAGCCGCGGCCAAATCTCTGGTGCAATGTTACGTTTCAGCCGCCCGTTCCGCTCCTTCGAACACCGCCCGCAGTGCACGCACCACAAACCTCAGCGCGAAGACCACAAGCACCACGCCCGCTAGCGCTGCGCCAGCGGCAAGATAGGGGTGCTTTGTCGCAAGCCATGTCAGGCCGACTGCCACGACGTCCTCTCCCAAACTGAGACCGATATTCGAGAGCGGTTCAGGGGAAGGCGTCACGGCAGCGCGCAGAGCGGTCTTGCCGCCATGGGCGGCGAGCGCAATCAGTCCTCCGGCCAGGGCGCAAAGCAGTTTCGTCTCGGGAGGGAGCTGGTCCGCCGCGAAATACGAAAGCAGCGCGGCAACGGGCACTCGCACAAACGTCTGGAGAGCATTCCAGATCAGGTCAAAAGCTGGAATCTTGTCGCCAAAAAACTCGATCAGAAAAAGTCCGGCGCTCGCGCCAATCACCCACCAGCTTCCGATGGGATGCAGCGCCGGAGGCAGCGCTATGGCGCCGAATCGCGCAAGAAGCCCCAAGGTGAGGACTGTGGCGTAAACATTCAGTCCGGCCGCAAAACTTGTCGCGACTATCATGCTCGCCGTCAATCGCGACGAAAGCCAGATCACGGCGGTCTCGTCAAGCCGCCCGGCGTTGAGAAAACAGGTGAACTACAAACAGAATGATCGCGATCAGCAGAATCACGTGAATCAGCAAACCGACTACGTGGAAAAGAACGAACGCGCCCAGCCACAGAAAAAAGAGGAGGCCTGCGAGGATGAGAAGCGCGTAACGCACACCCCGATCCTAGCATGCCTCACGCCCGCCATCCGCTAGTCTTCGCCCAGTATTCTGGCGCAAGTCCAATGGCCGATGCGCCCGTGCTCGATGCCCCATTCGGCCATGCGAATCGCATCATCCCGATTGTCAGGATCACCGCGAATCCCCGAAATGCGCTCCCACTCCGGCCAATCCTGAAACTGCAGAATACCGTAGGACATTTTCCCGTTCGTATCCAGCCGGTCGACTGCCCGGCCGCCGCTCTCGCACGGAATTAGATGTTCGATGGCAAGATCCGCCGTGGCCTGGTCAGTCGGCGCGCCGATCACCAGCTTCGACCCGCGCCAATAAGGGCGGCTATCGTACCTCGCGTTCAGCACCATCGCCCGGCCGTACACGGCCGCATTATGCGAACGCATCTGCGGCTGGACGTAAACCGCCCGATGCTCCAGCCCAATCGGCGACCATGCCGGCCTCGGCACCGAATACGACGCGCCATGCGCCAGCAAGGCAGTCAGCGCCACCGCAAACGAGATCGCGGCAATGTAGAAGCCCTTTTCCAAATCCCCCACCCTTCGCGCAGGTCGCCTTGCGGGGCGTCGGACGGGAATTCTGCTTCGACTGGTTCGTTTGGCCATGGCGACTGGTTCCTGTGCTTGTACTTAATACGATGCCGAAAGCTGGCGTCAGTGCTACGGCATCGTAGGCGAATAAAAGGCGAAGCGTCAAGCCCTATTTGCGGCTAAGCGAGGAAATCACTGCAGCGCGGTCCCGCCAGGAGCGAATCAGCTCGTCCCTTTCGCCGGTGACGTAATCGGCGTAGTCAAACCCGGGCGACATCGTTGTGCCGAGCAGGGCAAAAGCGCCCCCCGCGATCAAGCGCGAGCCTTGCCAACACCCGCCCGGCACGCAATGCTGCAGGCGCATGCGGGAGCCGATATCCTGTCCCAGCGTGAAAATTTCAGACGTGCCATCCGGATTGAGCTGCAGCATTTCAACGGGGTCGCCGAGGTAAAAGTGGAAGAGTTCATCGCCGGGCAGCTTATGCATCGCTGAGAATGTATCCGGCGTCAGCAGGTAGAAGATCGCCGTGCCGATCAGCCTTTCGTCCGAATAGGCTGAGCCAAGCAGGCTCTGCGGCAGGCGCAGCGCCGAGCGGTACGTCTCGACGAAATAGCCGCCCTCGATCGGGTGCGGACGCAACTGCAAGAGATCGCGGACTTTTTCAGCCGTCAGCGCCTGCATGGCGCGAGATTATCGCACAACCGGCTGTTTCTGCGAGGTCGACGGATGGACCCAACTCTCCAGTCGCGCGTCCGCAACGCGGCGCGGATGCTTTCGTCGCGCGGACACGCGTCAGAATCTCATCAATATAAGTATGAGCAGGATAATCACGATGATGCCCAGCCCGCCGCTGGGGTAATAGCCCCAACCGCGGCTGTAGGGCCAAGCCGGAACTGAACCGATCGACAGCAACAGCACGATGACCAGCAAAATGAGGAGCATCTCTGCCTACCTTTCACATTGCTAAGCCGCCGACGCGGTCGGCGCGCCGCCGGGACTGGCTGAATCAGGGGCGATCATGCGCTTGCAAACGCCCAGCGACAATCCTGCCCGCCCTGTATCCGTTTCTGAATCATTGATGTACGGTGTTCCAGAGACGGCAAACTCCTTCGGAATGCCGGCCTGTTTTCATTGGATGGGCGGCTCGCTCTACTTGTTTGATAGAACCGCTCATACAGTCAAACGTGGATATCACCTGCGCGGTCCGAGCGCTTATTCTGCGAAAAGCAAACTATCCGACCATTGGCGAAGGAGATCGAAATGGTCAGCACAAAGACGGGAACGCACCCCGCGCAGTCCGGCGAATACGAACAGGTCACGCGCGAACGGCTCATCGAACTGCTCAACGAAGATCTGGCGCG
>Ga0335072_10007237_pt1 | contig 16183 bp, 7 predicted proteins | sample Lox_Sample_21_FD_206725 | JGI IMG/M metagenome (GOLD analysis project Ga0335072, IMG submission 206725) | Soil microbial communities from Loxahatchee National Wildlife Refuge, Florida, United States - Lox_Sample_2.1 | ecosystem: Environmental > Terrestrial > Soil > Wetlands | place: USA: Florida...
CGTGCGAGATTGAGAGCCAGGAAAACCTGGGAGAGTCCGGTTTCGCGCAACGGGTCAATGGGGATTTCGTGGGTGGCCCGTCCGCCAGAAAGTAGAGCTGCAACCAAGTCGAGCATCATGGCGAGGCCGGAACCTTTCCAGTAGCCGATGGGCAGGGGCCGCTGTGAGGCTTCGATGGCAGCCGGATCGCGCGTGAGGTTGCCCTCGGAGTCGAAGCCGCCGTCGACCGGTAGCAGCACTTCTCTTTGCCGATAGCTGGTGAGCGCGCCGTAGGAGAACTGCGACATGGCCATGTCGAGGACGATGTGGCCCGCTGGGCGCGGGACTGCGATGATGATCGGATTGTTGCCGAGCGCTGGTTTGGAAGCGCCCCAGGGCGGGAGGTTGGCGAGCGTGTTGGTCCAGCAGATGCCGATGCAACCCGCGTGGGCGGCCTGCCATCCATAGGTTCCCCCGCGCATCCAGTGGTTGGTATTGGCGAGGGCGACGCAGCCGATGCCGTATTCGGCGCTGAGGTCGATGGCGCGCGCCATCGATGTCCAGGCATTCAGATTGCCCGGGCCGCGACGGCCATCCCAGCGCTCGAAGCTGCCGACTTGCAGAACTCGCTGCGGCGTAGCCTCCACATCGACCGAACCATTGCGGATCATCTCAACGAAGCGCGGGAAGCGCTCGATGCCATGCGAATAAACGCCGTCCCGGGTGGTTTCCGCGAAGAGCCGCGCGCAGTGCTCGGCGCGCTGCGATTCAAAGCCGCGGCCGATCAGAATAGCGGCGAGCGTGGACGCGACTTCGGCGAATGGGATGCGGCGCATCAGACGAGAGGCTTGAGATCTTCCAGGGTCGTCGGGATGAGCTCGGCGACCGTGGGGTGAATGTGCACCGAATGGGTAAGCAGGGACGCGGGTTGGCGCGCGTACATCGCGGTAAGGATACAGTGGACGGCCTCGTCGCCCCCGGTGCCGAATACAGTTCCACCCAAAATGTGCTGCGTCTCTGCGTCGACGAGGACCTTGATGAAGCCAAAGGTCTCGCCCTTCTCAATAGCGCGGCTCACACGGGTCATGGCACGCTTGCCGATAAGAGCCGGCTTGCCGGTTGCGCGCACCTCGGTTTCTGACATCCCAACGCTCGCGAGAGGCGGATCGATGTAGAGAGCGTGGGCGGGGATGCGATCGCTGACGCGCCGCGAGGCGTGGTCGAGCAGGTTTTCTGCGACGATTTCGTAGTCGTTGTAGGAGGTGTGCGTGAAGGCGCCGCGGCCGTTGCAGTCGCCCACAGCATAGATGCCCGAGACACTGGTGCAGAGCTGGTCGTCGACCGGGATGAAGCCGTGCTCGTCGGCCGCGATGCCGGCTGCAGCGAGGTTCAGGTCGCCGGTGTTGGGGGTGCGGCCGACAGCCAGCAGGATATGGGAACCTTCGACATGCGGCTCACCCTCGTCGCACTCAAGCCCCACCGAGACCTGGCTTCCACGTTTCTCCAGGTGAATGCATTTGGCATTGATGCGGACTGAGATGTTCTCGGAATCGAAGATTTCGCGGATTACCCCCGATGCGTCTTCATCTTCATGCGGGGCGAGGCGGTTCTTCCTGTCGACAATAGTGACCTGCGATCCGAAGCGGCGAAACATCTGTGCAAATTCGAGTCCGACGTAGCCTCCACCGACGACGATGAGATGCTCGGGAAGTTGTTCCAGATCGAGGACCGTGGTGCTGGTAAGGAAGGGGACTGAGTCGACACCGGGCATCTTTGGAACAGAGGGTCGCGCTCCGACATTCAGAAAAATCTTCGGAGCTTCGAGAAGGTCGTCGCCTACCCGCATGCTGGTGGGCGAGGCGAAGGCGGCAGTTCCGGTGAAGACAGTGCAGTTCTTCGTGCCGCGCACCCACTTTTCTACGTTGTTGCGGGAGTTGGTGATGATGGTGTCTTTGCGGGCCTTGACGAGGCGCATGTCAACGGTGACCGGGCCGGCCTGAAAACCGAAATCGCCTCCACGGCGAGCCAGGTGAGCAGCGTGGGCGCTGGCGACCATGGCTTTGGTGGGCGTGCATCCGTTGTTGATACAGGTACCGCCAAACAGATGACGCTCCACCATCGCGACTTTCCATCCGGCGCCTGCAAGGCGCGTGGCGAGGGAAGGGCCCGCCTGCCCCGCGCCCACGACGATCGCATCGAAGTTGTAGTTCATGCCAATTTTAGGATGGCAAAAAGGGCGATTCCGATTCCAACGAGATCTTCGAGAATCGCAGCACGATAGTCGCGACCGAAAAGGACGGCCAGTTTCGCGCGAGTCGCAGCACCACCCAGCGTTCCGACCACCGCCCCGATCGCTCCGGCAACGATCCCCGGGATGACGATTCCACCGGTCGCACCGATGGTGGCACCCACCAGAGATCCGCTTAGGATGCGAACGATGAAAGACACCGGCTCTTTGCGGCTGGGAGTCCTGGGAAGCTTGTCGGCGACGAGTTCGCAGATCGCAAGAACCGTGAACACCACAGCGGTGATGGTGTAGTTCATGAGGGCCAGGTAGGTGTGGCCGATGGTAAGCAGGTTCTGACGGGCGAACCAGCTGACGATGGCCGGGGCGAGCATGGAGCGAAGTCCGGCGACGAGGCCCACGAGAAACGCACAAAGCAGAAGCATGGAAATCTCCTCAGGGACAGCAATTGGACGGTGGTTCGGGTGTCGGAGACGGGGGTCATTGATAGTTTCCGATCAGAGTGAAAGGCGCCCAATAGTAAGGATGAGCATACGACGTTGCCGGGGACGCCGTCGCGGGCTCGCCCACAATTTGCACACCACGGCCGGCACCATTGGGCCGGGTTGCGGAGGATCCGTGCAGGAACGCAAGTTGGGCCTGACGCAGAGCTTCGGCTTTGCCCAGATGCGGGTCTTTCACCCAGCGCGCGTAAAAGTCGCCCATCATGCGGCTGGTGCTCGCATCGTTTACATCCCATAACGTTGCCAGGACAGCCTCCGCATCTTTTTGCTGGGCGACCATTCCGAGACTGTCCATCTCGAGGCCATCATTGGCTGTATCGCCTTTTGCGGTGCTGCAGGCCGAGAGCGTGAGCAGACGGGTGCCGTGGAAGCTGACGGCTGAATTCTCCAGCTGCGAGAGCGTGAGGGGAAACCCCCGGGGATCGCCTGCGTCGTCCCCCCCGAGCATGAGATACGGTTCCGTTCCGCTGCCAGCTTCGAGTACGAAATGGCTGGCGATGTGAATTACGGGATAGCCGGCGTTTGCGCCGAGCTGCGTCTTCATGGCCCTCCAGGTGAAGCGCTCGTCGGTGAGGAGAGCTCCATCCATGGGGCCGTGAGAGCCAGGTTCGTTCGGGTCGCGAACCACGGCCTCGAGTTCGGAGAGGACACCGGGAAGGGCCGGTAGGCCGCCATAGCTTTTCGACAAGCCCATAGCGAGGACGCGGAGCGCCGGCCTGCTGCTGTCGTGCGTGGTCATGTGGCCGTAGCTCTCCGGAGTAAAGAGCACGTTGTTGAAGCGCTCGGCGAGATAACGGTGCCCGTCGTACAGCGCAGCCATGGGTAGGTAGCGCATGGTGCCGTCGAGCGACCAAAGCAGGGTGGGAGCGCTGCCTTTCTCCCGCGGCGTGCGCTCCAGAGCGCTCAACTCGCTTTCCATCGGCGCGATGACGATGGCGTACATCTCTGCCAGGTGCGGTTTCGGATCGGAGGAGGGCGACTGGAGTTCGTTGCGCAGTTGCTCGACTTTGTTGCTGAGTTCGGCGGCAGTGGCCTTCAGCTCAATTCTGCGGCGTGATTGTGGCGTGACCACGATAGCCCACACATGCTCGTCACCAGGGAGCAGACGGATGCCGATGACCCCGGGGCCCAGATCGGCCAGCGTGTTCTGGAGTCGGCTGAGCTCGGATCGTTCCTCGCCCACCACGGCGTTGGCCGCCTCGGTGCCGGAGTCGTGGGCCAGTTTGGGGTAAAGGGTCTTGCGGAAGAAATCGGAGACGTCGTTGTTGCCGGCTTCAATCCTGGCTTCGAGGGCTTTAAACTCGGCGGATTGCTGCGACGTGCGGCTCGGGTTCACCCTCAGGGTCGCATATTGCGCGCTCAGTTCAGAGACCGCCAGAGCATCCCGCTGGTGCGCCGCCAGATCCGTCTCGACCTGCTGCTCGGCGCCAGTCAGATTCAGGGTTGCGGCGTGAGGATCGGAGCGGTCAGCCGAGCCCAAAACAACTTCATGCAGCTCCTGCTCCTTGAGCAGATCGAGCACCTGCTCGGCTTCACCGAGTCGGTTGGCCTGAAGGAGCAGTTCGGCCAGCACGCGGTAGGTCGGGGATCTGGACTGAGCGAACCGTTCCTGCAGGCTCTGATCGAGGCCGCTGATATTGCGCCGCATCAGCTGATACGAATTCACGGCTTCGGTGCCGAAGAAGATGGCTTCCTCGATGCGATGCTGGCTGCGGAAGTCGAGCATCAGCGAGGCATCGATGCCGCCCTGGAGATCGGGATCGCCGGCGGCTTTAGCGAGGGACTGCGCTGCGAGCTTCTGCGGAAGGGCCTGGTCGAACTTGCCCTGATCGGAGAGCACGCGGCCGATGGTCGCGAGGGCGAAGGCCTCACCGCGGCGGTCCTGCACCCGTCGCCACAGGTCGAGCGCCTGGTAATCGAAGTCGAGGGCTCTGTCGCGCTGGCCGAGATCGGCATACGCGCGGCCCATATGGTTGAGGGCGGCGGCCATGCCGCGGTGGTCCTCTGTCTCGCGCCAGATCCCGAGGGCCTGATTGTAAAAGTCGAGAGCGGGCTGCGGCTCGCCGAGCTGGTAATGAATACGCCCGATGTCGTAGAGCGCCAGTGCGACGCCACTCCGGTTGCCGACCTGACGCCACAGAGGGAGTGCTTGACTGTAGTAGTCCAGACCTTGTTGCTTCTGGCCGAGGTCGTCGTAGATGCGGCCGATGCCATTGAGGCAGGCGGCTTCGCCTTCGGGATGGCCGAGCTGGCGCCACAGGGGAAGTGCAGCCTGATACGATTCGAGCGCCTTTTCCTTCTCGCCGAGATTGGTATACGTTCGGCCGAGATTGTTGAGGGTCTGCGCCTCGCCGCCGATCTCCGCAACAGCACGCCACAGCGGCAGTGCCTGGTTAAGATCGTCGAGTGCGTCCCCACTGCGGCCCATATCGGAATAGCAACGGCCAAGAAGGTCGAGGACGCTCGCTTCGCCGGCGCGGTTGTTGACCTGACCCCACATGGGCAAAGCCTGATGAAGGACTTCGATGGCTTTGTCGTGCTGGCCGAGATCGTTGTAGACGCGCCCCATATTCGTGAGCGTTGAAGCTTCACCTTGCAGAATGTTCAGCTGCCGCCAGACGGGCAGGATTTCGACGAACAGATCGAGCGCCTTTTGTTCCTGGCCGAGATCGGTGAGGATGCGCCCTTCTACGTTCTTGCTTTGCGCCTGCTGACCTTTGCTGGTTTCGATGGAGAGCGCCTGAGCGCAGTAATCGAGACCTTTTTGCGGATCGCCGGCTTCGCGGTAGAGGTTGGCCAGGGTATTGAGCTCGGTGGCCTCGGTGCGCGCGTTGTGAGAAGCGCGAGCGTCGGAGAGAGCCTGCTCATGTTCCGCAATGAGACGGTGCAGCGCTCCGGGCTGCTGGGCAGACGCAATCGATGCCAGTGCCCACAGAAAAGCTGCGAGCGGTATTGCCTTCGCCGGGTTCACCGCGTTCATCGTGTCTGCTCCGCGTGGACGGCGGGATCGCCGATTGCGAGATCGTTACTGCGTGGCCTGTTGGGGGATGCTGCGAATGGTGGTGAGCCCGATGCTCCAGCTGGTCGGCACCTGCCCCGGACTGCCGCGCGTACCGGCGCTGGTATTGCTGAGCAGCTGTTCGAGCGGCGATTGGGCGCCACGCGATCGCGCGACTCCTTCGAAGTTGAGAATGAACGGATCGGAGAGCGGTTGCGCCGTGCTAAGAAGAATAAACGTGTCGACGCCGAAGGGCGGTCCAATCACCAGAGTGGGCGCGCCGGGCAGCTGGAACTGAGTGGCTGTGTCGGATTCGTTGGGGAACTGATTGCCGGTGTTCCCGTTGGGATAAAGAAGCGTGCCCTGGCCCTGACAATTGATGTCGAGAACGTAGACCCATCGTTTATCAGTCACTGCACTTGTTGCCTGCAGGCCCATTTGCAGCGAATCATTCTGATGCAGAAGCGTGTTGCCGGCGATAGGCGGACCTCCGGAAGAGCGTGTCAAAGCCAGCGAATAATACGTTGCGTGCGAGGCGTCAGCCGGACTGTTGGCGAGTTCGAGCCAGCCGTGATCTTTCGCCAGCAGCAATGCATATTGATTGAGTGTGGCGGCGGCCTGCTGGAGCGCAGTTGGGTTGGAGGCCGAAACCCAGTCGCTGCGGACCGGATAGGGCGAGGTGGGAGAGCAGCCAGGGCTATGAGGTGCCGCACTCGGAGAAGGCGGTCCGGCGACAAGCTCGTTTTTGTGGAACCATGCCCACGCGGCGCTCTTTGCCGTGAGCACGCCGGTCAGCGCGTAATGCGCGCTGGAGAGATCGGGAGCGGTTTGCACCGCGCTGTTGGGATCCGGCGGCAACAACTGCGCAGCCAGTTCCCGCGAAGGCGGCAGGTTGACCCATAGTTTTGCTCCGGCGGGAATCTTTTGTTTCAGGAGATCAGAGCGAAGCGCTGGGCCGATCGGCACAGATGAGGATGCGCCGGCCATTTGCAGAGTCCAGTTCGTACCGTCCCAGCTGAGCACATGCGTCCACGGCTCCTCGGCAGGATCGGAAACGGTCCCGATCCCTGAGGCCTGGATTTGTCCAGCAGCTGCGAGGATATCGGCCTGGGATAGAGTTGCGGGCCAGTGCCAGACACGCAGAGCAGCGGAGGGTGCGGGCATCCATTTCGAAAGTTCGAAGATGTCGCCGGTCTTCACCGTCGTCCCCGAAGGAGCAATCACCGTGGCAATGGAGCGTGCAATGCCATCGAGAGCCATCACGCGCAGCTGAACTTTCCGGCCGTCTTTGTTGGTGGAGGCAAATTCGCTGCCGACTCCGATGCCCGCAACTCGGCCGACATCGAGATAAATGTTGCCCATTCCGGAAGTGCCAAGGACAGCGGTACGGATGCTGCTGGAACTCGACGCATTCCCGCCGAAGAGGGGTTGCTGCCGGCGTTCGCGCGTGGCATCCAGATCCGGATCTTCATCCGGGACATCCTCGTTCCCAATCACGGCGCGCACGCGCTGATACACCACTTCCGCCGGGGTGTCGGCGGGGAGAATCTGCAGCGCTTCGATGAGGGCGGCCGTAAAGGCCCCATGCGGCTCGCTGGGCGGGACCGTGTCAGGCAATTCCTTCGACGTCTGATCCTGCTGAACGGCGGAGAACACAAGCGCCGAATTGTCTGAACGCTGCGTGGGACCGGGACGGGGCTGCCCGCTGGGCAGGAATTCAGGAGCTTCAGCGATATCGCGCGGATCGAAGGCCAAATCACGCTCGCGGTATTTCGCAGGGATGCCGCGCGTGACGCCGCCGCTGTGGCAGTTGTCGAAAATGATGGTGAGATGAATTCCCTTGTCCAGTGCGGCATGGAAGATGCGCGTCATCTCGCGGTCGCGAACGTCATAGCCGCCTGCGTAGGCATCGGACGGGACCAGTGTGCTGTCGGCGTGGACGTACTGGGTGCCAACGAGGACGGTGAGCTTCGATCCTTTGCTGTTGACGCGCAGCGATCCGTGGCTGGCGGCATAGAAGACGACGGTATCCCCACGCTGGGGCACATCAACGAGGTATTTCTGCATGGCGGCGACGATGCCGTCGTGTGTGGTCTGATCTGCGGGGAGCAGCACGATGCCCGGTGCCGGATGAGGCGGGCCGGGGCTGGCCAGCAGGACAACCTGGTTGGCGGGAAAGCCAAATTTCGGACTGGTGAGCAGGTCCGCCATCGACTGTGCGTCGTTGACGGCGCCGTCGAGGTTTTCGAAATTGCCGAGTTCGCAACGGCCGTACGTGCACCCCGGAGGATGCGTGGCATGCGTGCCGGCAGGCTCATAGGTATTGATGCCGATGAGCAGGGCGCGTTTCGTCTGCGACAGCGAAGGGACGGTACAGAGAAGGCAGCAGAGCCAGGCAATGACGGCAGCACAGCGGAGATTCATGCCAGATCCTCAGGAGCGACTGGGCGATTGCCGGGGGAAAACTGGCATTGAGTATAGCGGCTCTCAAAAGGAGCGGAGCGCTCGAATTGGGTCGCAAGATGGAGCGAACGCAATCGGACTGTCATCCGAACCGAAACTTGGCGGTCCGGCAGCAGCGAAAGCCGATCAGCGGCGGCAAACCGGGGCTGCATCCTGAGAGGCGTCCCATTTTCCAACCTCGCGGAGCAATGCCTCCATTTTGATGTAAGCGGCATTGGTCCAGCCAAAGCCCACGACGTTCTGCCGGTAGCCGGTCGCAACCTGGACGTCGGATGACCCGGTGACGACGTTGTATTTCTCATGGATCGTGTGATCGCAGGCGTAGTTGTCGCGCACGGTCTTCGTGAATTCCTGTGAAACGCGCGCGGCATCGTCCATGTCGCCGGCTTTCTGGAGTCCGGCCACGGCAATCCAGGTTGGCGGAGCCCAGCCGAAGGGGAGGTCCCACTGAACGCCGGAATCGGTCGTGCTCATGGCAAGACCGCCCGGCTTTTCGAAGAGGTTAAGATGTGTTTCAACCAGTCGAGCCTGGTTTGGTGTGGCAGCCCCTGCCCAGAGGGGGTAAAAGGTCGTCACGTACTCATACGTCGATTGCCTGCTGGCAGTGAAGTCGTAATCGAAGTAGCGACCCTTCTCTGGATTCCAGAGGTAGCGATCCATGGCCGCCTTTCGCGCCTGAGCCGCAGCCTCCCATTGCTTCACCTCCGTCGTCCTGTCCAGCTGGTCGGCCATCCAGGCGAGGTCGCGTTCATATTTGTAGAGCAGGGAATTCAGACAGACGGGCGCGTAATGATGCGTCGATCCGTCGAAGACGCCGAAGCGAAAGGCTGGATCGAATCCCGACTCGCGCATTGCGCGATCCCCCTTGTAGAAATCCCTGCTGAGCCAGTGAACGCCGACGTGCGCGCGTGCGCAGACGGCAGAAACACCTGGATCGCAGCTGATCGCTGAGATCCTGCCGCGGTCGGCCGGTACGGGATTGGCCGGCCCGTCGACCAGATAGTCAGTGTGCACGTCAGGATGCGCGAGCAGCCAGGAGATGACATTCTCGTAGTAAGTGTCATCGTCCGCCATTTCAGCGACGGGACCTTCGCCAAAATCGAAGTAGCGGGCCAGACCTGTGTCGCCCGCGCGATGCGCCTCGCCGGTCCACAACGCGTGGTCGCGGACGGCGAACCTGTAGGCACGTTCCAGCCAGGCGTGTGCCTCCTGATTCTTTCCCGCTCCAACGTCAGCCTGCCACAGGTCGCGGATCTCCGAGGAGAGGAACGGTGGTTGGGAGCGGGTGAGGTAGTAAGTGCGATTCGCGTTGAGCAGTCCGCCGTAGTGTTCGATCTCGAAGAAGAAGTTCTCCACCATGTCGCGCGCAAGATCCGTGTGCCCGCTCTGCAGCAGGCCCAGAATGATGAAGTAACTGTCCCATCCGTACATCTCGTTGAACCGGCCGCCCGGGACGACGTAGGGATGGGGCAGATAGAGCAGGCCTTGCGTGGGAAGATCGAATTTTTGGCCGAGAGCGTCGATCTTGACCGGCAGACGCCGAACATTGACGCCACACTTTTGCTTCAGAGCTGAGACTTCAGGCGGTTCGGCAAAATCCTGGGGCAGATAAAGGACGGGCTTCGTCGTCACCTTTGTGTCCACCAGGGTGGCGCAGTCGAGCATGGAGCGGCGGAGAGTCGTCCAGGCGTTGCTAATGTAGGCATCGATCGGCGGAGCCGCCGGCGCAGCGTGGCCGGTTTGCGATGGCACGGTTTCGGCATGTTGCGCATGGGAGATCCCCTCGCCAGGCAGGAGCAACAGGATCAAAGTCAATGCGGCAGTTGACACCGTGATGGTCCGGAATGCAAAAGAGGGATGAACTCGTTTCATGAACTCCACCGTTCGCTTCAGCATGATATATGGGAAAGTCCGGTGCATGATGGGTTCCGGGAGACGAAAGCAACATCCTGATGGAGGAAGGCGGACGGCATGAGCGTTTGGCTGCACAGAATGGCTCCTCGGATAACAGCGAGGATCGTATCCACGGTTGCGCTCTTAGCAGTGGGTTGCTGGACGGCGGCCGCGCAGATGCCTGGCGAGTCGCCGACGACCCCAGCAGCACTGAGCATCCGGCACCAGACGATCCCGGAGTTGCCATTTTCGGTGGTCGGGCCGCGCGGAGCCATCCTCGGGCAGCAGGACGGCACCTGCGAGCTGTGGCTCTTTCCCTGGAAGATTCTCAGCGGGATGCGGATGTCCGTGCGTATGCAGGACTATCCGGTGCCCATCGATGTAAATCAGCAGTCCGCAGTGATCGAAGTCAAGCCCGATCAGACGACGATCACCTACTCACACGCGAACTTTACGATTCGCCAGATCATGCTGGCGCCCAGCAGTCTGAATGCGGGCACGGGCGCGCTGGTGCTGTACCAGATCGAATCCGTTCGCCCCATGACAGTGACCTTCAGTTTTCAACCGGTGATGCAGCGCATGTGGCCGGCCGATGCGCCGCCCTCGCCCTCGCCGGAATGGGTGGAACAGAGCGGCGGATCGGGATTCTACATCCTGCACCTCGCGTTTCCCGATCAGGCGGCGGCGTTGGCGATCCCCGGCAGTGAGCCGGGCATTCTGCCTCCCTACCAGGAGCATCCGGCGCCATGGCCGCTGCAGTTTGAGCTGCATTTCGATCCACAGAAGGACAAGGGCAGGATCTATCCCCTCCTCGCCGTGTTCGCCAATTCTGAAGCCCAGGCGACGAAGGAAGCTTTCGAGCAGAGCCTGAACGCTCTGGAAAACCAGGTGAATGAGATCCGTGATGCAGATCGCGACGATGGCTTGAATTTCCTTTTGCGCCACACCTCCATTGAAACTCCCGATGCGAATCTGAATGCAGCCTTTTCCTGGGCAGAGATGGCAATCGATCAGCTACGGGTCCAGACTGAGCCCGGGGCGAAGGATGAGGCTCTCACGGCCGGCTTCCTCGCTTCGGGGGATTCAACGCGGCCGGGATTCGGATGGTTCTTTGGCCGTGACGCGCTGTGGTCGCTGTATGCGGTAAACAGCTATGGCGATTTCGAAACAACGAAGGAAGAAATTGCATTTCTGCTGAAGCACCAGCGCGCCGACGGAAAGATCATGCACGAGCGCTCCCAAACCGCGAATCTTGTGCCATGGGCGTCGTTGCCGTACGAGTATGCCGCCGCGGACTCGACGCCGCTGCTGGCGATGGCGGTGGACGATTATTTGAAGATCAGCGGCGATCGGGAATTTGTGACGTCGGTCTGGCCTGAAGTTGAGCGTGCCTGGAATTTCGAGACAACCCACGACTCTGACGGCGACGGGATCTACGATAACTCGCAGGGGACAGGCTGGGTTGAATCGTGGGTGCCGAAGATGCCGCATCAGGAGATTTATCTGGCGGCGCTCGATGAACAAGCGAGCCTGGCATTTGCAGATCTGGCGCAAGCCACAGGACACGCGGATCAAGCCGATCAGGCGCAGCGGCGGGCCTCTCGAATTGCCAAAACGATCGAGGCGGAATACTACCGGTCAGATGCGCAGGAGTACGCGTTCAGCTGGAATGGTGCCGAAGGTGTGGACCCAACGGAAAGCATCTTTCCTGCGGTGGCTTGGTGGGATGGGACATATCGCCTGGAGCATGCGGAACCAATGATGGCGCATTGGGCCGGCAGCCATATCTCGACCGACTGGGGCACGCGGATCATCAGCGACCAAACCGCCTTCTACGATCCGATCAGTTATCACCAGGGAACCGTGTGGCCCCTGTACACCGGCTGGGTCTCGGTCGCAGAGTATCGTGCCGGCCAGGACCTCGCGGGCTACGCTCACTTGATGCAGAATGCGAACCTGACGTGGGCCCAGGACCCCGGAGACCTGACTGAGCTGCTCTCGGGCCAGTTCTTTCAGGTTCTGGGGCGCAGCACCGCGCATCAACTCTGGTCTTCGGCCATGGTGATTTCGCCCGTATTGCGCGGACTGTTTGGGCTCGAATGGAATGCTCTCACGAACACGCTGTCGGTCACGCCGCACCTGCCTGCGTTGTGGGGCGGGGCAACCATCCACCGGCTGCCTTTCGGCAACAAAACGATGGACCTTACTTTTCGGCGCGAAGGAAGAGAACTGGTCGTGCAGTCGAACGATCCGGGCCTTCGTTTAGGGTCGCGAACTCCAGGATCCGCGGTGCGAAGCGGTGTTCTGCGGATTCCGCTGCCCCCTGTTGAGGCGGCTATCGTGGAACATCTGCCGGAATTCGGAGCGGAAACCCACCAACTCAAGGTGCTGAATGAGAGCTATACGAATCATTCGCTCGTGCTGCAGCTGTCTGCTCCGGGCGGCACCACCCGGATGTTGAGCATTCGCGAAAATGGAGCGATCGATAACCTTGCCACTAGCGACGGCGATCTGGGGGTTGCAGAAAACGGAATCCGGCCGCTCCGTGTTCGCTTTCCCGAGGGGGACGGTTACGTTGAGAAAACTGTAACGTTGCTGTGGTAAAGCCTGACAGTTAGAGGCCCGCTTACCTGCCCCACGGGCCATCCATGACTCAGGAGAGTTAGCAATACTTACTGAACGCGTCCAGCATAAACACCATAGGGGCCAAGCTGAACCGATCGCAGAGACGCTGGATCGGGAGCGCCCGGCGTCTTTATCAGGGTTGTTGCATGCGAGCTTTTGATTCCATTCGCTGACAAGTCGAAGCTAACGGTCTGCGGGTGATCGGTTAGATTGCAGGCCACAATAACGGCTTCTCCGCTGTCCGCTTTGCGCAGCCACGAGAGCACCTGTTCGTTGCTCGTGTTGAGCATGATTTCAGCACCATCGTGTAAGGCGGGGTCCTGCTTCTTGAGAGCAATGATCTGCTGGTACCAATGAAGCATCGAGTCAGGCTGCTGTTCTTCCACCGCAACGTTGTCTTGTTTGTAACTCGCAGGAATCGGCAGCCACGTCTTCACGCCCGGCGGTGAGAATCCTGCATCGGGCCCGTCATTCCACTGCATCGGAGTCCGCTCGCCGTCGCGGCCTTTTTCCTTCGGCCAGCCGGTGATCCCAATCGGATCCTTCACGTCTTCTTTTCGCGTCGGCGGAGTCGTAACCATCCCAATCTCGTCGCCGTAATACATCATTGCTGTGTCACGTGAGGCGAAGAGCAGGGTGGCGAGGACGCGGCCGACGTCGTCCTTATGATCGTTTGTGACCCACCGATCCCAACGGGCGTTGTCATGGTTATCAAAAACGAACAGCGGCATGTTTCCGCCGATTTCCGTTTCCGCCTCGTTGATCCGCTCGCGGAACCGGTTTACGTCGAGGAGATTCGCGCCGCTCGGCGGGAAGCCGACCTGCATGTCCATGGGCAGGTCGAGTTCATTGTTGTGCTCGCCGTACATTTTGCGGAGATCGTCGACAGAGCGCAGATAGGTTTCGCCGATCAGGATCACTTTGCGCCCCTGCGTCTGGTCAGCGACCTGGCGCAACTCACGCAGGACGTCGTTAACCTCTGGAAGACCGTCGGTCTTGTCGGTCTTCACTTCTTTGTCGCCATAAGCGTTGATTTCAGGCTTGCCATCGGGGCCGAGAACGTAATCCTCATCGCTGAAAGTAGGGTCTTCGAACAGCGATGTGATGGCATCGAGACGGAAGCCGGCGGCACCATGCTGGATCCAGAACCGCTCCACGTTGTACATCGCCTTGCGGACTTCCGGATTATTCCAGTTCAGGTCCGGCTGCTGGATATAGAAGCGGTGGTAGTAGTACTGCCGGCGCGCGGCGTCCCATTGCCAGGCGGAGTGGCCAAAAACGGAGAGCCAGTTGTTAGGAGGCTCGCGATGACCGTTGACCATCTTCGGGTCGCGCCACATATACCAGTCCGCCTTGGGGTTGGTGCGCGAACTCGCGGATTCCTTGAACCATGGATGCTTGTCCGAGGTGTGATTCAGGACAAGATCCATGATGATGCCGATGTTTCGCTTGCGCGCTTCAGTCACGAGATGATCGAAATCGGCCAGGGTTCCGTATTTCGCGTCGATGGATTCGTAGTCGGAGATATCGTAACCAAAATCGACCTGCGGCGAGGGATAGATCGGCGTGAGCCAGATTGCGTCCACGCCGAGAGCCTGCAGGTAGTCGAGGCGTGTGGCGATGCCGTTCAGGTCGCCGATGCCGTCGCCATTGGAATCCTGAAAACTGCGCGGGTAGATCTCATAGATCACCGCGTTCTTGAACCAGTTAGGGTCCGTCCGGAACGCAGCGCTTTGCTGTGCGGCCAGCGGCGCAGCAGGAGCAAGGGTAGTAATGAGGAAGGAGAGAAGGACTCGGGCCGGTGCATTCATTTTAAAGACTGCTCCTGATCGCACCGAGCTGCTTGCCATGCACTTTTGACCATAAGAACGATGTGCGATCCAGTCCCGAATGCTACCACGTTGTGCGAAGTCAATGTGGCCGCAGCTTCGCGAGGTTGGCGATGGCCTGAGCATCGTTCGGCGAGAGCTGCAATGCACGTTCGAAGTCAGCACGCGCGCTATCCGTTTTTCCCATTCGTGCTTCGAGCACGCCCAAATTATTCCAGCCGTCAGCGTCCTCCGGCTGGAGGTGCAGGGCCTGATTCTGCTCGTCGATGGCTTCCTGAAGGCGTCCCATCCCGGCGAGGACCTGAGAGAGGAGTGCATGGACCACGGAATTGCCGGGCGCCGCATGTTCAGCCGCATGGAGCTGCGCCAGCGCATCCGCCGGTTGACCGGATTGTACGAAGGCCATGGCCAGACGCTCGCGCGTGTCAACGTCGTCAGGATGCACTTCTGCAGCGGCGCTCAGAAGATCGATGGCTTCCTGGGGATTGCCCGATGCGATGGCGAGTTCCCCGAGGTGGTAGTGCGCGGTGAAGTTGTCGGGATCCAGACCGAGCGCCGTGTGGAACTCCGCCTGAGCGGATGTATCGTCGCCTTCGGCTGTCAGCGCAATGGCGAGGCCGTCATGGGCGGCGGCGTCGTTGGGGCAGTGATCGATCATCGCGCGAAATTGTCGCTCGGCATCGGGGAACCGGGACTGCCGGAGCTGCAGATTGGCCAGGTTGTAATGCGGATCGCAGGCATTGGGGTCTACCGCGATCGCCTCAAGAAAAGCCTGCTCGGCACCTCTGAGGTCGCCGGAGCTTTCCAGAACTGCGCCCAGGCTGTTCTGCGTACGGGCATCGATCGGATGGTTGCGCAGGATGCTTCGGTAAGTCGCCGCAGCCTGCGCATAGTGAGCGAGACCCGCTTCCGCTGAGGCCAGATTGTAGAGCGCGATCGAATCGTCCGGCTCCTGGTGGATGCGGTGCTGCATCCACGCTTCTTCGAGTAGGAGACGCGGATCGGGACTGCCTTTGGGCACGTGGACGGGCAGAACCTGAAGCCAAAGATGAGCCATCTCGTCAACGGACCGGTTGCCGGCGCGCACGCGAATAGGCGGCGCGTTGGGGTTGTGGATGTTCTGGTCGGAGTTGTCATAAACAAAATGCATATGCAGAACCGAACCGTGGGGCAGCAACACTGGACTGCGATAGCGATAGACCGACTGCCGGTCGATGTCCCAGTTGGGAATGCGGATGAGCCACTTCTTCTCTCCGTTGGGGAGAACCGCCCAGCCATCGAGTTCGCGGCCGAGATAATGCGCGTGCGGATAGATACCAAGGACCTCGACATCGAGCGGAAGCGTGAGCTCGTCCTGAACGACGAAGTTACGATCTCCCGCCGGGATGTCGAGCTGTCGGTCGCCATCGAGTTGCAGAAGCATGGGGTGATTGGTCGCAGGCGTGTCCGTGAAATACAGGCCGATCTGCGCGTCGATGGTCTCGGGTTTGCCGCTGGGTTTCAGGTGCATGTTGAGGATGAGATCGTTGCCGGGATCGAGATGCCACGGCATTCCTGGTGGCTCGACCAGTACCGGCGTATCGGGTTTCCAGAAAAGGAAGTGGCTGTCGGGATCAAAGGTGTTGCCACCATCCAGTTCCAGCTCCAT
>Ga0335072_10007238_pt1 | contig 16183 bp, 22 predicted proteins | sample Lox_Sample_21_FD_206725 | JGI IMG/M metagenome (GOLD analysis project Ga0335072, IMG submission 206725) | Soil microbial communities from Loxahatchee National Wildlife Refuge, Florida, United States - Lox_Sample_2.1 | ecosystem: Environmental > Terrestrial > Soil > Wetlands | place: USA...
AAGCCAGGTGCGGACTGGCAGCCCACCAGTGAACGGTTCCGGGATCCGCGCACGCGCCGGGTGCTGCGCGTGTGGGTGGATCCCGCCGGCGAGCGCCACTACGTGGCCGAATGAGGCCCGCCTGTGACCGAATCAGGCCCGCCTGTGACCGAATCAGGCCCGCCTGAGACCGAATCAGGCCCGCCGGCGCCATCTCGCGCCGGCGCTTGGGAAGAAACTGCCTCCATGCTGAAGTTTCTTCCCACGGGGACGTTCCCCGGCGCTAGCGCGTCGCCTTCTTGATTTCGCTGCGCGCCTTGCCGACGGCGTTCTTGGCCTTGCCCTTCAGCTGCTCACCGGCGCCCTCGGCCTCTTTATCCCGGTTGCCGGTGGCGGCTCCGGCCGCCCGCTTCAAGCGGCCCTTTACCTCTTCGGTCTTGCCTTCGGCTCGTTGCGTTCGATCTCCCATCGCTGCTCCCTTTCTCCGGGGTCTCTTTAGCGATGGCTACCCCGGGTCGATGGTGCCGACGCACGGGAGTGACGTACGACCGCGGACAGGACACGCGGCCATTGCTCGGCCAAGGCCTCGTGGCTCATGAACAGCCCGAGGTGGCCGCCGCGGCTCGTGTGCCGGGTGACCTGATCGGCGGGCGTCGACGCGTGGTCCGCGAGCGCGAACACCTGAGCGGGCGGCGTGATGTGGTCGGTGGCGCCTGCGAGCAGGTTGAGCGGCATGTCGATCCGGCTCAGATCGACCTTCTCGCCGCTGACCTCGAGCGATCCCGAGATCAGCCCGTTGTCGCGGAACAGGTTGCGGACGATCCACAGGTAGAACTGGCCCGGGACGTCCTGGGTGTGCTTGAACCAGTCCTCGAACTCGCGGTAGCGCGCGACGTGGGCCGGGTCGTCGAGGTTGAGCAACAGGTCGATCTGGCGCGAGATCTCGGCGCCCGGCTGGATCATGATGAAGCCCGTCAGCATGTGACGGCCCTGGAGGATTCCTCCGCCGGACGCGACCAGCGCCTCGTAGAACCGCAGATTGCCGTCCGGCGCGACGCGCCGCATGACCTCGTGGATCACCGGCTCGCCGGCGTGGAAGTCGATCGGAGCCCCCGCGATCGTCAGCGTGTTGATGCATTCGGGGTGGAGCGCGGCGTAGATCGCCGCGAGCCACCCACCCTGGCAGTCGCCGATCAGGTTGACGCGCCCGCCGCAGTGCTCAACGGCGCGATCGACGACCTCGATGTAGTCCTCGATCGTCGCGTTCGCCGTCTCGGCGGTCGCGCCCACCCAGTCGAGCGACAGCGCGCGTTCGAGGCCGGCGGCGACGATCGTCCGCATCTGGCTCTGCTCAGGCGAGTAGTCGACGATGCACGAGTCGTGACCGGCCTGCGGCGGCAGCACCAGCGTCGGCACGACCCGGCGCTTCGAGGCCGAGAAGTCGCGCAGCCGTGCGAGCGGCGTCTCGAACACGATCTCATGCGGCGTCGACCAGGACGGCGCCCGGCGTTCCGCGGTCAGCGCCACCCAGCGGGGGAGGTCGAACGCGGCCGGCCCGCGCTGGAACGCCGCCGTCCAGCATTTCCCGAGTCCTTCAAACGCAGCAGCGCCGGCGTCCAGCCAGCTGTCGAGAAGCCCCGAGGCCATGCCTGGCGAAGGAACCGGGGGACATTGCGGCACAACGGTCATATTCGACCTCCTTGCGAAGAAACTGCGAAGTACCAGCGAAATACCGTTAAACGGTGAAGCACCGGCGGTAACCCACCGGTGCTTCTAACTAACGTCTATTAGCGAACGCTACTAACGCTCGCCGACGGATGCTCTACTTGAGGAAAGCGCGCGCCGTCGTGGTGTAGGAGCTGGCGAGCTCCTTCGAGACGTCGGCCTGAGCCTCGATCAGGCTCTTGAGCCACTCCTGCTGGGTGAGGCCCGCGAGCTTCAGCTGGAGCTCGACGGTGCGGTCGACGGCCTTCTCGTACGAGTCGAGGTACAGGTTGCCGGCCTTGCGGGCGGCGGCGAGCACCTGCTCGCTCGAGTCCTTGACCTGCTCGAACGCGGTGTCAAACGTCGGGACGCCGGTCTTGGTGGATGCGGTGGTTGCCATTAGGTGTCTCCTGAATCTTCGGTTCCGAGTGCGTGCTTGCACATTAGCACATATCTAGCAAGCGGGCAAGCGATACTTCGCTTGCGAGTTAGCAGCTGCCGTGCAAGCAGCTAGCAACAGGTACGCCGGTCGCGGCGAACGGTTACGTCCCCGCCGGCAGTGGCCGGGGCGTAGGCTGGCGCGACCCACTTCCAACCACCGAGGAGCTCAACTTGACCGACCACGTCTATTCCGTCAGCGAGATCGTCGGGTCCTCTCCCGATAGCGTCGACGGCGCGATCAAGAACGCGCTCGATCGCGCCCGCAAGACGCTGCGCCACCTCGACTGGTTCGAGGTCACCGAGATCCGCGGACACCTCAAGGACGACGGCGCGATCGACTACTACCAGGTGGCGCTGAAGCTCGGGTTCCGGCTCGAGAACTGATAGCCCGGTGTGGAGCAGCTGATCGAAATCTCCGGCGAGATGATCCGCCTCGGGCAGCTACTGAAGCTCGCCGGTGCTGCCTCGGGCGGCGCGGAGGCCAAGGCCCTGATCGCCGCCGGTCAGGTGACCGTCAACGGTGAGCGCGAGTTGCGTCGCGGCCGCCAGCTCCATCCCGGTGACGTCGTGCGCGTAGGCGCGGACGATCTCCGCATCGTCGCCGCTTGACTGCCTTCACGAAGTGGAGATCGCGACCTCGCGTGCGGCGGGCGCGACGTGGACGACGCGCAGCAAGTCGAGCTGCGGGTTGTAGATCGCGAGCGTCCCGCGCAGCAGCGAGGAGGCGACAACGTAGCCCTGGCCGGCGTCGAGCTCGAACGACCCGTACGGCGCCGGGACGCGCTTCACGATCCGCCCGGTCGCGTCGTCGACCTCCTCGATCACGCCGCCGTAGCCGCTGGTCAGGTAGGCGAAGCGGCCGTCAAACGCGACGTGCTGCGGTCCCCGGCCGACCGGCACGCGGAACAGGAGCCGCCGGTCGAGCGCGCCCCACACGGCCACGTCGGGGCCGTCGGCCGAAGTGACCCAAACCTGATTTCCTCCGGGCGCGAACGACACGTCGTGCGTGGCGAAGCCGGGATCGAACCGCCCGATCACGCGCGGATGCGCCTGATTGGCGGCACTAAGGATCACGATCGTGTGCGCCGACTCTCCGAGTGCGACCCAGGCCAGCTTATGCGCCGCGTCGAAGCTCAGATGGTGGGCGGACGCGCCGACCTCGAGCCTGCTGGTCACGCGCGCGTCCCCGAGGTAGATCACGGTGACCGTGCCGCGGGCATCGTCGGTCACGTACGCGTACTGGCCGCCGGGAGCGATCTCGGCGATGTGCGGAGTGCCGAACCCTCCGAGCACGCCGCGGGCTGCGAGCGTCTCTCGATCGAGCACGGTCACCTTTCCCGCCGCCGCGCTGGTCACGACGACGCTCGCGCACGCGCCGCTGTTGGCGGCGACGTCCTCGGGGTCGGGCGCCATCGCCAGCCGGCGGACCACTCGCCCGCTCGGGAGGTCGACGACCAGCACCCGGTTCTGCTGCTCGTCGGTGACGAACGCCTGCACGGGTGGGATGGCGGCGGGCGCGTGCCGGACGGCCGGCGTGCCCTCGGCCGCGACCGTCGCGACCGTCGCCACGGTCGCCACGGTCGCGACGGTCGCGGTGCGCGATCGGTGTTGTGAGCCGTGGTGGGACCCTCCGCCGCATCCCGCCGCCAGCGCCCCCAGGATCACCGCGGCGAACGCCGACCGTCTGGTCATCCCGCCGAACCCTGTGCCGTGCAGCACCACCCGTCGAGCTGCGGGAACCCTGCGCCACCGCTAGAGAACTGCTCGGAGATCCGGGACACGGCCTCGATCCGGGGAGCGCCGGCGACGCGGACGAACACCCATTGGTTCGCCGCCGGCCAGGTGACGAGCAGCCAGTGGCCATCGGGCGACCAGTTGACCGCCGTGACACCGGGGCCGGCGAGCGCCTGCCGCAACGAGCCCCCCTTCCCGACGACGACCTCGCGGCCGCCGAGGACGAGCGCGAGCGAGCGGCCGTCGGGTGACAGCGCGCCGTCGCTCGCGGCGGCGGGGAGCGCGACCGTCGAGATCACCGCGCCGCCGGCCGCGTACGTCCTCGCCTCCCGGCGGGAAAGCACGAGCAGGCGCCGGCCGTCGTCGGACCACATCAGCTCGAACGGCCTCGGTCCGGGCGCGGTCGACCACACGACCGCGCCGGTATCGCCATTACGCACGACCACGCGGCGGCTCGTGGTCACGTACGCCAGCTCGTACGGACCGTCGGCGGCGGCCGGCCGCCACGACGGCGCGACGTGCGCGACCCCGCTGGCGAGCAGCCGATCGCCGGTCCCGTCGCCGGCGACCACGCGGAGCGTCCCCGCCGACAGGTACGCGACCCGGTAGCCGCTCGGCGAGTACCAGCGCGGATCGCTGACCGCCGGCCGCGCGAGCGCCCAGCGGATCGTGCCGTGAGGGTCGACGGCGGCCAGCCGGTCCCCGGAGGCGGCCGCGACGAACAGCCCGTGTGGCGACCAGCTGGCCTGCGACCAGGGACCGAGGCGACGCGTCGAACCGTCGGCGGCCGCGGTCCATGTCCCGCCTGGACCGGACACGAGGATCCGGCCCGGCGAGGGGAGCGAGAACAGCGCCGGCGCGGCGTGCCGCTCGCCGAGCGCGCGGGTGATCAGATGCCGCACCGACGCGCCCGCCGGCGAGAGCGCGAGGGCCGCGATCACCACCGCGGCCACGGGCGCGACCGCGAGGCGCCACCGGAGGCGCCTGCGCGCGACCGCCGGCTCGCGCTCGAGGTAGGCCGCCCGCACGACGTCCCAGGCGCGGCTCTCGGCCCCGATCTCGTCGGGCGCGCGGAACTCGCGTAGCTGCTTCCTCGCGCGTGAGGTCAACGTTCCATCTCCCGCAGGCGGGTCTCGAGCGTGTCGAGGCCGCGACGCAGACGCGAGTTGACCGTGCCGCGCGGCAACTCGAGTGCGCGTGCGATCTCGCCGGGGCTGTACTCGAGCAGGTAGCGGAGCACGATCACCGCCCGGTGCTCAGGCGACAGCGACGCCAGCGCGGCCAGCACCTCCTGCGAGTAGCGGCCGAGCTGGATCTCGGGTGGGGAGGCGGGGTCGGCGGCGGTGTCGGCCGTCTCACGCCGTGCCGACCGCGCTCGCGCCCAGTCGATCGCGCGGTTGGCAACGATCGCGCCGAGCCACGGACCGAACCGGCGCTGGCGATCGAACCGGTCAAGGCGCCGGATCGCGGTCACGAACGCCTCCTGGGCGATGTCCTCGGCGGCGGCATGATCGTGGACGATCAGAAATGCGGCGCGGTACGCCCGTGGCCAGAAGCGGCGGAACAGCGCCTCGACGTCGGCCTCGGACCCGGCCAGCGCGCCACGGATCAGCGCCTGTTCGGACCGCGGCGGCCGGGCGCGCCGGCGCCCGAGCTCGCCGGTGACCGCGAGGCTCTCCGCCACGGCCGGCACGGGTTCACCCAACCTGGACACGATCGACGGACATCGTCTCCCTTACGGATCGCATCAGGCAAGAGGTCCCTCCCGACGGGCGGCGCTGCTCCCTAGATAGAACGTTCTACTTCTGGTACGGTGACGCACGAATGCCGACTGGAACGCGGGACCGCATCATCTACGCGAGCGCCGAGCTGTTCCGCCGGCAGGGCTACGCCGGCACCGGCCTCAAGCAGATCGCGACGGAGGCGCACGCGCCGTTCGGCTCGCTCTACCACTTCTTCCCCGGCGGTAAGGAGCAGCTCGCCGACGAGGTGCTGCGGATCGGCGGGCGCTTCTTCCTCGCGCTGTACGAGGCGATTGCCGGCGCCGCCCCGGATCTCGTCACCGCCGTGTCCGACTTCTTCGCGGGTGCCGGCGAAACGCTCGCGGCGACCGACTACGCCGACGCCTGCCCGATCGCGACCGTCGCCGGCGAGATCGCCAGCACGCACGAGGTGCTCCGCGTTGCGACCGCGGACGTGTTCGAGTCGTGGCTGGCGGCGCTCGCCGAGGACGCGATCGAGGCCGGCGTCGAGGCCGAGCGGGCCCGGCCACTCGCGATCAGCGTGCTCGCGCTGCTCGAGGGAGCGTTCCTGCTCAGCCGCTCGACGCGGAGCCTCGACCCGATGACGGCTTCATCAGAGGCAGCGGTCGCGCTGGTCGCGGCGGCCCTGCCTAAGTCCACGACCACGGAGATCAGCCCATGATCCACAAGCGAAGCCTGATTGCCGGAGCCGGTGCGGCGATCGCCGCCCGCGCGCTGCTGCCACGCGTCGCGCTGCTCAAGCTGCGGCGCGATGTCCGCCGGCTCAACGCCGGCGACGTCGGACCGGTGCTCGCCGGCTATGCCGACGACGCGGTTCTGCACTTCAACGAGGGCCCGCACCGGTGGTCGGGCGATCACCGCGGCAAACCGGCGATCGAGCGCTTCCTGCGCGAGTTCGCGGGCGCCGGGCTCCAGGGCGAGATCCGCGAGTTGTGGATCGGCGGCCCGCCGTGGGCGATGACGCTGATCGCACGGTTCGACGATCGGGCGGTCGGGCCGGACGGCGCCGAGATCTACTCCAACCGAGTCGTGATCGTCGCGCGGACCCGGTGGGGCAAGATCGTCGAGCACGACGACTTCTACTTCGACACGGCGCGGATCGTCGCGTTCGACGAGAGGCTGCGCGCGCTCGGGATCGGACCGGCGGCCCCGGAGCGTCCTGCGAGCGCCGCCGTCGCCTAGCGCGTCAAGGGCCGATTACAGCTTGCGCCTGGGTCGTGTGGGCGACGAGCCGGCCCTCGTCGTCTCGCAGTTCGGTCTCGACCACGATCACCGACTTGCCGACCCGCAGCGGCCGGGAGGTCGCGGTCACGTGGCCGTCGCGAACGCCGCGCAGGAAGTTGGTCGACGACGAGATCGTCGCGGTACCCGCGCCGGCGGGCAGGTTGAGGAAGGCGCACGTGCCGCCCATGTTGTCCGCGAGGGACATCAACGCGCCACCGTTGAGCGCGCCGCCCGCCGTGCACAGCTCCGCGCGCCACGCGAGTCGCCCCACCACCTCGTCCGGGCACGCCGAGAGCACCTCGATCCCGAGCGTGGCGATGAACGGCACCACCGCGAGCAGATCGGCCAGCGAATGATCGGGTGGTGATTCGGCGGACTCCATGCCGTCACTCTAGGTTCCAGCCGAAATACACCTCGGTCTCGCACAGCTTGTCGCCTCTGAACGTCAGCACCTCGGTGTTGCGCCCCGTGTGGCCATCGGCGTGCTTCACCTCGTAGGTGACGATCACCTCCTCGCCGGATTGCACGAGGCGAACGAACTCGAACTGCTGCCCGCCGCCGGCGCCCGGCCAGCACCGGTCGAAGTAACCGGCGCGGTCGAGCCCCGCGTCGACCGGGCTCGAGAACGAGAAGTCGTCGCTCAGGATTCGCTCGACTGCGGCGCGGTCGCCTGACGCGAACGCCAGGTACACCTCGCGCGCGCGTGCGAGTAGATCATGCTCATGCGTGGGCATCGACGGCGCTCCTCTCGCTCGACTGTCCCGGTCACAAATAGACCCCCGACCGGGAGTCAACTCATCGGCGATCGAGACGATCAGCCATCGACGATCGTGAACTCGAGCGTCTGCGGAGCTGAGGTTTGGCCCGCCGCGTCGGCGGCGGAGATGATCAACCTGTAGAAACGTGGCGCGAGCCAGCGCCCCGTCGGGAGGCGTCCGTCGAAGCTGACCGCGTCCCGGCCCGCGTGCGCGCGGTGGGTGATCGTGCCCGCGATCGGTGAACACTTGCCGTGCGCGCGGTTGTACTCGTTCGCCGGTACGCACTTGCCAAGGACGCTGCGCCCCGCGCCCGGCTCCACGAACGACAGCAGGATGGTGGCCGCCTCGCTCAGCCTGAAGCTGAACTTGGTGCCGGTCGGCGGTGTGCGTTCGCTGCTGAACTCGGCGAGCCGGCTCCCCTCGCGCCAGGTCCGGGCCGACTCGCGGAGCCCGCTGACCATGAGCGCGCTCGCGACGTGACCCGTGGGCGGCGCGACGTGCGGCTCAAATGCGCTGGTGGTTGCCGGCACGGTCAGGCTCGCGCCGACGATGAGCGCCAGCGCCGCGCGTCCACTGCGGTTCATCAATGACCCCCTGCAAGTCCGTTCGGTTCGGTGCGACCCCCACCGCGGTCCCTTCCTATGAACGCGCGCGCCGGCGATCCGCTTGCACGGTCGTCCTCAGGCCCGGCTGAGCTCCTTGGAGTACTGCCAGAGGGCCCTGTCGAGCGTGCGGACGCTCACCCCGGCATCACGCGCGATCTCCCGGCACGCTCCCAGGTACCCGAGCCAGAAGCTCACGGGATACTGCGAGCGGGGCTTGACGCCGAGCGACTCGAGCGCCCGGACGTCGAGGATCGGATAGTCGTCGGGAAACGCGAAGTACAGGAGCGTTGACGCGGTTGGCACTCCGACTCCCTCGAGCTCGAGCAACGATGTGATCCGGATCGCCTCGTCGGTCGCCGCCAGCGCTCGCCCGGTGGCGTCGACCACTGCGTCTTCGCTGTTGGCTGCGACCTTGGGGCGGCTACGGACGGTCTTCCAGGCGCATACCTCGATGAACTCCGCGCGCGTGTAGTACCCGCGGGCGCGTGCCGCCCCGCCGACCGCGAGATCCAGGGGATCGTCAATCCCCGGGAACCGGGCCGCGAGCGCCTGGATGTCGCCGGCCGGGAACTGGAGCGTGAACGTCCGGAGCTGAGCCGGCGTCAGTTCCGGTTACCGCCGAAGATCTGGAGGAAGAACAGGAACACGTTGAAGATGTCGAGGAAGATGCCGGCCGCGATCGGCACCGCCGCGTAGTTGTTCGCGCGGCGCAGGCGGTTGAAGTCGACGATCGTGAACCCGCCGAAGATCACGAGCCCGAGGACGCAGTAGATGATGTTCGCGTGCGGGATCGAGACGAAGATCGTCACGAGCCCGAATACGATCAGCGCCAGCAGCGCCCAGAACAGCGCTCGCGCGAATACCGACAGATCGCGGCGCGTGGCATAGCCGATTGCGCCGGCGCCGGCGATGAACGCGCCGGTCGCGCCGGCGGCCTGCCACAGCACTGCGGGGTCGTCATGCGCGTAGTAAGCGATGACGGGGGCGACGGCGAGCCCGAGGGCCAACCCGAGCCCGAACAGGAACACGATCGCCAGCTGCTCGCGCCCGCGCGAGTTCGCGATGTTCAGGCCGAAGATGCACCCGAACGCCGCGATGAAGAACAACAGGCCGGTCCCGCCGGTGAGGTTGCGGCCGATGTACGCCCCGAGCGCGGCGAACCCGGTGGTGAGCGCGACCAGGCCCATGACCTGGCCGAAGACCGCTCGCGTCTGATCGCGCGTGAGCGCGGCGCCGTAGGCAGGTTGGTCATAGGTAGACATTCTTGGGCTGCTCCTTGGTGCTTAGTAGTCCCGAACCCCCGCCGCACAAGGTAAACGATGGGCCCGGCGGGGCCGGAAACATTTACGCCACGGCAACACTTAAGTTTCGCGTGCGTCTTATCTTGACTAGTCATGAAAAGACTAGTATGTTCATGACCATGCCGACCTCAAAGACCCCGCAACCCTCGTCGCTTGGCCTGATCGTGCTGTGGCAGCTGTTCGAGGGACCGATGCACGTGTACCGGATGCAGAAGATGTTCGAGGCGCAGGGCAAGGCCCGCGTGGTCAACGTGCGGTCGCGGGCGAGCGTCTATCAGACGATCGAGCGGCTGAAGCGCCACGGGCTCGTCGAGGTGCACGAGACCCAGCGTGCCGAGGGGTACCCCGACCGGGTCGTGTACGCGATCACCGACGAAGGGCGCGTGGTCGCGCGCGAGTGGCTGCGCGAGATGCTCCGCAACACCGAGGGCGAGTACCCCGAGTTCCTCGCCGCCGTGTCGATCCTGTTCGGCCTGCTGCCCGACGAGGCGCGCTCTGAGCTCGAGCTCCGGGCCGAGAAGCTGCAGTCCGCCTTGGCCGTCACCGAGCAGTCGCTCGCGGACGCGCCGGCAGCGCTGCCGCGTCTGTTTCTGCTCGAGGAGGAGTACCGCAAGGCGATGCTCGAGGCCGAGCTCGCGTGGGTCCGGGGCGTGATCGAAGACTTGCGCTCAGGGCGCTTGACCTGGAGCGAGGAGTGGCTGCGCGAGCTCGCCGACAAGTTCCTCCCCGCGGACGCCGACGATCACAAACACGAAAAGGACAGCTAGATGACAGCGATGATCGAGGCCCGTGGCCTCACCAAGCGGTTTGGCAAGACCACCGCGCTCGACGGCCTGGATCTGGTCGCCGACGCCGGTCAGGTCGTGGCCGTGCTCGGCCCGAACGGCGCCGGCAAGACGACGTTCGTGCGCACGGTGGCGACGTTGCTGCGCGCCGACGCCGGGACGCTGCTCGTCGCGGGCCACGACGCCCGCAAGGAGCCGGCCGCGGTCCGGCAGGTGATCGGGCTCGCGGGGCAGTTCGCCGCGATCGAGCCGGCGATGACCGGGCGCGAGAACCTCGAGATGGTCGCCCGCCTGTTCGGGCAGAGCCGCCGCACGGCGAAGGCGAGCGCTGCCGCCGTGCTCGAGCAACTCGGGCTGGTCGACGACGGCGATCGCCTGGCCCGCACGTACTCGGGAGGTATGCGACGGCGGCTCGACCTGGGCGCGAGCCTCGTCGGCGCGCCTCGTCTGCTGCTGCTCGACGAGCCGACCACCGGCCTTGACCCGCGCAGCCGGATCGAGCTGTGGGAAGCGATCCGGAAGCTGGTCGTGGCCGGAACCGACGTGCTGCTGACCACGCAGTACCTCGACGAGGCCGATCACCTCGCCAGCCAGGTCGTGATCATCGACCACGGCAAGTCGGTGGCGAACGGCAGCCCCGCTCAGCTCAAGCGCCGGATCGGCGGCGACATCGTCGAGCTCCACGTACGCCGGGCCGACGATCTCGAGCGCGTCGCCGGCATGCTCGCGCGGCTCGACCACGGCGACGTGCACACCGACCCGTCGACGCGGCGGGTGAGCGTCCGCGTCACGTCCGGTGGCGAGGGGCTGATGACCGCGCTCCGGTCGCTCCAGGACTCGGGCATCGAGCTCGACGACATCGCCATGCGCCAACCGAACCTCGACGAGGTGTTCCTGTCGTTGACCGGTCGGCCGACCGACCACAGCGGCTCGATGGCGGCCACGGCCGCCTAGCGAAACCCGAAAGGAAAATAAAAAAATGACAACAGCAATCGCCCACGGCGCCGCCGGCGGGAGGACCGGGCTCGCCCGGAGCACCGTGACCGTCACCCGCCGCGCGCTCCTGCGTTACGTGCGGACGCCGCAGCTGATCGTGCTCGCCACGGTCCAGATGTCGCTGTTCTTCCTGATCTACCGGTACATGTTCGGCGGCGCGATCCACATCGACGGGCTGTCATACGTCGACTTCCTCGTCCCCGGGTTCATCACCACCGGCGTGCTGTTCATCGGGATCGGGACCGCGACCGCGATGGCCGAAGACCTCGAGCAGGGTTTCGTCGACCGGCTTCGGTCGCTGCCGATCCCGCGGAGCTCGGTCCTGATCGCGCGCGCGACGGCGGACACGACGATCCTCGCGTGGGGCACCGCGTTCACCGCGGCGGTTGCCTTCGCCGTCGGGTTCAGGCTCCACGGCTCCGCGCTCGACGGGCTCGCGGCGTTCGGACTGGTGGTGCTGTTCGGGTTCGCGTTCGAGTGGGTGTTCATCACGATGGGGCTGTTCGCGGGCAACGCGCAGGCGGCTCAGGGGATGGGGATGATCGTGTTCCCGTTCGCGTTCGTATCGAGCGCGTACGTGCCGGTCAGCTCGATGCCGAGCTGGCTGCAGGTGTTCGCGAAGCACCAGCCGCTGACGTACATGGTCGATGCCGTCCGGTCGCTCACGCTCGGCCCGCACGCGCAGGCGCTGCTCGGGCACCCGACCTCGTACTTCGTCAGCCGCTCGCTGGCGTGGACGGTGGCGATCATGGCGGTGGCGCTCCCGGTCGCCGTGTGGAAGTACCGCCGCGGCTGAGCGGACCTGTGGTGGCGCGCGCGTCGTATAGGTGACGTGCGCGCCGCCGTCGCCATCATCCTGTCGATCGCGGTGGGCGCGGGGTGATCGCGCTCGGACCGCGAGCCGTCGCGTTCCAGCACGACCATGAACTGTGGGCGGCGCCGCTCGGCGCCGGTGCGCGAGCGGTCGCGACGCGCGAGTCACCGGTCGGGTGGACCGCCGCCGGCGCCGGGCTCTACACGCACAGTTACCCGGAGCGTGCGCTGCCACGAACGGCGGCCCGAGTCACGCCACCGAAACCGTGTACGTCCTGCGGCCGGGGCGCCGGGCAGCGACCGCTCTGTATCACGACACGATCACGTCCAGCGTTTGCAACCAGGGTGCGCATGTCCAGTGGCAAAGCGTGTGGCTGCTGTACAGCAACGTGGGGAACGACATCGACGTCGTAGACACCGCCGACGCTGATCGAACCGTCGATCTCACCCGGCTCGTCAGTCGCCTGCCGGGTCTGCGGAACGGCTTCATCGCCCGCTGGAGTGGACAACCGCCCAAGCTGTGACGAATCAGCTCCCCGATAATGGGGTGCTGTATGTCAGTGAGTGGCTTGACGATCCGGCCGGGGGACGACAACGACGGCGACGCGGTGATCGCGATGTTCGACGAGGCGGTGGCGTGGCTCGTCGAACGGGGTCAGACCGGGCAGTGGGGGGCTACTCCGTTCTCGGAACGTCCCGGGATCCGCGAGCGGGTGTACGGCTTCAAGGCCGGGGGCGGATTGCAGATCGCCGAGAGCGACGGAGAGCCGGTCGGCGTGCTCGTCGTCGGACCATCGCCGGCGTACGCTCCTCCGGCGCCGGTGCCGGAGCTGTACATCATCCTGCTGCTCAGCTCGCGCCGGCTCGTCGGGCGCGGGATCGGCGCGGCGCTTGTCAACAAGGCGATCGAGCTCGCGTACGAGCGCAAGGCGGAGATCCTGCGGGTCGACTGCTGGGCGCACGCGCCGGGACTGGTCCGCTGGTACGAGAAGCAGGGGTTCACCCGGTCCAGCCGGTTTGAGCTGAACGGCTGGCAGGGCCAGATATTCACGATGGAGTTGTGACCGCCGCGCCGTTAACCCTCAGATGTACGCGAGGTGAACGCCGTCGATCGACCAGATCGTGCTCGCGTCACCGTGATGTGCGGCGACCAATGCGCGGAAGTAGTCGCGCAGGCACTGCTCGTAAGTGACCGAGCCGGCGATCAGCTCACGCGCCGCGGCGAGGATCCGGTCGAGATCCTCGCCGATGCGCGCGACGGTCATACTCGGCGTACGCGGCTCGCCGTCTGAGTCCTCGACCACGGTTGCCGGCGCGAACTGGGTGAAGCTCGGGTAGCGCTCGGGGTCGGGGATGATCGACCGGAACGGGACGCGGTTGAAGAAGAACTCGAACCAGCGTCCGCCCGAGAGCGCCAGCCACGGCGTGCCCACGGCAAGCGCGGCCATGCCGAAGCCGGTGTGCGGACCGAGAAACGCGTCGCATGCCTCGACGACGGCGAGCTGATCGGGCAGGGGGAGGTCGAAGCAGTCGAGGGGGCGCGAGCGGTGGGCTCGCAATTCGTTGACTTCACCTTGCGCGAGAGTCGTGCTCGTGCGGGCGTCGCGGGCGCGCTTGCCGACGAGCGCGATCTGGACTCCGGGGAACGCGTCGGTGAGCGCGTCGAGGATCAGTCGCCACGAGCCGACCGACGGATACAGCGCGCGATCGCCCGAGCCGGCGGGCATCACCGCGATCCGCCCGGCTGGTGGTCCACGGTGCGCATCGAAACGCTGCCGGGCTGCGGCTCGGGCGGCGTCGGGAAGCTCGAGGCGGAGCTGTTGATGCGGGACGTATCCCGGCGCTGCCGCGCCGACGGTGGTCCGGCCCCGGGTCGCGGTAAGCAGCCGGTCGCTGGTCAGGTAGTAGTCGCGCAGGCCCGGGAACAGGTCGAGCTGGACCTGCTGGTGGCGCCGGAAGTCGTCGAGCACCCAATCCCAGCGCCGGGGGATCGCCGCCTGCCGCGCCGCCGAATCTGGGCACGGCTCGAGCAGCGGATGCTCGACCGCAAACGCCTCGGACACGAACGGGCAGAAGCAGGCGAGCTCGACCGAACTGGCCGAGTTCAACACGACCGAGACCTCGCGCTCGGGGTCGGCCAGATGATGGCCGAGACAGTAATGAAGCGCCTCGACCGCGTGGCCGACCGGCGGGGCGTAGAAGAAGTTGACGAGCAGCCGCTCGCGCGATCCGGCGCCGGGCGTTGCGGCATGTCCGCAGACCTTGCCGATTGCCGGTTTCAAGGCTTTCGCGTACGGGAATCGAAGCGTCGTGCCGCTGTATTGCTGTCGCGCGTGCGGTTTCGCGACAACGGCGTCATGGCGTAACGCCGTCATGGCCCACCACGTCGGCTCCCCGGACTGCGACGAGGAGCTCGAGATGGTGGTCAGCTTCGCCGGACGTCCCCTGGAGGCCGAGCACGACCGCGAGCTCGATCCCGCGAACCGCCCGTCGCAAGACTCGGCCTGAAGCACGCATCGCGCTCACGCCGAGTCGTCCGCGGTGATCCCGAGCCGGTTCGCCAGCCACTCGACGGTGGCGCCCTGAATCAGCGTCGACACCAGCACGGCGAAGAACACGAGGTTGAAGAACTCGAGGCTGCGCGGGACGTGGTCGATCAGCGGTAGCGTCGCGAGCACGACCGGCACCCCGCCTCGGAGTCCCGCCCACGACAACAGGACCCGCTCGCGGCGGGTGAAGCCGGTGTGTATCGTCGCGGCGAAGGCGGACACGGGGCGGGCCACGAACGCGAGCAGCAACGCCAGCAGCGTCCCCCGGACCAGCACGCCACCAAGCTGGCTCGGGAACACGAGCAGCCCGAGCGCGAAGAACATTCCGATGTCGGCCACCGCCGCGAGCCCCTCGTGGAACGCCATCAGCGCGGGCCGCGAGGGCAGATCGGCGTCGCCGACCCGCAGGCCGACGAGGTAGACCGCGAGGAAGCCCGACCCGTCGAGCGAGGCGGCCGCGCCGTAGGCGATCGCGGCCGCCGCGAACGAGGCGACGAGCGACAGGCCGGACGGCGCCGGCACGAGCCGCCGCAGCGCGGCGGTGGCGAGCCCGCCGACGAGCAGCCCGATGCCGCCGCCCACCGCGATCTGCTTGACCAGGAACCAGACGGCTTCGAGCGCTCCGTAGTCGGGGACGCGGATCACCTCGATCGTGACCAGGACGAGCATCACGGCCACGGGATCGTTGAGGCCCGCCTCTCCCTCGAGCGTCAACGCCAGCCGCCGCGGCAGGCGCAGCCCGCGCAGCAGCGCGAACACGGCGGCGCCGTCGGTCGGGGACAGGATCGCGCCGAGCAGCAGCCCTTCGGCGAGCGAGAAGTGAAACAGCCGGCTCGCGATGATCCCGGCGATCAGCGCGCTCCCCGCGGTGCCGATCGTGGCCAGCGAGATCGCCGGTCCGAGCACGGGCCGGAGCGCGCGAAACCCGGTGGCGAGGCCGCCCTCGAACAGGATCAGCACCAGCGCGATCGTTCCCACCAGTTCGGCGAGCGAGTAGTTCGCGAAGTCGATCCAGCCGAGCCCGTCGGTGCCCACGGCCATCCCCAGTCCGAGGAACAGCACCAGGGCCGGCAGGCGCAGGCGCGCGGCCACCGCGGAGGCGACCACGCCCGCCGCCAGCAGCGCTCCGCCGGCGAGGATCAGTTGCGCGTCGGTGACCACGCCCGTGACGATGACATGTGCGCGCCGGTGTGTTTGATCGAGGTCTCGAATGCCGGTTCGTGCGCATTCGTGCATGAACGGGCACGATCGTGTAGTCTGCCGCTGATGCTGACCGATGAACGACGAGCGCTGATCCTCGACCGGCTGCGGACGCACGGGCGCGTGCTGGCCGCGGATCTGACCGCCGAACTCGACGTCTCCTCGGACACGATCCGCCGCGATCTGCGCGAACTCGACGAAGCCGGGCTGCTCCGACGCGTCCACGGCGGCGCGCTACCTCGCCACGGCGACGCCGCGCCGTTCCAGGCCCGCGCGCGCCGCGCGCCCGAGGCCAAGGCGTCGATCGCGCGCCGCGCGGCGGAGTGCGTGA
>Ga0335072_10007239_pt1 | contig 16182 bp, 25 predicted proteins | sample Lox_Sample_21_FD_206725 | JGI IMG/M metagenome (GOLD analysis project Ga0335072, IMG submission 206725) | Soil microbial communities from Loxahatchee National Wildlife Refuge, Florida, United States - Lox_Sample_2.1 | ecosystem: Environmental > Terrestrial > Soil > Wetlands | place: USA...
CCGGCTGACCGACGCCGGGAACATGATCACGGACGAGGACGCCACCGGCGCCGCCCGGCTGCTGGCCGCGGGCGTGAACCGCTCGCTCCAGGCCGGCCCGCACCCGGAGCATGTCACCCTGCGGTGGACGCGGACCGTGCGGGAGCGGCTTACCCAGCTGCTCAGCAGCCCCGCAGCGGTGAACGAGCAGGAGGCACGCGCCGTCCGCGACGTCCTGGACCTCCTGGACCGCATTGACCGGCAGGCCGCCCGGGCCGACGACGCGAGAACCGTGCTGATCTCAGCGCTGGGCGCGGCGACGGGCCGCAGGCCACTGCGCAGAGACGGGACGGAGATCACCGCCCGGCAGGCCGCCGAGGCAGCCACCCGCCTCGACGCGGCCGGCCGCGGCGACACGACCGACGCCACGGCGGGAAGAAAGGGCACTCATGGCGACGGCACGTAAGCCGCGATACCGGAAGCTGACCCAGTCGGAGCTGATCACCGAGGCGGTGATGCGGTTCGGCTCCGATCCCATGGCATGGGCGTTCACGTGCCCGGCCTGCGGCGACGTCGCGACCGGCCAGGACATCGCCAGCGCCCTGCAGGCGCACCCGCGGGCGGACCACGACGGGCAGCCGCTCACGGCGTCGGACCTCCTCGGCCGGGAGTGCATCGGCGTCCTCCTCGGCGCGCTTGAGGGGCCCCCGGGCGCCACCGGGCGGGGCAGCGCGTCCCGCGGCTGCGACTGGGTGGCCTACGGCCTGATCCGCGGCCCGTGGGAGGTCATCATCGGCGACGACGTGTCGGTGTGGTGCTTCCCCCTCGGACCGCCCCCCGTCACCGCAACAGCACCAGCACCAGGCGGCGGCTGATGCTCCCCGGGCCACTGACGAGCCGTGAGATTGAGGTCGGCCGCCTCGTGGCCGGCGGCCTGACCAACAGGCAGGTCGCCGGCAAGCTGGTCATCTCGAAGCGGACAGTCGACTCCCACATCGAGCACATCTTCGCCAAGCTCGGGCTGTCGTCCCGCACGGAGCTCGCGGCAATCCTCCCCGACGCGGAGGCCGCTGCCACCCAGGCGGCGGCAGCACGCCGCACGCAAGCCCCCCGGCCAGGGTGCTGCCGGTGCGCGCACGGCCACGCGTCATGGCTCGCGATCATGCCGGGCAACGGCCAGCGGCCCGTGCTGCGGCTGCTGTGCGGCCCGTGCGCCGAAGGCGAGCACGTGATCCTCGCCGCAGCCCGGCGCCCCGTCACGTTCATCAGGCTCGGCACCACAGGAACACCAGGCGAACAGGAGGCCAGCGATGACGGACTTTGACGACTTCCGCGATCCCCGCGACGACTGGGAGCCGGACCCGTCAGACCAGGCGGAGTACGCGGCCGAGCAGGCCGAGTGGGCCCACCGGGACGAGGTCCACGACGGGGGCGAGTGTAACTGCCCTCCCTCGCCTGAGCAGGTCGAAGCTGAGCGGCAGCGGGCCGAGTGGGAGGCCGCGCACCGTGCCGAGGTCCACGCGGGCGGCGAGTGCAACTGCCCCGAGTACACACAGCCGCCGTTCTGACCAGCAAAAACGAGAGGAACTGAAATCCCCATGGGAATCGACAACACCACCCGCCGCATGCAGGAGAGCGCGGCCGAGCGTGGTTTCTTCCTGGCCGAGGCTATGGTCACGGGCAGCCCGGAGACATTCATCGCGGGCCAGGAGCGGGCCGGGCAGCACCAGCTCGTCACCTCGGAGCTGCTTCCCGCCGACCATGGCGACGACGCGCCGTACGAGGACGAGGTCGCACGCGGCGGCCACTACGCGCTCACCACGCTGCGGCTTGTCTTCCCGGTTCCCGCCAGCCTGCTCCCGGCCGCTCCGGATGCCGCCCACCGCCCCGGCGAGGTCGAGGAGACCGCCCGGCACGCGGTGGCCGCGCTAGCCGGCCACCTCAACCAGGTGACCGGCCCGGTCATCGAGACCCTGGAGCGGCAGTGACCGCGCTCGCCACGGCGCTCGGGATGGAGGGGATGCTCCGTGCCTAAGCCCCCGCAGGCCCGCGACCCTGGCGAGCACTATGAGGTTGACCTGTGCGGATCCTGCCATCATCCTGGCGGACAGCACGTCTGGGGCCACGGCTGCCAGCTCTGCCCGGACTGCCCCGGCTGGGACGACGCCACCCGCATGCGCGGATGGTGGAGCGACCAGCAGACCGCTGACCTGCTGGAGGCCATGAAAGGCTTCCCGAAGCCGCCCGGCAACCCGGACGTCACCATCACCTTGACGCTGTCCGCCGAGACAGCGGCGCTCCTGTCCGTGCTGATCGACCCGGCCTATGCGCTGGACAGCCTGGAGGACGTCACCGGCAGGCTCCTCAGCCACGCCCGGGACGGCGTCCTGAGGCCGGGAGCCTGGGAACGGGACTGGCTCGTCAGCGTGTTCGCCACCGACTGGATAGACCGCCTGGAGCGCGACCCGAAGGTGCCCCACCACGACCGGCCCAGGCGGACAGGGGCTGACGGTGGCTGAGCTGCACGACGTCCTTCCCCGCCACCGCACCCCTGAAGCCCGCAACCCGGACGGCACCACGACGGTCACCATCCAGCGGTGCTGCAACGGGTGCGGCCTGCCCCTCGGCGACGTGACCTTTATCGAGGTAGAGCTGGCCATCGGCGGACTCCCGCTCCCGGACGTCCGCAAGGAGTGCCCGGAGTGCAGGCCGCTGATGGAGCCGCCACTGCCGGAGGTGCCCCGTGGATGAGGTCCGCGCCCTGACTGTGCGCCCTCCGTGGTCGCACCTGATTGCCTTCTGCGGCAAGACGGTGGAGAACAGGCCCCGGCCGATGCGCTACCGGGGCCAGCTGGCCATCCACGCTGGCCTGACATGGGACAGTGCAGCAGAGTCCAGCCCGACAGCGGTCGTCGCGTGGCGGCGGTGGGCGGACTCGCTCCCGCCGCCGAACATCGCCGGGCGGCTTCGCAGGGACGCCCTGCACGTCACGTTCGGCGCGGTGGTCGCCGTCGCCGAGGTGGCCGGCTGCCACCACTCGGGTGAGTGCATGCCAGACGGCGTGCACGGCTGCTCGCCGTGGGCCATCCGGGGGCAGTGGCACATCGTCCTCGCCGGCGTGAGGCCGCTCGGGGAGCCCGTCCCGTGCACGGGCAGGCTCGGCTTGTGGAAGCTTCCCGCCGATGCCGGGAAGGCCGTCCGCGACCAGCTGGAGGTGACCGGCGATGTTCCCCGATAGCCCGGACATGCGGGAGGCTGCCCCGGCCCGTGACCTGATCGGCGAGGAGCTGGGCGAGATCGAGGGCCACATCGAGATCGCCGCTGGCCTCCCGATGACCCGTGACCCGGCGATCGTGGTGGAGCAGGACGCCCCGCACCTGCTGGCGGCGCTCCGCCTCACGCTCAGCCTGTACGGCAAGTACGTGTCCCGCGACGACCACGCCGCCATCCTGGCGGCACTGACAGGACAGGAGGGCAACGATGCCAGGTAGCGCACGGCCCTTGAACTACAGCACGAGGGTCCCGGTCCACCAGACCGTGACCGAGTGCCAGTCGATCCTCGCCGCTGCCGGTGCCGCCTCTGTCGCCGTGCACTTCGAGGACGGCGAGCCCGCGGGCCTTTCGTTCACGCTAAAGACCCCGCACGGCACTAGGTCGTTCACCCTCCCGGTCGACGTCGAGGCGATGCGCCGCGTTCTGGTCCAGGCCGAGGAGGACGGCAAGTTCGCCGTTACCTCTAAAGGTACGAAGGCGCACACGAGCGCCGCGTCAAGGGCCGCGTACACGACCCGCGAGCACGCCGCTCGCGTCTCCTGGCGAGTCTGCAAGGACTGGCTTGAGGCGGTCCTGGCGCTCATCGCGGCAAAGCAAGCCTCGCTACCTGAGGTCATGCTCCCTTACCTGCACGTTGACGGGGAGCGCACCTTGTGGCAGGCGTACCGGGAAAGAGAGCAGGCCGCGATCGAGGCGGGAGGGTAGAGGGCGTGGGCAACTGGAGGACCGTCAACCTTTCGGGCACGATGAGCGAGCGGGACGCGGAGGCTCTCCGTGAGTGGCTCGGCTACTCGTTCCGGGTGCGTGATGACCCGGCGGCGGGCCGGTTCGGGCCGCTGTCGTTCAGCCGTGACCAGCCTTCCATCTGCGGCCTGAACGACTGGCCTGCCCCGGTCATGAGCCGGGCCGGGAACCTCGCCGAGCGGGACTACGACGTCGAGGACGTGGCGGACTGCCTTCGCGGCCTGGTGGAGGTGGCCCCGTCGATGCTGCTGGTCATCCACTGCGGCGGCGACTGGGAAGGGCTGGACTGCGTGGCTACGATCCGGGTCGGCGAGGGCCTCGTGGCCGTTGGCAGGCCCGAGGTGGAGAAGATAGCGAAGATCGGCGACGACCAGGCGCTGCTCAACATGCTCCGCGCGATAGCGGGAGGATGAGGGCATGATCAAGGGCGCGATGAAGACGGTCTTCGGCCAGCCGGTGCTGTTCCTGGGCCTGACTGGCGAGAACGTCACCCGCCTGGCCGCGGGCGAGCCCATCCGGGTCAGCACCGCCCAGATGCGGGAGCTTGGCCTGCCCGAGGTGGAGGTGGTCCTGCACTACGGGCGCACCGAGCAGGACATCCTTGACGAGCTGGCGGCGCACGGCGTGAAGGGAGAGATCCGCGATGAGCGGCGCAAGTGAGTTCCCCGAGGCCGCTATCGAGGCTGCCGCTGCTGCGATCATGACCGCGCAGAACGCCAATGACGGCGAGCCGGAGCGCTTCGAGGCGAACGGTGGCCGGGACCCCGGGCCTGAAGCCGTTCCGCCTCGCCGCCCGGCCCCGGCGCCCGGGATCACGGAGGCCGGCCGGCGGTGCCCGTGCCCGCGCTGCGAGGAGCGCCGCTGGGAACGGCACCCCGCGCGCCTCCTGTGCGCCGCCTGCGAAGACGAGGTGCCCCGCGACCCGCACCGCAGCGACCTGGCCGTCTTGCAAGGGCACTGGAAGTCCGCGCACCGCAGCCGGTGGCTCGAGATGCACCCCGGGGAGCGCCGCATCGCCGAGGTTGACGACGCGATCATCGCAGCGCTGAGGGTGCCGCTCCCGCTGCTGGGTGCCCCGTTCAGGGACGCGGACGGAGACTGATGACCAGGGAAGGAAGTGATCACCCCGTGAGCGACCTGGGGTACACGGCCGCGTTCAACATGGCGCGGCTGGACGAGGACAAGGCGACCGTCGAGGCGCTGATGTTCGCTTCCCGGTTCGTTGACGGCGAACCGGACTTCACCGGCCGGGGAGGGCCGGCCGCTGAGGAGCACTGGAAGCGGTTCGATCCGGCTCGCATGTTGCGCGACGTATCAGCTGGCCGGACGATCGTGGCCGCCTGCACCCGCGCGGCCGAGGCTGACCCTAACGGCCCTGCTGCCGTCCTGGCCCTGGCCGTGCTGGAGGCGATGTCGACCGGGTGGGAGCATAAGGACCGGCCGTTCGTCCCGGACTGGACGATCCGCCCCGGCGTCATGCTCCGCGAGGCGCTGAAGGCGAAGGGCAAGAGCGCGGACGACATCCTCGGCGCCAGGCGCATCATTGACGGCACGCTCCGGATCGGCCCGTTCGAGGCCGGGACGATCGCCGCTGCGCTCGGCACCACCGAGGACATGTGGCTCAACGCCCAGCGGCTGTACGACGCGGCACTCCTGCGCGGTGCGACGGACACCAGCGACGAGCACGAGCAGGACGCGGCCGGGGACCCGGAATGCGAGTGAGGCGCTTTGCCGCCCGCTGCCTTCGCGCCCTGGCCGACCGTCTCGGCTACAGCGAGCCTCCGTGCATGTGGCACGGCCGCCCTTACCTGGCCGCCCGCTGGGAGTTCGACGGCCGCGTGCATGTCCTGCACGAGGTATCGCTGGACCTCGACGGGAAGGTCACCCTCAGGTACATGGGCGAGGAGGAGTTCGTCCGGGCGAACCACGTCGACCCGGAGGCGCAGCTGCGGAGGCGGAGGCTCCGGCGATGAGCGAGCCTGCTAGCGAGGAAGGGACCGCGCAGTGGTGGCTGTGCCCGAACGAGCCTAAGTGCCCGCACGCGGCACTGTTCCATGACATCGAGGAGATGGACGATCCTCTTCCCCGCTGCTGCTTTGACGACTGCGCGTGCGGGCAGAAGCCGCCTCCGGTGACGCACCTGCAGCCTCCGGACGGCAGTGGCCTCACGCCGTGCTGCGGCAGGACGCCGTTCGAGCTTCCCGGCATCGACCGGATGACCGGTGACCCGTCTGCTGTCTCGTGCTGCGCCGTAACGGACCCGGAGGCTGGCGATGACCCCGAGTGCGAGTGACGACGGCCCCGCATGGCTGCTTGAGTTCCGCTCCCAGGTCCGGGCTCGCCTCAAGGCCCAGCGCTCCACCCAGGCCGCTCTTGCCGCCTACCTGGGGATCAGCGCTAAGCACATGAACCAGGTACTGAAAGGCGGCGTGAGCCCCAACCCGGCGCTGCTGGACAAGATCGCCACGGCCGTTGGCCTCCGGATCGTGGTCGCGGCCGACGGTGACCCGGTGCCGCTGGCCCTGAACATGGCCGGACGGAGAAGGGCCGCCACCTTGTTCCGCCTTTGCGGCGGGGACCTGACGTCGGGCAAGCGGGGTGACTGCCCGGATGGCTTGCACGACTTCCCGCTGCCTGACGGCTACGTGGACGCCTCGGAGGCTGCCGAGCGGCGCATGCGACACGGCTGGGGCACCGCACAGTGCCCTGACTGCGGGCTGTGGGGATGGTTGCCTGGAAGACCGACCGGCGACCCGTGTGATGAGAGAGTGCCAGTGGCCAAGCCGCCGCTAGGATAGGCACGGCACAGGTATGCCCGCTCGGCAACCCGCTGGCCGGTGTTCGCAGCGCCGGCCAGCACCTCGGATTCGGCCACGGAGGACCCAATGTACGGGGACCAGCTTCGCGTCAGGCGCGAGCTGCTCGGCCTCGTGCCCGTCTGGCACTACGGCGTTGAGATGCCTGACGGGAGCGTGGCCGAGAACGGCCCGTTCTACGGCGTCCGCATGAACAGCCTTGAGGGCTTCGCCAGCGGCGGCTCCGTCGAGGTTGTTCCCTGCGAGATGACGACGGCCGAGCGTGATGCCGCCGTTGAGCGCGCCCGGTCCCGCGAGGGAGAGCACGCCTACAACCCGCTGAGCTGGAACTGCGAGCACTTCGCAACCTGGTGCGCTACCGGGGTCGCTCACAGCTTGCAGGTAGTCGCGTGGGTGATGGCGTTCGTCAAGGCCGCGCTGGTCGGCGCGGTCGTGATGCTTTGCCTGGACACCCGCACCGCGTAGGCTGACCTCAGGATTCCACTGGGGCAACGCTCAGGGATGGATGTTCAGTCACCGCTCGCGGCGGATTACCCGTGCTGGCCGGTGCCGGAGACCGTAACCGGACCCTGTTGCCCCTACCGCCACTGAGGGAGGCCCGGCGTGCCGCGACTGGCCGGGCCACCCGCCCCAGGATCACCCGCATGATGAAGACGGCCCCGGGTAACCCCGCAGACCTGCTCGCGTACGGGGCAGGCGAGGCGGGTGGCTCCCCGGGGCCGTCGCCTTTGCTACCAGCGTTGGACCGTGAGGCCTGTATTTTCTCTGTGTGAGCAACGACCCGATCCCGTCGCAGCCTGATGCCGGCCATGCTTCCGGCCTGATCGCGGTCCTGCGCGACCGGGCGCCGAGGGTGGCGCTGGCGATCGCCGCGGGGCAGGCGGCGTGGCCGGCGGCGAGCTGGGCTCGCGGGAAGATCCGCGAGCGACGTACCTACACGGTCAAGATCTCCGGCGCGGACGAGATCTACGATGACGTCCACGAGTGGGTCCTGCGGCTCCTCCCGCCAGGCGACCGTCGTGCCCTTATCGCTCACTCGTCAGCGCCCCGGGCCAGCGACAGCGGCCCCGTGGCCATCTCTTCTGACGATGCCGGCCGCCGCACCCGGGCCCCGGCCCTCCGCCTGCGCTACGACGGCTCCCGCACCCAGCCGATCCGGGTCCGGGGCTACCGCGTGGAGGTTGTCGTCTGCGACAGCGGCCGGGAGGCCGAGGGCCGCGAGGGCGGCGCGTGGAAGCCGCCGGAGATCATGTTCACCGCCACGTCAGCCGAGGGACGCCAGGCGGTCCTTGACGAGATCACGACCGCCCTGGCCAGGACCCGCGCGGCCGAGCGCGCCCCGGCTTTCCGGATGCTCGGCTCCTGGGGCGGCTGGGAGCGGCTCGATGACCTGCCCGCACGCCCGCTTGACTCCGTCATCCTCGCCGCCGGGCAGGCGGAAAGGCTCACCGCCGACATCGCGAGGTTCCTGGCCAGCGAGTCCGAGTACGTCCGCCGGGGCATCCCCTGGCACCGCGGCCACCTGTACGCCGGCCCGCCCGGCACCGGCAAGACCTCGGTCGCCCGCGCCCTGGCCGGCCACTTCGGCATGGACCTGTGGTACCTGCCCCTGTCCGACGTGAAGAAGGACGGCGAGCTGCTCCGCCTCGCCTCCCGCGTCACCCCGAGGTCCATGCTCCTGCTGGAGGACGCCGACGTGTTCCACGCGGCCACCAGCCGCGACGACGACAGCGAGGTAACGCTCTCCGGGCTGCTGAACGCCCTGGACGGCATCGCCACCCCGCACGGGCTGCTGACCGTGCTCACCAGCAACGACCCCGGCGCCCTGGACCCGGCGCTCATCCGGCCCGGCCGCGTCGACCTCATCGAGGACTTCGGCACCGCCGCCCCTGAGCAGGTCGCCAGGCTCGTGGGCCACTACTACGGCGTGCCCCTCGCCGAGCAGGACGCCCAGGGCATCGCGGGCACCGCCCCGGCCGAGGTGGTCGAGGCGTGCAAGCGGCACGACGACGCCCTCGGGGCGCTAGGCGAGCTCCGCGCGAGAGCATCGCTGGCGAGCGTCGCCTAGCCCGGCGGCGAGAGGAAGCGGCCACGTGCGGCCCCTAACCAGCGTTGGACCGTGAGGCCCCTGGTTCCAACGCCCGGGCTGCTCCTGTTGTAGCGCCGCCTCTTCTATAGGTCGCGTGCCCGCCCTCACCCCACGCCCGGCCGACGCTCTCTGTGACTGCTAATTGCGCGCTCACCTGGTCAGGCGAGGAGAACCAGCTAGCCCTGGTCGTACGGGCCAAGCTCCGCTGTCATGACCGGACCGTATCGCGGGTACCGTCTGGCGCATGCCGTTGTCCGATCGCCGCCTCCGACCGGACCTTGCCTGGTCACCGCCGGGCGACTCGCCTCCGGGCTGCGGGGATGATGACGAGTACAGGGCCGGGCGCGAGGTGTGGCGCTGCAGGTTCCGCGACGGCCAGGATCATGAGGTGACGGCGATCGCCTGGTGGAGGGACACGAGTGGCCGCCAGGTCGTCCACCTTGAGTGGCACGCCGAGCACTCCACCTGGACGGACACCTACCTGTTCGACCCGGAGAAGATGAGGCGCTAGGCGGTGCTGCCCAGGACTCCGCGCATCCACTCACCCACCAGGTGGCTCACCATGGTGGCGGGGTCGAGGTTCACCAGGAGCCTGAATCGGCTGTAGCCGTAGGGCCACCGGGCGACGCTGCCGCCACGGTCCACCAGGTGCGTCCAGGTCCTGCTGGGCAGTGACGAGCCGATCTCGAGGACGGCGGACCCGGGCGGGATGAGGAACCGCACGGGCAGCGGGTGAGTGGTGCCGTCGGGGAATCGCTCGATGAGTCCGGTGGACAGCGATACGCGGATCGGCTCGGACCAGGACACGATCCCGTCTGCGTCTGCGTTGTGCTGGGTCATGTCGACCTGGGCGGTGAAGGGGCGCGGCAGCCCGGCGAGAAGCTCCGCGTTTCCCTCGCGGTCGCGGTCTCGCCGTGGAGTGCCCCTGGTGGCGACGAGTACCTCCGCGACTGAGCCGCCCATGATCAGCGCATGGACCTGAGCGAATGCGGCGACCTGCTCCTCGGGCCATGAGGGCGGCCTCATCAGCGCGTGCTGGCCGATGGCCGCGACGTACTCATCGCACCAGCTTCCCTCGCGCAGTCCCCGCCGCGCGAGGCGCAGCACCTCCGGGCCTTCCGGGTGCTCGAGGAACCGCTCGAGCGCCATCTCCGCCATGAACTCGTGGCTCACTTCAGGATCCTTTCCGATGGGGGGGTGGGAGGCCAATGGGAGTCCGTTCGTTCCGCGCGGTAGCCCCTCGCAGCGTCGGATCTGGCCTCTGCCGTTTTTGTGATCATGGTCCTGACCTGGCAGGACGCCTAAAACGTTCGTAGCGCGCTGTAGCGGTACGTAACATCACGCTCTCGTAATGCGTAGGTCAAGGGTTCGATTCCCTTAGGCGGCTCCACCTGAACAGGGGAAATGCCCGCGCGAAGCGTCACGGAACGCAACGCACTCCGGCGGGGGAGGCCAAAGGGAGGCCCCCAGTCCGGGACCCCCGCTCACCACACCACGCGCGGGATCACCGACGCCACCGCCGCCGACACCTCCTTCGCGAGCTCGGGCAGCACGATCGCGTAAAGGTCCGCGGTCGTCTTCTCCGACGAGTGCCGCATCATCGCCGAGATCACCTTGATGTCCACGCCGGCCCGCAGCGCGAAGGTCGGCGCGCAGTGCCGGACGTCCCGCAGCGTCACCGGCGGCAGCCCCGCGGCGTAGGCCATCCGCTCGAAGTGGTCCGATACCGTGTTCGGGTGGTAGGGGTTCCCGTCCTCCATCGTGAACACGTACCCGGTGTTGCTCCAGGCGGGGCCCCACGCCAGCCGCTCGGCCGACTGCTGCCTGCGCCACTCCCGCAGCGGCGCCACGACCTCGCGCTCGGGCAGCCGCACCCAGTCCTCCGACTCGCCCGTCTTCGCTCCCTCCTGCTCCACGGCCTTCCACCCGACCTGGACGATCGTCTTCGTCCCGGCCATCACCGCGCCGGCATCGAGGTCCGTCTCCGTCCAGGGAAGCCCCACGGCCTCGCCTCGCCGCATTGCGCAGTACAGGAACAGGGACCACAGCGCGTACATGCGGTGCTGCTGCCTGCGGGCGACGTCGAGGAAGCGCCCCGCGTGGTCGGGCCTCCACACCATCACGGGCCCGGGGCGCTCCGACGTGCGCAGCCACTCCCGGTAGCGGGCCTCGCCGCGCAGGCCTTCCGCGCGCCGCTCGAACCCGGCGCGCCACGCCTTCTCGCGCTCGTGAGTCCACAGCCGCGGCTTCGACTTCTGGCTGCCGCGCGCGTTGCCGCGGCCGAACTTGATCCCCTCCGCGACGTTGACCTCGAGCTGCCGGTCCTCCTGGCTGCACGCGTCGCCGAGCGCCGACCGCAGGACCGCCAGGACGCGCCTCTTGCGGACGGGCCCCATCGGCCGGCGTCCTGCGTACCGGGCGCGCTCCTCCGGGTCCGCGGACGTGCGGGCGGCGATGATCCGCTCGTTCTCCTCGTCCACCTGGTCGTACATCTCGTAGATGTGGCTGGCGCGCAGGCGGTCGAGCTTCACCTTCCCGAACGCGGGGATGAAGTGGCGCCCGATGACTGCCTCATTCGTGTTCAGGGTGGCTGCCGACCAGCGGCCAATCTTCTTCCCGGCCTCCAGCCAGCCCAGGAGGTAGGCGCCAGTCTCGCCCGGCTCGAACGACGTGCCCCGCGCGTACCGCCGGCGAAGGTCGTCGTAGGACGGCAGCAGCGCGCCCGTGTCGCGGGCCTCCTGGACCAGGGCGAGGATCTCCAGTCGCGCCTGGTATCCCTCCGGTCCTGGCGCGGGGATCTCCAGCAGCCGGATCGCGGCCTTGAACCATTCCTGCATGTCGTCCTGGGCCGCGAATCCGCCAGCTCGCAGCCGGGCGCGTGTCTCTCCTTCCGGGACCGGGACATCGGCCTGCCCGTACCAGGTGCCGTGCGAGGGATTCCAGGTGCCGTTGCGGCGCTTCAGCCTCGGGCACTTCGCGCCGAGCTCGCGGCCGTCGCCGTCGCGGCACTTGCACCGCTTGTAGCCGTCGGGGACCTTCACTGGCCCTCCATCTCGTCGGCGAGGTGGGCCCACGCCCGCGCGTGCGCGGTGGCGGCGTCGGCCTGGTCCCTCAGCATCGCCACGAGGTCGGCCCGCTGGCCCGGTGACAGGCTGCCGCCGAGCGACTGGACGACGATCTTTGCCCAGTCGGGCTGCAGGTACCGGTACACGACGTCCCTGAGGGCCTCCCGGTAGGCGGTCATCGCGGGGCCGTCGCCGTCGGTGTCGTACATGACGAGCTTGTCGAAGAACTCGCCCATGCCCATCTCGCGGCCGGCGGCGCTCACCATGTACCGGGTGCTGTCGCCGTCATCGGGCGGCGGCTGGAGGAGTGCCGTGATCGGGATGCCGAGCGCGCCGGCGATGTCCGTCATGAGCTGCGCGTCGAACTCGCGGACGCGGCCGGACTTCCATGACCGCTCGGCGTCGGAGACCATTCGCTCGGACCAGCCGGGAATGAGGTCGCCGAGCTGCGCCTGGGTGAGCCCGGCGGCGCGCCGGTAGAAGGCCATGGCCCGGGCGACGACCTGGTTGACGGTGACCTTCCGGTCCTGCGGCGTTGCTAGCGGCCCTGTTTCGTTCGTTCCGTGCGTATCCGTCACGTGGCGATCGTAGCAGCCGGATCCGGCATGGAGACAGGGTTGTGCGTCGAATCCGGCACTTAGCTTGACTCTGGCGTTCATTCCGGGCAATCTTGTCCGGTACCGGCACTCCCGGCTTTCATGCCGGCCCGGAGTGCTGATCCGGCATGGATGCGGGGCAGAGGTGAGGAGCGGATGGCTGAGTCCAAGCGGAAGTACAGGCGACTGAGCGAGCAGGAGCTGATAGACCTGCCGCCCACGGTGGACATCCCGACCGCAGGGAGGGCGTACGGCTGGGGTGCGACCAAGTCCCGCGACCTCGTGCGCTCGGGAGATTTTCCCGTTGAGGTGCTCACGAGGGGCCGCAGCCGGATCGTGACGAAGCCCGCGCTGCTCACAGCGCTCGGCTACGACTGGGACGCCGTCGTCGGCTGGCATCCCGCAACCGGCTCGGCCAAGCCCGACGCCGCCTGAGAAACAGGAAAACGGCTCCCGGCCGCGCTGAGGCGGCCGGGAGCAGGTGTGAACCAGTTAAGGAGACTACCCATGTCAACAACAACGCTCGTGCTGGACGGTGCGGTCACCGAGGAGGAGATCATCGCCAGGATCCGCGCCCAGGCGCCGGGCCTGATCGCCGGCCGGCCCGCCCCGGAGCGGGCGACGGCCGTGCTGCTGGAGGCTCCCGTGCCGCCGCCGACACCGTCGGCCCCGGCGCGGGCTGCGGCACGGCCGGCCTCGCAGCGCCGGGTTCCCGAGTCCGAGCCGCTCCTGACCCCCGCAGAGGTCGCCACGATGTTCCGTGTCGACCCGAAGACCGTCACCCGCTGGGCGAAGGCAGGCAAGCTCACGTCCATCCGCACCCTCGGCGGCCACCGGCGCTACCGGGAGACCGAGGTCCGCGCCCTGCTCGCCGGCATAACCGACTGAAGGCCACCAGGCATCCCGAGGGCGATCCGTGCCCCGTTGACGCGCGGCACGTCCGGGCGTTGGCCACGCAGGCGTTTTTGGAGGGCGGATGGCATACCTCCCGGTTCGAGTCCGGGACGCCCGCGCACGGCTGTGCTTGGCGGCGCGTGGCGATGCCGGGCGACGCACGGCGTGGCAGCGCCAGGCTGCGCATGGCGAGGGTTCTACCAGGGTGGCCGGAAGCCACCGCAGTTCGAGGCTGCGGCACCCGCGCTGGACTGGGCAGCGCAGGTCAGTGCTGGGCCCGGCAGTGGCTCGGATGGGCGCGGCGCGGCTTCGCAAGTCCGGGCTTGGCTTGGGTTTCACAGGGTGAACGGCATACTCCCCGGTTCAGGTCCGGGGCACCCGCGCACCGCAAGCCGGGGCCGGTCTGTGCCTGGCGGGGCGGGGCCTGCCAGGACCCGGCTTGTCGGGGCTGGTCAAGGCAAGGAAGGGCGGCCGACTGGCAGACACCAGGGTTCGAGTCCCTGGCGGCCACGCAGGTCATGGCTGTGCCCGGCGGGGCCTGGCGAGGCGCCGCTAGGCGAGGCCTGGCCGGGCAAGGCAGGGGCTTCACAACTGAACAGGGCCGACAGGCAGGCATCACGGTTCGAGCCCGTGAACGGTCACGCAAGGCGATGCGCGGCGAGGCTGTGCTAGGCCGGGCGCGGACGGGCTAGTCCGGGCAACGCGAGGCGAGGGATTTGGTGGCCGGGATGGCATCCACCGGGGTTCGAGGCCCCGGCCGGCACGCAGGGCTACGCCGGGCTGTGCTTGGCGAGGCCCGGCAAGGCACGGCAGGGATACAACAACCGGAAGAGGACGACTAGCAGTGGAATTCAGGATCTCGATCGTCGGCACGAGCGCGCTGCTGATGCACGACAGCAAGCTCTCCAACCCGCTCGACCCGGCCGCGAAGGCGGTCAAGAAGCTGACCGGGAAGCGAGGCAAGACCGACGAGGACTACGCCCAGCTAGCCCGCGTCGAGTGGGAGGGCGGCATGTACTGGGACAAGGAGATCGGCCCGTACATCCCGGCGGACAACATCTGGCGGTGCCTGTACGACGCGAGCAAGAAGTCGAAGAAGGGCGTGAAGGTCAAGGAGGGCGTGTTCATCGCCACCGACCGCAACCCCCTCGGCTATGCCGGCCCCCGTGACCCCGACGTCATGTGGAAGGACGAGAACCTGAAGCACTTCGCGTCGGCCAAGGTCGGCATGCAGCGGGTCACCCGGTGCCGCCCCCACTTCCGGGGATGGGCTACCGAGGCGGACGGGGTCCTCGACACGGCGCTTCTCGACTTCGAGGAACTGCGGCAGATCGCGGAGGTAGCCGGGTCACTGGTCGGCCTGGGCGACTGGCGGCCGAGGTTCGGCCGGTTCACCGCAGAGGTAACCGCCCTTTAAAGCGTGTCCTGGCGAGGCGTCGCACGGCAACGCCTGGCAAGGCCGGGCCACGCGAGGCAAGGCGAGGGATTCAAGGGTGGCCGGCAGGCTCCGGGGTTCAAGCCCCCGGCACCCGCGCTTGGCCGGGCGCTGGCCTGTCTAGGCGGGGCAATGCGGGGCGATGCAAGTCGCGGCACGTTGTGGCCGGTCGGGGCTTGTCCAGGCTCGGCGAGGCGAGGGTTTTGGGGTGGCTGGCAGTCACGCGGGGTTCGAGGCCCCGGCACCCGCGCGGGGCGCGTCCCGGCCCGGCTTGGTAAGTCCGGGCTTGGCGTGGCGGCGCGAGGCAAAGCACGGCGAGGGCTTTGGGAGGGCGGATGGCATACACCGGTGGTTCGGGTCCCCGGCGCTCACGCTGGGCACCGCAATGCGGGGCTTGGCTGGGCTTGGCGAGGTACCGCATGACGCCGCAAGTCGTGGCTGGGCAAGGCGAGGGCTTCACACAGGGCGGATGGTCTCCGGCCTGGTTCGACTCCCGGCACGCCCGCGCACGGCTCGTCGTGGCTTGGCCAGGCAATGCACCGCTTGGCGGGTCTAGGCGCGGCAACGCAAGGCCCGGCGGGCCAAGGCAAGGGCATCAACGAGCAGAGGAGCGACACCCCCCGATGAGCAGTGAGCGAGAGCCGTTCAAGCCGCTAGGCGACCAGGCGCGATGGCGGACGGTCTACGAGATCTTCCGCAAGACGGATACCGGCAAGCTGGTCACCTGGAAGCAGCTAGGCGACGCCCTGGCCCTGGACCCGGTGAAGGACCGGGCGAAGATCATCGGTGCCGTCAAGCGGGCCGCGAAGGAGCATGAGGTCAAGGACAAGCGCGCGATCGACAACGTGCGCGGCGACGGCTACATGCCCGTGGACGCCACCGGCAGCCTGGTCGTGGCCCGCAAGCAGCAGGTCAAGTCCGGGCGCGCCCTGGCGCGCGGCCACTCCACCGCCGTCAACGTCGACCTCAACGGCACGTCGCCCGAGGTCCGCAAGGCGCTTGAGATCCTGGCCGGCCAGTTCGACGCGCAACTGGAGTTCAACCGGCGCATCGCCGGCAAGCAGCTCCGGATGGAAGAGGACCTGAAGGCCATCCGCGACTCCCAGCAGGAGAGCCAGGAGCGCACCGACGCCGAGACCGAGGCCCTGAAGGAAAGGCTCGCCCGGCTTGAGGCGCTGCTCCCCAAGGGCACGGAGTAGCGGCCAGAACGCGAAAGGCCCCGGCCGTCCGCCAGGGACGGCCGGGGCGAACCATCCAAGGGGGAAGAGTACACGTTGACCAGGCCTGTAGA
>Ga0335072_10007240_pt1 | contig 16179 bp, 12 predicted proteins | sample Lox_Sample_21_FD_206725 | JGI IMG/M metagenome (GOLD analysis project Ga0335072, IMG submission 206725) | Soil microbial communities from Loxahatchee National Wildlife Refuge, Florida, United States - Lox_Sample_2.1 | ecosystem: Environmental > Terrestrial > Soil > Wetlands | place: USA...
CTCGATCACGATCGCTTCGTCGATTTGGTCACGCGTCATCTCGAACACATGAAGCCGATGGACAACGGGTTCCACTCTTCAGCGCCGAAGATCGTCTCGCGCATTATCCTGCGTAATAAAAAAGCGCTGGAACAGGTGCAGTTATGTATGGGAGTGCCGGCGCACCCCATCGCTCATGAGAAGCGTCATGCGGGATACATTCTCAACACACTGCTGGGCGGAGGCATGAGCTCGCGGCTGTTTCAGAACATTCGGGAGCGGCAGGGACTTGCTTATTCCATCTATAGCGATCTGAATCCGTATCGCGATACTGGTTGCCTTGCGGTATACGCGGGAACTTCGCTGGCTTCTGCGGCGAAAGTAGTTGAGTCGGTGATCAGTGAGTTTCGTCGTCTGAAAAATGAGCCGGTAACGGGAGATGAGTTGCGTCGCGCTAAAGATCAGCTGAAAGGCAGCCTGATGCTCTCGCTCGAATCGAGTACCGCGCGCATGTCGAACCTGGCGCGGCAGGAAATGTATTTTGATCGTTTCTACGATCTCGATGAACTGATTGAGAGAATCGAATCCGTTACCGCAGACGATTTGACCAGCTTAGCTAACGAGTTTTTCAAGACCGAATCCGTGGCCGTGGCTGCTCTCGGGAATCTCAACGGATTAAAGATCACCCGTGATCAGTTAGCCTGTTAAGCGCATCTACGTCTTCGGATTACTGACTCAGAAAAGCGCCAAGACCCCCCATCGAGTTGACTCCTGCCCAAGGCTGAAAAGGATGGGTTGAGCCGGCCCCGGCAGGTGCGGACGAATGGCACGAATGGGCCATCTCACAAGTTCAAAGTGCCATGCTGTTTTGCTGGCCTTTCCACAACTTTGGAGTCATACTATGCGTGCCCTGGGGCGGGCGTTCGCTTTGCATGCTTGAGCTGAAGACACCCATTCGCGGAAACAGCGACGACTCTGTTGTGAAGGTGCCACTGAAGTCGACGCCGCAAAGTCAGCGCCGCATGATGCTCACCGCGCTGGTGTTGCTGCTGATTGCGCTGGTTGTGGTCATTTATCGCGACCGTGATTTTTGGTTTCCCGATACCGACGATGCCGATGATCTCGATCCCGCGCCGGCGACGGTAACGATTCAAACCCAGCCGACTTCCGCTCCGGGGAATTCCGCGGCCCTGGAAAGGTCCGCAGCGACAAAGTTTTCTGCAAAGCACCACAGCAGAGCAGCCGCATCCAGCACGCCTGCGGTAGAGAGTTCGGCGCCGTCAACCGTCACCGCAAGTGCCAGAACCGTGCTCCCTCCACTGGAAGTGGAAGTGGTCGCCGGCAATTATCAGCGGCGAATTCGCCCCGGCACGAATTCCCTGCGCGTCGATCTGCAGCCCGATCCCTCGCCGCAGGGAGTTCCACAGACGGTTTCGACGGATCAGAATGCCGCCGACATCACCATGAACGCCGCCGAAAATCTGCGCATCTCCTCCGCAGCAGCCGAGGTTGTAAGTCAGCCGGTACGACCAGGGTATCCCGTGCTGGCGCGACAGATGAAAGTGCAGGGTTCGGTGATTCTGCAAGCCTTGATTGGGCGCGACGGCCTCATTCAAAATCTGCAGGTGCTCACCGGACCGCCGATTCTGGCCGATGCTGCTGAGGCAGCGGTGCGGCAGTGGCGATTCAAACCGCACTATCTCAATCATCAGCCAGTCGAAACCCAGACCAGCATCACGGTAAACTTCACGATCTCCACGAACTGAAAGCGGCACAAGTCCGCAGCAGGAGTCTCGCCGTGTTCCTCGCGCAACAGCATCACTGCGGCAGTCGACCTCTGAAAATCCGCGTAACGATGAAGTGCACTGTCGTTGCATTACTCCTTGCGCCACTCGCCCTGAAAATTTCCCTGGCAAGCGGCGCAGCTTCAGTCTCCACTGCGGTTTCCCCTGCGCTTGCGCTGCAAAAAGGAAATGCCATGTCTCTGAGCATCTCCAGTCCAAGTTTTTCGAGTGGCGGAGAGATTCCGAAAAAATTCACCTGTGACGGCCCAGATGTGTCTCCGCAACTAGTGTGGACCGAACCTCCGTCGGGAACGAAATCGTTTGCCCTCCTGGTGGATGATCCTGACGCGCCTGTGGGCACGTGGAATCACTGGACCATATGGAACGTGCCTGCCAGCGCGCGAGGCCTAGGCGAAGGAGTAAAGAAAGAAACCACGTTGCCGGATGGTTCCGAGCAGGGCAAGAACGATTTCCGCAAGACTGGATACAACGGCCCCTGCCCGCCTCCCGGCAAGCCGCATCGCTATTACTTCAAGCTGTTCGCGCTCGACACGAAACTCGATCTTAAACTCGGGGCGAGCAAGCACGAACTGGAAGCCGCCATGAAAGGACACATCCTGGCGCAGGCGGAGTGGTTGGGACGTTACGGCCGGTGAGCCGGTGGAACGTTCAGCGTTGGCAGCCAGGAAGCGGCACGGTAAGAACTTCACAGCAGCATTCTAGGGTTGGCGGTGACTTTCGAGCAGAGCTGAGGAACCTGCTTCGAGGATTGTTGAGAACTCAGACTCTCGCGCCAGAAATGAACATGAAAAATATCAAGATGCATGCAAGAAAGTAAGATCTGCAAAAAAATAACGGGCGCCTGGAACTCAAGATGAGTCCAGAGCGCCCGGGCAGCCCTCCCCCAGAACTGCTCATCCTCGACGTTAGCCGGGTGACAGAGATTTTGCCTATGGCACTTCTGTGCCAGACACTCCTCGAACGTGCCAGGACGCATCATTCTGAACCACCTGGACTTATTTCACTTTTTCAACACCTGGGTCTCAAGGCCGTGCCGATTGTGCCGATGAAGCTCATGAGGGGGTGCATGCGTCTGGCCAAGTCATGGGTGCTTTTGACGATCCCGATATTCACCACGGCATTCTCGAGAGCTTGTCCATCGGCCTGTGTGTGATCGATCTGCAGAAACGCATAGTTCTTTGGAGCGACGGTGCGGAACGAATTACCGGCCGACGACGGCATGAAGTCATCGGTCATTCGTGCGTTGGGGAGGCGCTGCTGCATTGCGATCATCAGGATTGTGAGTGGTGCCACGAAGATTGTCCGTTGGCGCAGGCAATGAAAACTTCGCAGCCGGTCGAAGCGCTGGCGTTCGTATTCCACAAGAATGGGCACGAGATTCCCGTGCACGCGCGCGCGGCTCCGGTGCGTAATGCTCACGGTTCGATTATCGGAGCAGTCGCAACGTTCGAAGAACAACAACCGATACTGAGCGGCGATCACCGCGGCCAGAGCGAAAATCATCCTGGCTGCGTCGACGAAATCACCGGCGTTGCCAGCCGCGTCATGATGCAAGCGCACTTGCGCGAAGCCCTGGCAACATTTGCCGAATTCCGCATTCCGGTTGCCGTACTTCAGCTGCGCCTGGAAGGACTTAATCAATTTCGCAGCCGCTTTGGACCCGATGCCGCTTCTAGCCTGTTGCGCCTGGTCGCCCGAACCCTGGAATCGACGGTTTGGGTCACCGATTTCGTTGGAAAGTGGAATGCTGACGAATTTCTGGTGATCTTGAACGGATGCCGGGAGGACGCGTTGCAATCCGTCCGCGAACGCGTGCGCCGCATGCTTGCCAGCGACGGCATTGAGTGGTGGGGAGAACGACATTCCCTTCCCGTCTCCATTGGACAAGTCTCGGCTGAACTGGGGGACACCCTCGAAATTTTGATGCAGCGGCTCGAAAACTCAATCAGCGGTGCTGCGGGCCGGGCAACAGCAATCGCCCCCAAAGACGAGGAGACTCCCAAGAGTTAGATCATGTTTGTCATCATTGGCATCGTCGTCGTCTTCGGTTGCATTGTCGCCGGATATCTGATGGAACACGGAAATCTGCGGGTGCTGATTCAGCCCGCAGAGCTGGTGATCATCGCGGGCGCGGCCGCGGGCACGGTCCTGATCGCCAACCCGCTGCACACTCTCAAGAAAATTGCCGCCGGAATTACGGGCGTCTTCCGGGGCTCCAAGTTCACCAAGCAAGCCTATGTCGACACGCTGAAAATGATGTACAACCTGCTCAACAAAGCTCGCAAAGATGGCTTGATGGCTTTGGAATCCGATGTGGAGGAGCCGGACAAAAGCCCACTTTTTTCCAAGAACGAGATGTTTATGCAGAACCATCACATCCGCGATTTCGTTTGCGACTCGCTGCGCATGGCGATCACCGGAGTGGATTCGTTCGAACTCGACCAGATGCTCGATCTCGACCTGGAAGTGCATTATCACGATGCGACTCAGCCCGCGATGGCCCTGACCACCACAGCCGATTCTCTGCCCGGCCTCGGAATTGTGGCTGCAGTTCTCGGCGTGGTGATCACTATGGGCGCGCTGGGCGGCCCGCCCGAGGAAATCGGACACAAAGTCGCCGCCGCGCTGGTGGGAACGTTTCTTGGCATTCTGCTCTGCTATGGATTGGTGGGGCCGCTGGCCTCAAACATGAGTAAAGCTGCGGAGGAAGAGCATGCGTTCTTGTATGTCATGCGGGTGCTGATGGTTTCGTTTCTCAAGGGCAGCGCTCCAATTATGGCGGTGGAAGTAGCGCGGCGGGCGATTCCCGGACACGTGCGGCCTTCGTTTCAGGAACTCGAAAAAGCCTGTCGCGACCGGGGCGGCGCAGCCGAAGCTCCCGCCGCTTCGGCAGCGACAGCCGCCTCATGAATATCTGGATCGCAGGCCAGAAGGTTGATTCGCCAACATGGAGAAAACGCGCCCGATTCTTGTAATCAAGAAGAAAGCCGGTCACGGCGGTCATCACAGCGGCGCCTGGAAGGTCGCGTACGCTGATTTCGTCACTGCGATGATGGCATTGTTCATCGTTCTTTGGTTGCTGAACAGCAGCAAGCAAGTTCAGGAAGCGGTCGGCGGATACTTCAAGGATCCCACTGGCACCTCAAGAAAAGTCGGCTCCAATATGGCGGGCGCCGGCGAAAATTTCATTCTCACCCGCGACAACATGCCGCAGCTGAAACAGCAGTTGCAGACAGCGATCCGCCAGATCAGCGATTTCGAGAAACTTAAGAGCCACATCGAGATGACGGTCACATCGGAGGGCTTGCGCATTGAACTGTCCGAGTCCGCCGCGGGAACGTTTTTTGACAGCGGCAGTGCACAACTCAATGCGGATGGCCGCGAACTGCTCATCACCCTGGCGCAGGAATTAGGCAAGCTTCCCAATAAGATCTCGATCGAAGGACATACCGACTCGAATCCCTACACGGGCTCCGCCAGCTACGGGAACTGGGAACTTTCGACGGATCGTGCCAATGCGGCGCGGCGGTTGATGCAGCAAAACGGTGTGCGCGCCGACCAGGTCACGCAAGTTCGCGGCTTTGCCGATCAACGCTTGCGTAAACCGGAGGCCCCGCTCGATCCCTCAAACCGGCGCATTTCGCTGATTGTGCAATACATCGCGAAAAACATCGACGACGAACCGGCGTCCGCCGCTGCCAGCGAGAAAAAGCCCTAGTTCAGCTGCGAAACGTTAGAATGCAACTATGTTTTCGCCACGGTCGATTGGAATTGCGCACACGCCTTACACCGAGACCAAAACAATTCCCAAGGGGCTGGGAGCCAAGCACGACGCAGAGGGTATGCTCGAGATACTGCCAGAGTTTGAAGCCGGATTAACCGACATCGAAGGTTTCTCTCACCTGTTTGTCATTTGGGTGTTCGATCGCTCCGACGATTACCAATTGTATGGCACCGTGCCCATCGATGGCCTACCGCACGGAGTATTTGCGACACGTTCGCCGCGGCGCCCGAATCCCATCGCGTTGACGGTGGTCGAACTACTTCGCCGCGAAGGAAACCGATTACACGTACGCGGCGTCGATATGCTTGATAAGACACCGATTCTGGATCTGAAACCCTATCTCTCAAGCGTTCCGGCAGAGAAACTGCGGCGAGGCTGGATCGCGGAAGCAGAGAATCGGGCCAGCAAGCCGTAAGGATCGGCAGCGAAGCGACCCCGCGGGAAGCGGAACATCCTCGGCCCGGTAATAGTGCGGCGTTTGCGACGGCCCCGCACCTGAGAGTCCTCACAATGGCCGCGTTTCGACTCAAGACGCCAACTTCCTCTCTCGGGCATCGAAAATCTCTGACACCTGAGTTCGGCGAGCGATCGGAATGGCAACCTGCAGCCGGGTTCCGGAAGAATCGGATTCCACCTTCAGCGTGCCACCTAACTCACGCATGCGTTCCCGCATGCCGGCGATACCTACGCCGGCTTCGGCGCCGCCCTCATTCAAGCGCTGTAATCGCTCGGGGGAAATGCCATGACCGTTGTCTTTGATTTCCAACCGAACAAATTCGAACTCGGTTCCCAGCCGGATATCAACCTGCGAGCTTTTCGTGTGACGATGAACATTCGACAAACCCTCCTGCAGCGCACGGAATAACGCAATTTCTGCTTCTCGGGGCAGGCGCCCGAGTTCGTAAGGAAGATCGAGGCTCACTCGGATGCCGCTGCGTTGCGCGAATCCGTCGACAAACCAGCGAGCCGCCGACCCGAAGCCGGCTTCGTCCAGTAACGGCGGGTGCAGCAAGTGTGAGATCGTCCGGGTTTCGGCAATACATTTATCAACGATGTCCAGACATTCGGCCGACGCGCGGCTTTGCCCGGACGCAGCCAGCAGGTGCAGATTCATTTTCAGCGCAGCCAGGTACTGTCCCAGACTGTCGTGCAGACCGCGGGCGATGTGGCGGCGTTCATCATCTTGGAGGGTCAGAATGCGCGCGCTCAGGCTGCGGGTCGCGTCCTCCATCCGCTTCCGGCCGGTGATGTCAGTATCAATCTCCAGCCATCCCGCAGGCCGGCCGGTCTTATCTTTCACCCGGTTCCAGCGACTCGCGACGGCGATTGTTTTGCCGTCGCGGCGCACATGATAGAGTTCCCCCTCCCAATAATCTTTGGCTTCAATTTCGTTTCCCGGCAGGGGAAATTGCGTCAACAGCAATTCGTGGGCTGGCTGTCCCAAAGCTTCCCGCTTGCTCCAACCATAGAGCATTTCTGCGCCATGGTTCCAATACGAGATGATGGCATCAGAGCTTTTCACCAGGATGGCGTCATTTGTAAGATCGAGGAGCGCGGCTTTTTGAGCGAGTTCGGCGGTCTTCTGCTCCAGCGCCGCTGTGCGTTCTTTGACTCGGTACTCCAGTTCCTCATGGGCCTTGGCCAGTTGCTCTTCGGCTTGCTCGCGCCGGAACATCAGCCGGCGAGTGGCTTCACCTACGCCAATCACGATCGCCGAAAACGTCAGAAATACCAACATGTCCAACAGGTCGCCCGCGTGTCGCAGTCCGAAAGTGTTATAAGGCGGCAAAAACCAATACCACACCCACGCGACGCCGATGAAGACGGCCACAATCGACGGCCCCACACCGCAGTACCACGCGGTGAAAACCACGGCCAACCACAAGCCGTGATAAGGGTTCTTATCATTGACAAACGTATTCAACAGCGCGCGCAGAATCAGCGCCACGACTCCGGCGAACACGCCGAGAGCGTATCGGACACTGTTACGGTGGATCCTCCGCACAAGATATGGCGGTGCCTTCATAAGGACGATACTCTCGAAAAGTAAGTTACTTAGTCCTGCCTGCGAATGGCGAAATTACAGCGGAGGAAGCGTCGCGCACAGCCGACGCCACGTCAGCCTCGATTCCCCGGCCGTCAGCTAACGGCCATCAACAACAATGCATTTCGGTCTCTGCACTCAACGGAAGCCGCTGGGTGAGATCGATTCACCGATGTTCAGGGTAAACAACAGTACTCTATGCTAGGTCTATGAGGATGTCTGTGCGGTCACGCTCGCACCAAGGTTCGATGCCGGACATTGTCCACTTCGGCCTGCCAGTTGCGGCTCTGCTGCCGGATGATGCCATAGCAGTTACATGCTGTCTCTTCCAGACGGTTGCGGTCGACGATTGTGACATTGCCGCGCTTGTAGGTGATCGCTCCGCGCTTCTGCAGGAGACTCGCCGCTAAGCTCACGCTCGACCTGCGAGTGCCAAGCATCTGTGCCAGAAACTCCTGAGTCAACGGCATTGTCATGTTGCCGATTCGGTCGTGGCCCATCAGGAGCCATCGAGACAGGCGCTCTTCTAATCCGTGCAGGCGATTGCAGGCGGCGATCTGCACGGCCTGGGCCGTTAATATCATGGCATAGCGCTGCAAGGAGGCATGAAATCGTGGAGCCTTCGGTAGCAGACTGCGCAGCACTGCAGCATCGATGCGGTAGGCAGTGCCATCGCATTGAGTGACAACCGTGGTAGCGCCTGTTCGAAAACAGAATACGACGGGGATCCCCACGAAACCTTCTTTCCCCGTCAGGCCGACTTCCACGCTTTTGCCATCCGGTTGGACGGAAAGGATCGAAATCAATCCGTCGTTGGGGAAGTAAACCGATTTGATAACCTCGCCCGCTTCGTGAAGAATCTGGTGAAGCTTCAAGCGCACAAATTCTGCGGAGCGAACAATCTCCGCGCTCTCGGCGGGCTCGGCGCACAGAAGCAACGCGTTACTGATGGCGGCATTTCGACCAGCGAGGCGCTTCGCCGAATCGTTTAAGAATCTGACTTTGCGCGTTGCTGACGGAGTTGCCATGGAGGAATGTAAGAAGGCAAGTACCCAATGCGAAAACCGAGCAACTGCACATCACCAACTATAAGTGGCGTTTATAGTCTGGAAGCAATCCGCGATAGAAACGCCAAGGTGCGCCAAAACATTTGTTCGACACTGAACACTTGCATGTCTGCCAGCGGCTCGACTATTTCTCGTGACTCCAGTGATGATAGTGGTGTTAGCCCGCAGCTTTCCCACAATGCGGAACACTTCGATTACCAAACAGGCTTCCGATATCGAACAGGCCTTCGATGTCGAACAGGCAATGAAAAGCCCATGAACATGGGGGTCGAGATGGAGCAGACGAGCAGTAAGCAGAACGAACCACCCAATTCACGATCGCCAGCCAGAACGTGGGAGGAGGTCGCCAAGGAAATCATCAACGAATCGGATTCGGAAAAGCTGAGTTTTCTGGTCAAAGAGCTCTGCGAGATTCTGGACAGCGTGCCGAAAGGACCAGGCGGGCTTCACCCCCAAGATTTTTCAGCGAAAGAAAGCGAGAATATCATAGCAACCGGCAACACGCTTTCTGAGGCGAGTACCAGATGATATGGAGGAACTGGCCCTGTCTATCCCGATCCGGTGCGGTCGAGTTTCTGTTTCAAGGACAATTGGATCGCGCGCGGCAACGGAACCAATCTGGCTCCGCAAGTACTATCTTCGACCAGCGTCATTGATACTGAGCAGCGCGAACATAACCACCAGAACTCGATCACGGCATGGTTGCCAACCGTACGACTGGCTGAATTGGTCGCCCGAAACTGAAAAAGACGCCCCTCGCGCAGATATTTAAAGTGCGCGTCGCAAGATGGGTTCGCACACTTGGAAACCACCGGCCAGCGCCCCTGTCGAGGAAATTTGCGGCTCAGCGAAGTACTCTTTCTTATTTCTCCGCGCAGGCGTTTGCGTCAATATGGCGTTTGCTGTAGAGCGAATCGTGTGACTGGTGATTCCAACGACGGTGCTCGCCTTTCCGAGAAGAGAACACTATTTCGTGGTCCGATCACCTCACCATGCGTAATACCCAGTACGACAACGCACGCGCAGGTTCCGCGAAGCAATCACTCTCAGGCGATGGAACAACTGCCCGGTCAGATTAGAAGGCTTATAAGCGATCGCATACTGACTGCGTAGTTCACTTTGGATTCGGTCGAATGCGTGACCAACATCGCCGTCTTGTCGTGCCCGAAGGTAAGCCCCGCCCGTGGCGTCTGAGAGCTGCTTCAGTATCTGCACTCCATTCTTACCCTCACTGTCAATGGGATACTCGGCGACGTTCACGGAGTAGACGGTTGTCTCGTCTCGAAGAACCTGAGCAATGGTCTCTTTCAGAGTTGTTTTGCTGGAGTTTTCTTCACCGTCGGTGACGAGAATGACGGTACGTCGCGCGGGCTGCGGATCTTGCGCGAGCCACTGAGCAGCAACGGACACGGCATCGAACAGCGCAGTCTCGCCGTCAGGCTTCAGTTTCTTCACGCGGTGCGAAACTTCCTTCCAGTTATTCTGAATGGGGCAGACGAATTGAACGTGCTGGTTAAAGGCGAACAACTCGACCGAATCCGTGGGTCGAGTAGCTTCCCTGAGAAAATCGTGGATGGTCGTTCGCTCCATACTGAACTGGTCCGTCACCGACGCACTGACGTCCAGAACAAGCGCCACATGCAAAGGCAGATTCGTCTGACTCTGGAAGAATGTAAGCGCAGTCTGCTTTTTATCGTCATCGAGAATGGTCAGGTCCGATGGTCCTAAGCCTTCCACGAAGCGGCCTTTGCGATCAGTTACGCTGAGGATGAGATTGACTTCCTCCACTTGCCTTTTGATATTCAGAGCAAAGGGGCCGGCCAATGAAAACGAATTCACGTCGGAAACGGATGGGCCCTTGCCGTCATTGAATTGTTGCGCCGGTAACGGGAAAACGGATAGAAGGAGGGAAAGCAGAATCCAACAGATTCGATACCTCATCGTGCATCCTTACCGAGCAGGGGCCTTCCACAAAACCTGCTCATAACTGGCCCTCACCATGGGCTGGCGGGGTCAGAAAAGGCTGTTTACGTTGTTGCGGATTGTGTTACTTGTTTTCGTCTCCGGAGAAAAACTGCACAGGTTGGTCCGAGTTAACGGAACCTGTTCGAAGTTGTCAGCAGCGAGGGCAGGGTCGCTGCGACTCAACAACGAGCTCAGTTAAAACTATCGGAAGAAATGCGGAAATCCGGTTGATCTCGTAAGAAAATGGGCGAGATCGATTAGACATAATCGGAGTTGTCTTTATCTCTTATCCCCTCCGAAGTTCGAACCGCCGAAAAGCCGGTTTGCGGGACGCAAGCCAAGACAGAACAACATGCGACCTTTCCTGGCAACATTGCGGAGACGATCGGCACCTAACTGTTCTATAGTAACGCTTCAAGTGTCTCGCACCGACCGCTCTGGAGTTGAATGGAAGAGGCCCGTTACCGAGTATCACGCCCGCAATCGCCGCCGGTTGAAAACTGGATACCATAGCGGCGCGGTGCTGATGCTCGTACTCCTATTGGCGGGAATTACTTCAGCCCGCCAATCCGACACTGGAATTCAAGCACAGGCGTCGTATGAGGGCGAAACTGTCGCAGCAGTAGACCTGGTTGCTGATCCCCATCTGGACGTTTCACGTTTGCTGGCGTTGGTACGGCAGAAAGCGGGTCAGCCATATTCGGCAGAACAAGTCCAGGCGAGCATTGCTGCACTTGACGCGACCCATCGGTTCACTGGAGTGCAAACCTACATCACTCCCGAACCAAAAGGGTTGCGTCTGACTTTTGTTCTGGAACCCGCGTATTCGATTGGGATTATTGAGTTTCCGCCCGCCGACCGATACTTCACGTATATTCGCCTGCTGCAAATCGTAAGTTTCGCCAGCGATTATTCCTATGAGCATCCTTTCGATAAAACGCGATTGCCGGCCGCAGAAGAGGCGCTCGAAACATTTCTTAGGCAGAACGGCTTTTTCCAGGCGCATGTCCGTGCCGAAGTTCACTTCGACGATCTGAACCACCTGGCCAATCTCACCTTTCATTTCGATATGGGACCGCGCGCCCGCGTCGGCCAACTGGCAATCTCGGGCACAACCCCGCCTGCAATGGCTCGCCTCAGACACGCAGTGCAGTCCTGGTGGGCTCATTTCAGCGGCGGATTAGTCAAGCCGGGAAAAAGCTACTCGGAGTCGCGTATCAAAGACGCCGTTTCATTAATGAAGAAGTCTCTCTCCAAGCAGAACTTCCTGGCCGGCAAGATCAGTGTCGAAGCTCCCGTATACCATCCGAATACGAATCGAGCGGACATTTCCTTCCACGTCGATGCCGGACCCCATGTGATCATTCGAATCACCGGCGCCCGGCTCACATTCATTCCATTTTTGTCCGGAAGGCAGGCAAGAAAACTAATTCCAATTTACTCCGAAGGAGTCGTCGATCGAGACCTGGTCGATGAGGGCCAGCAAAATCTGCTGGACTATTTTCAAAAAAAGGGCTACTTCGACGTAAAGGTCGATCGTAGTTTTCGGCGTCAACCTGAAGAAATCCGCCTCATTTACACAATTGACAAAGGCAAGAAATACAAAGTTGCCGCCATTATCTTCCAGGGCAACCGCGCACTCAGCGCCAATGACTTACTCAAGCACACTCCATTGCGGAGAACCCATTTTTTCGTGCACGGCTCATTCAGCGCGCAGTTGCTCAAGACCAGCGTCACAAATATTCAGGCGCTGTACCAAAATGTTGGGTACGACGAAGTTAAAGTGACTCCTGAAACGAAAGAACGCAACCGCAAACTTGACGTCATTTTTAAGATTGTCGAGGGTCCGCAAACGACGATCGCCAGCGTCAATATAGTGGGCAATCGAGAAATTTCGTATCAGGAGCTTTCGAAGAAGCCCGGCTTTCAACTTCGCCCAGGCGGTCCGTTTTCTCCCGGCAAGATGAACAGCGACCGCAATCAGATCGTCGCGACTTATCTCGACGAGGGATATCCGAACGTGGAAGTTAAGGCGCAGGCACGCCGGCTGCCCAACGATCGGCATCGTCTCGATGTGACCTATGTGATCACGGAACATCAGATGGTGCGCATTCGCAAGGTCCTCTATGAAGGCCAGCAGCACACGCGGCTCTGGCTTCTGCGACACACCTCCAAACTGCAAGCCGAGACACCGCTGAACCAGCGCCAACTGCTGCAGTCGGAAACACGGCTTTATGACCTCGGGGTTTTCGACTGGGCAAGCGTCGACCCGAAACAAGTGATCACCGATCAGCGGCAAGAGGATACGGTGGTGCGGGTGCATGAAGCCAAACGAACTGAAATCAATTACGGTTTCGGGTTCGAGGTCGAAGCCCGCGGAGGAACTGCTCCCAGCGGAACCGTAGCCGTGCCCGGGCTGCCGCCCATCAGCGTGGGCAACCATCAGGTGGCTCCGAGTCAAGGAACTTATGCCAGTCCGCGGGGCTCGATCGAACTTCTGCGCCGCAACATGCGCGGCCTGGGCCAAACTGCGAGCTTCTCTGCGCTGGCTTCGCGGCTCGATTACCGCGGGCTCGCCAGCTATACCGATCCTCATTTGATTGGAACGAACTGGAGTGGATTGACGAGCCTTTCCTACGAGCGAACGACCGAGAATCCTCTGTTTGGAGCAAGCCTCGAAATCGGCTCGGTCCAGCTTGAACGTATTCTCAACCACAAGACCAACACCAGTCTGCAGCTGCGCTATGAATTCAATCACACCGCACTTTCGGAATTGTTGGTCCCCGAGCTCGTGCTTCCACAAGATCGGGACGTAAAACTCTCGACCGTATCGGCCGCGTTCATCCGCGACACACGCGACCATCCTCTCGATGCGCACAAAGGTTCATTTTCGACAGCCAATTTCGGCCTTACGCCGACGGCGTTTGGGTCGAGCGCCAATTTCGCCAAACTCTTCACGCAATATGCCACCTACAAACCATTCCTTGGCATGGTTTGGGCGAACAGCATACGGCTCGGTTTTGCCAAGGCGTTCTCCAACAGCTTCGTTCCGACCAGCCAGTTATTTTTCGCCGGTGGAGGGACAACCTTACGCGGCTTTCCGATCGATGAGGCCGGCCCACAGCGCGTCGTGCCCTTTTGCAATGTCCTGACGGGAACCACGATGCCGTGCATCAACATCAGCGTCCCGGTCGGCGGACGGCAGCTTTTCATCTTCAACTCCGAAATTCGTTTCCCCTTGAAGATGATCATGAGGCCGCTGGGAGGGGTGGTGTTTTACGATGGCGGAAATGTGTACAGCGCCATCAACTTCCATCAGTTCACGAGTAACTACAGCAACACGATCGGCTTTGGACTTCGTTATTCGACCCCAATCGGGCCGATTCGAATCGATCTAGGCCGCAATCTCAACCCGGTACCAGGCATCGGGGCGACGCAATACTTCATCACATTAGGCCAGGCGTTTTGAGTTGCTTTCCATGAATTGGCGAAAAATACTGCGGCGAACGGCGTTGTTTGTCGGACTGCTAGCGGCAGCCATCGTAGTTGCCGGTTTTCTGGTACTCCGCTCCCAATGGTTCCACCGCGCCATGCTCGTCGAGATTGTTCAGAAGGCGCAAGCCGAAACTGGCGGACGGCTGAACATTCAGCGCTGGGACTTCCGCCTTCACCCTCTGGCAATCGAACTAGATGGAATCGTGCTACATGGCTCTGAACCTCCAGACGCAAGGCCTCTGCTCGAAATTGAAAAGCTTACCGTGGGAGTAACGCTGGGTGCGCTGCTCGATCGCAAGTTGGAGCTTTCGGAACTGCTGATTGAGCATCCGATCGCGAATTTGATCGTGGGTCCAACTGGCGAAAGCAACCTGCCTCCGCCTCCGGCGAAAACGAAAAGCAACACCACGGTCTGGAGTCTGGCTGTTGGGCGGACGCGGCTCACACGCGGAGAGATCTTCTACGACAACACAAAATCAAAGATCGACGCCGACTTATTTCAGCTGCGGACGCAAATTTATTTTGATCCCGCGCTTACTCAATACAGCGGATCTGTTTCTTATCAGGACGGCACCTTGCAATACGCGAGCTATTCCGCGCTGCCTCACGCGCTGGAAGCTCGGTTCAGAGCAACTCCCACGGGTGCAACGCTCGATTCGCTGCTTCTCAGGATCGGTTCTTCCCAGATTGCTGCTCGTGGCGAACTCGTCAACTATGGAACTCCGGAATTGAACGCAAACTACGAAGCCCTGATTCACCCCGAGGATTTTTCCGCCCTGGTACCACAGGTCTCTACCGCCGGCGACGTTCGCATCGAGGGCAACCTGCAGTATCACGATGTTGCCGGCCAGCCACTGCTTCGCGCTGTTTCCGCCAATGGAAGCATCAGCAGCAGTAATCTGCAGGCCGTCTCTAGCGAAGCTCGGCTGACGATGCAGAACCTTTCTGCACGCTATCGCCTCGGCAAAGGCAGCTTCGATGTTCGCCACATCACTGCAGATGTCATCGGCGGCCGGCTTCAGGGCGAAATGGCCGTGCGGAACGTTGAAAAGTTTTCGGGCGGTGAGTTCCAGGCCTTCCTGCAACGCGCGTCCATCGAGGCTGCGAGACTTGCTATGCGACGCGCCGAGCTGCGCCGCATGCCGGTGACTGGCACAGTGAACACGCGAGTTCGGGGAACCTGGGTAGACAGCCTGAAGAACATCCGCGTCCTCGGTGACGCCCAGGTAACCGCAGCAGCATGGAAGATTTCTTCCGAACAAAAACTCGCGACTCCCGTTGATGCAAACGCCCATTTCATCTACAACGGCGAAAACGAAAGCATTACTCTGAGACAGACCAGCGTCCAGGTTCCGGCGGCGTCAGCCATCATCAACGGTGAGATCAGCAATCATTCCGATCTGCAAGTCCGTGCGGTTTCCGGCGATTTGCATCGACTCGCGGAGCTTGCCGCGTCACTGAGCAGTAGTGCCGACTCCAAGAGCACTCTGCCGTTCGACGTATCCGGCAAAGCAACACTGAATGCAGTTGTGCAGGGCTCGCTGGCTCGACCCAGCGTTTCGGGCCAAATCACCGCTCAGGATCTCGAAGTGCAGGGAAGCCAATGGAAGACCGCGCAAATCTTAGCGTCGGCGAATCCCTCCGAAATAAAGATCAGCCAAGCTTCACTAATAAGCGCGCGCCAGGGGAATCTGCATTTTACCGGCGATATCGCGTTGCGCAACTGGTCATATTTGCCTGCAAACTCGATTCAGGCCAATCTTACCGCTCGCGACATCTCGCTCAGCGAACTCGAACATCTCGGAACTGTGCACTACCCCATGGCGGGCATCTTGTCGGCCAATATCTCGGTACGCGGCTCTCAACTCCATCCCTCCGGAGAGGGCTCGCTGCAGATCGTAAAGGCCAATGCATACGACCAGCCAATTCAGCATCTTTCGGTTCAATTCCACACTGCGAATGATTCCATTGATTCGTTGCTGACGCTCAAGCTTCCTGCCGGGACAGCATCGGGAACTCTGGATTTCACTCCGAAAACCA
>Ga0335072_10007241_pt1 | contig 16177 bp, 15 predicted proteins | sample Lox_Sample_21_FD_206725 | JGI IMG/M metagenome (GOLD analysis project Ga0335072, IMG submission 206725) | Soil microbial communities from Loxahatchee National Wildlife Refuge, Florida, United States - Lox_Sample_2.1 | ecosystem: Environmental > Terrestrial > Soil > Wetlands | place: USA...
ACCGCGCGCGGCAGCGCTCGGGCCGGCGGGCGCCGCCGCGGCAACGCTGACCGTTCCCGTGTCGAAGGCGCTCGCGGCGATCGGATTGGCAACCGCGTCGGTCGCGGTGAAATAGAATTCGCCGTCGATCGGCGAGCTGGAGACCCATGGCACCTGCACGCCATTGGTGCCGTGCTGCACTGTCAGCCCAACCCGGTTGAAGGTCTGGAAAATGTCCAGTCCCGGCTGGCGCATCGCCGCGGCAAGCGCCGCCGCGTAGGGGCCATCCGCACCGCTGCCGTCGGTTGCCACATTGCCCGGCTGCGTGGCGAACGCGACCATCGTGCCTTCCGGCGCCTGCATCTGCGCCAAACCGCCGTGCACCGCGCGCGTCCCCAGCACGCCAAACGGATTGTTCCGGCAGGCGTCCAGCACCACCAGATTCAATCGGGTACCCGCGCCGTTCATCTGCTGCAGTACGAGGTCCGCGTTGACCATCTGGAAGTCGAGGTCCTGAGGACGTGTCGGATTGGCATCGGTCGGTACCAGCCAGTTCTTGCCATCCACCTGCAGGCCATGCCCGGCGTAATAGAACAGCGCCACGTCGGCACCCTGGATGTCCCGACCGAACGCCTGGACCGCGTGGTCGAACTGCGCCTTGTCGAGATTCTGCTGGGCGGAGCCGCCGATCAGTACAAAGCCGAGCTGGCGCAGCGTGCCGGCGATCAGTGCCGCGTCGTTGCCCGGGTTGGCCAGCCGCGGCACATGCTGATAGGCGAAATTACCGACCACCAAAGCGACGCGCCGGCTGCCGCCCGCGCTTTGTGCCCCGGTCTGCGCCACGGCGGACGCCGAGGTCTGTACGGCGGACGCCGAGGTCTGCGCCATGGCCGGCGTCGCCCACGCGACGCCAAGCATGGCGATAACGATGCACAACACGGCGCCGATTCCGGAGCGGCAACGGCAGAGCCTGAGCATCGACATGGGCATGGGCATGGGCTGCATTCCAAATTGATCCACCGCTCGGGAACGTGACCGGAAACGCCCGTGCCGGCGATCAATTCCACGACATCGACCCGCCGCATGGCCAGCGCCAGGCCGTCTGGCCCGCGTCAGATCGCGCCGCCACCCCACACGACGCGGCCGACCACCGTGACATCGCGCAGCATCTCGCCGCTGACCTGGTCGGGCTGGTAGGTTTCGTTGTCGCTGATCAGCACCAGCGTGCCGTCCAGCTTGCGCTGCACGCGCTTGACCAGCCGTTCGCCGCCGATCTCCAGCACATAGACGCCGAAGCTGGTGACCTTGCGGTCGGTGGTGTCCACCAGCAGCACATCGCCGTCGCGGATGGTGGGCAGCATGGATTCGCCCACCGCGGTCTCCAGGATCAGGTCGGCCGGATCGATGCCCAGCACCGCGCGGACCCAGTCCTGGCGGAACGCGATATATTCGGTGTCCGGCCGTGCCGGCGCCGGGCTGCCGCTGCCGGCCGCGGCCGCCTCGACCCGTTTCGGCAACAGGATAAACTCGCCGGGATCCGCGCCGCGCTGCTTCTCCGCGGTCCGGCCACGCCGGCCGGCGGCATCGGCGGGCCCCAGGGCCGGCACCGGCCCCTCCCCCTTCGCCAGCCAGGCCACACCGACGTTTGCGGCATCCGCCAGCGCGACGAGGCGTTCCCGGCTCGGCTCCGCCTCGCCGCGCAGCCATTTGCGAAACGCCGAAGGAGACACGCCCATGGCACGAGCGAGACGGTCCGCACTGGGCCAGTGTTGCAGGATCATCTGCAAGCGCGCGGTAAAGGCGGCGCGACCCGCGCCTTGTGTGCCCGGGCCCTCGGGATTGTCAGGTTCAGGCTCCCGCGCACGTGACATTGGTTTCGGCTCCATCCAAACTCCCGACACTTTTCGGCCTGGATGCCGCGCATTTCCGGCGTTTACCCTGTGCCGAGGCTAACCGATTCGGCATCGATTCTGTAAAGAGAACTTTATCGCAGCAATGAACGATACCGCGAGCACTCAATCGACCTCGTCCGACTGGCATCCCGCCGATGTGCTGGCTGCGCTCAAGAAGCGCGGCCACAGCCTGGCAGGACTTTCCGTGGCGAACGGCTATCACCCGACCGCGGCCGGCAAGGCGCTGAAGCGTTCCTGGCCGGCCATAGAGGCGATCATCGCCGCCGCCCTGGACCTGCCGCCGGCGGCGATCTGGCCGAGCCGCTACGACCCGGCCGGCCAGCCCATTGCGGAACGGCCCAGACGCTGAAATCAGCAGTCCGGGGCCGCTGCTGCCGTCAGTCACTGCCATGGGAAACGAAGCGCGAGGCATGGCGTCGTGCGTGGCTGAATGATGGACAGAAACACCGCGGCAATCTGAGGGTTGCAGCGATGCTTTCAGGCCGGGCCGGCAGCCCTGCGCCGATTTTCGGCGGCTGACGCCACTTTCGTGGCGCTGTTGCGTGGCGTCCCCGGTCGCGTCGCCGCAGGTTCAGGCGGCGGCCGGCGTGGCTCCGCCGATTTCGCGCGCCACCGCCGCAATCAGGTCCGCCAGCGTGAACGGCTTCAGGATGAAGGGCCGCGGCTGCGCGGTCAGGCCCTCCATGCGCTGCGGATCACCCGACATGAACACCACCGGCAGGTGCAGCCGGTCGGCAACCGGAATGAGGTCGGGATGGATGCCGTCCGGCAACGTGCAATCCAGCAGGACCAGATCGATCCCGCCATCGGCCAGGGCATCGAGCGCAGCGGCGGAGGTCGCCACCAGGCTGGTCCGATAGTCGTCGTCCAGCGCCGCGGCGATGACCTCGGCCACCAGGGAATCGTCTTCCACAACGAGGATGTGCTGTCTGTCGCGCATCAGGGCGCCGGCGGTTGCCTCGGTTACCTTGGTGGAAACACTAGACGAGGCGCCGCCCGCACTAAAGTGGGGGTGATCCGGCTCGCGCGATATTTATCATTGCGCATTGCGCCGCTGCATTCTCTTTCGAGAACCCGCCTCCCTCCCCACCCCCTGCTCAGGCCCGCACTTCGGTGTCCAGCGCCGTCTCATACACCCGTATGACGGAGCAGGAATCCTGGCCGCCGAGACCCATGCCGCGCGCCATGCGCATCAGGTTCATCACCTGCGGCGCGATCATGCCGGGCACGCCGAGTTCGTCCGCCATCTCCAGCGCCAGCCGCAAATCCTTGTGCGCGAGGTCGAGCGCGAACGTGGCCTCGAACGCGCCCTTGAACGCCTTGCTCGCCATGTTGGCATAGCCGCTCGACATGCCGGAGGCGTTGCGGATCACCTGGTCCAGCTTGTGCAGATCGATGCCGGAGCGCTTGCCGATCATCAATGCTTCCGCCGCGGCGGCGGAGTTGCAAAACGCCAGCATGTTGTTGATCAGCTTGGCGACCGAGCCCATGCCGATCTCGCCGCAATGCACCACCTCGCCGCTGAACGATTTCAGCAGCGGCAGTTGCGATTCGAACGTCGCCGCGTCGCCGCCCACCATGATGACGATGGTGCCGTCCTTGGCGCGCGCGGTGCCGCCGGAGACCGGGGCTTCCAGCATCGCCAGGCCCTTGGCGCGCATGCCCTCGGCGCAGCGCCGCGCGGTGGCGGGCGAATTGGTGGAAAGATCGATATACGTGGTGCCGGGTTTGGCATTGGCGGCGATGCCATCGGGCCCAAGCGCCACGTCCTCCACCACGCGCGGGAGCGGCAGCGAGGTGATCACCACGTCGCTCCTGCCGGCGATATCCGCGACCGAACCGCCGGCAGAGGCACCAAGATCGGTGCAGGCCTTCACCGCATCGGCGCTCAGGTCGAACACCGCCACGTCGTGGTTGGTATTGCGAATGATGTTGCGGCACATGGGGCCGCCCATGTTGCCGACACCGATGAACCCGACCTTCATGACGCGCCTCCTGCCGTTGCCGCCCGGGCGCAATGATTTCATCGCGGGGTTGCGATGACAACCCGGCGAACGCGGTCCGCGTGACGACGCCCGGTTGCCACGTCATGGCGGCTGCACCGGCGGCGGCGCCACGCCGCGGGCGGCAATGCGCGACGCGGACGGCGGCGCGCAATGATATGTAAATCGAGACACAACTTTGCGTGAAGCACACGAAATGCCGCGGCAACGTTGCCTGCCGGCACTTGCGGCAGCGCGTTCGAGCAGTTTTCATTCCCGGCGCGCCATGAGAGTCCGCCCGCGTGGCGCGTCGGGGAGGCGTCCGTCGTCTCGTGTCACGATTTCAGGCATCGCAACGGCCGCGCACTGCCGTGCTGGCCGCGCTGGTGTTTCTTGTGCTGGCGGGCACCGGGAACGCGCAGACGCTTGAGGAATTGCAGCGCCTGTCGATCGAGCAATTGAGCCAGCTCCAGATCACCTCGGTCGCCAAGCGCAGCGAATCGCTCAGCGACGCGCCGGCCGCGATCTATGTCATCACGCACGATCAGATCATGCGCTCCGGTGCCATGACGATTCCGGAGATTCTGCGGCTGGCGCCCAACCTGGAAGTGGCGCAGATCGATTCGACCAGCTACGCGATCTCGGCGCGCGGCTTCAATGTCGGCGACAATGCCAGCTTTTCCAACAAGCTGCTGGTGCTGGTCGACGGGCGCAGCGTGTATTCGCCGATGTTCGGCGGCGTCTACTGGGACATGATCAACGTGCCGCCGGAGAACATCGAGCGCATCGAGGTGATCAGCGGCCCCGGCGCGGCGTTGTGGGGCGCCAACGCGGTGAACGGCGTGATCAACATCATCACCTATAACTCGAACCAGACGCAGGGCGGCGTGCTGACCCTGGGCGGCGGCAATATCGAACGCGACGCCGCGGTGCAGTATGGCGGGCGGCTCGGCCCCGACCTTACCTATCGGGTGCATGGCGAGTATTCGAATTTCAATTCCTATCCCCTGGCGAACGGCAGCAGCGCGCATGATGGATGGTGGAGGCCGAGCGGCGGCTTCCGCCTGGACTGGGATCCGTCCGGCGACCAGGTCAGCGTGCAAGGCGATTTGTTCACCGCCACCGAGGACCCGAGCGGCTTCATTCGCGGCCAGGATGCGGCGGCAAGCTGGCGGCATACGTTCAGCGACGGTTCGAGCCTGCAGTTGCTGGCCTGGTATGACGACTCCCAGCGCTGGCTGCAGAACGCCGGCGGGTTCACGCTGAACACGTACGATGTCGAACTGCAGCACAATTTCAAGATCGCCGGATGGAACGACATCGTCTGGGGCGCGGGCGATCGCGCGTTCGGCTACCGTTTCTACCAGTCCGGCGGGCTTGTCCTGGTCCCCGCCGCGCAGACCCTGAATCTGGCCGATGTGTTCCTGCAGGATACGATTTCGCTCGCCGCCCGCCTGAAGCTGACGCTTGGCTTCAAGCTCGAGGACGAACCCTATGCCGGCGTGCAGGCCATGCCGGATATCCGCATCGCCTGGAAGCCGGTCGATTCCACGTTACTCTGGGCGGCGGTGTCGCGCGCGGTGCGCTCGCCGACGCCGGTGGATGCCAACCTGCGCGAATATTCCGGGCCGATCGATGTGCTGAACGGCTCGACCGGGTTCCACCCGGAGACGCTGACCGCCTACCAGATCGGCACGCGCATGACGCCCATGGCGAGCGTTTCGTTCTCGATATCGGGCTTCTACGACGTGTACGACCGGTTGCGCAGCATCGAGGCGCCGAGCCCGCCGGCGGTGTTTCCCTTCACCTTCGGCAACCTGATGGCGGGCAAGGTCTTCGGCGTCGAGGTGTGGGGCAGTTGGCAGGTGAATGCCTGGTGGCAGTTGAGCGCGGGCTTCAACCTCCAGCACGAGGACCTGCGTTTCCTGCCGGGCAGCACCCAGGTGCTGGGGCTGGCTTTCGTCGCCGACGATCCCGGACATCAGGCGACGCTGCATTCGGCGGTGAATTTCGGCCATGGCGTGACCTGGGATGCCTACCTGCGCGATGTCGGGCAACTGCCTAATCCGGTGGTGCCGGAATATGTCGAGCTGGATACGTCGGTCGCGTGGCAGGTCACGCCGCGATTGCAGTTGTCGCTGTCGGGATTCAACCTGCTGCACCGCTATCATGTCGAGTTTCTCGAAGACGGGGAAAGCACCGAAATTCCCCGCAGCGTGCTGGCGCGGGCGCGCATCCGGTTCTGAAGCCGGGCGCGGCGCGGGCCGGGCGCGCCCTTGCGCTGGTCCGCCTCGCCGGTTTTGAATGCGCCCCGTACAGGCTACGGAGGACCGGCCATGACCATCCACGCGCGGCTCGCCCATATGGGCATCTATGTCAAAGACCGCGACATCATGCGGCGCTTCTATACCGAAGTGCTCGGCTTGCTCGTCACCGACCAGGGCGAGGGCCGCGGCGGCGCGCACCTGACCTTCCTCAGCGGCAATCGCGACAATCACCACCAGGTCGTGCTGGTGAGCGGGCGGCCCGACACGTCGGGCTTCAACCCGATTCAGCAGATTTCCTTCATGGTGGAGTCGCTCGCCGATCTGCGCGAGGTGCAGCAGCGCGCTCTGGCACTGGGCGCCAGCGACATGCGGCCGGTCAGCCATGGCAACGCCTGGTCGGTGTATTTCAAGGATCCCGAGGGCAACACCGTCGAGGCGTATCTCGACACCCCGTTCCATGTGTCGCAGCCGCACGGCGAGTTCCTGGACCTGTCGAAGTCGGACGCGGAGATCCTGCAGCAGACGGAAGCGTCCTGCCGCAAGGACCCGAGCTTCATGCCGTTCGGCGAGTTCACCCGCGGCCTGGGCGAGCGGCTGGCCCAGTAGCGGCTGGCGCAGTAGCGGCGGCGCGGTAGCGGCTGGCGCAGTAGCGGCTGGCGCAGTAGCGGCGGCGCAGTAGCGGCGGCGCGCAGTACCGCACGGCACGCGTTGCGCCCGGGCACGCCCGGCGCAAGGCGCATTGGCGCCCGTTTCATCCACCGAGGCGCGGACCGGACTTGCCGAACCGCGGAGGCGGGGACCGCGGCGGCGATCATCCGCCGTCGCGGTTTTTGCCGTTGCTGTTTCGTGCTACTCATGTAATGATGCCGGTGTCATCGGGTATCGGGACCATGACCATGCGTCCAAATAACCTGCCCGCGGTGATCGCCGCGATCGCGCTGAGCCTCCTGTCAGCCTGTAGCACCGCATCGCAAAGCAATGGCGCCGCACTGGCAAAGGCCGGGCAGGCGGCGGCGATGCAAATGGAGCAGAGCGCGACCCTCAGCGCGGCGACGTATGCGGCGCTCAAGCAGGCGGTCGTGTTCGACGCGGGCTTCAGCAACGATACCAACGATCCGGTGACGCAGGATTTTCTGAAGCAGGAAACCCAGATTCAAACCGCGTTGGCCGCCTACGGCACACTGCTCGATAAGCTTGCAAATGCCTATGCCGCCCTTGGCGCCCTGGCGAGTTACGACGCCAGCGGAACCTTCAGCAGTGCCGTGAGCAATCTGTGCGGTTCCGCCGACAACCTGGTGAGCAAAATGGCCAAGGGCGGACCGGCCGCCGCCAATGTCTGCCAGCCACTGTCCGCTGGCTTTGGCCAGATTGCCAGCGCCGTGCAGGCCCAACAAGTTGTCGATGCAAGCGATCAAATCGCGGGGGTGCTAAGCACGGTGATCCCGATCCTGTCGGACAAGAGCCGCCGCGACCTGATCGTGATGAACAATCAACTGGTACAGCGCCAGATCGTGGCCGCCGCCAACGATCTGTATGCATCAGGCGTCTTCTCATGCGGGCCGTTGCTCACGGCGCTTGGCGCTCCGCTGGGGCTCACGCCGGTGAGCGGCGTCGACGCGGTGATCGACAAACATCCCAATGTCAAACGCGGATGCCTTGCCGTGGTTTCCGCAACGGCCGCGGACAGCGTGAATTCCGCCGGTGCGGCCTACGACAAAAGCGTGGAAGCGCTGAATGCCCTGTTGGACCAGCATAAGAAACTGAAGGCGGGCCAGCCGCTGGATCTCGACACCATCAACGCCATCCTGGCCAATCTGCAGGGGCTGGCCGGCAAACTGCAACCGCCGAAGGGGAAGTGAGCCATGCCCACCACCGACGACGTGATGGCCAGCCTGAACGCCGCCGACCAGGCCGCCAACGACGCTTACAACGCCGCGGTTGCTGCCAATCCGGATGGCGATCTCAAGACGCTGCATCAGGCGCGGATGAAAACGGCTGATGCCCTCGCGACGGCGATCGGCAAGGCGCTGAACAGTGATCCGGCGGTGACGGCGGCGCAGCAGGCACTCGACACCGCGACTGCCGATATCAACGCCAAGCTGGCAACGCTCAAGAATCTTGCCGCGTGGCTGGCGCTTCTCAACAATCTCGCATCGCTGGCTGCGGACCTGGCCAAATTTCTGGTGTAGGCGCCGCCAGCCGCTATCCGGACAACGCGTTCGCAGCCGGGACAAACTCCAGCCCAAGATCGCGCGCCACGGCGTCATGCGTCACCTTGCCGGCATGCACGTTCAGTCCGTGGCGCAGGTGCGGATCGTCCGCCAGTGCGGTGCGCCAGCCCTTGTCGGCGAGCGCCAGCACGAATGGCAGCGTCGCGTTGTTCAGCGCAAAGGTGGAGGTGCGCGCGACGGCACCGGGCATGTTGGTGACGCAGTAGTGCACCACGCCATGCTCGACATAGGTCGGGTCGGAGTGCGTGGTCGGCCGGCTGGTTTCGAAGCAGCCGCCCTGGTCAATGGAAATATCCACCAGCACCGAACCCGGCCGCATCCGCGCCACCATCGCACGTGACACCAGCTTCGGCGCCGCGGCGCCCGGCACCAGCACGGCGCCGATGACAAGGTCCGCCGACAGTACCGCGTGCTCGATCGTTTCGACTGTCGAGAACAACGTGGTGGCGCGCGGCCCGAATTGCAGGTCCAGTTCGTAGAGGCGTGGCAGCGACTTGTCGATGATGGTCACCGACGCTTCCAGCCCGACCGCCATGCGCGCGGCATTGGTACCGGACACGCCGCCGCCCAGCACCACCACCTTGCCCGGCGCCACGCCCGGCACCCCGCCAAGCAGCACGCCGGCACCGCCTTGCTCCTTTTCCAGGCAATGCGCACCCACCTGCACGGCCATTCGGCCGGCCACTTCGCTCATCGGCGCCAGCAATGGCAGGGCGCCGCGCGAATCGGTGACCGTCTCGTAGGCGATGCAGGTCGCGCCGGCGTTCATCAGGCCGAGCGTCTGCGCCTTGTCCGCGGCAAGATGCAGGTAGGTGAACAACACCTGGTCCGCGCGCAGCCGCGCGATCTCCCGCGGCTGCGGTTCCTTCACCTTCACGATCAGTTCGGATTCTGCGAACACGGCATCTGCCGTATCGGCGATCGCTGCCCCGGCGGCGCGATACATGTCGTCGCCGATGCCGATGCCGGCCGCCGCGTCATGTTCCACCAGCACGCGATGTCCGTGCAGCGCCAGTTCGCGCACGCTGGCCGGCGTCAGGCCGACACGGTACTCCTGCGTCTTGATTTCCTTCGGAACACCGACCCTCACCGCACGCCTCCTGCATTCCATTCCGGTGGGGCAGATATAAGCACGCTGCCGCATTGTGCGAGCCGCGGCGGCAGCGCCGGCCTGCCCGCCGGCCTCCATTGACCGGCGCCATCCCGGAATGATTGATTGGGCGCGCTTCGATGGAGGAACCGATGACTGCCACGACCCGCCGCGCCTTCACCCGTGCCGCCGCGCTGTTGCCCGCCGCATCCCTGCTGCCCGCCGCGGCCGGTGCCGCGGATGGGCCGGTTCGGATCGGCTGCATCTATCCGCTCAGCGGCAACGCGGGATCGGCGGGCCAGTCCACCAAGGCGGCGATCGAGGTCGCCGTGGATATTATCAATAACGCGCATCCCGAGCTGTCGAAGCTGCCGCTCGGCGCCACTGCGGGCCTGCCGAAGCTGGGCGGACGCAAGGTGGAGGCGGTTTTTGCCGATCATCAAGGCAATCCCGCCACCGCGCAGAGCGAGGCGCTGCGGCTGATCACCCAGGAACATGTCGCCGCGCTCGCCGGCTGCTACCAGTCGAGCTGCACGCTGACGGCCTCGGCGATCGCCGAACGCTACGGCATTCCGTTCATGGCGCCGGAATCGTCGTCGCCGAACCTGACCGAGCGCGGCTTCAAATGGTTCTTCCGCGCCACGCCCTATGGCACCGATTTCGGAGCCGCCTATGCCGACTTCCTGGCGGAGGAGAAGAGCAAGGGCGTCAAGGTGGAGCAGGTCGCGGTGGTGAATGAGAATACGGAGTATGGCACGTCCACCGGCGATGCGATCATTCAGGCGGTGAAGGCGAAGGGCCTGAAGGTGGATCTGCGGATTCCGTACAATGCCAATTCGAACGACGTCAGTTCGCAGGTATTGCAACTGAAAAATGCCAACCCCGACGTCGCGATCTTCGTCAGCTACACCTCCGACTCCATCCTGTTCTTGAAGACGATGCATAATTTGAATTATAAGCCGCCGATCCTGATCGGTGACGATTCCGGATTCTCGGACAATGCGTTCATCGTCGCCGTGGGCAACCTGGCGCAGGGCGTGATCAATCGCAGTTCCTTCGACATCGGCAAGCCGGGCGGCAATTCCTATATCGTGAACGCGATGTTCCATAAGGCGACCGGCCGCGACATGGACGACACCACGGCGCGCGGCATGCAGGGCTTCCTGTCGCTGGTCGATGCGATCAACGATGCCGGATCGACGGCGCCCGCGAAGATCCAGGCCGCGTTGCAGGCGCAGGATTTGAAGCCGGATCAGTTGATGATCGGCTACAAGGGAATCAAGTACAACGCCAAGGGACAGAACATCCTGGCGTCCACGCTGCTGGTGCAGTTGTTCGGCACGAAATACCAGGCGGTGTGGCCCGACAGCGCGGCGGTGGAAAAGCTGGTGCTGCCGTTCAAAGGCTGGGCCTGAACCGCTGTTGACCTCTCCCGCCGCGCGGGAGAGGTTTCCTGGCGGGCGAGGTTTTCTGGTGCGCCGGGTTTCCTGGTGCGCCAGGTTTCAATTGCCCCACCCGAACGACCGCTCCACCGCCTTGTGCCACCCCGCCGCCAGCGCCGTGCGCCGCTCCGCCGGCATCGCCGGCGTCCAGGTCTTCGTCACCGCCCAGTTCGCCCGCAGATCGTCGATCCCGTGCCAGTATCCCACCGCCAGTCCCGCGGCATACGCGGCCCCCAGCGCCGTCGTCTCCAGGGTGCGCGGCCGCGCCACTTGTGTATCCAGCATGTCGGCCTGGAACTGCATCAGCAGCTCGTTCGCCACCATCCCGCCATCCACCCGCAGCGTGGTGATCGCGATCCCCGAATCCTGCTCCATCGCGCGCACCACATCCAGCGTCTGATACGCGCTCGCCTCCAGCGCCGCGCGCGCGATATGGCCGGCGCCGGCGAAACGCGTCAGGCCCGCGATCACCCCGCGCGCGTCGCTGCGCCAATACGGTGCATACAGCCCGGAAAACGCCGGCACGAAATACACATCGCCATTGTCCGGCACCGAAGCGGCCAGCGCCTCCACCTCGGCCGAGGTGCGGATCAGACCCAGGTTATCGCGCAGCCATTGCACCAACGCACCAGTCACCGCGATCGAGCCTTCCAGCGCATACGTCGCCGGCGCGTCGCCGAACTGGCCCGCCACGGTCGTTACCAAACCGTGCCGCGACGGCCGCGGCGTCGTGCCGGTGTGCATCAGCAGGAAACAGCCGGTGCCATAGGTATTCTTCGCCTCGCCCGGCTCGCAGCACGCCTGGCCGAGCAATGCCGCCTGCTGGTCGCCGAGAATTCCCGCCACCGGCACACCCGCGAGAGGCGCGCGCGCCACCGCATACACCGCCGACGACGGCACGATCCGCGGCAGCACGGCACGTGGTATTCCGAACGCGGCCAGCAGCGCGTCGTCCCATTGCAGGGTTGCAAGATGCATCAACTGCGAGCGGCTGGCATTGGTGACGTCGGTGATATGCGCGCCGGTCAGGTGCCACAGCAGCCAGCTATCGACGGTGCCGAACGCAAGGTCGCCGGCCTCGGCGCGACGGCGCGCCTGCGGCACGTTGTCGAGCAACCAGCGCAGCTTCAGCGCCGAGAAATAGCTGGCGAGCGGCAGTCCGGTCTGGGCACGAAAGCGGTCCTGCCCGCCATCGCGCGCATACGCGGCGACCAGCGCATCGGTCCGCGTGTCCTGCCACACCAGGGCGTTGTGCACCGGCAGGCCGGTGGCGCGATCCCACAGCAGCGTGGTCTCGCGCTGGTTGGTGATCCCCACCGCCGCCAGGTCGTGCGCCGCCAGGCCGGCCGATCGAAGCGCCTGCTCAATGACCGCCAGCGTGTTGTCGCGCAGCTCGATCGGGTCATGCTCCACCCAGCCGGGCCGCGGCAGGATCTGCCGGTGCTCGCGTTGCGCCAGCGCGACGGTATTGCCGGCGCGATCGAACACGATGAAGCGGCTGCTGGTGGTGCCCTGATCGATGGCGCCGACGTACCTGCTCATGTTTCCCCCGCAACGGTGCGGCCGGGCGAAGCGTACCGGACCACCGCCCGGCGCGGCAACGTGCACCACGCCGGAGCCGGCAACCGCGCCGGCTCGATCAGGGATGCCCGCGGGTGCGCCGGGCGCGAGCACGCCTCGGGACAGCGTCGCGCGGCTTTGGTCCGGCCACCCCAGGTACCGCAGCGACGGCGCGCCCGTTACGCGGCCGGTTCGCCGGTTACGCGACCGGCGCGACCGTTACGCGGCCGGCGCGGCCGTTACGCGGTCGGCGCGGCCGTTACGCGGCGGGCTCGGCCACGACGGGCCGCGGCAGGTCGCTCTTGGCGCCTTCGGTCAGCATTTCCATGCGGCCGGTGATCTGCCCGCCATCCTCGACCTGCAGCCGCCGGCACCGCGCGGTGCCGAGCACGCGGCCGGTGGCCCTGATCACCAGGGCGCCGCGCGCGGTCAGCGTGCCATCGATGGTGCCGGCGATTTCCGCTTCCTCCACCTCGACTTCGCCCTTGAACACGCCGCCCGGCGCGATCGCGAGTTCCGTCGCGTGGATCATCGTGGCCTCGACGGTCCCTTCGACCACCAGGCGTTCGGCGTCCTGCACGGTTCCCTGCACGCTGATGCCGCGGCCGACGACCAGCGTTCGGCGCTCCCCCGGTTCGCGCGCAGTCGAGCGGGCGGACGACAGCGCCGGTCGCGGGCCACTGGCTGGGGGCGTGGCCATGCCGGCGGCGGCGGGAGAGAGCGGCGGGCGAGACATCGATTGCGCCTCCTTCGGTGGGGCGGGACGGAACGGTGGCACGCCCAGGCCGGTGTCCCCGGTCGCAGCGGGCGATCCTATTGGTCCGGCAGGATGCATAACGGCATGCGTCTCCGCGGCATCCTCGGCGCCAGGGTCGACAGCGATCCCGGCGGGCAACGTGGCTCCGGCACTGGCCGGCGCCTCGTCTGGTCTGCGGCGTTTGAACAAGGCAACCCCTTGGATGGCTGACGGAGTCGGTAACTCCTTGACGGGGATCGGCCTAACACGGGTCCCGCCGAACAACAACAATCATCTTCCCGCGATTATCCACAGTCAGCGCCACGCGGTCTGGCGAGTCTGCGCCAAGGCCAGATCGAGCACATGCACCATCGCCGCGGTGCCGACAATCGGAATAAAAATGTTAAGCAAGGGTAAATACGCCGCAAATGCCATCAGCCCGCCATAGAGAAAAACCATTCCGCGTGCGGCCCGATACGCCGTGTTGGCGGCGGGCCGCGGCAAGCGGCGCATCGCGACCATGACGAACAGGCCACGGCCGATCGCATAGGCGGCGACCGCCCAGGCCAGCAGCAGGCCGATCCCGGGCAGGATCAATGCCAGCACCAGCGCGAGCAGGTTCAGCAGCAGGACGCGCGTGCCAAGGCAGATGCCGTCCCACAGTTGCGCCGCGATGGAGGCACCCCGCGCCGGCGGCAGCGCCGGGTAATAGCGCTGCTCCACGGCCGCGGCGATACGATCGATGTAGAGCGTGGCGATGACGGCGGCGAGCGGCAGGAACAGCCAGGCGGTCAGCACGGAGGCGCCGATCGACGCCAGCAGGCCCGTCGCCCAGCCGAGCAAGCCGTGCCAGTGCAGAATCCGCTCCACGGCCCAGACCGCGAGCAGGTGCAGCAGAATGAAGCACGCCGCCGACCAAGCGAGACAGCGCAGCAACACGCCTAGAAAGGCGCGCTCACCCATCTGGCCGATGGCACGTGCGAGGGGGACAAAAGCGGCAGGCATGATTCCAAACCTCTCCCGCCTCCGGCGGGGAGGTCAAGACGCCGAAGGCGTCGAGGGTGAGGGTGATCGGGCCGGTAGCAACCCCACTGCTCCCCGTCCACCGTTGCATGGCAGCCCGATCGCCCGCACCCTCCGCCGATCCGCCGCGGGGCATTGCCGTGCGTCGTGCCAGAGGGAGACCGCCCATGAAGATCGCCCGCATCGAAGACCTGCATTGCGACGCCGGCTGGCGCACGTTTTCCTTCCTCAAGATCACCACCGATGACGGCGTCACCGGCTGGTCCGAATACACCGAGGCCGACGGCAGCCGCGGCCTGACCGGCGTGATCCACGGCCTGGCCGAGCCGCTGATCGGGCAGGACCCGCGGCCGGTGCAGCAGATTTCCTCGGCGCTGTGGATGCGCCAGGTGCAGGCGCCCGGCGGCGTCAACGCCCGCGCCATTGCCGCGATCGAGAACGCGTTGCTCGACGTGAAAGGCAAGGCGCTCGGCGTGCCGGTCTATGAATTGTTCGGCGGCCCGATCCGCCGGCGCATCCCGGTCTATTGGTCGCATTGCGGATCCTATCGCGTGCGCAACCACGACTATCTCGGCGTGCCGGCGCTGCGCACTTACGACGACATTGCCGCGCTCGGCGCCGAAGTGAAGCGGCGCGGCTTCAAGGCGCTGAAGACCAACATCCTGCCGATGGAGAACGGCCGGCTGGTGAGTTTCGGTCCTGGCTTCGGCCGCACGCCGGGCTGGCCGGAACTCAACGCCGATCGCAGGATCCTGCAGGCGCTGCGGGATCAGCTAACGGCGTTCCGCGAGGGCGCTGGGCCGGAGATGGGCCTGCATCTCGACGTGAACTACCATTTCAAGACCGAGGGCAACCTGCAGATCGCCAAGGCGGTGGCGCCGTTCGATATGACCTGGCTGGAGATCGACACCTGGGACCCGCAATCGCTGGCGCTGATCCGGCGTGCCGCGCCGTGCCCGATCGCGTCGCTGGAATCGGTGTGTGGCCGGCGCGCGTTCCGGCCGTTCTTCGATGCCTATGCGTCCGACGTGGCGATCATCGACGTGATATGGAACGGGTTTCTCGAATCGATCAAGATCGCCGCGATGGCCGAGGCTTACGAAGTGAACTGCGCGCCGCACAATTACTACGCGCATCTGTGCAGCGGCATCAGTGCGGCGTTCTGCGCCGTGGTGCCGAATTTCCGGGTGATGGAGATCGACATCGACAGCGTCGCGTGGCGGGATGAATTGTTCGTCAATCCGCCGGTGATCGAGGACGGGGAACTGATCCTGCCGGATGGCCCGGGCTGGGGGGTGGAGGTGAACGAGGCGGGGATTCGCGCGCACCCGCCGAAGTAATCCGGTTATTTTTGCAAACGGTCTGGCAGGCTGGGGCGCAGGACCACCCCCGACTGCGCGCCAGAATCGCGCTCGCTGTCGCGTGGCCGGTTTCGACCCATTGCGCACGCGCGGCCCCTGTTCAGAGCCAGGGGTTGAGCAACGTCACGCCGGTTGCAGCGAAGTCGGCCGCGTTGCGGGTGGCGACGGTCATGCCATGCACCAGCGCGGTCGCCGCGATGAACGCGTCGTGGATCGGCCGCGGATCAGGCACGTGCAGTTGTGCGGCGCGCCTGGCGACGGCGGCGTCCACGGGCAAGATACGGCCCTCGAACGCGGATACAACCTGGCGTTCCAGCCATTGCCGGAAGAGCGTCCCCTGAGGCGGGTCACGCCGTTCGGCCAGCAGGCCGCCGATTGCAAGCTCGTGGATGGTGATGACGGATATGAACAGGTCCGCCGTGTCGAGGGTCTCGGACCAGCGGGCCACATGCGGATCGGCGTTGCCCAGCCGGACCTTGCGAAGCTCGGACACGACGTTGGTGTCGAGCAACAGCATCAGGACAGGTCCACCGGTCTGGCCCGTTCGGTGCGGGGCGGGATGTCCAGTTCCACATCCGCGAGACCGGGCATGG
>Ga0335072_10007242_pt1 | contig 16175 bp, 17 predicted proteins | sample Lox_Sample_21_FD_206725 | JGI IMG/M metagenome (GOLD analysis project Ga0335072, IMG submission 206725) | Soil microbial communities from Loxahatchee National Wildlife Refuge, Florida, United States - Lox_Sample_2.1 | ecosystem: Environmental > Terrestrial > Soil > Wetlands | place: USA...
TCATATCGCGAGCAGAGGGGCAGTCAGGCCAGCAACGCCGCGAGTTCGGTCATGCTGGGCGCGATCAGGTCGGGCTGGTGCGGCGTGGCGCCGAACGGACGGCGGCGGCGGTCGATGAACGCGGTGCGCATGCCGGTCGCCTTGGCGCCGATGCAGTCGAAGGCGTGATTGGCGATGAACAATATTTCGTCCCGTGCCACGCCCATCAGAGACGCCGCCGTCTCATAGGTACGGTGATGCGGCTTGAAGGCATTCGCCACGGCGACCGAGATGATGCGGTCGAACGCGATGCCGTGGTGGGCACGCGCGGCCTCCAGCATGTCGGGGTCGCCGTTCGACAGCACCGCCAGCTTGTAGCGCGTCCGCAGGCGGTCGAGTGCGGCGGGCACTTCCGGAAACGGCTTCAGGCGCTCGATGGCGGCGACGAGGCCGTGCACCTCGTCTTGCGTATGGGCAATGCCGGCACGATCCATTACCAAGGCCACGGCATGCTCGCCAATCTCGCGGTAGGGCGTGTGGTCGCGGCCGAGCAAGGCGTCGATCATCGAGTTTTCGAAATGCGTGCGCCGCCACCAGGTGACGAAACTGCCCGGATTGCCCGGCCAGTTCTTGGCTTTCAGGAAGGGGGTTGCGGCGTCGGTCAGGCCGGACTGCATGTCCACGACGGTGCCGTACTGGTCGAACATGCAGACCTTGATGGTGGATTTGAGCAACTGTGGATCGGTCATGATAATCGTGCCCCGTGTGGAGCAGGATTGTCGCTGCTTGGGCGTGGCACGACAACCGTGCGGCGATGTGCCATGGTGAAGAGAATGGGGTGAAGCCCAGCCATGACGGGAACTTTCTGGTCAGGAGCGCAGCGGACGAAGCAATCTCGGCGGGGCACGTGCGTGGACGTGCGTACGCGTGCTCGAACGAGGTTGCTTCGGCCCCTTTGGAGCCTCGCAATGACATGTGGGACCCTGCAATGACATGTGGGGCCTCGCAATGACATGGGGGAGTCAGCAATGACCGGGGAGGGTCGTGAGATATGCGCCTGTCCGAAATAGCGCAGGTGATTCGCAGCAAGAACGCCGGTCCGCGCCGGCTGACTCTCGATGTGATGTTTGCGACCGACGCCGATTACCAGCGCGTGACGCAGTCGCGCGCGCTGGGACAAGCGCAAATTGCCGCGTTGTACCGTGCGTCGCCGGAGGACGTGACGGTGATTCCCTATCCCGTCGGCCGCGCCATCAAGATCGTGCTGGCGCGCCGGATCATGGCGGGCGATCCCGGTGATGTTGACGTGTATGGCGCGCAGCAGCACGCGCCGCTGCTGGGGATTGAAATATGATCGCGATTAACCGGGCTTTTCGGCCATGACCGCCTCCGCGCGCATCCTTGAGGCGCTGCGCCTGGCGCGACGGCCGATGCGGCTGGTGGGCGCTTCGGGGCAGCTTGGCTATGGCGTGCCAACGCCGGCGTTCGACGCCGCGTTGGCGCGGCAGCCGGACCTGATCGGCGCCGACATGGGATCGATCGATATTGGCCCGACCTATCTCGGCAAGGGCGAGATGGCCACCGCACCCGCCGCCACGCGGCGCGACCTGCGCAAGCTGCTGCATGGGGCACGGCGGCTGGATATTCCGCTGGTGATCGGTTCGGCCGGTTCTGCCGGCGCGGCACCGCATCTGGAGGCGACGCTTGCCATCGTGCGCGAGATTGCGCGGGCGGACGGGCTGCGCTTCCGCCTCGGCGTGTTGCGATCGGACCTGCCACGATCGCTGCTGGCGCGGGCGGTGAGCAATGGCCGCGTGCGCGGTATCGACGACATGCCCGCGCTGACCGAACAAGACGTGCGCGACGCCGCGCACATCGTCGGCCAGATGGGCATGGGTCCGTTCCGCCGTGCGCTGGCCGTGGGCGTGGACGTCATCATCGCCGGCCGGGCGTGTGATACGGCGATCTTTGCCTCGCTGCCGACCATGCTGGGTTTTCCCACCGGCCTCGCCGTGCATATGGCGAAGATCATCGAATGCGCTTCGTTGTGCTGCGTGCCGGGCGGGCGGGATGCCATTTTTGCCGAGCTGGATGACGAAGGTTTCGTGCTGGAGAGCATGAACCCGCAGCGCCGTGCCACGCCGACCTCGGTCGCGGCGCACAGCCTGTACGAGCAAGCCGATCCGTTCACTGTGTATGAGCCGGAAGGCCGGCTGGATCTGAGCGCCGCGCAATACGTTGCAGCGGACGATCGCCGCACCCGGGTCAGCGGTGCACGCTGGGAGACATCCGCCGATCCCTGCGTGAAGATCGAAGGCGCAAGCCGTATCGGCGAGCGCGCGGTCTTGCTCGCCGGCGCCGCCGATCCGCGGTTTATCGCCGGACACAAAGACATTCTGGCGGCGGTTTCGGAGGTTGTGCGCGACCTGGTGTGCGAGGATCAGCCGCAGGACTATACGCTGCGATTCCGGGTCTACGGCGTCGACGGCGTGCGCATGGCGGTGCCCGAGCATGAACCGCCGCCGGGAGAAGTGTTCGTGATGGGCGAATGCATCGCGCCCACCGCCGCGCGCGCGGCCGAAGTCGTGCGCACGTGCAAGCAATATCTGCTGCATCATGGCTATCCGGGACGGCTGTCAACCGCGGGCAACCTGGCTTTCCCGTTCACCCCGCCGGAAGTGTCGCTCGGCGCGGCCTATCGGTTCAGCGTGTATCACCTGCTGCACGTCGCGGATCCGGATGCGCTGTTTCCGCTGGAAATAGAGACGGTGTAGCGGATCGATGCCTCCGTTCTGTCCGTGCCTGTCGCGACAACCGCCTGCCGGTGTGCAACACTCGGTTCACTCGCCGCGGATGGTTCTGCCATGAAGCTGAAGGACATCGATCGGGTGAACCACCTGATCGCCGAGCTGGGCGCGGTGAAGGAACTTATCAGTGTCACGCAGCGGTCGGATCCCGCCGACCTGAAACTGTACATCCACGGGCCGAACGAAGTGTCGATCGAGATGTCGGCGGAAGGCGCAGAATCCACGCATTACCGTGGGTTTTCGGCGACGCCGGCGTTTCTTGCCCGGCTCAAGGAGCTGGCACTCGAGGAACTGGCCACACGGCAACGGGCAATTCTCGACGAGTTGGCCGGGCTGGGGGTGGAAGCGGAGTAGGGTTCAACCACAGACCAGCTGTATCTACCACGCCCGCGCCCCCATGATCCCCCGCGGCCGCAGCGAGAGCACCAGCAGGATCGCGAGGAACCCCACCACGGTGCGATAATCGGGCGACAGCACCAGCAGCGACAGCTCCTCCGCCACACCGACCGCAAGAGCGCCGACCACCGCGCCCGGGATGCTGCCCAGCCCGCCGACCACGGCAGCGGCGAAGATTGCCAGGATGGCACGGAAGCCGGTCAATGGGTCGATCGAGGTATCAAGCCCGAGCAACATGCCGCCCAGCCCCGCCAGGCCCATGCCGGTAAAATTCACAATGTGGCCGATGAGGTTGGCGTCGATCCCCTTGATGGCGGCGAGTGTCGGATTGTCGGCCACCGCGCGCATCGCCTTGCCGATGCGGGTGAAGCGCAGGAAGCCGAACAATGCGGCGACGGCGGCGGCGGAGATCAGCAGGTCCTCAAGTTCTTGCGGGCCGATGTCCAGGCCGGCGACATGCCAGTCGCGCGCGATCGGCAGGTCGTAGTCGCGCAGGCTGTTGCCGAAGCCGACGCGCACCAGGTTCTCCAACGCGATCATCAGCGCGACGGACGCGATGGTCGCGGTGATCAGGCTGTCCCGCCGCAACGGCCGGAGCAACAGCGCGTCGCTGGCGAGGCCGAACAATCCGGCGAACAGGAAAGCGGTGATCGCGGACGGCAGCAGCGGCAGGTGCAGCGTGGTGTTGGCGACATAGCCGGCGAAGGCGCCGATGGTGGCGTGCGACGCCACTGCGAAATTGGGAAACCGCAGCACGGCGTAGATGGCGGTGAGGCCGATGGCCGGCGCGGTCAGAATGGCACCGGCCATCAGGCCGTTGAGGATCAGTTGCGGGATGGCGGCAGCAGTCATTTATGTCCCGATTCAATGCGCCGGGCAGAAAGCCGTCTGTTTCTTATGCCGTTGCGAGGAGCGCAGCGACGCAGCAACCTCGCGCCCGCGGACCCTTGTCGTTGCCCGCAACCGCCATTCTTTGCGTACTCACGACCGGGATTGTTTGGCTGCTTCGCTCCTCGCAATGACATCCGGGGGGCGCGTTATGCAACTTCGATCAACTTGAAAGCCCCGTTATCGACCCGATTATAGCGGAACTCGCAGTCGGTGATGTCGCCGATAGGGGTGAACGTGCAAGGCCCGGATGCGCCGCTGTATTTCACGCTCTTTCCTGCCTTGATCAGCGCCAGGCCCTCCACCGCGGTATAAACCTTCTGTCCGTCGCTATTGGTAATCTGCCGTACCGTGTCGCGGATGGCCGTGCCCGTCGCCTTGCCCGCCTTGGCAATCGTCAGCGACACGATGCTGATCCAATCGGTCGCCTGCGCTTCATACGAATCAGGCGCAGCGATTCCCAGCCGCTTCACGCACGCCGCATAGGCAGGCGAATTCAGATCGGCCGAGGGCTGCACCGTGATCACTCCCTGCGTCACCTCATGCGGCAATTGCTGCACGGACTTGCCGGTCAGCGCATAGGACTGGCAGAATTTCGTCCCGTCATAGCCGGCACGGTACAGGTCGCGCAGGATCACCGCGACGTCGGGCGCATAGCCGTTCAAATAGAGGAAATCGGGCTTCGCATTCAGCGCCTCATCCACCTCGGACCGGTAGCTGGTCTTGTCCTTGTCATACACCAGCGAGCCGACGACCTTCACGCCCTTCGGCTCCAGCGTCGCAGTCAGCCAATGCTGCGTCGGCGCGGCGAACGGGGCCTGGATTGCCATGATGAACACGCGCTTCGCGCCATGACGGATGATGAATTCCGCATGCTTCGTCGCCTGCAACTGATTGTTCGGCTGGGTGCGGATCAGATAGCCGTGGTGCGGCAGATGGGTGATCTCGTCGGCGCCCGAGACGGTGGTGAGGAACGTCTTGCTCTCCCAGCACACCGGCGCGACAGCCATGGTGACCGCCGACGCCCAGGTACCCATGATCACCGGCACCTTGTCCACGTCGATCAGCTTGTGTGCGGCGCGGACCGCGGCTTCGGGGTTGGTTTCGGAATCTTCCACCACGAGCCGGATCGGCTTGCCGAGCAATCCGCCGTTGCGGTTGATCTCGTCCGCCACCGCCTGCATCGCCTTCAGCATGCGCGGACCATCGAAACTGCCGGCGCCGGTCAGCGGCGTCAGCACGCCGAGATCGGTGGTGGCGCCCTGCGCCTGGGCACCCGCCGGCAACAGGCCGGCAACTGGTGTGGCAATGCCAGCCGCCGCTGCTCCCAGCAGCGAGCGGCGAGTCAGACGGATCATGCGAATCCCCCTCTACGCGTGTTCTGCGGGATGGGCGCCCAGGAAGATCCGCCGGATCTCCGGATCGGCGCGCATCGCCGCAGCGTCACCATCGCGGTTGTTGCGTCCGTCGACAAGGATCGTAGCCCGATGAGCGATTTCCAGCGCCTCGGCGGCATTTTGCTCCACTATCGCGATGGCGATGGCCTCGCGGTTGATCGCGCGGATGGTCGCGAACAACTCCTCCGCGGCGATCGGCGACAAACCCGCCGAGGGTTCGTCCAGCAACAGCAGCGTCGGCTGCACCATCAATGCCATCGCCATGGCCAGCACCTGGCGTTGGCCGCCCGAGAGCGTGCGCGCGGCGCGATGGCGCTTCTCTGCCAGCATGGGAAAGCGCGTGAAGGCGGCATCGAGCCTTGCGCCGATGCCCGCTGGTTCGATGAAACCACCCATTTCGAGGTTCTCGCGCACCGAGAGCGTTGGAAAGACGTTTGCCTCCTGCGGCACGAAGGCGACGCCACGGCGCGCGATGTCGCGCGGCGACAGGCCATGGATTGCGGCATCGCGCAACCGGATCGTGCCGCGCGCCGGCCGCAGCAGTCCGGCGATCGTCTTCAACAGCGTGGATTTGCCGGCGCCGTTGGGGCCGATGATGGCGACGATCTCGCCCTCTGCCACCGTCAGCGACACGCCCTTCAGGATTTCGTCGCCACGGCCATAGCCGGCGACGATGTCGTGCGCAGCCAGCAGACTCATCGCCGGCGGCCCATGTAGGCGCGTTGCACGTCCGGATCGTCGGCGATCTGGGCGAACGTTCCTTCTCGCAAATGACGGCCTTCGGCCATGACGATCACCGGGTCGCACAGCGCCGCAATCGTATCCAGGTGATGCTCTATCAGCAGGACGGAGATGCCCTCGTCGCACAAGGACCGCAGGTGCGCGCCGATCTCGCGGGCGAGCGTTGGATTCACCCCGGCCACCGGCTCGTCCAGCAACAGCAGCGTGGGCGAGGCCATCAGCGCACGGCCGATCTCCAGCAGCTTCTTCTGGCCGCCGGACAGCTCCGCGGCAGGCTGATGCACCACGCGGGTTAGATTCAAACGTCGCGCCAGGTTCTCGGCGCGGTCACGCAGGGCTTGCTCGCGGCGACGGGCCGCCGGCGTGCGCAGCAGGGCAGGCAGCACATGCTCGCCTGGCTGATCCTTGCCGTACAGCAGAAGGTTCTCGAACACTGTCAGGCGCGGGAAGCCGCGGGCGATCTGGAAACTGCGCACCAGGCCGGCGGCGGTGATGCGGTCCGGCCGCCAGCCGGTCACCAACGTGTTGTTGAAGCGGATACTGCCCTCGTCCGGCGGCACCATTCCGGAAAGACAGTTGAACAACGTGGTCTTGCCGGCGCCGTTCGGACCGATCAGGCCGGTGATGCGTCCGGCCTGCACGTCCAGGTTCACGCCGCGCAGCGCGTGCACGCCATAATAGCTGCGGGTCAGGCCGCGAATTTCCAGCAAGGGCATAAGCTGCGTCGTCTCGGCGGTGGCGACGAACGTTATCCTGGCCTGCGGGATTGTTCTACGCGCGCCGCGTGCCGTCGGACGGCATTGCAGCAGGCGCGATCAGGTCTCGTTCTCCGCGACGTTGTGCCGCTTCAGCAATTCGGTGCCGCGTGCGAGCAATTCGTAGCCCTGCGCGAGGTTGCGGTAGGCTTCCGCCACTTCAGGGTCTGTCGTGCGCGCTGCGAGGTCGGCGTACTGCCTCGCGGTCGCCGCATAGTCCGGCATGGCTTCCGCGTCCCCCATCCGTTGCGGTGCCAGCAATCGCATCAAAAGCCCCAGGTACGACAATCACTTTCTGCGGAGAGGCCTGAGGTGCAGGCCATTTGGCATTCGCAATGCCGTGAAGCGCGAAGCGGCAGGTTCTTGTTGCAGGTGCGAACACGACAGCATGAAGCTGCATCAGGGACGGATGCAGCTGCAGCAACCACGCAATGCCGGCATGCGGCGATAAAAAAGGCCCCGGAGCCACATAGCCCGGGGCCGAAGTATCGTCTGGGTTGCCGGAACCGGGGAGGTTTCCGACAGTGGATAACGTAATACTTCGTGGCCTGTCTTGATTTCACAATCGCACGAACCTGGGTCGATTCATACGATCCCGTGTCACAACCACGTGAAAGGCGGCGGCGAGTTTGCCTGCGTTACCGCTTCAGCCCCAGGCCAGCGAATTTCTTGTTGAACTTCGCCACCTGCCCGCCGGAATCGATGATGCGGTGCTGGCCGGTCCAGGCCGGATGCGACTTGGGGTCGATGTCCAGCCGCAGCGTGTCGCCCGGCTTGCCGTAGCAGGAGCGGGTCTTGAACTGCGATCCGTCCGTCATGACGACGGTGATCTCATGGTAGTCGGGGTGGACGCCCGGCTTCATCGGCATGGTCCCTTGCTGGCGCTGCCGATCCCGACCGGCGGCGCAGGGGCGGGCCTATAGCCTTGGCCGAGGCCGGGCGCCAGAGGTGTTCAGACCGCCGTGTTCAGACCGCCGTGTTCAGACCGCCGCCTGCCGGGCCTGCCAGGATTCCGCGAGCAAGCAAAGGATTTCGAACAAGATGGAGGCGCCGTTGAAGGCGGTGAGGGTGCCAATGTCGAAGGGGGGCGAGACCTCCACCAGGTCGCCGCCCACGAAGTCGATGCCGCGCAGCGCGCGCAGCAGGCGCAGGGCTTCCAGAGCGGTGATGCCGCCGGCTTCCGGGGTGCCGGTGCCGGGTGCCTGGGACGGGTCCAGGCTGTCGATATCGAAGCTCAGATAGGTGGGGCCGGCGGCGGCGACGCGGCGGGCTTCTTCGGCCGCGTAGTGCCAGCCGCGGTCGGCGAATTCATCCATCGGCAGCACGCGCATGCCGCTGTTGCGGCTGAAGCCCCACATGTGGGGGTCGTTCACGGTGCCGCGGATGCCGATCTGGATGACGCGGCGCGGGTCCAGCACGCCTTCCTCCACCGCACGGCGGAACGGTGCGCCGTGGTGGAAGCGCGAGCCCATGTAGTCGTCGCCGGTGTCGCAATGGGCGTCGATATGCACCATGCCGACCGGGCGGGCACCGCCGACCGCGCGTAGAATGGGGAAGCTGATGGAGTGGTCGCCGCCCACGGACAGCGGCACCACGCCGGCCCCGACGACGCTGCGGTAGAATGCGGCGATCTCGTCCAGCGCGGTTTCCAGCGAATATGGTTGTTCCAGCCAGCAATCGCCGAGGTCGCGGACGCGCGCCATGGCGAAGGGGGCGACGCCGGTGACGCCGTTGATGCGCCGCAACAGGGCGGATTGTTCGCGCACGGCGCGAGGGCCGTGGCGGGCGCCGGAGCGGTTGGTGACGCCGCCGTCGAACGGAACGCCGATCAGGCCGATATCGGTTTCGGATAGTGCAGCGCTGATCGGTGTGCGGAAGAAGCTGGCGATCCCGGTGTAGCGGGGACGCGCCTGCGGGTCTGCCATGTCGGCATAGCGGGTGGGTGGTTTGAGCGACTCCATTGCGGGTCCCCCGTTCCGTGGGTAGCCGCTAGTGGTAGGCGCTTGCGATGGCGAGCCGCAACGATGACGCGATCAATGGCGGGTGTATGTGATGTGGCGACCGATTGGCGCCGCACGTCGCCACGCCCGATCGCCGTGACGAGATTGCGCGTGACGTCCGGTCGCCCGCGCTTTTCATAATGCCGCCGCAAGGCGCGTATCTGTTGGACTGCACGCGGCGCGAGAACGGTCAACGGCGGCGGGGCAGGGTCAGGTTTTGCGTTTGCGTCATCGGCCTTTGTGTGTCGACTCTCCATCCCGACGCGGAACCCAACGAACAAGCGATACGTTCCTAGCTTCCAGCGGGTGAACCCGCTGAGCCGGCTTCCTGCATTTGACCGTTTCGCCCGCACGGCAGTACCGTCGGCGCACGTGGCTGATACCCAGGCAAGGACGCAGCAAACCTGCGCGCCGCGAGGCGGGCAGCATGCACGGTTTGTTGCCAGGCCCGCCATCATTCGCCTGGCCTGACGTGCCGTCGCCGGGTTTGCTCCCCCGGCCAAAAGAATCAACGCCGCACACAGGAGGGAGGACCATGCTCAACGTCGTACCCGTCGAAGACAATCTGTTTTCGCCCGACGTCATCGCCGACCCCTACGCTTATTACGGCCGGCTGCGCGATACCGACCCGGTGCACTGGAACGAGACCTATGCGCTGTGGTTGATCACCCGCTACGACGACCTGGTCTGGCTCACCCGCAACCACGAACTGTTTTCATCTGCGGTATTCAAGAACGACAAGCGGCCGGCCTATCCGGCGATCGATGAGGCGGACAATCCGCTCTACGACTACGTGCGGAGCTACCAGGGCAACCAGTTCATCCAGCACGACCGCCCAGAGCACTTGGAAATGCGCCGGGTCATGCATGGCTATTTCACGCCGAAGTCGATGGAAGCGTGGCGACCGTTCGTGCGCGACGCAGTGAAGCAATTGCTCGACGCCGCGGAAGAGAAGGGCGAGATGGACGTGATGCGCGACCTCGCCACGCCGCTGCCGGTGCTGGTGATCGCGCAGATGATGGGGGTGCCGCCGTCGGAACGCGGCTATGTCCGCCAGCTCGCAGAGAAGCTGCTGTATATCGGCCGCGGCGAGTATGACCGGATGAAGCCGCTCACCGAAGGCATGCGTGGCATGATCGAGTACGTCTCGCCGATGGTGGACGAACGCATCGTCAATCCGGGCGAGGATTTCATCTCGGTGCTGGCCGACGGCGAGAAGCGCGGCATCTTCACCCGCCATCAGGTGCTGGTGAACGCCTCGCTGCTGCTGCTGGCGGGGCACGAGACCACGATCAACCTGCTGTGCAATGGCACGCTGGCGTTCACGCGGCATCCCGACCAGTGGGAACTGCTGAAGCAGGATCCCGCCGGCCGTGCCAAGGCGGCGACCGAGGAATGCCTGCGCTTCGATTCGCCTGTCATCTCCATCCAGCGCATCGCCACGCAGGATGTCGGGATGCGCGGCAAAGTGCTGCGCCAGGGCGACCGCATCCGCTGGTTCATTTCACCGGCCAACCGCGATCCCGATGCGTTCCCCGAGCCCGACACGTTCGACATCTTCCGTCAGCCGAACCAGCATGTCGCGTTCGGCTCCGGCACGCATCACTGTCTGGGTGCGACTCTGGCGCGGGTGGAAGGCCAGGAAGTGTTCAAGGCGCTGGCCGAGCGGTTTCCCAATCTGCGCGCGGAGACCGAGGGATTGGAATACCAGCCCAGTATCACGTTCCGCTCGCTGAAATCGTTGCCCGTTACCTGGAACTAGGAGAACGGAAGTGGCGCGCAAGCTGAAAGTCTGGGTGGATCGACAGGTCTGCGTCGGCAACGCGATGTGCGAGGCGATCGCGCCCAAGGTGTTCCGACTGGACGACAACCGCCAGTCGGAGGCGGTGAATCCCGCTGGCGACACCGAGGAGAAGATTCTCGAAGCGGCGGAGAACTGCCCGGTCAGCGCGATCTTCGTGGAGGATGCGGAGACGGGGGAGCAGTTGTTTCCCTAGTCATTGAAAGCAGGAGAGCGCAGCACTTCCGTCGCATGTTTTTGCGAGGCGCGAAGCGACGAAGCAATTCCAATCGTGCAGGCGCGTGAATGGTCCGTGCGCTTGCGGGAACGAGATTGCTTCGTCGCTGACGCTGCTTGAAATGGCATAGAATCGGGGGGCATGGAACCGGGGCGCATGGAACCGTGGGGCATGGAACCCGCACCGCTTGCCGCGGGTGCGCTGGCATGCCTAGGCTGCGAAAAACGGGAGGAGACCAAGAACATGCCCGACGCACCGCGGATCGAGCAATTCGCACCCGAGCTGGAAAAAATCATCTCAACCACGGAGCAAACCCACCATCTCGCCGAAGGGTTCGGCGGCCCGCATGGTCCGGCGGAAGGGCCGCTATGGTGGCACGAATCCGGTCACCTGGTGTTCAGCGACATTCACAACAATCGCCGCATGAAATACACCCCTGGAGCAGGCGTCACCCTGCTGCAAGAGCCAACCAATCGCGCCAATGGCCTGACGCGCGACCTGAAAGGGAGATTGCTGGCCTGCGAACATGATTCGCGGCGGGTCACCCGCCAGGAACTCGATGGCGACATCACGGTGATCGTCAACAGCTTCCAGGGGCGGCAGCTCAACCGTCCGAACGACGTGGTCGTGAAGTCCGACGGCTGCATCTATTTCACCGATCCCTGGACCAGCCCGGCGGCACCGGAGCAATGGGACCTGACATTCTCGGGGGTCTATCGGGTAACGCCCGATCTTGCCTCGATGACCTTGCTGATTGCCGACTTCATCGTGCCCAACGGGCTGGCGTTCTCGCCGGACGAATCGATCCTGTACATAAACGATTCCCGCCGCGGCCATATCCGTGCCTTCGATGTCCAGCCAAACGGTACGTTGGCGAAGCAGAGTGACCGCGTGTTCGCCGACCTGCGCGGCAGCGAGCCGGGCGTGCCCGATGGCATGAAGGTAGACCAGGAGGGCAACGTCTATTGCGGCGGGTCCGGCGGGCTTTGGATCATGGATTCGGCGGGCAGGAAGCTCGGCCGCATCGTCCACGGCGCGCCCGCCACCACCAACCTCGCCTTCGGCGGCGCCGACTGGAAGACGTTGTATTTCACCAGCCGCAACCATCTCGGCTGCGTCAACGTGAAAATCCCCGGTGTTCCGGTTCCGGTGAAGCGGCGGTGATGCGGCCATGCGCGCATTCGACGACTATGCAACGCGTTACTCCTGCATCGCCATGCGGCGGGAGAACGGCATCCTGGAGATGCGCTTTCATACCGATGGCGGCTCGTTGCGTTGGGGACTGGTGCCGCATCGCGAGTTGCCCGACGCCTTCGCCGACGTGGGCCAGGACCGCGAGAATCGCGTCGTGATCCTGACCGGCACCGGCGACGAGTACTCCGGTGTCCGTGCCACACCCGGTGCCAGTGCGATCTCCAGCGGCATCACCGCCAGTCAGTTCGACCGCGTGCACTGGGAGGGGCGCGCGCTGCTGATGAACTTGCTCAACATCGAGGTCCCGGTGATCGCCGCGATCAACGGGCCGGCCTGGCGGCATGGCGAAATCCCGTTGCTGTCGGACATTGTGCTCGCGTCCGAGACTGCGGCGTTCCAGGACTCCGCACATTTCGTCAACGGATTGGTGCCGGGCGACGGCATGCACATCGTCATGCCCTTGCTGATGGGCATGAACCGCGGGCGCTACTTTCTGCTGACCGGACAGACCCTCTCGGCAAAGCAGGCACAGGAAATCGGACTGGTGTCCGAAGTGCATTCGCCGGAGCACGTGCTGCCGCGCGCCTGGGAACTCGCGCGGGAGCTGGCCCAGCGGCCGACCCTGCTGCTGCGCTACACCCGGCTGATGTTCACCGAATATCTGCGCAAGCGTATGCAGGATCTGTTGGGTTACGGCCTGGCGATGGAAGGGCTGGCGCTGATGGAGCAGACGGACAACGCGCAATAACGGCCATGGCGCGAGATGCGTTTGTGCCCCGAACGTACCGCTGCTTCAGATGTTGCCGCGAATGCCCGCCTAAGCCAGCGTGCGCTGGCCGGGGCAGGCCCAACCAGTCCCCAACACGGGGGACTCGTTGCACTGTCCGCGCAAGGGCACAGAACCGACTCACCACAACGGCACCAGGACACAGCCACGTGTGCGTCCGTTGTCGCCCTCGCGCAACGGCATCGGTCCATCATTGCGCCGCCTGCCGTTAGTGGGCCGTTCCCGCTTCTGTCCTCGGGCCAAACTCCCAAAGGCACGCATAATTTATGATCGGTCGCTCGAAGCGCGCGCCCGCGGCGGTGAATTGCCTGCCGCTGTCCAGCATCGGCTGGAATCGATCCAATTGCTTGGCGTTTTCGATTGTCGTCCAGATGCTGGTTTGGCTGAACGCGGCGTTGGAGGCGTCTGCGCCGGTGTAGAAGGCGAGAAGCCCCGGCATCGCCTCGATCCCTGGCCGCAGCACTTGCTCCACTTCCACCGTCATTGCCCGGAAGCGCTCGAACTCCGATGGGTCGCACCGCATCACCGAAATGCGGATCACAACATTGCTCATCGTCTGTCTCCCTCCGCAACAGTCGGTCTGGCCGCAACGCGCTCCGCCACGAACATGCCCGGCCGTCTTCACGCGCATTTCTCGAGTTTCGCGCGGCTCTCACAGGCGGCAGGATGGTCAGCGAACCGTCAAGCGTCTTGCTGCTTTCCTACTGTCCCGCGATCAAGGGCCTTGCCTCGCCTGGGCCCGCCACTCCCCCAAATCCCACCAGATTCCCGCGAACGCCGCGATACCTTCGCGGGCCGGAGCAATCAGCAAATGCTCGTCGGGACCATGCTGCTTGCAGCCGTTGTAGCTGTGCGGCACCCAGACCAGAGGCACACCCAAATGATCCACGAACACGTCGCCCGGCAGTCCGCCTGAGGCGTTCGGGATCACCTGCACGTGCCGGCCCAGCGTGCGCTCCATGCTGGCCACCGTCCATTGCACCCACGGCGCCGCGGGATCGGTGCGGCTGGCGGGCATGCGGATGCCGGCATTCTCGATCCGCACGTCCGGAAAGCCCGACGCGTCCAGATGCCCCCGCAGCGCGGGTTCAAAGGTCAGCGGATCGGTGTCCACGGTGTAGCGGATCTGGCAATGCGCCCGCGCATTCGGCGCCACCGCATTCACCGGATTTTCCGGCCGTCCCGACACCATTGCCAGCACGATGAAACTGTTCCAACCGTAGATCTTTTCTGCCGGCGTCAGCCCAGGCTCGCCCCAGTCGTTGTCGATCGTCGCCGCCTCGCCGCCGCCGCCCAAAGGGCAACCCGCCAGCACGGCGCGGACGCTCGCCGGCACGCCGTTCCGTGGCAGCCAGTCGCGCACCAGGATTTTTCCCCGCCGGTCCATGATTGCGCCGACCGCATGCGTCAGCACGACGGCCGGATCGGTGGTCAGCCCGCCCCAATGCCCGGAATGCACGCCCCCAGGCCGCAAATCGACCACCAGGTCGAAATGGAACGTCCCCCGCGTGCCGGTGGCGATGGTCGGCACGTCAGGCGTCACCCGAGGCCCGTCGCTGGCAATCAGTACATCCGCCGCCAGCGCGTCCTTCCGTGCCGCGACGAAATCGCGCAAACCGACCGAGCCGCGCTCCTCGCTGGTTTCCAGCACCAGCTTTACATTGAACCCCAGTTTCCCCCCACGCTCCGCCAGCACCGACTCCAGCGCGGACAGGTTCAGCGCGTGCTGGCCCTTGTTGTCAGCGGTGCCGCGGCCGTACCAACGGTCGCCTTCCACGGTCAGCGTCCAGGGATCGAGTCCCGCGCGCCATTGATCCTCCAGCCCGCGGACGGTGTCGCCATGGCCATAGGTCAGCACTGTCGGCCGAGATGCATCCTCGATCCGTTCCGCAGTCAGGATAGGGCCGAAGCCGGCCGCCGGATTGTCCTGCACCGCAACACTGAACCCCATCCGTTCCAGCCACGGTCGGATGGATTGCTCCAGGTAGCGCCGCACATCGGCTTCATGGCCGGGATCCTGGGAGGTGCTGGGCACCGCGACCAGCTCGGCCAAATGATCGCGGAAGCCGTTGCTGTCGAACAACGCCAAAGCGCGCGCAACGGCGCCCTCCCGCGATGCCATGATCATGCTCTCCGTCCACCGGGTTGAGCCGCAGCCATAATCCGGCCGGAACATCGGTGGCAAACCGGCCCGGTCGTGCAGACCTGGCCGAGCCATGGGCGATGCCATGCGTCGGCGCAAACCTGACACTGGCCTCCGGCGTCCGTTGCCGCTACAGGTCGATGACATGAACCAAGGCCGAATGCGCCGCCTGCGTCCGCCGCTGTCCGTACGCACGTATATGCTGGGGCTTATCCTGGCGCCGCTGCTGCCGATGCTGGCATTCAGCGCATTTCTCGCGATCCGTGCGGCAGAGCATGAGCAAGCCTTGCTCGCCGCCACGGTACAGGACCGCACGCGCGCCGCTGCGCGCGACATCGAGCAAGAGCTTGCGGCACTGCGCGCCCAATTGTTTGCGATCGCCGCGGTCGGGGAGCAATCGTCCGATGATTTTTCGCAGCTTTATGCGCGGGCCGACGCCGTGCTTGGGCCGCACGGCCTGGCGATGACTCTCAGCACGACCGAGGGCAAGGAAGTATTCGACACTCGCCGGCCGCTTGGTACGTCGCTGGGCCCGAACCCGGACGTTGCCGCTGTCCGCCGCGTCGCACGCAGCCGATTGTCTTACGTCAGCCGGGATTCCGTGATCATCCCAGGCCAGACGCCGGTTGTCATGGTCGATGTGCCGGTCATGCAGGGCGACCGCGTCGCCTATGTAGCCGGTGTCAATGTCGGACGGCTGCTGCAGGATCTCCTGATGCAGCAGCAACTGCCGGCTGGCTGGATTGCCACGATCAACGACCGAAACGGCTATACCCTTGCCCGCACACTGGATCCCAAGCAGTTCATCGGACAATTAGGACGGGCGGATTTCCTGCGGCGCATCCGAGGTGCCGACGAGGGCTGGTTTCCCTACCCCTCGCGAGAGGGCATCCCGCTTTATGTCGCATATAGCCGCGTGAAGCCGGTGGACTGGACCATGGTAGTCGGCATTCCGCTCGACGTGCTTTACGCACCAGTGGAGCATTCCACGCACGTACTGCTGGTGGTCGGCGCTGGTATGCTGACCGTGGCGCTGGCGCTGGCGATGCTGATTGGCCACCGTATCTCCG
>Ga0335072_10007244_pt1 | contig 16172 bp, 15 predicted proteins | sample Lox_Sample_21_FD_206725 | JGI IMG/M metagenome (GOLD analysis project Ga0335072, IMG submission 206725) | Soil microbial communities from Loxahatchee National Wildlife Refuge, Florida, United States - Lox_Sample_2.1 | ecosystem: Environmental > Terrestrial > Soil > Wetlands | place: USA...
TGATCGAGCCGATCCTGACCATGTCCGGGCTGGGAGCCATCACCACCGTCCGCGGCGGTTCGTGAGTCCCCGGCCGGGCCGCCTGTCCTTAACGGGCAGCCCGCCGTCACGCGGACGGCAACGTGCGCGCCGGCGAACGCACGGGCGGGACAGGCCGATGCATGGGGTGGTGGGCGGGAAATAAAAGAGGTAGACGCCTGGGCCGGAGCCAGCGTTCCGACCAGCCCGACGATCAAGCCGACGGCGAGCAGAGGCACCACGAGAACGGCGACGGGAAGCCGCCAGGCGCCGTGCCGGCGCGGCAACGGCTCCGGGCCGGTCGGCCGCTCGTCGCGATTGAGGCCCGCGAACATCGCGAACATCATCCGCAGCTGCGGGTCGCCCTGTCCCAGGTCCCGCTCGATGCGCTCCAGGGCCCGGCGCTGGCGCGCCCGGGCCAGCGTCCTCAGCCCCGGCACCCAGCACCAGCGCACGCCCGCCATCACATGCCTGGTCACGAGGCCTGCCTCTCGTCGTGCTCAAGGCGGGCTTCCGCGCGACGGACCAGCTCAAGGCGGGCGCGAAGCCGCTTCCTGGCCCGGTGCAGGCGGGACATCACGGTCCCGAGCGGTACCCCGGTCATCTCGGCGACCTCGGCGTACTTGTAGCCCTCTACGTCGGCCAGGAAGACGGTCCGCTTCAGGTGCTCGGGGAGCGCGCGCAGCGCCGCCCAGACGAGGGGATCCGGCATCCGGGCGAGCGCGGCGTCCTCCGCGGACGCGATGGTGACTGTGCGCTCGGCCGCGGCACCGTAGAACCCCTCCACGGGAACCTCCAGCGGGCGGCGCCTGCTGGCCCGGTAGTCGCCGTAAAAGGTGTTCGCCTCGATGCGGCACAGCCAGGCACGCAGGTTGGTTCCCGGGGTAAAGCCGCCGTACCCGGCACAGGCCTTCGCATAGGTCTCCTGAACGAGATCTTCCGCGTCGGCCTGGTTCCCGGTCAGCCGCAGGGCGATCCTGTACAGCTGACGTCTGTAGGGCAGGGCCTCGTCGGCGAACCGCTCCGCTGCCTGGGCGTGCATGGCCACGTCTGCTCCTCGGTTGGCCGGGAGCTATCTGCTACCCGCTGCGGGCTGTCTGCTACCCGCCGCCGCGCCGCGAAACCAGGTGATTAGCCCGGCCCGGCGCGGGCAGTCCTGACGTGATGTGACGCGCGTCATGTTTGAAACCTGCGCATCGGGCATGGTCCGAGTGACGCATCCGCGAGGCCGGGAGGCGAACATGCCCGATACGTCGATTTACGCCACTCGGGGGCCGGAACTTACCAGGCTGCCCGATGAGGAACTGCTCGCGCGATGCCGGGAGTTTCCCGCCGACAGCCGGGAGTGGACCGCGGCGCGCGAGGTCCTCGTGCGGCGGTACGAGCCGATAGTCCGGGGATGCGTCCGCCAGTACCGGGGCAGCCCCGAGCCTGTCGAGGACCTCATGCAGGTCGGCTACGTGGGCTTGCTGAAGGCGATCAACAACTTCGATCCGGCGTTCGGCGGAGGACTGCGGGCCTACGCCGTGCCGTGCATCAGCGGCGAGGTCAAGCGGCACTTCCGGGATAAGCGGTGGCAGGTACGGGTGACCCGCCCGCTGCAGGAGCTGCTGCTTGAGATGCGGGGCGCGGTCGAGAGCCTGACCCACGAGCTGGGGCGGCATCCGGTCGACGCGGAACTGGCCGAACGGCTGGGGGTGACGGAGGAGGAACTGCGCGAGGCCCGGCAGGCTAGCGAGGGGTTCTCCGCCCTGTCACTGGACGCGCCGCTGGCGGGTCAGGATGATCCCGGCGACCTGGGCAGCCTGCTGGGCGAGGACGACGCGGCGGTGGACCGCACGGTGGACATGGAGGCGGTGGCCCAGCACTGGGACGAGCTTCCGCAGCGCGAGCAGCGCATTCTCGTCCTGCGTTTCTACGGGAACCTCACTCAGGAGGAGATCGCCGGACGGCTCGGCATCTCCCAGATGCACGTCTCCCGCCTGCTGGCTCGTGCCCTGGACCAGCTGAGGGGCCGCCTGCTGCGCGACCAGGCGGAGCGGGGCCGGCCATCTGGCGGCCCGGCCTAGCCGGGGGGCGCCAGCCAGTCACGGGCGGCCGCCACCGACTCGTGGAACGGCAGGTTCACCAGGGTGGCCGTCGCGTGAACGATGCCGTCGCCGGCCACGACGACGGCCGCGTTGCCCTGCCGGACCAGCCGGTGCAGCAAGGCGAACCCGGCGCTGCTCACCTGCCTGGCCCGGCCCAGGTCCACGATCAGGCCGCCATCGGCAGGCTGCGCCAGGGCCAGCTCGAAGGCCGCCATGTTCGTGATGTCGATGTCCCCGCGTACCTGCAGCACGGTCACGGCCGTGCCATCGCCCAGGACGGGCGGCAAGGTCACCCGTTCAAGTTCCACGCTGCTCATACCTTCCTATCGTGACCGAGCCGGGCCATGGCGAGCACGGCGGCGGCGGGAGTGCCGGGCGGCGCGATGAGGGTGAGCTCCTGCTGGTGGGCGCGCAACCGCTGCTGCACCTGGTACAGGGCCTTGACGCCAGCGCTGGCCAAGACGGTGACCTCGGTCAGGTCCACGCTCAGCGGGAGCACGCCGCCGCGGCAGGCGGCCAGCAGCCGGCTCGCCAGCCGCTCGGCCGTGACGATATCGGCGGGCCCGCGAACCCGCACGCATGGCGAGGGCTCGGCGGTCAGCGTCGTCGCCGAGAACGGCACGGCATCGGTCGCGACGGCGGGGACAGCGACGGCGTTCGAGGTGACCAGGGCCGTCCGGTGCAGCCGGTGCCGCAGCGTCACGACGGTGCCATGGATGCCGGGCTCGGTGCCCGTGTCGTCGTGTCCCTCGCCGGGCCGAGCGTGGCTGACGATCAGCTCGCCCGCGAGCTGGCCGGCGAGCATGAGGCCCTGCCCGCGATCGCCCCGGGGTCCGGGAACGCGCCAGCGTCCCTGATCACTGACCCGCGCCAGCAGGTAGCCGTCATCACCGAGGGTGGCTTCCAGGCGGACCTGACCCGCGTGGCCTGGCTCGTAGGCGTGCTCGACGGCATTGGTGACGACTTCCGTGACGGCCAGCTCCGGTACCTGCCGGTCCTCGGCGGCGACACCGATCCCGGCGAGCCAGCCGTCGAGCTGGCGACGCAGCGAGATCACCGTCGCGGGCACCGCGGGCAGCTCCAGGTCCAGCGGCGGCGGGGGGGCCAGCAGCCGCTGCGCGGCCAGCGTGGTCACGTCGTCGGCGTGCCCCGTGCGGGTGAGCAGTTCCACCGTCAGCTGGCAGATCCGCTCGGCCGCGGTCGTCCCCGGGCCCGCGGGCAGGCCGCGGCCGGCCGCGGCGTCGGCCGCCACGGCGGCCAGCTCGGCCATGCCCTGCTCCATGGTCCGGCCCGGCCGGTCAATGAGCCCGTCGCTGTACAGCAAGACGACCTCGCCGGGTTCCAGCACCGCCGACTCCCAGCCGCCGTCTGTTGCCGCACTGCCCGTTGCCGCACTGCCCGTTCCCGCGCTGCCCGCCCCGGTGCCCAGCGGCCCCGCGCCGGTGGCGGGCAGGTAACGCACGGCCCCGTCCGGCGTGGCGACGAGCGGCGGCGGGTGCCCGCAGGCGGAGTACCGCAACGTTCCCGTCACCGGATCAAGCACCGCCACGCAGACGGTCGCCACGCGCAGCGCCGGGTCCGCGGCGGCGAAGGCGTCCAGCTGAGCCAGCGCGGCGGCGGTGTCGGGCAGGCTGGCGAGCGCGTGGCGCAGCACCGCGCGCAGCTGCCCCATCGCGGCGGCGGCGGCGATCCCGCTCCCGACGACGTCGCCGACTACCAGCGCCACGCTTCCGCCTGGCAGCGGCACCGCGTCGAACCAGTCGCCGCCCGCGGCCTGGTCGGCCGCCCCGGCCAGGTAGCGCGCGGCGATCCGGGCGCGCGGCAGCACCGGCAGCGCCGTGGGCAGCAGCGCCTCCTGCAGCTTCGCCACGTCCTGTGCCCGCTCGTATCGACGATCGACGGCGGCCGCGTCCTGCTGGGCCAGCCGCCGCAGGCGCACCCGTTCGGTCACGTCGACGACAGAGAACATGACGCCCTGGATGGTGCCATCGGGGCCGCGCCGGGGGGTGCCAGTGAAGTCAACGTACGCTTCTTCGGGCTGGCCCTGCGGCTGACGCCGGAACCAGACCCGCCACTCGCGGGCCTTCTCCTCAACTCCCGTCGCGTACACCCGGTCGTACAGCTCGAACAGTTGCTGGCCCGCCGCCTCGGGGAAAACCGACTGCAGCGAATTGCCGACAAGGTCGTGCCGGCCGGTCATCGAACGGTAGGCGGCGTTGGCCGCGACGACGACCCGGCCGGGGCCGTCGAGGACCACGTGGGCAATCGGCATCTGCTCGAATACCCGTTGGATAGTCTCGCCATCCCCTGCCCGCCACGGTGGCGGGTCGTCGTACGCGCTCATGCTCGCCTCCTCGACGCCCGCTGGCTGACCGTCCCGGCTGATTAACTGGCACTGCCTCGTCGTCATCCCCGCCCTTGCCTAGTGCCCGCGCGCGGGCTACCAAACGTGACGTGAATCACACGACGCCGGTGATCGGTGGCCGATCCGTATCCAGACGGTATCCCCGGTCGCCCGGCCCGGCCAGCGAAGGGCACCAATAAGGCCTTTTCTCACCGGACGTCTGAGTAGCGGCGCGGCTACAAGATTCCTACGGCAAGGGCGATGCCCACGCCGACTAGGACAATCCCGCCGAGGATCGCACCGCGCCTGCCCGCCTTGGCGCCGACACGGCTGCCAATCTCGAGCCCGGCCAGGGAGAGGCTGACGCTGAGCGCGCCGATCACCACCGCGGCGACAAGGAAACCCACGTGGTAAGTACCGAGGGCGAAGCCGACCGCGAGGTTGTCGAGGCTGAGCGCGGCACCGGTGAGGGCGAGCCGCCCGGTGTGCCGGGCCATGACCCCGGCGGCCTCGTGGCCATCGTCGCCTTGACCTCGGCTTCGCGCTGACTGGGCCACCGCGTAGGCGCCCATGGCGATCAGCAGCGCGGCGCCGGCCCAGTGCCCAGCCTGACCGAGCGTACGGGCGAGGCCGCGGCCCAGCCCGAGGCCGAGGATCGGCATTCCCGTCTCGAATAGGCCGAAGATCACCCCGACACGCAGCCGCGTGCGCGCGTCGGCACCAGCGATGCCGATGCCGACCGAGGCCGCCAAGTTCGACAGCCCCAGCGACAGGCCGACCAGCACGACGGCAAGCACGCGCTAACGGTAGCGGCGAACCCGACGGCCGGGATGCTTACGCCGCCGGGTGCAGGATTACCTTCGTGTACCCGTCGACCCGCTTGTCGAACTTCTCGTAGGCGTCGGCTGCCGCGCTGAGCGGCAACTCGTGGGAGACAACCGCCGACGGCGTGGCGCGCCCGGCGATGATCAGGTCACGGAGCTTCTCGTTGTACCGCTTGACGGGGCACTGCCCGGTACCCAGGCTCTGCCCCTTCTGGAACAGCCGCCCGAAGTCGAAGGCGATCTTGCCCTCCTTCGCCTCTTCGGTGGCGGCACCGGGATCCTGGGGCAGGTAGACCCCGATCACGCCGATGCGCCCGGTGCTGCGCACGCTCTCGACCAGCCAGTCCAGCACAAGCTGCGGGCGCTCGTCACCGGCCGGGTCATGCGCCTGGTAGCCGACGGCGTCAACGCCGCAGTCCGCACCCGCGCCGCTGGTGGCCTCCAGGATCTGCCCGGCCGGGTCGCCGTCGCCGAAGCTAATCGCGTCCGCGCCAAACTGCCCGGCCAGGGTAAGCCGGTCAGGTTGCATGTCGACCGCGAAGACCCGGGCGGCGCCGCGCAGGAACGCGCTGTGCACGGCGAGCAGCCCGACCGGCCCTGCGCCGAAGACGGCCACCGTGTCTCCTGGGCTCACCCCGGCCAGGTCGGTGCCGAAGTACCCGGTCGGGAAGATGTCGGAGAGCATCGTGAAGTCCTTCTCGTGCTCGGTGCCCTCCGGCAGCCCGAGCAGGTTGAAGTCGGCGTACGGAACCCGCAGGAACTCAGCCTGCCCGCCGGCGTAGGGCCCCATCGACGCGTAGCCGTACGCGCTGCCGTCCACGCCCTTGGTCGGGTTGGTACGCAGGCAGAACGACGTCCAGCCGCGCAGGCAGTTACGGCAGGTTCCGCAGGCGACGTTGAACGGCACGGAGACCCGGTCCCCGGCCGAAAAGTTCTCTACCGCCTCGCCCGCCTCGGCGATCACGCCCATGTTCTCGTGGCCGAGTATCTTTCCCTGCTCGACTCCGGTTCTGCCTTCATACATGTGCAAGTCACTGCCGCAGATGTTCGTGCTCGTAATCTGCACAATCACATCGCGCGGGTCTTCGATCCGGGGATCGGGGACGTCCTCGACGGCGACGCTGTACGCGTCGTGGTAGACGACTGCCTTCATGATCCCTCCGTTACTCACTGTAGTTGCGCCCATTCGTGATCATGTGCCGATACCCGGCGTGGCTGACGGGAAAACGGCCTTCCACGGCATGAGGAAAAGAGCAGCCCGGCGCGACGCGGCGTGAGCACGCGAGGTCATGACTGTTTGAGGCAATACGACCGGGTAGACGCCGTTCGACACCCACAGGGAGGAATTATGGCTATCTGGGCATGGATCCTGATCGCCATCGCCGTCGTGGTGGTCGTCGCCCTGGCCGCGCTGGCAGAACGCCGACGCAGGACGACGGCGCTACGAGAGCGCTTTGGCCCAGAGTACGACCGGACGGTGGCGGCCAGCGACGACGTGCGGGCCGCCGAGGCCGAACTGCGCGAGCGAGAAAGGCAGCGCGCGAAGCTTGACATCAAGCCGCTGCCTGAGAGCACCCGGGCCGGTTTCGCCCAGGAGTGGAAAGACGTGCAGGAACGCTTCGTCGACCAGCCTTCCGACGCGGTCGTGGCCGCCGACGGGCTTGTCTACCGCGTCATGGAGGCCCGCGGCTACCCGATGGGCGACTTCGAGGCGCAGGCCAGCCTGGTATCGGTCGACTATCCCGAGGTAGTGGACAACTACCGGTTCGCGCACGGCATCCACGAGCGGGCACAGGCGCAGCAGGTCAGCACCGAAGACCTCCGGGAGGCGCTGCTGCGCTACCGGTCGCTATTCGACGAACTTCTGCGCGCGCAAGACGACAAGGCCATCCGTGAGGACAGGACGCTCCGCGAAGACGAGGCGATCGACGAGGACGAAGCACTCCGCGAAGAGGCTCTCCGTGAAGAGGCTCTCCGTAAGGGTGAGGCGCTCCGCCAGCAGGAGGCGCTCCGCCAGGAGGAGGCCAACCGGGTCGACGAGGCGGATCTCGTGGACGAGGCGGATCCCGTGGACGAGACGGACCGCGTGGACGAGACGGACCGCGTGAACGCCAGGACGCCGGGTGATCGGACCTGGCCAGCCGATGAAAGTGAGATACCCGATGAGTGACACTGATTACACGCACGACAGGCCAGTGACGACCACCGAGCAGATTGCCAACATGGGCGGCACCCAGGGCCGCTTTGGAAGCCCGGTCGAGACCACGGTACTGGACGACGAGACGGACCCGGCCGAGACGACCGTGCTAGACGACGAGACGGACCCGGCCGAGACGACCGTGCTGGACGACGAGACGGACCCCGCCGAGACCGCGATGCCAGCCGCCCAGGCGGAGCAGCCTAGCCTGACCAGGCTTGACGCACCCGGCGACGACGCCGACACGGCCGGCCAGGCGCACGCGCAGTTGCTCGCGGACCCGGATTTGCAGAGCATCCGCGAGCAGTGGAAGGAAATCCAGTTCGCGTTCGTGGACGAGCCAAGGAAAGCGGTTCAGGACGCCGACGCCCTCGTCGCCGAACTCATGCAGCGCCTGGCGCAGAAGTTCGCCAGCGAGCGCAAGGAACTCGAGTCGCGGTGGGCCGGCGGTGACGAGGTGTCCACCGAGGACTTGCGGCGGGGCCTGCGCCGGTACCGCTCCTTCTTCGAGCGACTGCTGGCCGCCTAGCGCACGAGGCAGGCTGCAGGGGCGCCGCCCAAGCCATCCCCCGGCTTGGGCGGCGCCCTTGCCCGTCCGTCGCAGTCAGGCGGCGGTCTCCGGCGCTACCGGGCCGGCCCGCCGGGCGGTGGCGCGCCGGGCGGCCAGCAGGTTCCGGCGGGTGCGCCGGCGCTCCTCTGGGGTCGTCCCACCCCAGATCCCGTGCGCCTCGCCCATTTCCATGGCGAACTGAAGACACTCACGACGGACGCGGCAGCCAGCGCAGACCCGGCGGGCCTGGTCAGCTTGCCGGGAGCCCATAGCCCCGGCCGCGATGGGGAAGAACAGCTCAGGATCGGCGGTCAGGCAGGCGCCGGACTCGCGCCACTCGGTCGCGTAGTAGTTCATAGAAGCGCTTTGCTGCCCGCCGTCACCCTGGTTATGCGTCCGGCGCGGGCCAAAGTTTCGTGTCCGGGTGGCGGGTAGCCGGACATGACATTTCTTCCTTAGCAGGCACGGGAAGCTCAGAAAGAAGAGCCATCATGCACGCTTCAACAACCGCGATCTGGATCATCGTTGTCGTTGCCGTCGCCGGGGTCGCCGTCTGGCTGATCGGCGTGGCGCTCGCCGCCCGCAGCCAGGATCGCGAGGCGCTGGCCCGCAGCCGGGCGCGGCGCTGGCGGAACGCGCGCTGGCCGGTCCGGGACTCAGCGCGCGCAAGCAGCCCGGTTGAGTCCGGCGCGGACGACATACTGGAATCCGGGATGAGCGCGGACGACATGCTGGCGTCAGGGATGGGCGCGGACGACATGCTGGAGTCCGGGACGGAGGCAGACGGTTCGCGGCGCTCGCGGCGATGAGCGTCACCTTGAGCCGGGTCCCGCGCCTACCTCGCCCGCGCGCAGGGTCCGTTTGCCAACTGCGTCGAAGACCGGCTGAACCCGCGGTCTGGGCTCCTCCGGGCCGGACTTCAGGATGAGGTAAGGGCGCTAGGTAACGATTTGTTCTATTTGTTCGGTTGTCATTGCAATCAGTCATCGCTAGTCGACAGCACTTGACGGGCCTAGCTGATTCAGAGAGTGGTGGTGATCACCACCACTTCGTCAATCATTTAGGCCCGACGACGATGGACGACCGCAAGCGACAAGCCAGCTTTTCGCGCCTCCAGCGGGCACAGGACCACGAGCCAGGCACCGTAGCGAATCCAGGCCAGTGACACGCCGTCAGCGTGACTCTTTCTGAACGTGCCCTTGCTTGGCCAGCTCACGGGGCCGAGCACCGGCGCGTCCACGAACCCGACGCCGCGATCGTTGGCCAGTCCCGCGCAGCGTCGCGTGGCCGCCTCGCCGATCGTGCTCATCTGCACCCATAGCGCGTGCGGTGGGCCGTATGGATCGCCCGTTCGTTTCCGTCGGCTTCTGCCATGGCGGCCAGCCCGCCGCCGTCATCGTCCATCACGGCGAGGACCGCGCCCTCATCGGGGCGGACCGGGATGCCCGCGCACGATGTTCCGCGCTATCGGCTGGCCCATCGTGCCGCATCCGATTGGCGAGGCTAAAACCGGCGGTTCCCGGGTACTGGGCGCTCTCAACGACTGGGAGAGGCACATGACAGCCGAGTACACGATCAGGGTGACGCATCTGGAGCGCGAGAAGACGGTGGAGGGTCTGCGGGTTGCCTACGCCATGGGCTGCCTGGACGGGGGTGAACTTGAGGAACTTAGCGGCCTCGCGTACACCGCCAAGACCCGCGGCGCCCTCGCCGACCTGGTCAGTGACCTGCCTCCGCTCCCGGCCGATAGCAGGCCGGACGTGGCTCCCCCGCGGTCGGGCGACAGGTCCTGGCGGGCGCTTGGGTGATCGCCATGGCGTCCAGGCCCCCGGCTTGCTCAGCCCCCGGTCAGCTCGGCGCGCCGCGTCACCATGTCGGCGGCGGTCATGACGATGGCCGCGGCGTCGATGCCCGCCATGGCGAGCTGCTCGGCCGGGGTGGCCGAGCCGGGCATGAGGCGGACGGCCAGCTTGCGCACCATCAGGGAGGTGACGCCATTGCCGGCGAGCGCATCCAGGACCGCGTCGCCGAGGCCGCCCTCGGGGTAATGGTCTTCCACCGTGAGGACCAGGCCCGTCTCGCTGGCGGCTCGCCGCAGCGTGGCGGCGTCGATGGGCTTGACCGAGTACGCGTCGATGACGCGGGCCGCTATGCCGTTGCCCGCCAGGTCATCGGCCGCGGCCAGCGCCTCGTGCACGGTGACCCCGGCCGCGACGATCGTCAGCTGGTCATCGGGTGAGGACCGGAGCACCCGGCTGCCGCCGACCGCGAAGTCCTCCTCGGGTGAGTAGATCACGGGCGTCTCCCCGCGACTGGTACGCAGGTAGCTGACCCCGTCGATGTCCGCCATCAGGGCAGTCAGCCGGGCGGCCTGGTTGGCGTCGCACGGATAGAGCACTGTGCTGCCGTGCACCGCCCGCAGGGCGGCCAGGTCCTCCAGCGCCATCTGGGACGGCCCGTCCTTGCCGATGGCGACGCCCGCGTGCGAGCCGGCGAGCCGGATGCTGGCCCGGCTGATCGCCGCCATCCGGATGAAGTCATAGGCACGGGAGAAGAACGCCGCGAACGTCGCGGCGTACGGCACCCAGCCGCGGACCTGCATGCCGACCGCCGCCGCGATCATCTGCTGCTCGGCGATGTAGAACTCGAAGAACCGCTCGGGATGGGCGTCGGCGAACAGGCCGGCACGGGTGGAGTCGCTGACCTCGCCGTCCAGGACGACGACGTCGGCGCGGTTACCGCCGAGCGCGGCGAGTGCCTCACCGAACGCGGTCCTGGTCGCGATCGACCAGCCGGGCTCGTAAGCCGGCGGGGTCGCGCCGAGGACGGCGAACGAGTGCGGCTTGTGGTGCTCCAGGTCGGGTGACTGGACGCTGATCCGCAGGTCACGCTGGCCACCGAGCTCGGCGATCGCCTCGGCCTCGTTGGGCACCGGCCTACCGTGCGCGCCCTCCTGGTCCTCGACCGCCGCGACCCCGCGGCCCTTCCTGGTCCTGGCCAGGATGACCGTGGGATGCCCGCCGTGCTCTTCTGCCTCGGTACAGGCGCGGTCGATGGCGGTGACGTCGTGACCGTTGACCTCGACCGTGTGCCAGCCGAAGGCCTGGAACCGGGTCGCGTAGGCCCCGGTGTCCCAGCCATGCCTGGTCGGGCCGCGCTGGCCGAGCCGGTTGACGTCCACGATCACGGTCAGGTTGGCCAGCGAGGAGTAGCCTGCCTGCTCGGCGGCCTCCCAGATTGATCCCTCGGCCAGCTCGCTGTCGCCGCACAGCACCCAGACCCGGTACGGGAGCTGGTCCAGGTCCCGGCCGGCCAGGGCCAGGCCAACGCCGATGGGCAGGCCCTGGCCGAGCGAGCCGGTAGCCACGTCAACCCACGGGAGCCGGGGGGTGGGATGGCCTTCCAGCCTGCTCCCCAGCGACCGGTAGGTCAGCAGTTCCTCGTCCGTGATCGCGCCGACGGCCTTGAGCATCGCGTAGTACAGGGGGGAGGCGTGTCCCTTGGAGAAGATCAGGTGGTCGTTGCCCGGGGCGCGCGGGTCGGCGAAGTCGTAGTGCAGGTGGCGGGAGAGCAGCACCGCCATGAGGTCGGCGGCCGACATCGAGGACGTCGGATGCCCGGAATTGGCGGCCGAGCTACACCGGACGGCATCGACCCGCAACTGCTGCCCGACCTCCCTCAGCCAGCCCACGGCATCGGTGTCAAGCAGGGATGAAGCGGTCATTATCCCCTCCGCATGATCGGCTCCGTTCTGGATCGCTGCCCGGACGCACGCGATTCACACCTGCGGGCGGCGCCCGGCCGACCGCTGAATACACCCCATGTTTGGCCCCGGCAGGGTGGGACAGATGGCGGCGGAATCGACGGAACGGAGAAGACCGTGGCGCGGACGGCATCGGAAGCCCTGATCGAACGGCTCGCCGACTGGGGCGTGGACACCGTGTTCGGGCTGCCGGGAGACGGGATCGACGGCATCGTGGAGGGGCTGCGCCGGCACCAGGACAGGGTCCGCTTCGTGCCCGTGCACCATGAGGAGGCGGCCGCGTTCATGGCGACGGCCCATGCCAAGGCGACCGGAAAGATCGGCGTCTGCCTGGCGACGTCAGGCCCCGGCGGCATGCACCTGCTCAACGGGCTCTATGACGCCAGGCTCGACCACATGCCGGTGCTCGCGATCACCGGCACGCCGCAAGCGCCGGCGTTCGGCCCCGGCTCTGCGCGGGAAGTCGCGCTCGACCGGCTCTACGGCAACGTTGCCGAGTACAACCACCAGATCGGCGACCCGGCGCAGGTCACGGCGGTCACCGACGCGGCGATCAGGGCCGCCTACGCCCGGCGCGGCGTCGCCCACATCACCATCCCGAACGACATGCAAGTGGCCGACGCGGACGCCGGCCCCTGGCCGCACGTCGCGCCGCCCGCGACGTCCCCGGTGGACCCGCAGCCGCCCGCCGGCCCGGCCGAGGCCGACGTGCGGCGGCTCGCCGGCTTCCTCAACGAGACTGAGAAGATCGCGATCCTGGCCGGCGCGGGCGCGCTGCACGCCCGGGCCGAGCTGCTGGCCCTGGCCCAGATGCTCGGCGCGCCCATCGTCAAGACCCTGCCCGGCAAGGCCGCGGTCCCCGACGACTCGCCCTACACCACTGGCGGCATCGGGCTGCTCGGCACCAGGCCGTCGGAGGAGCTGATGAAGGAAGCCGACGCTCTCTTCCTCGTCGGGACGGACTTCCCTTATGCCAGGTTCCTGCCCGCCCCGGCGCGGACCGCCCAGGTCGACGCCGATGCCAGGGAAACGCTGCGCGCGGTCATCCCGCTGCTGAAGCAACGCTCGCAGACGCCGTTCCTGGCCAAGTACCAGGGGGAAATGGAAACCTGGCGCGCCCGCACGGCCACGCTCGAAGACCCCAGCCGGGACCCTATCGCCCCGCAGTACCTGATGGGAGTGATCAGCGAGCTGGCCACCGACGACGCGATCCTCACCTGCGACAGCGGCACGATCGCGACCTGGGCGGCGCGGCACTGGGCCATTCGCGGCAACCGCGGCTTCTTCCTGTCGGGCAACCTGGCCACGATGGCGCCCGGGCTGCCCTACGCGATCGGCATCCAGCACGCGTTCCCCGGCCGCCAGGTGATCGCGTTCGTCGGCGATGGCGGCTTCGCCCTGCTGATGGCCGAGTTCCTCACGGCGATCCAGCACCAGCTGCCCGTCAAGGTCGTGGTCAGCAACAACAACTCCCTCGGCCAGGTCCTGGGGGATCGAATGGCGCCTGGCAACCCCGGGCACGGCGTCCGCCCGCCTGGACCGCCGGTCAACTTTGCCGCGTTCGCGTCGACTAACGGGGCGTTCGGCGCCAAGGTGGACCGCCCGGGCGACGTGCGGGAAGCGATGAGCCTCGCGCTGGCCAGCCCCGGGCCGGCGCTCGTGGACGTCAACGTCGACCCCGACGAGCCGCCACTGCCCGGCAAGGTGGAGCACGAGCAGGCAAGGCAGTTCGCGGCCGCTCTCCTCCACGGCCAGCGTGACGGAGTCACTGCCACCACCACGGTGTTCAGCGACAAGATCTAACAACTTCACTCGTAAAGATCACAGCCACAGCTACGGTCTGCGCAATCGCCTGGCCAGCCGTTGACCAGCGGCTGGCCGGGTAGCTACCCTCGCTCTGTTATGAGGACTAACAGACTGCGCTACACCGGACTCGCGATTGTCGTGCTTGTCCTCATCGGTGGCCTCGTAGCGGCCTGGTTCCAGCTGCCCCTTCCGCTGTTCGCGACCCTCGCATTCACGGTCTTCTTCTTCGGGGTGCTGTTCGTGGCCGGCTGGGACGGCTGGCACCAGACGAGCCCGGCGAGCCTCGAGGCGCGCGGCATGTACCCGGACGACCGGAAGCTGACGGTCTACGACCCGGGGCTGCACCGCGGGTATACGCCCATGCTCCCGTTCGCCCTGGGCGCGCGGACGTCCGGTAGCGGGGTCAGGCGCACGGCGGCCCCGGCGGCCGTCCGCAGCCGGCCCGCCGTCGCACGCCCCCGTCCCGCGGCGGCTCCTCGTCCGGCCAAGGCGAAAACGGCCTGGACCGGGCAGGCCCGCCAGCGGGGCGGACCGCTCCAGTCGGACGCGACCATCACCCTCGCCAGCGAGAGCCGGGATTCGGGCATCGAGGACGTGCTCGCGTCCCTGGAAATCGACCTGGTCGGGCTCCGCCCGGTGAAGAAGAAGGTCGCCGAGATCGGCTCGCTGCTGCTGGTTGACCGGGCGCGGCAGCGGTTCGGCCTCTCGGCGGCCCGGCCGAGCCTGCACATGTGCTTCACCGGGCCGCCGGGGACGGGAAAGACCACGGTCGCGCTCATGATGGCCGACTTGCTTACGCGGCTTGGCTATCTGGAGAGGGGGCAGGTCGTCCACGCCATGCGCGACGACCTGGTGGGTGAGTACATCGGCCAGACGGCGCCCAAGACCAAGGCCGTCCTCGCCCGGGCGATGGGCGGCGTGCTGTTCATCGACGAGGCATACTCCCTCTACCGCACCGATGATTCGCGGGACTACGGCCAGGAGTGCATCGACATCCTCATGCAGGTGATGGAGAACGAGCGTGACAATCTTGTCGTGATCCTCGCCGGCTACAAGGACCGGATGGATCACTTCTTCGAGTCCAATCCCGGCATGGGCTCACGGGTGGCGCATCACCTGGACTTCGCCGCCTACCAGGCCGATGAGCTGCTCGCGATCGGGCAGCTCATGCTGGACAAGTCCCACTACTACATGTCAGCCGAGGCGACGACGGCACTGGGCGACTACCTGTCGGACCAGATGGGCCAGCCGCAGTTCGCCAACGCCCGCAGCGTCCGCAACGCGCTGGAAAACGCCAGGCTCAGGCACGCTTCCCGGCTCGTGGCCGAGCCGGACCGGCCCTGGAGCAAGGACGACCTGATGCGCCTTGAGCCATCGGACATCCTGCCTGCCCGCGGCTCCCTGTAACGCGTTCGGCGGCTCCGGCCGGCCGAATGCCCCGGGACCGGCGTGAAACAGGCCCATGAGCAAGACCCCGACCGCGGCTGGGACGAGGGACCAGCCGGGATGCCGGCTGACGTGGGCGAGGTAGAAGAGCAGCGCGGCCAGGACGAGCAGCGCCCAGCCCGCCACGAAGTTCGGAACGGGCCCGTTACCGAGCTGGCTCGGATACCTCCTCCTGGTAATGCCTCGGGTGAAGTGCGGGAAGCCGTTGGCGGCCAGCACGCCGCCCAGGAAGCCGAAGACGATCGCCTGCCACATGCGAGCAGCTCCTAACAAGTCATCAGGGGGACGGCTGCCCGAGCGCCGGCAGGAGGACCGCGTCAACAAGATGCTCGGTGAAAGCATCGTCGAGCGGCTCGCCAGTGACGAGCAGCCGGGAGAACAAGACAGCCGAGCAGATCTCGGCGAGCAGGGCGCCGTCGGTCGTCGCCGGGACATCCCCCCGGGCCGCTGCCCGGGCGATGACGACGCCGAACACCTCGCGCTTGGCCTGGAGAACCTGCTCTCTTACCGCTCCGGCGAGTTCCGGATTACGGTGCATCGCGCTGAGCAGCCCGAGGATGAGCGCCGCGTCCTGGCCCTGCAGGCTGGAGCGCATGACCTGCAGCGCCGCGTGCAGGTCCGAGCGCAGGCGGCCCGTGTCGGGCGCCGCCGCGGCGGGCTGTCCGGCGTGCCGCCGGACAGCCGTGACCACGAGCGCTGCCTTATCGGGCCACCGCCGGTAGATGGTGGCCTTGCTGCACCGGGCCCGCGCCGCCACGGCATCGATGGTCAGCTGGTCGTAGCCGGACTCGGCCAGCAACTCAAGCGTGGCGCGCAGGATTGCCGTCTCGCGCGCCGCGCCCCGGCCACCTGGCACCGCCACCCGGCCCTCCTCGGAACGAAACCGTACCGTACACTTCTCGCGTAAGTGTACGCAGCCGTTTCGCTTCAAGTCAATCGATGATTCATCCTCGGCGGGTGACGCCGCTCCAGCGGACCAGGGCCAGTATGACGACGCCAGGTTCCGGAGACCGATGACGAAGGCCGGGCCACGGAAACCGCGAATTAGCCCTAGTCATTACAGGAGTTATATCGATGACCGTTACCGCAGAGCACGGTCCGCTGGCTGAAATAGCCGAGGAAGAGCTCATCAAT
>Ga0335072_10007246_pt1 | contig 16170 bp, 14 predicted proteins | sample Lox_Sample_21_FD_206725 | JGI IMG/M metagenome (GOLD analysis project Ga0335072, IMG submission 206725) | Soil microbial communities from Loxahatchee National Wildlife Refuge, Florida, United States - Lox_Sample_2.1 | ecosystem: Environmental > Terrestrial > Soil > Wetlands | place: USA...
CCAGGCGGCCAGCTGACCACGTTGCACAGCTTCGATGATTACACGGACGGTGAACTGGTCTATGCGGGGCTGGTCCAGGGCTCCGATGGGAACCTCTACGGGACAACGTCGGCTGGCGGGACGAGTGGGCTCAGCGAATACTGCGAACATCAAGGCTGCGGCACGGTGTTCGAGATTAGTACGGACGGCGGCACGCTGACGACGCTTTACCGCTTCTGCTTGCAGGGCGATTGCCCCGACGGCTACAAACCCAATGCGGGGCTGGTCCAGGACACCGATGGGACCTTCTACGGAACAACGACTTACGGCGGGACTAGCAGCGCCTGCGCCGACTTCGGTTGTGGCACAGTTTTCAACCTGTCAGTGGGTCTGGGACCGTTTGTGAAAACATTGCCTACGTACGGCGAGGTGGGGGCCACCATCACGATTCTGGGAACCGATCTTAGGGGCGCGACCCTTGTCACCTTCAACGGCACTTCGGCCACCTTCAAGGTGGAATCAAGTTCGGAAATCACGGCCACCGTACCTGCGGGCGCCACCAGCGGCAGAATTCATGTGGCAACGACAGCCGGCACGCTTTCCAGCAACGTGCCCTTCGAGGTGCAGCCCTACGTCTGCGTGCAGCCCTACGTCTGCGCCTCTCCCCTTCCACACGCGTCCGCCGGGGGAGACCGGTGACGGAGAAAGGCGTAGCGTCTAATCCGCCATGCCTGTGCCTCGCCAAAACGCCGTCGGTCGGTTGGAAGGGGCAGTCCTTTACCGTATGGAGTTGGATAGGAGGCTCCGTGAAACGGGGAAGAGACTGAGCAACCGCACCATCTGAATACTGACTGTGCACGATCAACCCGGCCCAGATCTCCAGCACTTCGGCCGCAGGCTTCGTCACCCACCCAGGTTCGCCCAGATCGGCTCGAAAAGCCAGGATTATTTTCGCTGTCTTTTCTCGCTGTACCTGTTCAGGTCCGCTTCACGCCGCGCTGCCGCGTACAGGACGCCATATCGGTGCTGCCCGTACTCGCGACGCATCTCCGGCGGCCAGCAACAACTGGGCCTGCCACGCCTCCAGCCGCCGCGCCGCACCGCCATCGCTATCAGGTCACCAGTTAAACCGGCCCTTTGAGAGCCGTTTGGTCAGAAGCCAAAATCCCTGCCCGTCGTACGTTAAGACTCGCACCGTCGTGCCCCGCCGGCTGCGGAAAATGAACACGCAGCCCGAGAACGGATCTTCGGCCAGATGCTCCTGGCAGAGCCGAGCCAGCGAATCCATGCCTTTGCGTCCGTCCACCGGCTCGATCGCCACCAGCACCCGCATCTGCGGCGTGATCTGGATCATCCCATCACTTCTCGCCACGCCCGCAGCAGCGCACTCCAGTTCTCTGCGTCCAGGTCAAAAGTGGCAGTGGTCCTGTGGGCGTGGACGTGCTTCGAAGTCTGCACGGTACCATGAAGACCTTCGGGGCTGATCAAGGACTCCTGGTCTCTTGGGGCGGATTTAAAGAGACCGTTCGCAGCAAGGCAAAGAGTCAATTCTTCACCATTCGCCTTTGGGATTCTGGCGATCTGATTCAGAGCATACTGAGCAATTACGATAAGCTTCCCAAGGATTTACGGGCCACGCTGCCTCTCAAGCGAATCTGGATCCTTGTCGAGTGAACGCTGGATCTGGATGAAGGAGAGCCGACACGAAGCGCGAGTACGGGCGGTTCCCTCCCTGAAATCGACATCCTGATTGCCGACAAACTAGCGAACCCCGAAAGGACTGTTTTGCCTCGGTCAAATGGGACATATTGTAACTCGTACCAGACGAGCAGGTCAGGTTCCTTATTGCAATTGATTGCACTGGGAAACGGGTTCCTCTTGCGGCGGCTCCCAATTAATAAATACTCATGAGGGCGATCGCCGTCGCTTTGGAAGCCTGACGGTCAGTGGTCATCACATAGCGCATGGTGGAACCAATCGATTTGTGGCCTAACTGCTGCTTGACTAATGCGAGATTGACGTTTCCTGCGACCAAATGACTAGCGAGAGAATGCTTCAACGCGTGGGGATGGCGCTTTTCGGCCGGCAACCCAGCTTCAGCCGCCAACGCCCGAAAGAGACGAAAGAATTGAGTTCGGTCCATTCGTCCGCCCCTCTGACTGGTGAAGAGAAAGGCTGAGCCGTCATCCCGACGTTTTCGCAGCCAGTCTCGCAGGGCGCGCTGCTCATTCAAGAGGGGCTCCCCGCGATGCTCAGTGATGGCCTGAGTTGTGCGAAGTGATCCTTTGAGGCGTTTGACTACGATGTGGCCATTCTTCAGGTCCAGGTCTTCGATGCATAGGTTGCAGACCTCTGACGCACGCAAGCCGTGTTTGTACGCGACAAGTATCATGGCCCATTCCCGAGGATCTTTTGCCTTTGCTGTCCGGAGAACTGCGAGCACCTCTGAGGGTTCGAGGGATTGCATTGAGTTGCTAGCGTGGCGATGAGCGATTTGTGTGGAATCCATCCGTGGTCTCCTTGGAATGCAACTTTATGCTGGATTGTGGTTCTGATTTGCCTCGTGTAAGTCGTTTGTTTGACGATGTGGGGAGTCGGATAATGCAACAGAATGGGTAGTTTGTTGTATGGGCGCGCAGTCGGAGTTCCCTGCCGAATAAGGCACAGACGTGCTTTGCGGAGGGGGTTCGAGCGCTATTGTGAGTCCGTCATAACAGTAGAATTCCGGGAGCCACTTGTCTTGTGGGTCCAGGCGGCCATATCGCTCGAATGCGAGGCACGCCGCGTACATGTGGAACCAGACGCCCATAAATCGCTCATCGTCTCCCGCGGAGTGAAGACCGTCACAACACCACCTCGGAATCGGTTGCGGCGCCTTCCATCTTTCGCGCGCATTCTCCAGCGCCTCGAGCGCCTCAGTGACAAACACGGGCTCGCTGAGTTCCGCAACCGGACTGTAGCCGCCTGCCATCATCCAGGCTGCCTCGCACAGGAAATTGTTGTCTCCTGACATCGCCGACTTCGCCCGCAGGTGTATCTGGACCAATCGCTGAGCGAGTTTGTGCTTACTCCCCGCCGCCATCCTGGCGAGCAACTCCGCCTGGGCTGTGGAACTCATCCGGGCATGTGACAACCCCATCACGCCCGCAATCGCGGCTACCCGATCCTGTCCACTAATCCCGTGTTCAATCAGTTCGATCATGTTTTCTTTGGTGTGGTGACCGGGATAGTGAAGGAGGGCACGCTCGGCGAGAAGGCCACTATAGATGTAATCCTTACCGCGCGACGTCGGATGCCACCAATTTGGCAGTTTGCAGATGCGCAGAGCCTCCGCCGCTAGGTAGAGGAGGTCCGTCCGACGTCTGGTCAGTTCTGGGAAGTTGCTGGCGACTGTCTCCATGATCGCGATCGAATGGCCATCCTCGGCGGAGCCGATGAGCAAACGGCGAGCCATTCGCATCCGAGCAGTCCGCTCCGGAAACGTGTCGAGGTAGACAAGCCAGTACACTGCGTCGCTGGCTCTTCGCAAGCGGAGCGATTTGACCAAGGCGGAAAGTGCCTGCGAGAAGGTGGGTCGTTCGCTGGGAACAAAGGGCCGACGTTCGGAGTGGATTCCGATTGACCTCAGATGTTTGCAGGGCGGGCCCGGCATCATCCTGAAATGGGCGCAATCGCACGTTCGAGTATCGCGCCCAACACGGTACCACGCATCAGTGCTGAAAGACTTCATGTAAAACGGCATGTCGGTGGCGATCATTAGATGGTTATTGGCCTATGAGTTAGATGGATATTGGGTCGTGTTAGTTTCCGTAAATACGTAAAAATCCGGGGCGTTTATCTATGCATTCATCCTCCATACGTTCGAAGCCTGCGGAAGCTACACCGCTACGGCTGAAAGACCTTGTTTACATTGAGGAATCCCTTCGGAATCAGTGAATGAAGCTTCAGTTGCGGCACGGAAAGCAATCACAGCTGGTTCACACGGTGGGTCACAACTGGTCTACATTACGGTGTAGAACGCGGCCATTTTCTACAGCTACAGTGAATACCGATCTCAATTCCCGATCTCAAATCCGTTCACAGGAGGAATAAGGGGGACGATGCTTCATTGGGTCTGGAGAAGCAGATTGTGGCTCGTAAGGCACGGGTGTGGAGTAAAGGGAGAGAGTACGATTGAATTCGGTTGCGGCACTCGCGATTGCACTCGCGTTGACACGGCCGAGCGGGAGGGATAAGTGGATCGCGCTTTATTTGCGCGGGTCGGTTGGATGAAATGGTATCGGGGTCCGCAACCCGACGACGAAAGGCCGATTGGTGGCGGCAGCTACAATGATCGGGAGGTGGGGATCGAGTCATTCAATTTCCTGCCATATCGGGGCCAAATGCTGGGCTATTTTCAGCCAAAGCTGTCGCCCGGGCACCGGTCCCGGATCGCACTGGAGCGGATAGAGGTTGACTTCCACGGGACGGAAATCCCGGGTGTTCTCGTCATCTTCATCGCAACTCAGCCCGCAGGTCGGCGGCAGCGCGTTGTCGGGTGGTATCGGAACGCAACTGTGTTCCGCGAAGAGCGGTCGTCCAACGCTCCTCAGAGAAACCAAGTCCCGTTCTTCATACGAGCACGGGCGGAGATTGCAGTTCTTGTGCCGGTGCCGCTGCGCACGCATGAGATCCCGAGCGGGAAAGGCGCTTTCGGGCAGGCGAATGTTTGTTATCCGCTGGATGGTGCCGGTCACAGGAAGGCTGCTCAGTGGATTGATGAGGTTATAGATTATGTGCACTCCTATTCCCTCGAGAATATTGCACAAGGACCGGAGAGCGGGGCCAATCACGAGATCGACGAACTTGTCGAAATGGCGATTGAGCAGGGTGCCGAATTCCAGAGCAATCCGGAAATTCGAAGGGCAATCGAAATCCACGCGATGCAGTAAGCGTTCAGGCGTCTGCGATTGCTGGGATACAGACCCAAGGACAGACACCAGACAGAATCGTTCGATTTCCTCTGCGAAGTGTCGGGGGCCGAGCTCTTCGTTGAAGTGAAGGGGACGCAGGATGACCGGGCACGTGTTTCGTCAACACCCAAAGAGGTGGGGCACATCCAGATGCACAGAAATTCCGCGCTGTTCATCGTGCATTCAATAAAGGTCGAAGGGAAACGCAACCCCTTGGCGTCAGGTGCCAAGGAATTATTTGTCTTTCCTTGGAGTCTTGAGGCGGGCACCCTGAAACCACGCGGATTCGTGTACTCACTGAGCGAAGAACAGAGGCGAGCGGCATCGACTCCGTAGGTCGGACCGCTGAAATTCCTTTTGATTCCACGGTACCACGGCGTAATCTCGACTTCGAGCGGGGTTATGCCGAAAAAGTCCCTGCCTGGATGGCGGCTATGCCCTTCTGCATCTCCTCCCAGGAGAGCTTGTACGGAGCGTCTTCTGGTTTTGCAGGCCCCACTTGCGGTGCCGGAGCAGGCGTCTTCGGGGCAGGCTGTGTAAACACCGGCTTCGGTGCAATTGATTGCAAAAACATATTCACCAGCAGCGTGACGTGCTGGAGCATGAACCCGATCTGCGGCTGCGTCGGTATGCCCTTCAGGTCGCACTGAGCTTCCGCCTTTTTCGAGAACTCCCACCAGTTGTCAAAGGCGTAGTCGATCACCTTTGCAGGATCAGCCGCGTCACCGATCTTGAGGCGGAACTGCTTCAGCTGGCCGAGGGTCTTTCCTGTCATCGCAGCCTGGAACGAGCCTGTGATGGCAGCTTTTCTCCTCTGCCAGTGCGATACCAAGTTGGTTGTACTGCTGTCTCCGTACTTCTTTGCTTCTGTCTTTTTCAGTATTTCGCTCAGGTTCATCTTTCCCTGTTCGCCTTTCCCTGTCCCAGGGCTGTTTCCTGTTGCGTGGTCGTAGACCGCGCCAGGGCTCTCGCAAAAAGTAGTTTCTGTCTGTAGTTTTGTCTGTAGTTCTGTATATGGGGTGGTGGGAGACACTCCACTTGGATGGTGGCTTTGACACCACTTGGATAGCGTGTTTGCCTCCACTTGGATGGCGTCCCGAACGAACGCCAGCGAGGCGTCGAAGGCTTCAGCCCTCAGCCGCAGGTGCGTCATCGGCTGGCCGTTGAACTTCATGATCCGTGTCTCCACCAACCCCTTCGCCTTCAGGACGGTGATGGCACGCTTGTACTGTTCGAGCGACAGACCGGTCTCGCAGCACCATTCCTTCCGCGTCTTGGCGATCCAAAGCTGTCCGTCGCGCTTGACGCGCAGCTGCGTCTTGCCGTTCGCGGCGGGCAAGCTCCAGTAATGCACCTGGGCTAACAGGGTGCCTACGGCGAGGTCCCCGCCAATCTGTCTGTATTCGTGCTTCTGAATCATGCTTGCGGACCGTAAGCGTACGCGGATTCCCTCTGGCGCAGTGAAGCTCTGGGCGTGAACATCCGTTCATGATGGAGAGAGTGGGAGTTGGGGTAGGCCGTCGGGTTCGCAGGTGGCGATCGGTTTCGGAGAAGCGGCAGATCGTGCAGTTGACCCTCGAGCCGGGAGCGAGTGTTGCCGAGGTGGCGCGGGCACACGGGGTGAACGCGAACCAGGTGTTCAAGTGGCGGCGAGCGTTTGAGCGGGGCGAACTAAGTGAGCCCTGTTCGGCGCTGCTCCCGGTCAGCGTGGCGAGTGCCGGGGAACGAGACGAGGAAGTCGCGATCCAGGCGGCTGGGCCGCAGGCAGCCGGTTCCGGCGCCATTCATATCGAAGTGCCTGGCCGGGCGCTGATCAGTGTCGAGAGCGGCGCAGATCCGGCGCTGGTGCGGTCGATCCTCGAGAGCTTCAGCCGGTGATCGAGCTTCCGGCAGGAACCAGGATCTGGATCGCCGCCGGTGTTACCGACATGCGGCGAGGATTTCAGGGGCTGAGTGCGCAGGTGCAGACCGTGCTCGATCAGCAGCCGTACTCGGGCCACGTGTTTATCTTCCGCGGGCGCAGAGGCGACATGATTAAATGCCTGTGGTTCGATGGCGACGGGCTGTGCCTGTTTGCGAAGCGTCTCGAGAAGGGCCGCTTTGTGTGGCCGAAAGTGCAGACCGGCACCGTTTCGCTCTCTCGCGCACAGCTCTCGATGCTGCTCGAAGGCATTGACTGGCGCAGAGTCGAGAGAACGTGGGTTCCGGAACTTGCCGTCTGATGACCATGCTGATTCTCCTGTATTCATGCGGCCTTTGTGGATGCACTGGCAGATGCGCGATGCCATACTGCGTGCATGAGCCGCGCTCCTCTCCCGGATCTGAGCAGCCTTGATCGCGACGCATTGCTGGCTCTGATTCGTGCTGATCAGGAGAAGCTCGCTGCTCAGGAGGAAGAGCTTCGCCGCCAGGAAGAAGAGATACGTCGTCTCGAGTCCGAAGTGGAGTCGCATTGCACGGAGCTGTCCCAACAGGCTGACGAGCTGCGCTCGCGGAGTGAGCGGATCGAGCACCTGAAGCTCATGATCGAGAAGCTGCGACACGTGATCTTCGGCAGGAAGAGCGAGAAGATCGTCGTCCAGCTCGAGCAGTTCGAGCTCGAACTCGAGGACATGGAGACCACGCAGGCGGCGGCGGAAGCTGCCGTCGAGCGTATTGCACCAGAGAGGACTCCCGTCAGCAGACCGGAGCGTAAGCCTCTGCCCGCGCATCTGCCGCGCGAACTGAGAACCTATACTCCCGATGGCGACGGTTGTCCTGATTGCGGCGGCCAGCTGCGCCAGTTTGGCGAAGATGTCTCCGAGCAGCTCGAGTACATCCCCGAGAGCTTCAGAGTCATTCGGCACGTGCGCCCGAAGTTCTCCTGTGCGGGCTGCGATCGGGTGGTCGAGGCGCCTGCGCCTTCTCGGCCCATCGAACGCGGCCTCGCCGGACCGAGCCTGCTGGCGCACGTCATCGTCTCGAAGTTCAGTGATCATCTTCCGCTTTATCGCCAGTCCGAGATTTACTCGCGCCAGGGCGTCGAGATATCCCGCTCAACGCTGGCCGGCTGGGTCGGTGCGGCCAGTGATCTGCTCGAACCGCTGGTGGACGCGGTTCGGAAGCATGTGCTTGCCGGCCGCAAGCTGCATGCTGACGACACGCCCATTCCGGTGCTCGCGCCCGGCAACGGCAAGACGAAGACCGGCAGGCTGTGGACCTATGTGCGCGACGACAGACCCTCCGGAGAGGAGACCCCGCCAGCAGTATGGTTCGCATACTCGGAAGACCGCAGAGGCGAGCATCCGCGCCTCCATCTGAGGAACTTCCGGGGTGCTCTTCAGGCCGATGCTTATGCCGGTTTTCATCACCTTTATGGTGAGGACGTTTACGAAGCTGCGTGCTGGGCCCATGCACGGCGCAAGTTCCACGAGATCCATGTGATCCATGCCTCGTCGACAACAACGGAGGCGCTGGCCCGCATCGGCGCTCTCTATGCAATCGAGGAAGAGATACGCGGCAAGCCTGCGGATCTCCGACTGAGCATCCGGCAGACACGGGCGAGGCCACTGCTCGATGAGCTGCGCATCTGGATGGAGAAGGCACTTCGCGGGCTGTCGCCAAAGAGCGAAACGGCGGCCGCGATCCGCTATGCGCTCTCCCGCTGGCGTGCCCTCACGCGCTAAATCGAAGATGGCTTACTCGAGATCGACAACAGCGCCGCCGAGCGGGCGCTGCGCGCCGTCGCTCTTGGGCGCAAAAACTTCCTGTTCGCAGGTTCCGACTGTGGCGGCGAACGCGCCGCCGCGATGTATACCCTGATCGGATCGGCGAAGCTCAACGGACTGGATCCGGAACTCTACCTCCGCACCGTGCTGGCGCAAATCGCTGATCATCCTGTCAGCCGAATCCAGGAACTGCTTCCCTGGAACCTGGCACGCTCTCTTCAGCCCCACTCCTCCGAAGCCGCTTAGACACACTCATCAGGTGCCCACCAGAAAAACAGGTGGACACCTCATGACACAATCCGCACCTCGTCAACGGGGGCTCAGCGGACGCTTACTGCGGACCTAAGGACGTGTCGTGATCTTGAACTAGCGACTCTCTACATGCCTCAAATTCACCCAACCTGTTCGGTATCACCGAGGTGCGGGGCGAGGAGGCCGCGCCCGCTTGGGAGAGTTGCAGGCAGAGCCCTCATTGGACCGGAGCCATTCACGAACGGATTCCAGGTTGTATAGGATCGTGCGCCCGATGGCGACCCGGGGAGGCCCGCATCGCGCTGTCTGCCACCTGTCGATGGTCCTCGGGCTCACGCCGAGCTGCTGAGCAAGCTCCTCGCGACGCAGATAACCGTCGAGAAGGAGTTGGTTGGATGAAGCCTCTTGCGAAGGGGGGATAGCAGGTGATTCGGTGAAACTAGCGGATTGAGTTGCCATAACGTTCTCCCAATGAAGTTGCCCACCCACTCCATTGGGATCGTTCAGGCACTCTCTAACTTACGATCACTGCATTCCTGTGTCAACGTGAATCGTCAGGAATTGATGATGGCGCGCCCCGAGAGTCACGCACCCTCATTATGATCGTAGTGAATCGCTCTGTGCTTGCGTGACGCGCCTGCAAAGATGATGCGGTAGCAGCCCGGAACTTGGCTCAAGCGAACTCCAGGTCGGGATTGGTCGCGGATTGCGGGCGTGGGCCCCCTGCATGGCCGACACAACCGATTTCGTTACTTCCGGATCGCCTGCGGTCTGCCCACAACCATGTACCGTCAACAGAAGAGCGCACGACGAACCGGGATGGCGCAGAGGGAGAATGACACTCGATGAGCGGAGGTGGTAGCGCTCTTCAGGAAATGCCTCCCCGATTGCTTCTGAGAAGCCAAGATTTCGTTACTTGGCGGAGAGCGATCTTCAATAATCGGCAAGTGGCGCCGGCCAGATGCTGTTCCAAAAGGGGATCTGCCGGAATATCGATGCCACAGCTCTTATGGCACATTGAAAGCCGTGAAAATCTTTCGCACATCGTCTCGAAAGGACGTCGCGGGAGCGAAGGGTATGCCGCTGAAAACGCGGGTAGTGAAAAAGGCCGCGCGAGTGTTTCATAAGGTGTGGATTCAGAAGCAGAGAATTTGATTGCACGAGCGTTGACTTTTACCTAAGCAGCCGCAGCCCGCATCCCACCTGGTGCATCACTTGAAGACTGAAACGCCCGGAGTGACAATTCTGTAAATTGTACTGCCGACGTCGGGAAACTCGTATGCCAGCCAGGTCAGGACGGGAATGGCTCCAAACGCGACGATCCGCAAATAAAAGTCCCATCCCAACTCATTTGGTTTTGTATTCGTGAGACGGCTCAAAATCGGGTCGCGATGCATTTGCGCAAACACCCAGATGATTCCGGACCCGATAAGGACCAGCAGACCAGTAATCAGCCAGTCCACGAGCTGCCGTGGCTGAAAAGGATACGAGTTCCAGGCGATCGTAGACAGCACGAATGTAAAGGACACAAAGATCATTAAATAGCGCAGGTTCGCCAGAACCGAGCGGATTAGCGACATGTAGCGGATCGCCACAAACTCCTCCGCCGCGGCCACATCCAAAGGACGGTTACTCCGTGCAGCCTGCAACTCAATTGGGATCCACGTTTGTGGTGCTGCCTCTTTCGCAGATCGCAATTGGATCGGCAACTCATCGCTTTCCCCGTACTCCACTAGGGCGACCTTTTCCCCACTCCAATAGCCCGAAAGCACATCGACCAGCAGTTGTTTGCCGAACTTCGCGAGCTTAAGGTCGATCTCTGTCGTCAATTCGCAACCGATCCCGCACTGTTCCTCGGATTCGGTCACCCTGCCGCACAGTGGCTTGCTCTTGCCGACGATCAGCTCTCTCAGGTCAGAGGCCCTCTCCTCGGAATTCGCATCCAGCTTTTTCCTCAAGTTTGGCAGATTCAGGATCTGCGACATCGATTCGATGCAGCGATGAATATCACGCCACTGCTCCCGCAGCCCCGCGCGACCTAGCATAGCCATCCATCCCTCTTCCTGTAGATGGTTGAAGGCAAACCGCAGAGGCTGATTTTCCAGCCGGGTCAGGACGTCGCGCTTCAGTGCCGCCCACACAAAAACCAGCCGAAGCCAGGCAGAAAAGGAAATCCACAATAGGGGAAATACCAGCAGCGCCGTCAACAACTCGTAAGGCGTCGGCCAGTGGTGTACGGACCAGAGAAACCGGTCGAAACTCGTAAATGTCGTCTTCAGGCACAGTGCGATCAGAAGCGCTGCTCCTGCCGCGGCTGACGCCGCCTCAGCCACTATACGCTTGTTCGCAAATAAGTATCTGAGCAACCTTGCGACAAACAACGGGCACTCAATGATGTTGCACAGGCCAAATTTTCGTGCGGTGTCCCGCTCGCCAAGGCCCCCTCCCTTCACGGTGCGTTGACCGGACAAATCTTGCTCGGTGACGACATAACGGCAGTCGATCAGGCCGTCGGGATCCGATGTCAGGTGGGGCCGGTTCGCCTCAGAGAACCGCAGCCGCCAAGTCTGAAAAATACCCCCGATATACCACGCTAGGAGGAGCAAGAATACCGGAACGAGCGGAGACACACCGCTGGCCGGATAAACACAGCGGTACGAGAACGAGAGCCCCTCTAGGAAGACGGGGCGCCATCCCAAAAAGCTGTCCGATCCCAGATCTGCTGAGCAAAGCCAGAACCACAACAGCGCAATCACTGCTGCCCCAGCCCAAGTCAGTATCACCAAGAACAGATACGCGTTCCCTCGGAGGACCGTGTAAACGCGATTCACCAAAGTCCCGTTCCCCGCCGTCGAGCCGCCAATGCCGTGCCACCGTAATGCTCTCGATGTTTCCCACGCAGACACCAGAATGGAGATCACTCCTGCCGTGGACAGCCCCCAAAGCGCCAGCCCCGCGGAAAACCCGATTTCCACCTTGCGAAAGAGTGCAAAGCCTGGGAAGCCTGTGACGAAGTCCATCAGTGCAATCGCAGCCATCGAAACGTTGATGCATAGCGCGCGCCTTTCCGGCTGATCGTTGGCGCGAATTGCCAGATCCCGCGTAATTGGAGACCAGTAGTCCGCGACGAATATAAGCAGAGCGTGCGCGAAACAGAGAACAATGACTGTCCACGAAATCACTTCCCAGGCGAGCGAAGGATAGACAGATATACCACTTAACCTGCTGAGATTCTGTGCAAGAGTGCGAGTCGCGGGCGTAGCGCAGTCGGAGGGGATGAGGTAACCATCCTTTTTGCTGAGTTGAGGCAAGAATTGATCATGAAAGAATCGATCGTCGTTGCTAGCGCAAAGACTAAGAACTCCAACCGGATAGTAACCGTCTCTTCCAATCACGGTGGCCCAAAGCAAGGGTTGAGTCTTCCTGTTTAAAAAGTTGTTGTATCCCTGCAGCGACGGTGGTGCGGTGTAGTTCCGTCCAGCTGAAGCTTTCCAAATGATGTAACTGGCGGCGTTATACATTTCGATGCTGGTGGAATCGGTATACGGCCTCCTTGCATCAGTACCCCGTCCCATTCCTATGAGAGGATAGGGGCCTATCGCAAGAGCACCGATGTATGGACCGTTGTCCACATCGCGTGCCATCAGCAGATCGTTGCCCACAACAAAAAGCGCGTCGGGATCAGCTCTGTGCAAGAAGCGAACTAGGAAGATCTCGTCCAATATGTTAGAAGCGCTGATGAAAACAATATCTATCTTCTTCATTCGAAACTGGCGTGCAATCGCCATCAGTTCCGCTTCCTGCGTCATTGGAGTGTTTTCTCTGGAGAACTGCGGGACAGAGTCCTCACCGCTGGAATCCTTTGCCGAAAAGTGAAGGTAGGGACTTGGAATCGAACCCATTGAGGCACTGTCGGATGAGTCTTTGACATCGGCCTCTGCATTGCGCAGCAGAGAGATCTCGAGCGGGAATCGAATTGTAAGCGCCTCGCTCTCCCATAGCTTCACTGCCTGGCTCTCCAATAGCTTCTGTCGATCCTTTACAAATGCAGGTGCCAACGACTCAGAATAAGAGGTCAAATAGGAAGTCCAATATTGGGTTGACGATCCTCCGAGAAACGTAGTGTCCTCGATCAAACGCGCTATTTTGTACCCGTCGTAACCAGAGCGGTAGAGAGCGTCATCGAATAACCCACTCGTGAATACGCCGTCACTGGAGAAGGTGTGATAACTGACGATCGGGCCAGCATCCGGCTTCCCGGCGTGATTCAAATCATTTATCTGTGCGACAGAGAGTTCTGTCGACGTAGCTCCCATGATCTGAAAATCCACGTGCTTGTTCTGCTGTAGCCAGTAGGCGCGCAGTCCTGCTGCAAGGGGCGCTGCAGAACCGGAAAAGCGGGGCCCGACGATATAAACAGTATTATGGGTTGGGTTAGTCCCTGGGGCACGACTCGCAAATTGCGACTCATAACTAAGCGCGTTCTGAAGCTGGAAACCATCGATCCCGGTTGTCGGAGTTTCGGAAACCAGAAAAAGAAAAATCACACGGCTGTAGCTGTCGTCCAGATTTAGACCCTTGTACATCTCGGAGCCCTGCTGCCGGCCCGGTACATGCCTTAGGACGATCAGCCCCGGCTGCCTCTCGCGCAGTGGATCGTGGCCGGACTCCTTCCGATTGGTGGCGACTGCATCCCTTAGTGCGTCCACTTGGCGCGGCCACGGGAGCCAGTAATAGCTGCTTACATAGCTGTTGTCCGTTGCGGCTTGGAGAATGGCATTCACCGTCCGGTCGAATTCCATTGCGTAATGTGTGTGTACCGGATCGGGAACCATTACAAGAATCGTTGTAATATCCGGCTTCGTCGCGCCTCCTGCCCCCTCCGGTACGCCCCACTTCGCCGGATTGTCATCTCCGCATCCCGGATCATCCTTGTCTGAGTTCTCCGTCTCGGCGACTCTTGTTGCGCTCCTGTCGAGTCTTATCTCGATATCAATATCGCTGACGCTTTTCTTTTGGGCGCCCTTCCCTATCAGTGGCGGAGACACCGCAGCCCAGTACTGGCACGACGCTAGCCAAGGGCCCTCGCTCGAGGAATGGCTCTGGTTCGCGGTTCTGGATCCGTTTGCCGGAGTCACCGGCGATCCGCTCGGGCCCACAGGGGGGATTGTCGTGCCGGGCCTAAGTAAGAGTGCCGCAGCGACGAGAGCACCCGCGAAAATGCCCTGCCCCTTGTTCATGTGTATATTCCGGAATTAGTCCGCAGCGTCTGGAGTGAGAGACCGAGGCAATATGGCTGGCGATTTCAGCGATACCGAGAACTCGCCTCAACAGAATAGGTCGGGACTGTAGCACGTTTGCACTGGTATATGCAATGACAATTGTCTTAGCGGTCATCCTGTAACCCGGTTGAGGACTGCCCGTCTGGGGCTGGAACCTGCTTTGCCTATCTGGGGCGGAACTGATGGAAGGGAAACGACCGCCCGTCGGGGACCTTGTTATGAACGATCTTCGTCTTTCTCGTTCAGATTGCTGGGGCAATAGGTTTATCAATTCTCTGGTACGCAATCCACAACCTTTTCGAACGGTCGGATTCTCCCGATTAGTGCGTTGATTTGACGGCGTTTAGGACGGCAGTTTCGGGGACCCTCTTGAAACGGGCCAAGATCGCACTAGGCCAGACTCTGCTGCGCGACGCCCGGGGAATGATCGGACAGTTCTCAATCTGCTCGGTGGCCGTGGGTTTCGTGCCATTGCAGCATCGGTCTTCGGAAACGGGCTTACGTCTCGTATTGTCCATTCTTGTGACGGCTCGGGCGCGCCGGGCCGGAGAAATTGCAATTGATTGCACAGAACTTGTTTTTGGTGCGGTGGAACTGGATCTGCATGAAGCGTTTGGAAATAATGAGGCGTGCCCGCCGAGAGTCAATCCTTCTCGGACTTCGGTTTCAGGATCGTAGCAAATCGTTCCGTTGCGGTTCGGAGCGCCTCGTCTGCGATGTGGGCATATCGGGCGGTCGTCTGAGGCTGCGTATGTCCAAGGAGCTTCCCCACGATTTGGAGAGAGGTTCCCGCCGAGACAAGATGACTGGCATAGGTGTGCCGCAGATCATGAATGCGAACAGTAGGGCGGTACCGCTTCAGAACACGCCTTTTACCCTTGAACTCAACCGCTTCAGCCAACCCTGCGGCTTTGCACGCCTGTAGCCACGGCCGACGCAGTGTCACACGCGAATTCCCGTTTGCGCCCGGGAATAGCAGTCCGCTTGAGCCTTTCGGCTTCATTCCATTCAATAAAGCTATCGCCGCGCCGCTGAGAGGTACATGCTCAATCTTTTTCTGTTTCGTGTGGTGGCTGGGCTTGGTCCAGATTCCACGCTTCAGGTCGAATTGTCCCCAATCGGCTTTTAGGACTTCGCCTTCACGAGCACCCGTCAACAGCAATAGGCGAAGCGCGTTCGCGGCATTCTGATCCGTGTAGTTGTCCAAAGCATTGGAAAACCGCCGCACCTCTTCTTCGGACAGCCACCGTTCTCGTCGATCCTCATGGAACCGAGGAACTCCACGCGCAGGATTGTCGGCCCTCAATCCCCATTGAGAAGCTAGCGTGAACATTTTGGAGAGAAGAGCAAGCACCCGGTTTGCGCGATACGGGGTGGCCTTCAGGGCAGCATGAAGAGATTCGATGTCCTTCTTACCAACGCTCCTCACACGGAGCTTCCCCAACTTCGGAACAATGACCTTCTTAATCATCTGCCGGTCATCCCGAATGCTGGTCGGACGTTTGTGGTGCGCGGCGTATTGCTCCAGGTACTGCGTCGCCAGTTCGCCCAGGGTCGGCTCGGTTCGGTCCTGCTCTCGCTCCTCGAGCGGGTCGTGCCCGTCAATAATCCTCCCTCTCAGTTGGAGCGCACGCTCTCTTGCCGCCGTGGCGGTCAATTCAGGGTAGCGGCCTATTGTGTAGCGCCTTTCGCGCCCAAGTATCCGGTAATTGAGGACGAAAGCCACCACACCAGCAGCGGTTATGCGCACGCCGAATCCCGGGATCTCGCTGTCGTATTCGATCAGGTTTCCAGTGGGAGGAGGGCTAAGTTTCAAGATGAGCTTCTGCGTAATTCGCTGCGCCACAATGCACCTGTGTCCGTATGGTGTCCGTATTCAGCGAGCGTCGGTGGCATCTTGTGTCTCTGGGTGTCGCGTAGGCTGCCACCTAAGCCTCTGATATTATTAATGATAACAGATAAGCCCTCTATTTGCCATAATGGATGAATTCGATAGGT
>Ga0335072_10007247_pt1 | contig 16166 bp, 17 predicted proteins | sample Lox_Sample_21_FD_206725 | JGI IMG/M metagenome (GOLD analysis project Ga0335072, IMG submission 206725) | Soil microbial communities from Loxahatchee National Wildlife Refuge, Florida, United States - Lox_Sample_2.1 | ecosystem: Environmental > Terrestrial > Soil > Wetlands | place: USA...
TCGGCAATGAAGGCCATCCGCACGCCGGGCTCCGGGGATGGCCGGGGATCCCACACCGGCGTCGCGCCGCGGGCCACGAGCACGGCGAAGGTGGTGTCCAGGCCGGTGACTTCGAACGCGATGTGCCCGTAGCCCCGGGTGAGCAGCGCCGTCGGCGGGTCCTGCCCGCCGATCCCGGGGGCCGAGCCCGCCCGCTCGAAGAGCTCGACCCGGGTCCCGTGGCCCTCCATGAACCGGCCGCGGATCCCGAAGGGCGGGATCTCGAACGCGAAGCCGGCCGTCATGCCGAGCACGTCGGCGTACCACTGCTGGGCCCGGTCCAGGTCGAAGACGCAGAGTCCGACGTGGTGGTGCGCCAGGTTCATGCGCGCCAGATTCATACCTTGTCCCTTATCTTCCGTTCCCGGCCGTAGACGGCGACCACGATCATGATCAGGACCCCGTAGACCATCTCCTGCACGCCGATGCTGTAGTTGTGGGCTTCCAGCAGGTACGTGACCAGGGTCAGGATCAGCGCTCCCAGCACGGTGCGCCAGTAGTCGCCCCGCCCGCCGAACATGGTCCCGCCGACGATCACCGCGGTGAGCGCCTGGAACAGGTAGGGGTCGCCGGAGGTCAGGTTGGCACCCCCGTTCCCGGCCAGCAGCATGCCGACGAACGTGGCCAGCACCGCGCTCACGATGAATCCGGCGGTCCAGGTCCAGCCGGTGCGAATCAGCGCCAGCCGTGCCGCGCCGGGATTGGTGCCGTTGAGGTACAGGCTGCGGCCGGCCCGGGTCCGGGCCAGCACGATCCCGGTGATCACGGCGAGCACGGCCCAGATGGCCACGACCGGCGGGACCGAAAGGCCGAAGGTCTTGGTGATGACCGAGACCGCGGAGTCGGTCCAGGTGGGCGGGGTGCCGCTGACGGCGCCGCTGACCCATCCGGTGAGCGCCCCGGTCAGCAGCGAGCCGATCCCGAGCGTCACGATCAGCGGCTCGATCCGGAACCGGTAGGAGATCGCGCCGTTGAGCGCGCCGCCGATCACGCCCACCGCGAGCGGGCACAGCACCGCGGCCCACATCGGCCAGTGATCCACGCTGGTGAGCTCGGTGATGAACACCGCGCCCGCGGTGATGAACGACCCCACGGAGAAGTCGATCCCGCCGCCGAGCACGACGATCGTCTGCCCGGCCCCGGCCATGCCCAGCAGCGCGGCCATGACCAGCATCGAGGAGGTCGTCGACGTCGATGTCCATCCGGGCACGGTGACCGCGCCCGCGAGATAGAGCACGACCAGCGCCGCCACCTGCAGCAACGGAAACCGTCGTTGCAGGTCGGCGAGGCGGTACCGGGCCGCCACGGATTGTGAAAGCCCGAGGCTGCTCATGTCGTCCTCGCCTGGGTCGCGTTGGCCAGCCCGGCGCTGAAGATCACGGCCACGACCAGCAGGCCGCCGTAGATCGCGTCCGTCCAGGTGTCCGGCACCCGGGCGGCGCTCAGCAGGTTCGTGATCAGGTACATGCACCCGGCGCCGAACAGGGTGCCGATGAGGCTTCCGCGCCGGCCGGTGAACGCCGTGCCGCCCAGGGCGACCGCGGCCAGCGCGACCAGCGTGTACATGGTCGCGTCGCTCGCCTCGCCCTCCATGAGCACGGACATCAGCGCGAGGCCGCCGATGCCGGCGAACAGGCCGCCGGTCGTGTAGGCGAGGATCCTGACCCGCGTCACGTCCACTCCGGCCGAGAACGCGGCGGCGTCGTCACCGCCGGTCGCGTACAGGTTGCGCAGGTACGCGGTGCGCGACAGCGCGAACCAGATCGCCAGCACAACCGCGATCGAGATCAGCCCGCCGGGGACGGGACCGAACGACCCGGCCAGGTCGTCGGTCCACCAGGCGGACCCCTGCGGCGTGGAGCCGCCCTCGATCTGGGTGGCCAGCCCGGTGAGGATGAAGTTCATGCAGAGCGTCGCGACCACCGGCTGGAACCGGAGCAACGTGACGAGCGTGCCGTTGAGCGCCCCGACGGCGGCGCCGAGCACCAGGCAGACCGGAACCACGACCCAGGGAGCGCCGAGTCCGTGCGGTAGCAGGACGGCCACGATGATCATGTCGACCACGGTCATCAGCGGGCCGATCGAAATGTCGATGCCGCCGCCCCCGGACATGATCGCGGGCGTCGAGGCCAGGGCGGCGATGGCGAACGGCGCGAAAATGGCCAGGGTCTCGGCCCAGTTGGACGGGCTGGCGAAGCGCGGCTGGGCGATGATGTTCGCGATCAGCAGCAGCACGAACAGCACCAGCGCGAACGCATAGGGCCGCGATCGCAGGAACCGGATCACGCGGGCACCTCCTGGCCGAAGTAGGCCGACACCAGCGCGGCGCGGGAGAGCCGGGCGCGTTCCATGACCGCGCCCACGGTCCCCTCGCGGAAGACCAGCACCCGGTCCATCAGCTCGACGTGCTCGTCCACCTCGGTGGAGAGCATCATGACCGCGACGCCCTCGGCCGCCAGCTGGTCGAGCAACGCGTAGATGTCGCGCTTGGCGCCGAGGTCGATCCCCCTGGTCGGGTCGTTCAGCAGCAGGATCCTCGGCTCGCGGGCCAGCCAGCGGGCGATGATGACCTTCTGCTGGTTGCCGCCGGACAGCGTGGTGATGAGGTCCGTGGGCTTGCCCATCCGGACCCCGAGACGGGCGGCGTAGCGGGAAAGCCGCGCGCGGCGTGCGGCCTGCGACAGCAGGCCGAACCTGCGGTCGTCGCCGGAGGTGACCGCGCCGAAGTTCTCCAGGATCGACAGCGGCGCGAACAGCGACTCGCTGCGCCGGTCCCGCGGCACGTAGCCGATGCCGAGCCCGGCCGCGTGCCGGGCGGACCGGATCGGGGCCTGCCCGGTACCGGAGACGCGAAGCACCCGGCCGCCCGGGTCGCCCTCCCACAGCGCGCGCAGGAACTCGTCCTGCCCGTGGCCCTCGAGCCCGGCGAGCCCGACCACCTCCCCCGCGCGCAGCTCGAACGAGACCGGCGCCCCGCCGGGACGCAGCGTCAGGTCGCGCACTCGCAGCACGCATTCGGCGGAGGCGGCGCGCTCGATCCGCTGGTGGGCGCCCTTGCCGCCGGCCAGGTTCGGCGCGCCGGTCATCAGCGTGACCAGCTTCGCGGGCGTGGCCTGGTCGCGGTCCAGCGTTCCCACGGACGCACCGGAGCGCAGCACGGTCACGCGGTCCGCGATCTCGCCGATCTCATCCATCCGGTGCGAGATGAACAGCGTGGACATCCCGCTGGAGCGACGGCGCGCTATCGCGGCGAAAACCCGGTCCCTGGTCGCCACGTCCAGCGCGGATGTGGCCTCGTCCAGGATCAGGACCCGCGGCTCGCGCAGCAGGACCCGGGCGATCGCGCACGCCTGCTGCCGGGACAGCGGCAGCGACGCGGCCGGGGCGTCGAGGTCGATCCGGGCGTCGAGCAGTTCGGCGAATACCTCGCCGGCCCGGGCCCGCTTCTCCGCATCGGGCGCACGCCTGCCGAACACCGTGTCCGCGCCGAGCCAGGCGTTCTCCAGCACCGAGCGGGACCCGACGACCAGCACCTCCTGGAACACCGCCATGATCCCGGCCCGGATGGCGGCGCCCGGGTTGCGCAGCCCGGGCATCGCGACCAGGCTCCCGGCCCCGTCCGCGATCGCGACGGTCCCGGCATCCGGCCGGTACACCCCGGTAAGGATCTTGACCAGGGTGGACTTGCCGGAGCCGTTCTCGCCCATGATCGCGTGCACCTCGCCGGCCCGGAACTCGGCCGTGCACGAGCGCAGCGCGACCGTCGGGCCGAACGACTTGGCCAGCCCGGCGACGCTTAGCGCCACCGGGCCGGCCGCGGGATCACTTGGTGAAGATGGCATTTATAAAGCTGTTGCTCACGTATTTCGCCGACGGGCCGCTCGCGGTCCCGACCGTGTTGATCGTCCAGCTGGAGTCGATGTTCACGTACTGGGTCAGGTTCGCGTTCGTCACCAGCGGCGGGTCGATCGACAGCGTATTGATCTTGACGCCATCGCCGAGCAGCATCTTGTGCGCCACCTGGGTCACGGCGTACGCGAGGCCGTTGGGGATGTTGGCCAGGCCGACGCCCTGGTAGCTGGACTTGTGCTCGACCCAGTACGCGAGGCCGCCCTCGTCCAGCCCGTTGTTCGTGACGACCGGCACGGTCTTGCCCGCCTGCTGGAAGGCCTCGATCACGCCGGAGGTGAACGGTCCGGCGGTGACCACGCCGCTGACCGCCTGCGGATGGGTGTTGAGGTAGCTCAGCACCTGCTGCTTGGCGATCGGGGCCTGGAACTGGGTCTGGATCGTCTCGTTGGTGGTGATGCCGGGGCACTGCTTGAACACGTCGTTGGCACCGTTCATCGTGTCGGTGTCGATGGGCACGCCGGCGATCCCGTGGATGAACATCATCAGGCCCTTGCCCTTGGCCTGCTGCACCACGAACTGCGCGAGCTTCATGCCGCCGAGCACCGAGTTCGGCACCACGTTGACCGCGTTCTGGTCGGCGATGTCGTTGAGCACCCCGACCGTCGGGATGCCCGCCTTGGCCGCCTTGTCGATGAGCGGGTTGTACGCGGTCGGCGACTGCACCTGGACGACGATGAGGTTGACCTTGTCGTCCAGCAGGGTCTGGTAGGCCTGGAGCTGGTTGGTCACCGAACTCGTCGACGGGGCGAGCGCGATCGTGGTGTAGCCGAAGCCCTTCAGGTAGGACTCCAGCGTGCTCTCCAGCACCGTCTGGTACGGGTTGTCCAGGCCGTCGATGAGGATGCCGACCTTGACCCCGGAGGCCTTGCCCGGCCAGGACGACCATGGCGACTTGTAGATCGTGCCGTCGAACCCGTTGTAGCTGGCGGCGTAGCTGCCGAGGGAGGCCACCATGCCGCTCTGGTCGTTGTAGCTGACGGCCGGGATCTTCCCGCAGTTGCCGGTGAGCGCGGAGGCCGAAGCGGAATTCGACGAACCAGGGGAACCCGACGAACCAGAGGAACACGCCGCCGCCGCGACCAGAAGCGCGGCGCAGCCGAGACCAAGCGTCAATCTGACCATTCCACGTCTCATTCGAATCTCCTTACAGGGGCGGAGCCTGGAAGAGCCCCGGGTCCACGTCGTTGAAGCTTTCCTTGGCCACCAGCTCGTTCATCGGGTTCGCGGTGCCCCACTGGTCCTGGACCGTTTCGTCGCGGGCGTCATAGATATGCGGATGCCAGCGGTCCTCGTCGAGTTCCTGCAGCTCGGTGGTGTACTCGATGGTGTTTCCGTGCGGGTCGAGGAAGTAGCTGAAGGTGTTGTCGCCGGCCAGGTGCCGCCCGGGCCCCCACACCATGCGGGCGCCGGATCGCAGCACCCGGCCGCTGCCGCGCATGTACTCGTCCAGCCCGCGCAGCTCGAACGAGATGTGATGCACCGAGACGTGCGGGCCGCGGGCAATGGCGAAGCTGTGATGGCGGGGGTTGCACCGCATGAAGTGCATGACATCGCCGAGCGTGTCGGACAGCCGGAAGTCAAGGTGGTCGGCGTACCAGTCCCGGGTCCGGTCGATGTCGGTGGAGTTGAGCACGACGTGCGACAGCCGGACCGGGACCGACTCCTTCTCCTCGATGGCCCGGTGACCGATGACCGCCACGTCGCTGGAGACCTCGATCGTGCGCCCGTCGACGTCGAAGAACCGGAAGCCGTAGCCCCCGCCGAGCGTGCCGAGCGGGCCGGGCTCGCCGACGAGCCGCACCCCGGAAGCGGCCAGCCGCCCCGCCAGCGAGTCGACGTGCGCCGCGTTCTGCGCCCCGAACGCGATCAGGTCCAGCCGCTTGCCGCCCTGGCGCAGCCGCAGCACGTACTGCTCCGGCGACCCTTCGGCGGCGAGGAACGCCACGCCGGTGTCGCCGCCCACCTGGGTCAGTCCCCAGACCCTGGTGTAGAACTCCAGCTGCCGTGCGAAGTCCGGCACGGCGATGTCGACGTGGCGCAGATGAGTGATCAGGCGGTCAGGCATTCGTGGTCAGCCTCTCGGGTACGCAGGTGTTGCACTGCAGGCCGAGCCCGGTGATCTCGGCCTGCATGACATCGCCGGGCGACAGGTAGACGCCCCAGTGCGCCCCGTTCCCGGCCGGCGAGCCGGTCAGCAGCAGGTCACCCGGGCCGAGCGTGACCAGCGAAGACGCGTACGAGACCAGCCGCGGGATGTCGAAGATCATGTCCTTGGCGAGCTCGTTCTGCCGGACGACGCCGTTGTGCCGCAGCGTGATCAGCAGCTCGTGCGGGTCGCCGGCGAACGCGGCCGGGACCAGGTAGGGCCCGGTGGGCAGGAACGTGGGCGCGTTCTTCGCGCGCACCCAGTCGGTGCCGATCTTGGCCAGGTCCGGCCGGTAGACCAGGTCGCGCGTGGTGATGTCGTTGCAGATCGTGTAGCCGGCCACGTACCGCAGCGCGTCCTCGCGGCTGACCCGGCGGGCGGGCCGGCCGATCACCGCCGCGATCTCCAGCTCCCAGTCGTGCTCGCGGCCCTCGGCCGGGAGCACCACGTCGTCGGCCGGGCCGCACAGCGCGCTGGGCAGCCCGCTGAACAGGTACGGCTCGCCGCCCTCGGCCCGGGCGTCCATCATCCTCTCGGCGGCGGCCCGGTCACCGCCCTCGCTGACCACGAGGTCGATCACGTGCTGCCGGTAGTTGGCACCGGACTGCAGGATCTGCGCCGGCCGGACCGGGGGCAGCACGCGCAGGCCCTCCAGCGACCGCCAGCGGCCGCTGTGCTCGGCCGCCAGCTCCCCCAGCCGCTGCATGGCGGCGTCCCAGTCGCCCAGAAGCGATGCCGTGCTGGCGCCGATCTCGCGGACCCGGCCGCCCGCGACCAGGCCGGCGAACTCCCGCCCGTCCTCCCGGCCGCCGGAGGCTGCGTCATCCGCAAACATGCCCACCGCGAACGGGCCGGCATGGCGGCCAGGGGTGTACGGCACACCGCCTCCCAGGTGCTCGGATGATTGCCGAGAATCCTAAGAGGGGGCCTCTGACCTGCAAAATGCTAATTTTTAATGCCAGGCATAACCGGCGGCCTAACCGCCGGAGGCTACGAAACGCCGACCGCTTCCCTGGCGATGGACCGCAGCCACCGCACCGCCTGATCGCCGCGCCGGGTCGGATGCCACCACGCCGCCTCGATGAGGTCGACGTTGCCGAACGGGGGCTCGTGCACCGCCACGCCGGCCGTGGCGGCAACCCGCCGGGCGAGCCGCTCGGGGACCACCGCGACGAGGCCGGTCCCGGCCACGACGAACGGGATCGGCAGCCAGCCCGCCGTGGACACCTGAACATGCCGGGGCACGCGCAGGTCCTCCAGGGCCCGTTCGGCCGGGTTGAGCAGCCCGGGCTGGCCGAAGGTGGGCGCCGCGTGCGGCAGCTCGCCGAGATCCTCCAGGGTGAGCCGGCCCGCGGTCAGCCTCGGGTTGGCCGGATCGGTGATGCACACGAACCGGTCACGGAAGATCTCCTCGCTGTCACCGGGAAACCGGTAGCCGAGGGGCGCGATCAGCAGGTCGTGCCGCAGCAGGCCGTCGTCGCTCTCCTGCATGTACGGGGGGATCGGCGACAGCTCGAGCCCCACCATCGGGGCCTCCTCGTGCACCCGGCGCAGCAGCGGCTCGATCAGCACGGTCACCGCGTAGTCGGACATGGCCAGCGAGAACGTCCGGGTGCTGGTCGCCGGGTCGAACCCCGGCCGCGCCTCAAGCGTCCGCTCGGCCTGGCGGAGGGCGTCGCGGACATCGGGCAGCAGCCGCTCGGCCAGCGGGGTCAGCTCGTACCGGCGGCCGCTGCGGACCAGCAGGTCATCGTTGAAGTGCCGGCGCAGCCGGGCCAGCGCGCTGCTCATCGTCGGCTGGCTCATGTTGACCTTCTCGCCGGCCCTGGTCAGGTTGCGTTCCTCCAGCAGCGCGGCCAGCGCGATCAGCAGGTTGAGGTCGATGGACAATCCGCCGCTCACCAGGGAAAACCCGCCTCTGGTCACAATCCGGTAACTACCCGATGACATCTGCCGGGGTCAAGGTCAGCATAGGGCCATGCCGCTCGGCGCCGTCGATCTCAACCTGCTGCCGACGCTGCGCGCCCTGCTCGAGGAGGAGAACGTCACGCACGCCGGGGCGCGGCTCGGGCTGAGCCAGCCGTCCATGTCGATCGCGCTGGCCCGGCTGCGGCGGCACTACAAGGATGAACTGCTGGTCCGGACCGGGCGGGGCTACTGCCTGACGCCGCTGGCCAAGACCTTGCTACCGTCGGTCACCGAGTCGCTGCGGCTGGTGGACGCGGCCTTCGGGCGTACCGAGGCGTTCGTGCCGGGCAAGAGCGACCGGGTGTTCAGCCTCACGCTGTCGGACTACGCGATCACCGTGCTCATCGAGCCGCTGCTGCGCCGGGTGCACGAGGAGGCCCCCATGGTGGGCCTCGAGCTGTCGCCGATCCCCCCGGACATGCAGGAATCCGATCGCGGGCTGCGCGAGCACGACCTGCTCATCGCGCCGATGGGGTTCGCGTTCCACGGCGAGTCCGAGGTGGTCTTCCGCGACCGCTTCGTGTGCATCGTGGACCCGGCCAACCCGCGGCTGCGCGACGGCTGGCTGTCGCTGGAGCACCTCGGCGCGCTGCCGCACGCGGCCCCGACGTTCGGCCACCCGGGGCTGAACCCGGCCGAGCGCGTGCTCGAGGAACTCGGGGTGCGGCGGCACGTGCAGGTCCGGGTGGTCGACTGGCTGGCGCTGCCGTTCGTCGTGGCCGGGACCGATCTCGTGGCCGTGGTCCCGGAACGTCTGGCCCGCCGGGTGGCCGGCCCGGCCGGCGTGCTGGTGGTGGAGCCGCCGTTCGGCAAGGTCGAGCTGATCGAGGCGGCCTGGTGGCACCCGGCCCGGTCCAGCGACGCCGCCATCGGCTGGCTCCGGGGCATCCTGCGCGACACCGCGCCCGCCTCCTAACCCGGCCGCGCGGGCATGCGCAGGCGCCCGGCCCGGCCCGCCCCGAGGCGCCGAGCATGGCATTTGCATCCGTGATGCCAGGCATAACCCGGCATCCGCGGGCGTAACGTTCCCGGTCATGGGACCCGCGGACGAGGGGGGCGCGAGCGCCCCGGCCGGCCGGCGGGTGGCCGTCGTCACCGGCGGCGCGGGTGCCATCGGCGGCGCGATCGCGGCCGAGCTGGCCGCCGCCGGTCACGCCGTCGTGAGCCCACGACGAGCGGGAATTGTTCTTGTCCCGGATTCCGACGGGCGACCAGGCGAGCTGGCGGGACTGGTGTCCTGGCTGGCTTCGGAGCGATGCTCGTTCAGCACCGGCGCGACGTTCGACCTGTCCGGCGCACGGGCGGTGTACTAGGCATGCCCGCCGTCCCCCGCCGCGTCGTCACCGGTCACGACGAGCACGGCGTCTCGGTTTTCACCGGCGACGGCCTGGTGCCGGTCGTTCGCACCGCGCCCGACGGAGCGCTGTTCTACGAGGTGTGGGGCACCGGCGCGGCGCCGGCCCCGCTGGCGGCGGCCGAGCCCGACCCGACCCTCGGCGCGGTGACCGTGCCGCCGGCGCCGAACGGCACCAAGATCCGGATCAACGAGTTTCCCCCGGGCGTCGTCTCGCCCATGCACCGCACGCAGTCCGTGGACTACGGCATCGTGCTCGACGGCGAGGTCGTGCTCGTGCTCGACGAGGGCGAGACGACGCTGCGCGCCGGTGACGTGGTCGTGCAGCGCGGCACCAACCACCGCTGGGAGAACCGGTCCGGCGCCGTGGCGCGGATGGCGTTCGTGCTGGTCGACGGCGCGTTCACCCCGGACCTGCTCGACACGCTGGGCCGCGAGGTCCTCGGCGGGCTGCTGCACGACCCGCTGCACGCTCCGGGCACCTGACGCCGGCCGCCCCCGCCCGCACGCCCCCCACCAGCACACGGAGGTTCCCCGATATGGATTACGGACTGGCCGGCCGGACGGTCGTCGTGACCGGGGCGGCGCGCGGCCAGGGGGCGGCCGAGGCGGAGTTGCTCGTCCGCGACGGGGTCCGCGTCCTCGGCGCGGATGTCCTCGACGAGGACGGCGGGCAGCTCGCCGAGCGGCTGACGCGGCTCGGGCCGGGCCGGATGGACTACCGGCACCTGGACGTGTCGAGCGAGGAACAGTGGGCGGAGCTGGCCGGGTGCCTGACGGGCGAGGGCCGGGCCGTGCATGGCCTGGTGAACAACGCGGGCGTCCCGTACCGGAAACGGCTGCTCGACATGGATCTCGACGGCTGGGACCGGGTCATCGCGATCAACCTGACCGGCACCATGCTCGGCATCAGGACGCTCGTCCCGCTGATGCCGCAGCACGACGGAGCCGCGATCGTCAACATCGGCTCGATCGCCGCCCTGCACGCCCACCACGCACTGGCCTACACGGTCTCGAAGTGGGGCCAGCGCGGCCTGACCAAGGTGGCGGCGCTCGAGCTGGCGCCCCGCGGCATCCGGGTCAACGCCGTGCATCCCGGTCCCATCGACACGCCGATCTCCGCCGGTGCCGACCCGGTGTTCCTGACGTCCACGGTCGAGCAGACACTGCTCGGCCGGGAGGGACGGCCCGAGGAGGTGGCCGAGCTGGTGGTCTTCCTGCTGTCGGCCCGCGCCTCGTACATCACCGGAGCGGAGATACCGGTCGACGGGGGCCACACCGCACACGGCGGCACCAAGCCGATCGTGGACGCCCTGGCCCGCGCGGGACGCTAGCCGCGGGCGGGTCAGTGCCGCGGACCGCGCGGCTGGGCCCGCCGGGCCGGGGGGATCGGCGGGCACGGTGCCGCGTCGATCACGCGGTTGCGAACCGTGCCGAGCCCCTCCACCTCGAGCGTCACCACGTCGCCGGGGACCAGGGGCGGCGGGACCCGCTCGCCGGCCCGGCCCCAGATCTCGGTCAGGCAGCCGCGGTGGCAGGTGCCGGAGGCGAGCAGGTCTCCCGGCGCGACCGCCGCGCCGCGCGAGGCGAAGCTGATCAGCTCCTCGAAGGTCCAGGCCATGTTGGCCAGGGAGTCCTCGCCGAGCAGCTCGCCGTTGATGTACGCGCGCATGGTCAGGTCGAGGAAGCCGTCCGGGGTCCGGTACGGGGTGAGCTCGTCGGCGGTGACCAGGTAGGGGCCGAGCGTGTGCGCGCCGTCCTTGCCCTTGAAGAAGCCGAAGGGAAGCTGGCCCTCGAGCCGCTGGATGTCCCGGGCCGACCAGTCGTTGAAGATCGTGTAGCCGACGATCCCCGGCGCCGCGTCTTCCGGCGTGAGGTTCCGGCCGTGCTTCCCGTAGACGACGCCGACCTCCAGTTCGAGGTCGAAGGCCTGCGACCCGGGAAAGCGCTCGACGTCGTCAAAGGCGCCGGCGCACACATGCGGATTGGTGAAGTAGAAGCAGGGCGCCTCGTACCAGCGCTCGGGCACCGCGCCGGCCGCGCCCTCCTGCGACCGGCGGGCGCCCTCGATGTGCGCCTCGAACGACACCGAGTCCCTGATCGAGGCCGGGTGCAGCGGCGCGAGCAGCCTGACCTCCGTGACCGCCGGGCCGGGGGCGGCGGCCAGCGCGGCCGTACCGGCCGCCACCAGCGCCTCCCGGCCGCCGCCGCGGATCAGCGCGCCGACGCTCTCCCCCGGGGCGAGCACGTGCAGCCGGTCGCCGGGCCCGAGCACGCCGTCGCTGGTGACGCCCCCGGACTCGTAGCGCGCGAACCGCATCTCAGGCCGCCACCGATCCGTCGCCGCCGTCGATCGCGATCTCCGCCCCGGTAATGAACGCGGCGTCGTCGCTGGCCAGGAAGGCGGCGAGCTTGGCCACCTCCTCGGCGCGGCCGCAGCGGCCCAGCGGGATCTTCGCCAGGATGCCGGGCAGCGGCCCGTCTGGGTCGTCGATGAAACGGGCGGTCTCCGGGGTGTAGATGAGCCCGGGCAGGATCGCGTTCGCCCTGATGCCGAACTGGCCGCCGGCCGCGCACAGATGCTTGGTCATCGCGAGGACCCCGCCCTTGGCTGACCCGTGCGGGACCTGGCCGACGAACCGCGCGCCGAACCGGGCGGCGATCGACGCGACGTTGATGATCGAGCCCCCGCCGCGCCTGATCAGCTCGGGCCAGGCCGCGCGGACCGAGAACCAGACGATGTCCAGCTCGTTCTTGATCGTGAAGTGCCAGTCGTCGTCGGACAGGTCCATGAGCGGGCCGTTGCGCAACGCGGAGGCGTTGTTGTAGAGGATGTCCACGCCGCCGAACTCGCTCAGGGCGGCACTCACCCAGGCTCGCGCGCCGTCGGCGCTGCTCAGGTCGACCGGTGCCACGGCCGCCATCCGGCCGCCGGCCTTGGCGACCAGGTCGACGGTTTCCGCGCTCCCGTCCGCGTCGAGGTCGCAGCCGAACACCGCGGCGCCCTGCGCCGCGAACTCCAGCGCGGCCGCGCGGCCCATGCCTCGCGCCGTCCCGCTGATCAACGCGACCTTGCCGTCCAGCCGCCCCATCGCGCACCTCTCCCTGTCTTGCGCCCCTCGCGACGGTACAAGGCGCCGCATCGGGCGGGGAAATCACCAAGCCGTATGCCTGCCATTGGCGACGGACGGGTTCGGCCCGGCCCGCGCCCGGGGGGGCGCGTTATGGTTTCGTGACCCGACGCCGCCACCCTCGCCGACGTCCTCGGCGAAGACGACCCCCCGCATCCAGCACGCCCTCGACATGCACGCCCTCGCCGCGCACTGGGCCGAACTCCCCCGCCGCGAACAGAAAATCCTGCTGCTGCGGTTCTACGGCGACATGACCCAAGCCGACATCGGCCACCAGCTCGGCATCTCCCAGATGCACGTCTCCCGCCTCCTCGCCCACGCCCTCACCCACCTGCGCCACCGCCTCCTGGCCACCGACACCCCCGCCCCCCACCTCGCCAAAGCCAGCTAAGCTGCCGGCCGACCGGCGGGGCGACCCAGATTCGGCGGGAGCCGGGGCGTTCAGCAAAAGGCATTTGACCTAGAGCGTGCTCCAGCATCCAGACTCGGGCTGAGCGCCCGGGCGGGACCGGGTGCCGGAGAGGGAACCCCGGATGAAATACCGCACGATCGGCACCGACCCGGCGACCCGGCGCGAGGTAAGCGTGCTCAGCCTGGGCGCGATGAACTTCGGCACGACGATCGACGAGGCGACCTCGTTCGCGATCCTGGACCGGTTCGCGGAGGGCGGCGGCACGTTCATCGACACCTCCGACAACTACGCGTACTGGGTCGACGGCACCCAGGGCGGCGAGAGCGAGGAACTGCTCGGCCGCTGGCGCCGCAGCCGCGGGGTCGGCGACGAGATCGTGATCGCGACCAAGGTCGGCGCCCGGCCGCTGGCTCCGGGCACGGGATTCCGGGACAACCCCGAGGGACTGTCCGCCCCGGTGATCCGCGAGTCCGCGCGGCGCAGCCGGGACCGGCTCGGCGTGGCCAGGCTCGACCTGCTGTACGCGCACATCGAGGATCCGGCGGTGCCGCTCGCCGAGACCGTCGAGGCGTTCGGCGCGCTGGTGGCCGAGGGCACCGTGGGCCTGCTCGGGGTGAGCAACCACTGGGCCTGGCGGGTGGAGCGGGCCCGCGCCCTGGCCGCGGCGGCCGGGGTGCCCGGCTACGAGGTGCTGCAGTATTACTACAGCTACCTGCGGCCGCGCACCGACCTGCCGGGCGGGCTGTCCCCCGACGGGGAGCAGGGCATCCTCGGCGCCGACCTGCTCAGCTACGCGCGGGCCGACCCGCAGCTCACGCTCGTCGCCTACTCACCGCTGCTGAAGGGGCGCTACGTCCGAGCGGACCGGCCGCTGGACCCCATTTTCGACCACGCGGGCACGCCCGCCCGGCTGGCGGCGCTGCGGGACGTCGCCAGGGACGCCGGCGCGACGGCCAACCAGGTGGTGCTGGCCTGGCTGATCGGCGGGCAGGTCCCGGTTATCCCGCTGGTCGGGGCGTCCTCGGTGGCGCAACTGGACGAGAGCCTGGCCGCGGCGGACCTGGAGCTGACCGTGGACCAGCGCGCGAGGCTGGACGCGGCCGGGTGACGCGGCGACGGCGCGGCGGCGCTCGCACCAGCCGCGTCAGCCGATCGGGCAGCCTGGCTTCGCGCGCGCGGCCCCCGAGTTGGGCCTGACCATCAGGCAGGATTCATCGACGGCCTGGAACGCGCTGGCCGGGATCCCCTTGAGCAACGACACCAGGGCGTCCGGCCACTGCGGGAACGCGCTGCCCTGGAAGAACCAGTTGCTCCCGTTGTCGGCGAGGATCAGGCCGTAGTTCTGCATCTCCACCAGGATCGCCTTGGCGTCCTGACAGTACGGCTCGGAATCCGAGCAGAACCCCGCCACGTTGAAGCCCGCGCTCAGCCGGAACCGGGCGCCCATCGGCGGCACGTCCGGGCTGGTGTTGGTACTCGCCTCGTGGCGGGCCGGCCACAGAAAGGCGTCCTGCGTGACCTGCGCGGTGAACCTGATCGCGTGCGTGATCGGTTTTCCGGTCGCCACCGCCGCCTGGACCTGCGCGAAGTTCAGCAGGCCGGGCAGGATGGGCAGGCCCGCCGCGTCGGCCGACGTCCAGCCGGCCGGACGCAGCCGGTTGGACCGAAGGTGCCAGATGGCGCCCGAGCCCGCCGTCGAGCCGCTCGCCGAGTACTGCGCATCCCACAGTTCGTAGAGCGTGCAGGTGCCGGGGTTGACCATGATCGCGTGGCGGTCGCCGCCGGCCTGTGCGCCGCCCTCGATCGGCGTGTCCGGGCCGAACGGATACGGGCCCGGATCGCTCTCGTCGCCGAACTGGAAGTTGATATTGACGAGCGGCTGCGTGCTGGCGACCACGGTGAACGGGATGCCGAACGGATAGCCGCCCGGATTCGGGCCGAAGTCAGGGTGCAGCAAGGTCGACGACGAGTCCATGCTGGCCAGCCACGCCGCGCTGTGCGCGTCCGCCGGCAGCGCGGAGATGTTGGTGTTCCACACGTCGCTGGCCGGGAACATCGGACAGTTCGGCGCGCCGGGCACGACCGTGGTCATGACCGGCGCCCTGGCACGCGGCGACGGCGGGGTGCGGGACGGCGAGGGTGACGCGCTGGGGAGCGCCGCGTCCGCTGCGCTCTCCCCCGCGGTCTGGCCCGCACCGTGCTGCGCGCCGGTCGTGGACGCGGCCGCGCAACCGGCCAGCAGGGCCACCGCGACGGCCGTCGCAATGACGCGCAGGCCGTTATGACACCTCATGACATGTCGGTTTGGCCGCCGCACCGTCACATCCTGGCACGTCGTGGGCCGGCCGCGAGGGTTCCTCGTTGGTCACAGCCGGGCGGGCAGGCCGAACGCGGCGAACATCGACGGCTGTTCGAAGGCGGCGATGTCGGCCAGCTGACCGCGTTCGCCGCCCAGGACGCCCAGCACGGCCAGCACGAACGGGGAGAACGCGGTCTCGCCGGGACGGCGCAGGTACCCGGCCGCGCCGGGCTGCCGGTTGGCCATGATCGGCAAGAGTCGCCACTGGCCGAGGGCGGTCATGCCATCGCGGAGCGCGTCGCCCAGCTGCTGGCGGCCGTTCCATTCCCCGACCCGGGGGGAGATCGCCAGTCGCACGTCGTGGCGCAGCAGAGCGACCAGCGCCTCCGGGTCGGCTCGTTCATGCGCGGCGATGAACCGATCGAGCAGGCGGCGCTGCGCGGGATCGGGTTCGGCGGCCGGGACCCAGCCCAGCCGCCCGTCGGGCCACTGATCGCGCAGCGTGGCGCGGGCCCGCTGGAGCGCGCTGTTGACGGCGGGGACGCTCGCGCCGAGCAACTCGGCGACCTCGGCGGCGGGCCAGCTGACCACGTCGCGCAGGATCAGCACGGCGCGCTGACGCGGCGGCAGCAGCTGAATCGCGGCCAGGAAGGCGAGCGAGATCGTTTCCCGGCTGACCGCCGCCGCCTCCGGGCCCGGGAGGTCGGCGGCCATCTCGTCCAGCAGCGAGTCCGGGTACGGCTGGACCCATGGCATCACGGCGACCGACGGCCTCGCCCGCGGCGCTCGCCGCGCAGGGGCTGATCGACGAGTACTGCCTGGTGGTCCAGCCGGTGGCGACCGGCAGCGGACAGGGCCTGTTCGCCAAGCTGCCCGCGCCGCTGCGGCTGGAACTCGTCGAGGCC
>Ga0335072_10007248_pt1 | contig 16166 bp, 13 predicted proteins | sample Lox_Sample_21_FD_206725 | JGI IMG/M metagenome (GOLD analysis project Ga0335072, IMG submission 206725) | Soil microbial communities from Loxahatchee National Wildlife Refuge, Florida, United States - Lox_Sample_2.1 | ecosystem: Environmental > Terrestrial > Soil > Wetlands | place: USA...
ACGTATCAGCGATATGTTCGATTTCTCCAAGCGCATGCCGGATGCGCCGCTCTTCCTCGACCCACGGACGGGCAACCCGATCTCGGGGATCACGAAGGGCTATTCGCCTCGTTAGTTGACGGTTTCCCGCTCCGCGGGCGCTCCGTCACCTGCCGCGGTCGCATACGGCAGGGCGTCGTTGACCAGGTGAACCAGGAATCGACCCGGTTGTTCCTCGAACATCATGTGTCCCGAGTCGGCAAAGACCACGAGCCGCTTCGACGGCGCGTGCAGGCGCTTGAACCAGTCGACGACGAGGCTGGAAGGGGTCGTATAGTCGTGCGCGCCGACGAACTCTATTACCGGACAGCCGAAATCGGTGACGTTGTCGAAGCTCACGCTGAGCAGCGCTGGCAGCAGATATTTGAGCGAGTAGAGACTTCCGGTGCCGATCGCGTCCAGGTCGCGATCCGAATAGTCGGGGGAGAGCATCCACGTCCGGGCGTCCCATTGGAAATCGCGCCGGCCATACGCCAGGCCCCCGTAGTACATCTCCCACTTGCTGCGCACGCCTATTGCATCGAGGGTCAGCGTCTTGCCGGGGTAAGGCGCTATGGACTCGAGTTGGCGGACCGCCTCGGAGTTGTGGTGCGCTTGCGCCTCGTGTAGCGCATATTCATACCCGACACGCTCTCCCTGGCGGGTGTTCACGACCTGGCCGACTCCGATGTATGCATAGAACCAGTCTGGATGGCGCTGCGCCAACATCACTCCGAGCACCGTCCCCCAGGAATGACCCATGAGAAAGATCTTCTTCCTGTGGAATCGCTGCTGCAGATATTGGACGAGTGCCGCCGCATCATCGGTCATGCCCGCGGCGGTCATTCCCGGGGCCATCTGCGCCGGGGTGTTCGCCTCGTATGTCCTGCCAGTGCCGCGCTGCGACCATTCTACGACGGTGAAATAGTCCTCCCAGGGTTGCTGGAACGTCCACGCGGCCGGCGTCTCGGGTGAGCCCGGGCCGCCGTGCAGCACCAGCAATACGGGGTTGCGCACATCGTTGCCGCGGATCGAGATCCATTGCTTGATGCCATTGATGGGCACGTACAGATTTTGCTGAATCCCGTGCGGCGAGACGATCTTCTCGCGTGTGGCGATGATGCCCCTCGCCTTCGCCAGCGAATCCTGGTGCGGTCCGGCGTATGCGACGCCGGCGAGCAGGCCGAGGGTCGTCACCAAGGCCACATCGCGCATCCGTCGACTCGTCCACATGGAGCTCTCCCGCAGGTTCAGGTACGCACGAGAACACCGCATCTCGAAAGAAGTTGCGGCGGTGTTCAGGGTTGAGGAGGGGAGTCGGTGGGCAGATTCCGGTCGCCCACGCCGAGCGGGCGCTGCATGAGCACCACATCGACCCAGCGGCCGAGCTTCAATCCGGACGAGGGAAGTATGCCCGCGTGCTGGAATCCGAACCGGCGATGCACCGCGATGGAAGCCGTATTGCCGCTGTCGCCAATGACAGCAATCATCCGCCGCCAGAGGCCGCGCTCGCAGCGTGCGATGAGCTCCTCGAGCAATGCGCTTCCAATTCCTTTCCCGCCGAGTCCCTCCGCAACGTACACCGAATCTTCGATCGTATAACGATATCCGGAGCGGGTGCGGAATGACGTCGCGTAGCTGTAGCCAACCACCTCGCCGTCGTGTTCGGCCACGAGATAAGGCAGCCCCGCCGCGAGCACCGAGATCCGGCGCGACATCATCTCGTGGACCGAGGGAGGTATCTCCTCAAAGGTCGCGAGGCCGTGCAGGACATGATGTGAGTAAATCCGCTCAACCGCTGCCATGTCCGCCTCGTTGGCGTCGCGGACGAGGGTATTGCCGGGTGAGGGGGCCGAAGGGGATTGCTGGTGCGGCGGCATGCGGATTACCTCGGGCCTGGGCGAAAATCGAGGCGAAAGGTCGACCGGATCGAGTCGCGCTGGGAAGGTCGAAGCTGGGCCTGCTCGGCATACAGCGGCCAGCGCACTACCACCGCGCGAAGTTCGTCGAGAATCCGATCCGCCCGACCGCGCTTGAGACCCGCGATCGCAGCACAAGCGCGGAAATCGTCGAGCGTGAACGCGTCCTGCTTCCCGTTGATCGTCATTTGGTGCTGTTTGGTCCAGCGGCCGTCCGGGTTGTATGCGTACGTCAGGTCGAAAGCGGGCGAGAGCGACCAATTTCCCTGCTGATCCATGAGAAAGGCGATGTTTTTGACATGATCGTCCTGGTTGCGCGCAACGACGTTGAATATCATACGGCGGAACTGCTGTTCGACGGCATGCATCGGGAGCTTCAGCCGCCTGATCATGTCGAATGCCTGCTCGTAGGAATGTGCACCCGCGGCGTTGAAGTCGAGGTGCGCGAGCGCGGCGAGCGACTGCATATGGATTTTGCTGCCATCGCTGGTGCGATCGAAGCGACGAGTCATGAAATGCCTGCGGCCACCCTCTTCCAGAAGGCGGCATTCGGTCATCTCGATGCCGGCTGCCTGCGCCATGAGCGAATAGGCATACTCGATGACCGTATATCCCTTGGGATCCTCCGCTTCCTTATCGCGGTTGCCGCTCACGCCGTCGAATTTCAAAAGCCAATAGCCGAAACCCTCCGGGGCGGTCATCTGACCCGAGCGGACTTCGTTGGTCGACGGGTTCCACGCGATGACGGCCTTCGCGCGCGCTCCGCCCGCTGATGTCCCTACGCGTAGAATTTCCTTTAGTGCTTCGGTACGGTGCTTAGGGGTGAAGGATTCGCTGATCGAATTGCGGTGAGTGAGTATTTCAGACGCGAGTGCAACGAGCGCGCCGACCCGAAGCGTGGTCGAGGTTCGAGGCCGAGGGCCAGTGGCGGGCGCGAACTCGAGAGCCCCCATGCCGCGCGTTCCGATATAGCAGAGCCGCTCGACAGGATCGAAGCTCTCAGGTGTACGACCCTGAGTCGCGAGCCACGCGTCAATGAGTGCGTTGCCGAACTTGTCCGGCAGCGAGTCGGCAAGTAATCCCGGAAGCCCGTGGAAAGAGATCCGCGGCAGCGACGGAAAGCTGTAGATGCGCGACGAAAGCGGCATCACGATCGGCGAGAGCTCGATTCCGCTGTGCGCGAATTCGGGGTCGTACTGGAACGCAGCGACGCCGGTTGCCTCGACCAACGACACCGCCGCAATGCGGCGACCCCAGAGTCTCACCTCGGCAATCGTCGCCATGGGTTCACGCTTTCCGTTTGATACCGCGTGCCCGTTTTGCGGTCGGTCGGTCCCTGTTGAGCGGCTGTTCCCAGGTCCATGGCTTCGCTGGCGCACGCTCTCTTGCCTGACCGGGATGCCCGGCTGCTTCGCTCCGACTGCGAGAGTGCGAAACCCGCTGGCGTTGTTTTCCTCGCAGGTCGAGTTGCGCGATCGGGCTGGGGGGCACCTCCGGGAGGAGTCTTTCGAACGCTTCCAGCGTGTTGAGAGTTCTCAATACACGAATGAGCGTGACCAGTTCCACACCGAGGCCGGCCTCTATTCGCTCGACGGTGCGTTTGCCGATGCCGGCTCGCTCCGCGAGCTCCGCCTGGGTCAGGCCTGCTTCGATGCGGTATCGCTCGATCCGCTCACCGAGGACGTGGGCTACGGCGGCATCAGTCAGATCGGATGTAATGCGCATAAGTCGCCATTAATAGCGAATAGCTTATGGAATCGCCTACAATTCGCTACTAGAGACGAATTATATGAATTATTGTAGATCGATGCAAATCGCCATGTCTGACGAGTAGAGGTCCAAGGCGACTATTATTCGCCTTATATTACGAGTTGAGACATCAATGGGTCATCAGTGGATGACGCGAAGTGCGCCCAGATGCTCCGCGGCGAGGTCGAGAAACGCTCTGACCTTGGGTTGCACGTATGCCCTGCTTATGTGCACGAGCTGTACGGGCAGCGGCGGCGGCTCGAATGGGCGCAGCAGGCGAACCAACCGTCCGGTTTCGAGGTCCTCGAACACCTGATACGACAGCACGCGGACGATACCCTGTCCGGACCGTGCAGCCGCCAATCGTGCCTCGACATCGTTCACGAGCAGGCGAGGCGACAGCCGCACGACGGTCCGGCCGCGCTCGCCGAACCGCCATTCGAGGGCGTCCGAGCTGCTGGTACCGAAGATCGTGTCGTGCGCAGCCAGCTCAGCCGGCTTGGCCGGCGTGCCACGCCGGGTCAGATAGCCGGCACTGGCGACGAGCACGGGACGAACCTCTCCCACACGCCGCACCAGCAGCGACGAATCCGACAGGGTGCCGATTCGGACTGCGACGTCCAGCGCTTCTTCGATCAGATCCAACCGGCGGTCATTGAGGACCAGCTCCACCTGGGTGTCGGGAAACTTCTTGAGGAACGCCGTGACGAGTGGCGCCACGTGCCGCCGGCCGAATTGCACCGGGGCAGTGATGCGGATGAGACCACGCACGGGAGCGGGTGAGATCTCGGCAACGGCCTGATCGTACGCGCTCAGCAACGCGCGTGACTCATCGGCAAGCTTCCTTCCCGCCTCCGTCGGCGACAGCTTGCGCGTCGTCCGCTCTACGAGTCGCGCACCGACGCGGTCCTCGAGAGCCGACAACGCCCGTGTCACGGCAGGTGGTGATCGGCGCAGGCGCCGCGCGGCAGCCACCAAGCTCCCGTCATCGACTACCGCCACCAGCACGGCCAGCTCATCCAGGCGATCCATGGGATTATTCCATAAATTGAAATTATCACTTTCAAGTGTGCCGGATTGATGGCGTTCCGCGCAACGATAGAATACTGCCCATCGTCGGGAGGATTTCCATGAGCGAGCCCCAGATCACCGTGTACGGCACCGAGTACTCCGGGCATGCGCATCGCGTGGTGTTGCTCCTGCGGATGCTCGAGCTACCGTTTCGATTCGTCCCCACCCCGGCGGAAGGCCGCCGTTCGCCCGAGTTCCTGCAGCTGAATCCGCTCGGTCAGATCCCCGTGCTGCAGGACGGGGAGATCCTGATCGCCGACAGCAACGCCATCCTCGTCTACCTGGCCAAGCGCTACGCGCCTGGCAGCCGATGGCTTCCCGAAGATGCGCTGGGTGCTGCGCGCGTGCAGCGGTGGTTTGCGATCGCCGCCGGCGAGCTGGCATTTGGTCCGGGACTCGCCCGCAGGATCGTGCAGTGGAGCAGTCCGGGCGATCGCCAGCGAGCCCTGGAGATCGGCCAGACTCTCCTCGGGTTCATGGAGGCGCATCTCGCCGATACGCCGTACCTGGCAGCGACACATGCGACGCTCGCCGATCTCGCCTGCTATTCGTACACGGCGCATGCGCCCGAGGGCGGACTCTCGCTTCGGCCGTATCCGGCCATCCGTGCATGGTTGGCGCGTGTCGAAGCGCTGCCGCGGTTCGAGCCGATGCGCGCCTCGCCGCTGCCACCGGAGATTGCACAACATGAGCTTCCATACGGATGAGCTCGATGTACAGGCTCGCGTCGGCGTCAGCACGAGGAGCGCGGGTATTCGCGACTTCATGCCGGACCAGCACCGGACGTTCTTCGCAGCACTGCCTCACGTATTCCTCGCAACGACGGACGCCGAGGGCTGGCCGCTGGCCACACTGCTCGAAGGCGAGCCGGGCTTCGTAAGCTCGCCTGATCCGAGGACGCTGCACATCCAGGCGCTTCCCGGATCTGACGATCCCGCCTTTGGGACCATCCGCCAGGACCATGAGGTCGGGCTGCTCGGAATCGATTTCGGGACCCGCCGGCGCAATCGCGCGAACGGCGTGGTGTCTGCCGTGGACGCCACTGCCTTCACCGTCGCAGTGAAGCAGAGCTTCGGCAACTGCCCGCAGTACATCCAGCGGCGCATCGCGTCGCGAGCCGTCGCTGCCGCCGAGCGCGTCCGCAGGCTCGAGTCTCTCGACAATGATGCACGCGGACTGATCGCACGTGCCGACACCTTCTTCGTTGCAAGCCGTTCGCGAGCGGGCGTCGGGCCGGCCGGGGGCGTCGACATCTCCCATCGTGGAGGAAATCCCGGCTTTGTGCGCATCCGCGGCAACGTATTGTCCATTCCGGATTTCCGCGGCAACCGCTACTTCAATACGCTGGGCAACCTGTTGGGCGAGCCACGGGCGGCGCTGCTCTTCCCGGACTTCGAAAGCGGCGATCTTCTACAACTGCAGGGCGAGACCACCATCGATTGGAACCCCGCGGCCGCGGACCTGTTCGAGGGCGCCGAGCGCATCTGGCACTTTCGCATCGCGCGAGGCTGGCTTCGTCCCCGGGCCAGCGTGCTGCGCGGGGCCTTCGTCGATTACTCGCCGGTCACGCTCCGTACGGGAACATGGATGGCGCGCGGTTAGCGGGCACGCGGCACGCGGTTCCAGTCGACAGGCGTACGCAAGCCATGGATAGTGCGCACTGGATCCGCAAAGAGAGTCCGTACATGTCCCGCAAAATGCTCGCGGCCGTCGTGGCAGGCATGCTCCTGGTACTCACCTTCAGTCCAGCCCATGCGCTGGACAACGGCCTGGCGCGCACGCCGCCCATGGGCTGGAACAGTTGGAACAGCTTTCACTGCGACGTCAGTGCGAAATTGGTGGAGGCAACCGCTGACGCGATGGTCGCGTCAGGGATGAAAGCCGCCGGCTACATCTACGTGAACATCGACGACTGCTGGCTGCTCAAGAAGCGCGGCAGCCATGGCGAGCTGGTGCCGGATCCCAGGAAGTTCCCGCACGGCATTGCCGGGGTCGCCCGGTACGTGCACCGGAAGGGTCTCAAGCTGGGCATCTATGAATCTGCCGGAGCCACCACATGCGCCGGCTATGCCGGCAGCATCGGCCATGAGAAGCAGGATGCCGCGGAGTTTGCGCGGTGGGGCGTCGACTACCTGAAGTACGACAACTGCGGCGATTATCACGGCGAGACCTACCTGCAGCGCTACACCGCCATGCGTGACGCGCTCGCCCAGTCCGGGCGTCCGATCGTGTACAGCCTGTGCGAGTGGGGCAACGAGGACCCGTGGACCTGGGCCCAGCCCGTCGGCAACCTCTGGCGCACGACCCAGGACATCACGCCGCGCTGGCGGACCGACCAGACCGAAAACTCCTATCCGCAAGGCATCCTCGACATCCTGGATCAGCAGGCCAGGCTGTCCACGTCCTCACATCCGGGCGCCTGGAACGATCCGGACATGCTCGAGGTCGGCAACGGATATCTGACCGATGCAGAGAGCCAGGCGCATTTCAGCTTCTGGGCACTCCTCAATGCGCCGCTGATCGCCGGCAACGATCTGCGCAGCATGGAGAAGGATGTCCGGGACATCCTCACCAATCGTGAAGTGATCGCAGTCGACCAGGATTGGGGAGGCCGTCAGGGCTACCGGGTGAGCGAAGACGGCAACACGCAGGTGTGGGCAAAACCGATGTCCGATGGCTCCGTGGCGGTGATCCTGCTCAATGAGCGTCGCGGGCCGGTCAGCATCACCACGACGGCGCAGGCAATCGGCCTGAAGGCCGCCGGCAGCTACACGGTGCGTGACTTGTGGAGGCACACCGACAGCGTCAGCGATGGTCGCATCGAAGCGACGGTCGGTACGCACGCGGTCGCGATGTTCCGCGTCCGTGCGAATTAGGCCGGCAACCGATTTTTTGCGGTACGCTCATCGGCATCCGCTTTGGAGTGCAAACCGTGGCTAGTCATACCTACCGGCTGCTGAACGTCTTCACACGGGGTGCCGAAGTGCTCTCCGGTAATCCGCTCTGCGTATTCGAGAGCGGCGAAGCGTTCGACGATCAGACGATGCAGGCGCTCACGCGCCAGTTCAATCTGTCGGAGACCACGTTCATCCTGCCCTCCAGCCGTGCAAGCGCGCGCGTTCGGATCTTCACGCCGTCCTATGAGATGCCGTTCGCAGGCCATCCCACGCTCGGCACCGCGCATGTCTGCCGCGCGCTCGGGTTGGGTGGCAGCGAGCTCACGCTCGAGATGAAAGCCGGCGTGATCCCGGTGGCCGCGCAGGGCGATCGCTGGACGCTGCAGGCCAACACGCCCAAATGGCGCGAAGTCGTCGAGTCGCGGGGTGCCATCGCCACGACTCTCGGCCTCGAGCCGAAGGACATCGGCGAGCGTCCGCTGTGGGTGAGCACCGGCCGCGAGCAGTTGATCATTCCGCTGACCAGCGAAGATGCGGTCCGCCGTGCACGACCGCAGCCGGATCTGCTGACTCGCTTCGAGAGCGAAGAGGGCGGGAGCATGGCCTACGTGTTCGCGCCGCGAAAGGGTGCGGCCGCGGGCAAGCGGGAGCTCCTCCTGGCGCGGTTCTTCTTTCCGCAGGGACCGGCGGTGCTCGAGGATCCGGCGACGGGCTCCGCCACCGCCAATCTCGGCGGGTGGTGGATCGCCATGGACCGTCAGCGGCCGTGCCGATTCGAGATCGCGCAGGGTGAGCAGGCGGACCGGCCGTCGATTCTCTATCTCGACGTCGACGCGGATCAGCGGATCCGCGTCAGCGGCGATGTCGTCGAGCTCGGACGCGGAACCATCACGATCTAGATGCTTGTCCGGCTGGAGAAGAGCAGATGAAGCATTTTCTCTTGTTCTATGAAGCCGCCGCCGACTACCTCGCACGACGCGCCGAGTTTCGCAGCGCGCATCTCACGAAGGCGTGGGCCGCGAGTCAACGCGGCGAGTTGCTGCTCGGAGGCGCGCTCGCGGATCCGGTCGACGGCGCCGTCCTGCTCTTCAAAGCCGAATCGAAGCGTGTGGCGGAGGAGTTCGCCAGGGCCGATCCCTACGTTACCTCCGGTCTGGTCAGGCGGTGGTATGTCCGCGAATGGACCACCGTGGCGGGAGAGGAAGCGATGACTCCGGTCTACCCGGACGGGGCTGCCGGTGAAGCAGAGGTACGGCCTGCTTCAACGGCTTCGGGCGGCGGAGTTCTGCGTCTATGGAAGGGACGCGCCACGGCGGCCAAGGCCGAAGACTACGCTCGACACGCCAGCCAGACGGTTTTTCCGGAGGTCCAATCTCTCCCGGGGCATCGTGGTGCCTATCTTCTGCGACGCTCCGTCGGCAATGAAGTCGAGTTTACGGTGCTCACTCTTTGGGATTCCATGGATGCCGTCCGGGGATTTGCCGGCCCTGATCCCGGGAAAGCCGTGGTGGAGCCCGCGGCGCGCGCCGCGCTTTCCGACTTCGATGAGACCGTCACTCACTATGAGGTCGTGACCCGCACCGGGGAGGGCGCTTAGCCCCCGCGACTAGCGCAGCCTGCCGTCGTGGCCCATTTCTCTGTCGCGTTCAGCCAGGTAGCCTCTGGCACTGGGCGCGACCGCGGGCAGCGCGGCCCGTGTTGGTAATGCGCGCAGGCGGGCGGCTTCCTGCCGCATGACGGAGGCAAGAGGCGGCTGTGATTCGGGCGGGGGAGTCGCGATCGATGTGCCGCGCGCTGCAGCCTGCTGTTGGGTCGCGCTTGCGGTTGCGTAGCTCGAAGCCGGGTGGGGACTCCAGAGGTCCCGGTGCCATGAGCGGACCGTGAAGGTCACCAGGAAGCCGACGCTCGCGAGCGCCGCGGGAATGATTCGATGGCCCATCGATCGAGCCGATCGGATCGGAGCTCGTCGCGACGGAATTCTCTTTGCAACACGGCTCATTGCGCGGAGCGTACGCCTCACCCGTGAAAATTTCCTGGCGATTGCATCTGTCACTCGCTTGTAATGCGCGGAGGCTAGCTTTGCCCGTTTTCCACGTGAAAACTTACCTCGCGACATCGTGCATGCTTGCAGTGACGCTCGGCCTGACGGGTCGGGCGATCGCGCGTGATGTCGTCGGCGATTGGTGTCCGCGTCCGGCGCCCGGCAGCGTGGTGGAGCAGCCGAAAGACCTGCGCAGCCACGACGGCGTCCTGAAGCTCGACCTTACCATCCACGACTTCAAGGAAAAGGATGGCTCGGTCCGCTACTGCTATCTGCTGCCCGACGGCACGCAATCGCCGACGCTGCGGCTGCACCCCGGCGACCTGCTCATCCTTCATCTCATCGACCGGCTGATCGACCTGGAGACGGACGTTGGAGGGCGGCAGGCGGGCCAAGGCTCCGCCGCGAACGCAGCCGCACGGACCACCCCCGCAACGATGGACATGCGAACGGTCTCCTCGGATCCGTGCACCCGCGGGACCATGTCGGCGGTCGCCGCCAACATTCATTTCCACGGAACCACCGTCCCGCCGCTGTGCCACGAGGACGATGTGCTCAGGACCTCGGTCCTGCCGGGTGATCCGCCGTTCGAATACCGCTTTCGTATTCCGCAGAACGAACCTCCGGGGCTTTACTGGTATCACCCCCACATCCACGGCTTCACCCTGCCGGAAGTATTGGGCGGTGCATCCGGTGCCCTGATCGTAGAGGGCATCGAGCGTGCCAATCCCGCTCTGGCGGGCCTGCCGGAGCGCGTGCTGGTGATCCGCGATCAGGACCTGCTGAATCCGAACGCGCCGCCTTCCAGATCCGAGCCCGTGGTACCGAAGCTCTTCATCGATCACGACGGGGATGCGGCGAACAATGGCACCGGCTTCGGTCTGCCCGCCAAGGATCTGTCGATCAACTACGTGCCCGTGCCCTATCCCGACTATCCGCCGGCGCGGATCGAGATCAGGCCCGGCGAGCGCGAGCTGTGGCGCGTCCTCAACGCCTCGGCCATTACTTACCTCAACCTTGCGGTGCTCTTCAATCGCGCGCCGCAGAGACTCGGGGTCGTCGCGATCGACGGGGTTCCGCTGCGCTGGGGCGGCAGTCCGTCGCCCCCTATCGCGTGGGTCGATCACATCGGTCTGCCGCCGGCATCGAGAGTTGAATTCGTCGTCCAGGGACCGCCGCTCGGCGTTCCCGCATTGCTCGTGACCCGCACGGTGGACACCGGACCGGGCGGCGAGAACGACCCCAATCGCGCCCTGGCGTCCATCACGGCTGCGACCGATGCGCCGCAACCGCAGTCAGTACTGCCGTCCCACCCGGAGACGTTGCCGCCTGCGACACTCCCCTGGCTCGGCGATGTGCAGCCGGTGCGGGTCAGGAGGCTCTATTTCTCCGAAAAGCTCACGAATCCCAACGATCCGACGAGTGCCGTCGAGTTCTACCTCACGGTCGACGGGCAGAAGCCGCAGCCCTTCCAGATGGGCTCCCCGCCAAACATCGTCGTCAGGCAGGGCACCGTCGAGGACTGGATCATCGAGAACCGCTCCGCCGAGCTGCATGCCTTCCACATTCACCAGCTGCATTTCGAGCTGGTGGACTGGAACGGCGTTGCGGTCAACGAGCCGTTCCTGCGCGATACGGTCAACGTCCCCTACTATAACGGGCGGCAGCTCGAGTACCCGAGCGTTCGCCTGCGCATGGACTTTCGCGATCCGAATACCGTCGGCACCTTCCCCTATCACTGCCACATTCTCGATCACGAGGATGCCGGCATGATGGGAACGGTGAAAGTCCTGCCGGCGTCCGCTCCGGATCCGGCGCACAACTGAAGCGAATTGCAGCGTCGGCCCGACGCGTAATCTTTCAGACACCGTACGGTAACAATCGTCGATTAAAAAGCACACTCGGTTACGGCAAGCAATAGGGGAGCTTTGTTGCCCATGAACATCCAGAGTTTCAGGTCTCGGCCCGCGAATTGGCTGCGCTGCGTGCTCGGCACGCTCGCTTTGCTGCAGATGTCGGTCGGCCCGGCGGTGATGAGCGTTGCCGCGGCGAGCAATGCGTCTCCGTCGTCATTTGCCGACGACAATACGACCTCGCCGATCAAGCACGTGATCGTGATCATCGGCGAGAACCGCAGCTTCGATCACGTCTTCGCCACCTACGTGCCGAAGAGGCCCGGAGTCACCGTCCGCAACCTCCTCTCCGAAGGCATCATCGCCCTGGATGCCAACAAGAATGCGATCCCGGGCCCGAACTTCGAGAAGGCGCACCAGCTCGCGGCCACCGACACCGGGTCGAACGATCCCTTCCTGTTGAGCCCGCCGAAGCAGGAGTTCCCGAACAACCAACTGCCCGCCCCGCTGGTCGGTGGGCCCAAGGTCTCCTACATACCGAACGAGTGCAGCGCGACCACGCCGATCGCCCAGTGCACGGCCAGCCTGACTCTCGCCCAGCAGTCCGAGAGCGGCCTGCCGGCGTCCTACTACCCCGATCTGCTCACCGGCGGCACCGGCCAGACCAAGGGAACGCCGGATCAGCGCATCACCAACGTAACCGCGCTCCCGGCCGGCCCCTTCCAGCTGACCAACGGCTCGTCGTTCGTCTACGACGACTATGCCCAGAGCCCGGTGCATCGCTTCTACCAGATGTGGCAGCAGCTGAACTGCAGCGCGAATCGCTCCTCGCGGGACAACCCGTCGGGCTGCGACGGGAAGCTCTTCTCCTGGGTCGAAGTGACCGTGGGCGCCGGTACGGATGGCGTCACGCAGCCGGCCGTCTGCAACCCCGGCAGCCCGACTCCCGGTTGCTTCAGCACCAACTACCTGCCGGGCGCCACCACGACCGGTGAGGGCTCGACCGCTCTCGGCTTCTACAACGTGCAGCGGGGCGACGTGCCCTATTTCACCAGCCTGGTCGAGAAGTACGCGATGAGCGACAACTTCCACCAGTCCGTCAACGGCGGCACGGGCGCGAACCACATCATGTTCGGCCACGGCGACATGATCTGGTTCAGTGATGCGAACGGCAGGCCGGCCGTACCGCCGAATGGCGTCGCCGTGTTCCAGAACACCCCGGACGCGGGCGTCGTCCACCAGATCGAGAATCCGAATCCGGCCGGCGGCACCAACAACTGGTATTCGGAGGACGGCTACGGAAGCAGCTACAATTCCGGTTATCCGCCACCGTATACCAACTCGCCGGCCTACGGCGGTGGTTCCTACACGGACTGCTCCGACATCAACGCGCCCGGCGTTCGCCCGATCGTCGATTATCTGGCCAGCCTGCCGCGGCCGATCGATCCGCACTGCGAGCCGGGCCACTACTACCTGCTCAACAACTACAATCCGGGTTACTTCGGTAATGGCAAGAACGCCTTCACCGACCACAACCCGGCCAACACGCCGTTCACCATTCCGCCTTCATCGACGCCGAGCATCGGCGACGACATGAATGCGCACGGCATGTCCTGGAAGTACTACGGCGACCAGTGGAACAACTACGTGCCGGACCCGTACCAGATCAACTACGGCACGGCCGGCCCGAATGCGGATGAGTACTGCAACATCTGCAACCCCTTCCAGTACGACACCTCGATCATGTCGCACCCCGACCAGGTTGCGGCGCACATCGCGGACTCATCGAGCCTGTACACCGACATCTCGAAGGGCAGGCTGCCTGCCGTGTCGATCGTCAAGCCGAGCGGATACACGGACGGACATCCGTCCTCGTCCAAGCTCGACCTGTTCGAAGGGTTCGTGCAGAAGATCGTCACCCAGGTCGAGGCGTCATCCTACGCCAACGACACCGTCATCTTCATCACTGAGGACGAGGGCGGCGGCTACTACGACTCGGGCTACGTGCAGCCGCTGGATTACTTCGGCGACGGCACGCGCATCCCGCTCATCGCGGTGTCGCCGTGGGTCAGGCCCGGCTACATCTCGCACGACTACTCGGATCACGTCTCGATCCTCAAGTTCATCGAGCGCAACTGGCGTCTGCCGCCGGTGTCCTACCGCAGCCGCGACAACATGCCGGATCCGCGCACGACCCGCGACGACCCCTACGTGCCGGTCAATTCGCCGGCGATCGGCGACCTGTGGGACCTGTTCGACTTCTCCAGCGGGAACCATCATGGCTGGGGCCAGAACGGCCAGGGTCGGAATCAGCGGTAACCGGAATCCGAGAACCGGTATTTGACCAGCCCCGCGGGCCGCGTGCCGGCCCGCGGGGCGTCTTCTTAGATGTCGGTCGTCAGATAGGCGAAGATCGTGCGCGGGCCAGGGGTCAGGAAATAGCCGGGCGTGTTCGCGACCGTCCACCAGGAGGAGTCCGTCACGTTCTGGATCTGCACGCGCAGGGTGCTGTTCCTGCCGAATATCGTGAACCGGTAGCGCCCGCCGAAGTTCAGGATCGTGACCGCCGGCACGTAGACGCGGTTGTCGACGGTGGCCGGTGCGACGCCGAAGTGCAGAGCCGACAGATCCAGCGAGGCGTTCGACCACTCCGGCATCGTGTAATTGATGTTGGCGGAGTACGTCAGACGGGGCTGCCCCAGTGCGACCGGGCCGACTCCTTCGGCAGCCAGATTGGGCCCGATCACGGAGATCTTGTTTTCGAGGATGCCGACATCGATGTCGAAGTTCCCCAGGTGCTGACCGGAGACCGACAGCTCGTAGCCCTTGGCCCGCTGCAGGCCGAGCTGGCGGTCGACGTCGTTCAGATCCAGGTCGAAGTAGGGCTTCTGCAGCTCATACACGCCGGTGATGATCTTCAAGCGCGGCGTCACCAGATAGCGCACACCGGACTCCGCCTGCCAGGTCCGGGACGCCGGCAGGACCGCGTTGCGATTCGCCGCCGCGCTGGGTGCCACGCCCGAGTTTTCGAGCCCCTGCGTGTAGCCGGCGTACAGAGTCAGGAGCCGGGTCAGCGCCATGGCCGCGTTCCCATAGCCGCGCAGAGGACGGTCCGAGAGCCGTCCCTCCGGCTCCCCCGGGGTGGTGACTTTCTCCCGGTAGTTTTCCTGCTGAATACCCACCTCGAGCTCGGCAAACCTGTCCCAGTCGACGTGGTATGCCGACCCGAAGCTCCAAAGCCGCGTGCGGTCGCCGGTGCGTGGCGAATAGGTGAAATTCGGCGGCGCGACCTCGAGCCCGGAGCCGATGTTGGCGGGCCCCACATCGACTGCATCATCACCGCCGTACTGCGCCAACACGTCGCGGCCGCGGGCGAGCAGGATGAGCTGATGATGCCAGTCGCCCGTCCTGAAGTGACCCGTCAGGCGCACTTCGCCGGAAGTGGAAGCGTTGTATTGATCCGGATATCCAACGACCTGATGCTCGGACTCGCCGTTCGGCTGGATGTTGGTGTAGAAGTCGGAGAAGCTCAGCGGACTGTCCGCGCTGGAACGGAAGATACCGGCGTTCAGCGTCCACGTTCGACTCAGCTGCGCCGCAATCAGGGCGCCGAGGTTCTTCGTCAGCCCTCGGCTCTGAGCCCAGTTCTGGCCCAGGTAGCCGCGCGGAATGGGCGGCGGCAGATAATCGCCGGCGCTGAAGAAAAGCGGCATCGTGGTTTCGTCGCGGGTCTGCTGCCAGTCGAACAGCCCCCGTACCGTCACCCTGTCGTTCGGTGACCATTGCGGCGTCGCGCCGATGCTCGTGATGTGAGACGTGTACCCGGGCGTGGCGCTGAACTGAGTCTGCGTGCTCACCTGGGTAGCGACACCGATCGGCAGGATGAGCTCCTTGCCCACCAACGGGACGGCGCCGTCGACGCTGATGCCCCAGGCATCGTATGGACCGACATTGGCAATGATACTGGCGCCGGCTGTCCCATCACCGGCATGACGCAGCTCGTAGTCGATGATCCCGGTCGGCGCGGGAAACGGATAGCCGATCTCGCTCACGCCGACCCGCGTGGTCGACCCCTCGATCACGCGATTGGAGAGGTTGCCCTGCTCGTCGAAGTACAGGCCGTCGATCCGTATGTTGCCGGCGGCCTGCGGGCTGAAGCCGCGTATCCCGCCCGCACCATACAGCCCGATGGATTCCAATCCCAGCGTCAGGCCGAACGCATCCTGGGCGGCCGTGACCGGATTGTCGGCGGCATGTTCCTGGGCCCGCGCCGCGCTCACGTGGAACATCGTCGCCGTGGCGATGGCGCCAACGACGATGGGGACCCGGGTAAATCTGCGCTCGCTCCTGATTCCCCAACGCGATCCAGCCGACACTCCAGCCTCCACTCGGGTTCCCCGGGGCGGCAGTGTAAGGGCATCCGGCGAAACCGCCTAAGACCGCTTGCTGCACCGGGATGGCGATTCGCTGCAGGATCGGTTCGCAGCACCAGCGCATAGGCGTAGAGTGCGCGCCATGAGCACAGAGGGCGGTAAAATGCGCTCGAACCGGTGGGGCTGGATACTCGGGATTTGGTTCGCGTACGGGCTGTGCGACGCGTGTCAGACCGTACTTTCCA
>Ga0335072_10007249_pt1 | contig 16166 bp, 18 predicted proteins | sample Lox_Sample_21_FD_206725 | JGI IMG/M metagenome (GOLD analysis project Ga0335072, IMG submission 206725) | Soil microbial communities from Loxahatchee National Wildlife Refuge, Florida, United States - Lox_Sample_2.1 | ecosystem: Environmental > Terrestrial > Soil > Wetlands | place: USA...
TCAGTTTCACATTAAAGCTTGATGAAGCAATATACTAACTGTTGAATATTAAGGACCATAAAAGCCACTGCATCGGAGGCAAGCTTTAGGCAGTCCCAGGTTTCACTTTTGATCTTCTCTCCTTTCCTGATAACGACAGTGCAAGCTTCGTGCATTAAACCGCACCACACGAAGGAGGGTTGTGCATCTTGGTACTTTTGGCGGTCAAGTGTCTAATAAGATCCACGTTAGCGATGGAAATTAGATACAAATTCGGTTTATGTTGTATTTCTCTAGGTGTTCCTAGAGCTCTTTTGCCCTTTGTTGGAATTACAGCTCTGCGGACCGTAAACCCTGCCCAGCTGGGCAGCGTGGCAATTACGGACAATCAAAGCTGGGTGTTCAGCAGACATTGTACGGGCGGCAAAGTGTTAGAATTCACGGGTTATGTGATATTTGTATGATGTAGAATAGATTGTATTATAGCTATTCGATCTGTTAGATGTGCCTGTTTTTCAACTAGTATGAATGGACGTCGTCCATTTCTATATATTCGTGATTATGATGAAGCCATGACGTTGACGCTAAGACTGCCAACTCATCGATCTGGAGATCCACCAGCATAGAATAGATTGAATTGCTTAAGTTACATGTATTTTACGGGCCTGCTACGGTCCGTATTTATCTATCTTTCCATTTCCACCGTCCGTAAGCTTTATTTGCCATCCGTAAAGGAACTTTGTGTCAAAGTTGTAGAATAATTGGTGGATCGCTTGATTATATATTACTACTCTACTTGTGTTTTCAACACCCTTGCAAGGGTAAATTCGATATAATCATCCATTTGGCCAAAAGAACTCAAATTCAACGAGATGAATGTCAAAGGTCGTTCATTTGAGTGGGAAACCGGGGGGACTGCTCTGTCGCTCATATTTATGCATTACCAGCACGTTCGCAGGCTATAAGAGGGGGGTACTGTATAAGATGCTTACGATCGAGCTAGTTGAAAGATGTGCTGATCCAGATGCGAAAGACAGCTATAGACCTCCACTCACGCAGGCTAAGACAGGCGGACTTGAGAAGCTAGAGAAAGTGCTGCTTGAATAAGGAGCAACAGCCTGCTTTAGTAATCCTGAATCGATCTTGCCCTGAGTCGGGGTTTTTCCCTCACCGCCTGCCTTATTAGGCACTAACCTATTATTTTACTGCCTCCCTCCTAGAGGAAAACCCAACTCAGGGCAGGATTCTACTAAATACTAAATAGACCTAATATACAAGTAGTCACGTGCGGTCAGGACTAGTTAATGGACGCTACGAAGTAATCGGACCCTATCATTCGACCCATTTAGTGTGGCATTTGCCAAATGCGCTTTGGGCGAAAAGTCAGAGAAATTCACTGCACAATTCTGCACACCCAAAAGTGATAAGGAAGAGTGTATAGTAATGATCTGCATAAGGTGTATCATGAACCCTAGCCCTGATCTACAACAAACCAATGCAGCGATACTCTGTCAGGTTTCCAAGTTTGTAAATGAGATTGGCCCCAAATATGGGCACAAGAAATTATACAAGTGGCTCTGCGATTCTTTCACCGTTGCTACTGGCATCGCTCTATTTGGATCCCGAAACCCATTCCCATCTGACCTAAATCTAATTAGTGCTTTATGGTAAGTATATCCTCTTAATGCCTTCCATATCACTAATATAAAACAACAAACAGCTAACAAAATGACATAGGGATTTTGAAGCAGGTGTTCAAGTGCTTATGCTCGACTTCCTCCCCTCCATCACTGCCCCCAAAGCCCACCTTGGCCGTGCCAAAGTCCAAGCCGCTATGCGTGCCTACTTCTAGGCAGGTTATGACCTCGACGACGATATAAGCCCCCTCATCAAGCGCCGGACGTTCATCTAGCGCCAATACGGCTTTGGGTCCAATGAATGTGGTGATTGGGATCTTGTTATGATGCTAGTAGCTACCACCAATGCAGTTCCCACGCTCTTCTGGAACATTGTTTACATTCTTTCTTCACCTAGCATTATCGCCTCCGTTAGGAAAGAAGTTACAGCTATTACATCTTGTAGCACTGATCCGGCGATAGGCAAGACAAGCATGATCATCAACGCTAGGAAATTCGCGACTTACTGCCCTATTCTGTACGCTGCGTATCAGGAGTCATTGCGTCTATTGATTCAGCAGACGTCCATCCGCGTTGCAGACGAAGATACCGCCGTCTCGTTAGCTGACAAGACGTATCTCATTAAAAAGAGCTCCGTCGTCTTTATTCCTTCAAACATCTATAGCGAAAGCCCAGAAATCTGAGGCAGAAACGCTCAACTCTTTGAGCCGAGCCGTTGGCTCAAAGATGGTGACGGCATTGTAGACGCCGACGGCAAGGAAGCGAAAGAAACCAAGCGCCTCCAGAAGAAATCATTCTTCCACTTCGGAAGCAGGAAGCATCTCTGCCTAGGACGGCATCTCGCGTTCGCAGAGATCCTGGGCATGGTTGCGTTACTGGTCATGGGGTATGATGTCGTTACGGCGGATGAGGGCCTGCTGCGCGTCCCGCGTAAGGAGCCTAGGTTCTTCGGCGAGGCGGTACCGAAGCCGGTTGGGGAATATAATGTGCTTGTAAAGAGGAAGACGGCGTTTGAGGGCGTGAAGTGGGGTTTTGAGTTTGGGGGTCCTTGATGAGAAGAGCTCGGATGAGAGTGGGGCTATAGCAGGTAAAAGTTGGATTAGATAGAAACTCGTTCTATTGCCGTGATAGATAGATTTCTAAGTCGTTTTGCTTCCCTTGCTAGACTTCATCCATTCATGTCAAGTTCGTTGATGCCGCGGATTTCATCTTGTGTGGGCGTGAAGTGTTTGGTAGGGTATAGTAGAGACAGAGGAAATACGTGATAGGTTTCTATCTCGTCGTTTATTTTGTCTTGTTCAACTTTATGTACCAGCAAAGATTAACAATCTGTGAGGTGCAATAATGTTTCCTTCACCTGTCTATCGGGTGTATGTAAAAGGCTATGTCAAACACTAGACGAAACCTCCCAAAGAATATAAGCAAGACGACTTACTCCAAACACATCTATTCGTCAGCTGGTTGGCTCACACATAATTGTAATGTGAGTACTCACTTTATCTCAAGCACAACTGTCTCCCTTGTTTTAACAATGACAAGAAGCAACGTCGAAATTTCTACGGTAGTTTTCAATAAGCTTAAAGAAGAGTGGCGTTTTAAATTCCTGTACTACCACCTATTTCCGTTTTGAGCGTTTGCCATCTTCTATCTTAAGCTTGAATACCTATCAATTTCGATTAACCAGGACAAAGACAAAGAAACCTTGAGTTGCATAGTTGCGAAAGCAACTAGGAGTATAATTCCCAGGGGTAATTCACTTATGCCTTAACAATCTTAGAAAGACAAACTTCGCGCCCATCGCCTTCCTCCCAGCCTTCCTTCAATCGAAATTCTTCTTTTATCAACTTTACCGCATCCTGAACCGCCAAACCCTTAAACCTTCCATTGCCACCTAGTCTACAACGGTATTGCTTCACAAAATATGACTCTGTTCCACTTGGCAAGGGGTAATAGCTCAGTATTTGCTCAAGATCCAGACGAGGTTTCTGTAGACAGATATAAAACGTTTCAAGGGCTTTCAGACCCGTCCCCATCCAATGGCGCAACGAAAAGGTGGGATATCGGTCATATTCCCGAACGGCATCGAAATCAAAGCCAATGAACCTGATCTTCTCTAGTTCTTCTCTTAGAATTGAAGATTGGAAGTGCGTATATTGGGTGTGATGCCCAAATTGGCCACTAAAGTACACCCAATCAGTCTCGAAGTTGAACCATATTCGAGCTGGGCAGTCCGAGAGCCATCGTCGATTTCGACCTGAGAAACCCAAAATGTACTTTTTCAAGGCTATATCACGTGACTCGGCACACACGTGCAATGCGGCTGGAATTGGGGTGGGAGAGTAGAACCCGCCACGTACTTGGCCAGGAGGTGTCACCCAGCTTCTTGCTGGATCTTTAAAATGAGAAGAAATGACAACAACACGCGGTTCATCGGTTGCCATCTCCCATATCTTGAGTCTCAGCTCTTGGGGGAGCTTTGGAAATTGAGGAAAATCATTGAGAGGCCTGAACTTCGCGTTGGCAAGTTGCGAGACTTCTGAATGTACTCTCTGGGGTTTGATGGTTTGCACACGTTTCCTCCATATTCGCCGGCCGCGGCGGCGGGTATTTGTTTCTGGGCGCCTCGCCATAACCAGATACCCCAAAGACAAAGAGAGGTCGCGGCTAAAAGTCGGTGTAGTGGTTTGTTGCGACACGATACTGGACTAAATTACAAGGCTTTATCCCCTAAATCGCGACTCGCTTCCCACACTTAGCGCCAATGTTATCTAAGCGAGCTGATAGACCAGCGAAAACACATGAGCCAAAAGGTCAATTAACCGAATAATTGGTTATTCGTTTACTATCAGCGGTTAAACAGCTTTCAAAACCAGCTAGTCATCCGAAAATGACGCCTTCCCCCAACGTAGAGCGTTCAATGTCCCCATTGAACCCGACCTCCCAAGTTAGCAGCAAGATATTAACTCTAACCCCAAGGGCGATACCTTGCTGAGGGTAGCTATGTTCAACGGCCTTAAAGACGAGCATTTGACACACAGCAGTCTCAGTTATTCGTTAAAGTCGTGACTAGAAGCATCAACTTGAGCTTCCTCAGCCGCTGGCATCGTGTCTGCATTGTTTCCCTCTTTTATGAGTGGAAAACGCTCCTAAAAAGCAGGGAATCGATGCCACAATGAGGGCGGAAGCTGGTGAGTCAGCAGGGCTTGCTTTCGGTGCAAAGCAGTCGGTATAGTCGTCGATATATCGCTGGCAGCACGTAGACAACACCATGGCTTTGGGTCACCAGTTTTTAGTCACGTGCAATGAATAAAAAGCCACGGCGCAGACCGCTATCCGATTTAGTACTACGGCAAGCCATTTAATCTAACTAAATACAACTAAATGACTTAAAAGTCTACCCCCTGTTCTGGGTGCGCAAACCCTCTAATAGCTAACACTTAGCATTACGGGGTTAATGTGCCCACCAGCAATAGACGAGCACGATCCCCATCCTTGTTGTTTCCATATGGGGTGGTGTCCGAGAGGACTCTTCCGAAGAAAACAAGCTAAGCGAGCGCGCCGTCTGATGAATTACGTGAAGATCCTTGTTTTTATAGCTGTAGGTATTACAGGGCTCAAACGGTACCGCAGCCATCCAATTTAGCCATCTCCTTCTACCCGCGTTAGATTAGAAGCCGCAGCAAAAGATATATGCGGAGCTAAGCTGCTCCTTTCAGGAGTTCTAGCTTCAAGCTTTTGCCCTCAAACCGCAGATCTCACAATGCTGTTCACATTCAAATTATGTCTGAACCTCTTACTTATGATACCATCATCAGGGGTATTCGGGAAACGGCACACTCGCCCAAACATTCTTTTTATCCTCACAGATGATCAAGGTATTCCCTCTGACAGTTGAATTATGCTCAAAATCTTACTTCGTCTTGAAAGACTTGCATATGAACTCACTTGACCCAAGTGTTATGCCCGCCGTGAATAAGTTTTTAATCGAGGAAGGAACATTCTACAAGCGACACTTTTGTACAATTGCTTTATGTTGCCCATCGAGAGTCAGTCTTTTGACTGGAAAAGCAGCTCAGTAAGTTATTAAGTACCTCTAACCTGTAGTCATGAGCAGCAAACTAACAGGCAATAGCAATACAAATGTGACCGACATCAATCCCCCTTACGGTATTTTGTCCTTATATCTCCGTTACAACCTCAATGACGAAGTCATAATTGTGCTTAGGCGGCTACCCGAAATTCCTAAGCCAGGGCCTCAACGATGATTATCTACCTCTCTGGCTCCAAGCTGCCGGATATAACACCTACTATACTGGCAAGCTGATGAATTCGTATAGCGGTCCCTACTGCAACCAAAGTTATCCGAAAGGATTCAACAGTAGTAGGTGCGTTTTGCCTATCTTTATAGACTTAGACTTTCTGTTTCCTCATATCTATTAAGCTTTCTTCTCGACCCTTACACATACGAATACTTCAATAGCAGCTGGGCAATTAACGGATCGCCACCAAAACAATACCCTGGCATGCACACAACAGACATAACATTGCAGAAATCTTTAGGATTACTCGACGAAGCAGTTAAAGCTGATAGTCCGTTCTTCTTGACGGTCGCCCCAATTGGACCTCACGCCAACATGCACTTTAGCGATCCCAGTGTAGCCTGTCTGTCTGGTCTAGCGGCGGCTGAAGCCATATTGGCCGCTTTCGGCAAACCTCAGCCTCAAGTTAAATATCAGGATGCTTTCTCTAATGTGAAAGTGCCTAGGACACCAGATTTTAATCCGGATATGGTTAGTAGTTCCTACCGAGGCCCTTTATTCGAGACTGGTTTGTGTTTTAATCATATTAGTCAAGCCTTAGCCAAGGTCGGTCCCTTTAGGTTCCAAAGAGAGCATTGACACGTTGTTACTTATTCCTCTACAACATAGTGGCGCTACATATATAAGAGAGCTCCCAATTCAAAATCAGTCAAATATAGATTACAATGACGGTTACTATCGCGCTCGTCTCCAAGTCCTAGCAGGTCTTGATGATATGGTAAGTGAACTTGTCACCGCACTCGACAACTATGGTATCCTCGACAATACATTTATAATTTATACTACCGATAATGGCTTCCATATCGGACAGCATAGACTGCAGCCTGGCAAAAGTTGCCCGTACGATACCGATATCAACATCCCGTTGATCATCCGCGGTCCAGGTGTACCGAGAAACAAGACAACAGATATTGTAACCACGCATACTGACCTCGCGCCGACATTCTTTGACATCTTCGAAATACCCTTAAGGCCCGATTTTGATGGGATACCCATCCCACTAACCGCCCGCGGAGTCTCAAAGGCCGCTCATGATAGGCCAGAGCATGTAAACGTGGAGTACTGGGGCTTTGCGGATATCACCGAGGGTGCATACGGACTCTTGCCAGGTTTCGGCTCTAATGCATATTATAGCACTTACAAAGCTGTACGGATTTACGGGAAGGGGTATAATCTCTTATATACAGTATGGTGTACTAACGAGCACGAATTATATGTGAATCTCTCTTTTATACTTAATCAGTCTATCAAAGCATTGCTAATGTGGAAGCCATCTAGGACTTGAATGTCAGGAACTCATTTGACTATTCCTTCCCTTTCCCGACTCATTTGACTAAGTAAACTGACAAAGGCAACATTTATTCTAGGCCGACCCTTATCAAATGACCAACCTCCTCCTCAACTCAACTTATAATACCACAAACTCCTCCACCTCTGCCTCCACTAATAACCCCAAAATACTTGGCAACCCGATCCTATCCCTAGTTTCCCGCCTCGACGCCCTCCTCCTCGTTCTCAAGTCCTGCAAAGCAAGCGCCTGCTACGACCCCTGGCTCGAGCTGCACCCGTGGGGTGACGTAACTAGTCTCCTTGAAGCCATGAACCCGCATTTCGACGTTTTCTATGAGAACCAGCAACCGAAAGTAGCGTTTTCGGAATGCGAGCTAGGATATCTGATTGCTGCTGAGGGCCCGCAGCGGGCATTTAGCTATCAAGGTCCAATGAGGGCCGGTGTTCATTGGAGCGAATTTGTATAGATGAGAGCAGGGTGTTGGCAAATATAGCTCCTTGTCAGCAGGTTAGGCGGATTACGTAAGATGTAACGATCATTAGACGCTCCCTAAAAGACTGTTTAATTAGATCACTATACTGGGCTTAAGGCCCAGTATTTATACACTAAATGCCCCCTAACCGTTGCTTATTTACAGCAGGCAACACACTAGGTGAGTCAGCGCTCAGTGACCCTCCTGTAGGCACAGTAGGCCTCAGAGAAGTTGCCTGTAGTTGGCTCAAGGGAGTCCCAATACGTATACCCTCGTTTGGTGAACTAAGGACAGCGCTAGCAGGGAAAGGTGCAGGGGGTTGGTTGGCACCCAGGAATGTAATCACTACTACAAATTATACCTAATTAGCATTATTTAAATGAAACTCTCCCCAATACAACCCCTCCTTACAAAGCTGGATATTACAAAACTGACAACCAAATTGATTTGGGACTTTTTCATCCTGTATACTAAGGATCCTATTGCTTTTCAGCTGATAAAAGCACCATACACAAGTAGCTCGTGGCATCCGCACTAATACATAAAGGTAGGGAAGGTCAGATCCAAACGCACGCTGCCCCGGCAAGGTCATCTGTAGCTGGATCTGCTGTACAGCTATAGAATATCCTAATAGCTTACGATACAGCTCTATATGGAACTGTAGGTGGCTCAAAAGACGTGTTTTAGGGCTGTGTTCTGTAGTATGCAGAACATATAGTTAGTAGGCATTTACACATACCACGTCAATAAGTCAATAAAATAAGGGCCACTATATACGAAGGGTTGTTCTGTGCAGCTCGTACGCCTCCTAAAACTGATTTGCAAGGTCTACCCCCCCCTATAAAGTGGTTGTAGTTGTTAATAAAGGTTGGAATATGTAGCTCTATTTTAGCAAGGTCTTTAAAGACCTTTTGTATAAGGGTGCTATTTGTTAACGTCTTTGCAGGCCGCTTTCGTACACGATTAGTCTAATCTTTAGCTGTATTAACTGTGTAGATGTTTGTAAGAGCAAGGACAATATTGTTATCTTGCCAAGCCAGACAGAGCGTGTTCCGTACAACCTTAGCAAGCAGGGTATTCCACTTAAGCCTCTTTAAGAACTCGTCTTTTAATTCCTTCACTTTAAGAGGAAATTCTAAGTGCGAACGAGTAGTTCCAACCGCACCAAATTTACAAGAACGTAGCTGTTTAAATAGAGGAATAGATGTAAAGTAATTGTCTATATATATTGTAATACAACAGCAAGGAAGAGTTAAAGCTAAAGTTCGTATAAGAGAGCCTGTAGGCGTAAGCTGAGGACGAAGGACAATTTCCTGTAGTCCTCTAAATCAGGAAGTCTATAGGAAGGAATAAAGATATCCATAGTCTGCTAACCCAAACACCTTATACCCTTATTGTATTAGTTTGTTTGGCATCTTATATGTAAAGACCGTCCAAAGCAGCGCACTATTATCTCATCTATACTCACTTCAAAGCTTGGAGTTTAAAATTGCGCAAAAGAACGTTGCAAAGCTGATGCTAAAGGCTCATGCTTATACTACTACTAATTTGTACAGTCTCGTCCTTGTCGAATATCCTCTTCAGTATTAGAAACGTGTAGGAATCGTTTGATTTGTTTGAATCAACAAAGTGAAATATGAATAGGAATTGTATGTAAGGGGCCTGCTTGGATATTTGTGTACTAATAGTTCTTGATTTGTAGTTCCTTGTGTACTCCAATATATATTGCTGCTCCTACAAATACACGCAACTCTTCTGGTATAAGGTTTTTCCATGGTCGGTAACGCTCTTCAGGCTTCATACGATGTTGGAAAGCACCGTATCAATTCAAATTCGTAGTGATTGTCTTCCAAAGATCATCTGTAAGGAACAGATTAAAGTAGTCGAGTAGCTGCGGTTGTAATAGGAAAGACTGAGGTAAGTTCGCGTGTGCCTTCCTATGAGCTTCAGGCTTAAATGGATCAGATTGCACTTGATTTAGAGTCTTAAATTCGTTGAGTATATCCTTAAAGGTATAGAGCTTTTTAGGAGCTAGTTTAGCAGCCGGTTTGGGAGCCAGTTTATTCATTGATTTGCGTGTATTACCTCGCGTCGTTGGATAACGCGTGGAAACGAAAAGACCAAAATAGCCATTTCGACGGCAAATTGGCCAATTCGGCGATTTTTCGTGAAACTGGTGATAAATGTCTTGGTATTTTATTACACTTTTCAATGGTTCGGTCACTTTTATAGGCAAATACAAGTAAAAATTGAGCCCTTAACTATGAAATTGAGACCCTGTAGTACTAGTGCATACAGTAGAAAATATAGTACAAATCTAAGCTCTTTTTCTCAACTTCTAGGAGCTTGGAGCTTGGAGTCTTAACCTCAGTCTCCGTCCGTTTACGCTTTGTACCGGGCTTTGGACCTAGCTTTCCACGTGGTTTTGGGGCCGATTTTGCTGTCCTACTAGCTCTTTGAGCACAATTAATAGAGCCACGGTTGTGCTCTTTAGCCACTGCAGCTAGAAACTTAATTATTACCTCTTTACCTACCCTTTTCTCTGGCTCAATCCAGATGCTATTCCCCAGTAAATCAAATTGAAGGGTTGATAGAGTTGAGTTCTCCACCTTGAAATAGGCTTGCTAGCCTTCCATGCGGCGACGGCGGCAGAAAGTTGACCTTAGAGGGTGGCGGCGCTAATAGGCCAATATCCATAGTGTTGGGTTGATTATACCGGCTGGGGTAAGTTGAAATGGAGGAATTGGGCCAGGAAAGCCGGACATTTATCTGAAACAACCAGCTAGGCAACGACAAGTAAATAAAAGTATATACATCAATCCAGCCGGCAACACAGTTTCAAGTAGAATGGACTGTCCAATGGTTGTAAAAGCGTTAAGTCCCAACTAGTAGCGACGGTGAGCCTAGCTTTCGGTGACTCCGACGGTGACCCCGAGCCGTAGGTCAAACCAGTTAGAATCAACCAAAACACCAAAGATAATTATCACCAGACGAGGGAATAAAATTGAGTCTATTGAGTATATACAATATAATACTAAACATTATGCTGTTTTTTATACTCATTACGTAATAGTAGGACTGCTTTCTCTAGTTACTGGTACAATTGTGCGAATGGTCATCCAGTAAGTTCTTATTCCCTTCTCTAGATAGTTCTCATTAAACATGATAATAGTTCGCAAATTGGTGAATGCGGTATGCCTATGGTGCAGGCTCGTTGTCCGAAATGCGGAGCCCCTATTAGCGGACAGAATCATCAGGCTATTGAAGGGGTAACGCGTGCAACTAGGATGGAAAATTAGCTGTACAAAATGACATGATGTAAAGATATCTCAGCCTAAAGGAATAATGGTAGATCAAGGCTTCTAAAGAGGACATCCAAGAATGGAAAGAGGTTTACGATCCTGTAGAAATTACACGGAGAATAGTGATATATGCGCAGCATAGAATAGATTGAATTGCTTGAGTTGTATATAGATCTTACGGGCCTACGGTCCGTATTTATCTACACTTCCATTGCCACCGTCCGTAAGCTTGTTTGCCATCCGTAAAATGAAGCAGAGAATTCAGCTTCGACGGTCCGTAATTGTCACGTTGCCCAGCTGGGCAGGGTTTATGGTCCGCAGAGTTGTAATTCCAACAGATCCTTCTTGCGAATTTGAAATCGAAGTAGGACCAGTAACCAAATCTTGTAAACAACGGGCGAGGGAAACGCAAGAGGTATTCCAAAGACGAAGGGAACCGGCGTAACGAAGCCAGGAAGCCCGGAAAGAGCTAGCTCAAATAAAGAATGCTCAACGTCTAGCACAACAGAAAGCAAACAAGCTTGCAGATCGCGAGGAAATACGAGAAGAGGAAATCTTAAACTGAGGCCAAGATGGATTCCGAATTTGTACCCGGAGTTTTTGTTTGCGGGATTCGTCTTCTTTTAGACGGTTTCTAACTTGCACTTACTGTCGGTACGTTAATAGTTAATAATTAGGATTAAGTTATATTAGTTAATTTGTTTTTAGAAATCCAAGAACAAGCTCAACGATAGCAAGCAAAGGAAGGCAAAGAAGAAAAGAAGGAACAGGATTATTCAAAGACTTTTTCAAAGAGCTGAAGATCACATTGAAAGCCAGCAAAGGCATTTAGAAGAGCAGGAAATTCAAGGCAAAGATAGAATAGGTTTAACAGTAAGAGACTATTTAGAGAATAATCCTTATAATATAATAGACCCCAATTTATAAAACAAACACTCTAGCCCTAGACACGCTGTTCCAGAGCTTGCAGAGGACTACGGCCTAGGGCAGGGCTGTACTAGTTTAACAAAACACTAAATTTTGTATTACTAATCAATTTACAACTCCAAGAGCGCCCGGCGCGGCGAAGCCGCCCTTAAATCCCTAGTAAATCTGCATTGTCTCAGTTTTGTTGTTGGGACAGCTTCGGCTGTGTGCCTGAGCAATGTGGGAGCGAATCTAGCCTTATCCCAACTCTATTGTGCTGCGGAATGACGGCCGCCCCGTTCGGGCTGGGGCAGGTTGTTCTGTACTAGTGGGTTTGGCACAGCTGCTAGTTCAATCACGTCATTTGGCCAGACAGGATTTTTTAATCCTAATCTCACTCGTTGCAAAGAATGCATCTTGTCCACAGTCTGCGAAGGAACCCGAATAACGGTTTCACGACAGAGCGTCCCGGTCGTCACGTCGTATGAGAATGCTAGGGCCCGTTTCATGCCTCCCTCAGATCCACCAATGACAAGAGCTACCGGCGGGTGACGAGCCTCAAATAGTGTTGCTGTCATTGAGAACGTGTCAATGAGTGTATATAGCTGAACGCTCATTAGTTGGGACCAAGACCTAGCAAATAGTTCAATGCGTGCAAACACGTACCTTCATCTCACCATACGGACTTCTGCTCTGATTCTCTGCAGTGGCGTAGCTGATATGCTTACAAGGAGGATTTGGCGGCAAGTTAGGACAGTCACATGGCGAACAAGGATCCTTACCCTCAACGGGATAAGTACAGACCTTCAACAGTGGTTGATGCACCCCGGCCTCGATGTCCTCTAAGAGGCGCTCCCGATACTTTGTTCGATGCCGATGCTGTGACAGCGGTGATCCAAATGCGATCCACTTAAGGCGCCCCATTCTGGCTCCAAATATCATTTCTTCGATTTATGGGAGAGGAACGTACCCCTCAATGCCGAACAGGCAAGGTTCAACCGCGTACAGTTTGCCAGTGGATAAATGAGGGACATAGTGTGGTGGGGTCCCGTGGTCCCTACAAAATCACATGATTCTGAGTGATAGTTGCTCCTGCACCGAGCGCGTTAGTGTATTTACCTAGCTCGTAGACTACCTTCGAGCATCACCTTTTAAAAAGTTACCTAGGAGGTCAGAAACTGGAGTTTACGGGTCGGATTGGTTTTTGCGGGAGGTTTACGGACGCAGATCAGTTTTACGGGAGGCTTACGGACCATTTACGAACCTTTAGACAGAGATTTCTTTACGGACACGGAATACAGTTGTTCCTTTTGTGTGTTTTGCTTCGAGGTGTACGCTGACCTATCCATTGTCCTGACGATCGTGCACTGCGACGGCACATCCATTCTATCCCTCTACAATAGGCAGGCGCCGCAAGTAGGACGATCAATGACAACACAATGAAAATGACTGCCGCTGTGCGAAAGGCAGCTAACAGTGCCAACCCGAAGATGAAAAATACGGGGGTAACTATAGTGATAGAGAGCAAGGTCATCCGTTTACAGCTCATTCTCTTCTTAGTGTAAACGGTGCTAAACCTGGACCATTGAATCATTGCACCCTTAAATCCGTCTACGATGACAGTGCCGTTCTCTTCGATGCCACAAACTTGTGTGCCTGGGTATATATCCCAGAGAGATGACCTGTATTGGTCTTACATCGTCTCTCATGGCTCATCTGGCTCGTTCGGCAATAGACAGATCAGGCGCTCCATGAGCCTGTCACTGTCTTGTGGCAAGGACAGCCTGTCAAGGAGCGATTGTCAGAAAAAATCACAGGGCATAATACAAAAGCCGACTTACCTAGCGAACACCTGAAGCGAAGAGTCTTCGCTATCGATCCTTGGCCGAACTCTTAGCAGTCCCATTAGTACATAGCTTTGATCCCCTTTGTGGTGATAAGGTCGATCCTCTTTATCGGGCTCCTTTCCCTTTAACTCCCGGCGTTTCAAGCACTGCATTGCAATGTTGACAAGCTCCAGGTGACTCAAGTGAAGGTATGTAAAGTGTTCCACGAGTTGCCTTGAGTAACCTGCGTCGTCCTTCCATGCCAGTTATGCGAAGCGAATTTTGGCCCTTCGTTGCCATTGATTGCGGTTGTATACCACAGTGACAGAATCGCCTTTACTCAGTACGACCTCGGGAAGTGTCCATACTCTCCCGCCCCATCCTTGGAGTGCAACCTCCTCTGTGACCGGAGTTTTATTCCAGGTAATAACGATTGGTTCCGCTGCCCGGATAATATCGCTCATGCTATAGATCTGATCAACATTAGCAAGAGAAGAGAACTGATAACAAGAAAAACTTACGGCTTCGTCCGTCAGGCCTTTCTTGTCGTCATCGGATATCATTTGTTCATATCCATCTTCATTCTCAGTGTACCTACGGTCCTGCTGGCATAGGCCATCAAGCCAAAATGCCTTTGGCTTTCTTTCCTTGTCTGGGATGGACCTTGCATAATCGATGGTTGCTATAATAGCCGCCCGTACAGATATTAGTAGTTGCGGGGCTCTGCGTTGCTAGAGTCTTAACTACCCAAGTTACCGAATTGAGCCTTGGTACAAGATATAAAGACGTACGGGGTATGGTCGTCCTTAAAGATTGTCGGCGTATTGAAAACAAAAATCAAGATGCTTACTCACTCTCTTTACTGGCCTTACTTCAAAGTAAGGTCTTACCTTTTCATTCCCATCTTTATCTTTTGTTTTCGTATCAATAAGATAGCAAAGAAACCTAGGTCTGAATGCGCGGTATGTTCCAATATTACCTCCAGTCCACGATGGATCGCCCTGCTGTCTTATCCTTAATCTCTCTCCTGTTTTCCCATAAGCTTCGAGCTAATCGAGGATACCGGTAGCCATTATATAAGAATGGTAAATACTTTCGTGGATCTTTCCCTCTGGGTTGACCATGACCCGGCAGCAACACCTTTTATCTAAGAAGCATTGTCAGTCTAGAAGGTTCACACCAGAGTTATTATGGACAAGAACTCGCAAAAATGCAGATTCCTAGGGATGCAGCAACCCAGAGAACAACAGATACCCAATCACCTTTGGTCCACAGTTGGATGTTGTACCTCCTACCGAGGGGGATGGCTCCCAGTGAAAATTGCAAGACGGAAAAGCCTTGGTGCTGCACTCCTGAAAAATGTTCGACCCCAAGTGCTGTTGTTAAGCGTGCGGAAGGAGTCTCTTGTTTGGACACAGAGCCGTTCAAAGTAGCCGGAAGATGGATTGATTGTACATGCATACGGCGCATTGCCTTTAACCCTTCTTCCCATACCATCAACAGCTACGAACCTATATTTATCTTGGGCAGCATAGCGTAAGGCAGTACGGTAATATAAAGTTGGCCCAGCTTCATCGCCCGGCCGTAAGCGTTCGGTGTTAGTAATTGCATGGTACCACCAACCCACGAATGTCATTGAAATTGGCAACGCCGTCCAGCAAGGAATAGTCGTCCGGCAGGGAATCGTTGTCCGGCAGGAAATCGTCGTCCGGCAGGGAACCGTCATCGTCTCGGAGAGCAGCAATTGGCATCTTAGAGGCTGCTTGAGTGTGTTGATCTGCATAGGGACTGCAATTAATAGCTAAGAAAGAAGGGAAGTATGATGGGTACATACCAAGAAACTAAGACCGTTGTGCAGGATCTGGTTTGGGTAGGCCTAACCTGACGACGTTGGCTGAGCGTCAACTTGACCTTGGGTGAGGGAGGGTTTCTATGATATATCGATTAGATTATTCCGACTTCGAAGTGTACTTGCCAACCTACTGCTGGATCCTTTGCCCTTGGTATCTGTTGGTTCCGTTGCGAAAGATGCACCTGGATCGTCACTCACTTTCCAGTTCAGCTCATCCTGCGATAGAATATTGTCAGTCAAAGCCTCTGAAAGAATAATCACACAATATGGCAGCGTACCAATATCGCGAAGATCTCTTCTTGAAGAGGGGGTACGTTGAGACCGTATCGATCTGAGCCACTAGAAGCCTGCACAGAAATCATTCTACGTACATCTTTTGAGCTAAACATTTCATTGCTTACCATAAGTCTTTGTCGTTTCAAACAGGAAGAGTTAGTCCTTGATCAAAAGCAGTGCGAAGTTTGGCATTTCAACTTGGCCTCGAGGTATCCAGAACTAGAAGGGCTTTGAGTCTTCATTTATAGACCTGCAAGGATAAATGATACCTCTAACAGCCCTATGTTAGCAGAGCCGCACATGAGA
>Ga0335072_10007250_pt1 | contig 16166 bp, 9 predicted proteins | sample Lox_Sample_21_FD_206725 | JGI IMG/M metagenome (GOLD analysis project Ga0335072, IMG submission 206725) | Soil microbial communities from Loxahatchee National Wildlife Refuge, Florida, United States - Lox_Sample_2.1 | ecosystem: Environmental > Terrestrial > Soil > Wetlands | place: USA: Florida...
TCGGAAACGTCGTAAACGCCGGGCTTGTTCGTGTAGACCAGCGTGGACACCCCGAGGGCACACACGGCAACGGCACGGCAGAGCAGACTGATCGGTCCAGGACGGCGACGACGAGGCGGCATGGGTCTCCCGAGAGTCGGTTACCGGAAATCGACGATCGCCACGGCGAAGGGAGCGAGGGCCAGCGTGCGCGAATTCAGCGCCGACACCCGGGGCGGCCCCTCCCCCGTCGACTCGTCGACAACCTCTACACGGCCGCCTTCCGCCGAGGCGTCCAGCTTCACCCGGACCGGACTACCCTTCATGTTCACGATGAGAATCTTGCGCGCACCCTCTGCAGAACGGTAACCCTGCACCACGATATCCGGCGCATCGGGTGATCCACCCGTCACGTCTGCATCACAGAGCTCCTCTCCGGCAGCGAGCTGCTCCCGCAACAGGCTCAATACCCAGTAGCGCGCATTCGGCTTCCCGTCCTTCCAGTTCACCATCGATACTTCCGGAAAGTTCGACGGGTAGCCCACCAGCTGCGACTCATTGACGACGTCGACACCGATCTTCGACAGCCCCATGTATACGTACGCGTACAGCGCTCCCGAGAGGTTCCAATACGCCGCGGGTATCGGCGCCGGGCTCGTCGATGAATTGTCCCGATACAGGATCGAGCCCAGCTCATCGGCGATGATTCGGGTCGCCGGCGACAGCTCCCCGCGCAGCGCATCGATGAAGCGAACCCTTCCAAGGAAACTGTTCGCCTGGTCGAAGAACGTGTATGGCCATTGCGCGAGCGATTCCGCCGGTCCGGGCACTGCGTAGAAGTGCACCGAGATCATGTCGAGCGGCGTACCCGGCCGATGATTGCGGGGATCGAGGAAATATTGGAAGAAATGCGCGTAGTCCGGCGCATCCGCATCCGCGAGAGCCAGCGCCACAAACTTCGTCCGGGGATCGACCTTCCCGATCGCTTCGACAACTGCGTCATACACCGTGGTGTATCTCTTTGCCGTGAAAGCGTGCTCCCCGTCGGGCTCGTTGAGGACCTCCCAATACGGGATGGGAAAGTGATGACCGGACCGGTGATAATGTCCGTATTCGTCCGTAAATCCGCCGCGGCTGTACCAGCTGAAGATTCGCGCGTCATATGCAGCGAGCTGCCGCCCCGTCGGGTCGGTCAGTTCCGTGTCCGCACTGGACGAGTACGTCCAATCCACCTCGTCCGGATTCGAGGGATAGCGGGTCGGCTCTTTGTGCCGGAACATCCATGCTGGCTCCGTGCTGAAGTTCAATATGACCGGATGACCCCGCGTCGCCTCGAAGAATGCCACGACCATGGGATCGATGAGGGAGAAGTCCCACGAGGTCGTGCCGTTCGCGGGAGGCTCGAGCTCCGGCACAGCGAGCTTGGGGTACGGAAACCACGGAACGAACCGCACGTCGTCCGCCTGCAATCTCTTCAGCGCCTGGAATGCCGAGTCGAATATGGGAGATCCCGGCCGCAGGAGACGGTTGCTGACGACCTGCAACGACGGTACGGTCTTCAGGGTCCCGGAAGCATGCACCCAGTCGATTCCAACCTGGGACTCATAGATCTGCTGCCCCCTCGCCCCGGCAGTCCCCGTGCCGGCCGGCATGGCCACTGCCAGCCCCACATTCCGGCTCTCGTCCGTGTACCAACCGCCGGCAATGCCGCCGATATCCGAGGTTTTGCAGGGACACCCCTGCGGACTGATCGCCCGCACGTCGAAGTCCCACGGCCCGTAGTCGGCGAAGTCGTACATGAACGAACCGATCTTCTCCTTCGTCAGGTGCGTGAGCCGTTCGTCCAGCCGCAGATAATATTTCGGCCCGCCGCCGCTGCCGTTCTTCACCCAGCTCGCCCGGGTCTCGAGCGTATACGGCGTGAAGTAGCTCAACGGAATCCCGCTGTTGACCCGGCCGCCCCAGACCGCCGTGACCGGATGCCGGTAGAAGGCGTTGTTGTGATTGAAGTCGAGCATCAGGGTCAGGATGTCGATCGACGAGGTGCCGTGACAGGCAATACCGGTAACCGGTGACATCGCGGTCCCGTCCCCCGCCTGCGTCGGGTTGTAGTCACCGACCATCTTGCCAACCGTGCTGCTGTGATGAAATGCCATTTGCAGCAGGGCGCCGCCGTGATAGCCCCAGATGTGCTCGATGCCGCCGTACTTGAGCGAGACCATGGCGCCGCCTTCCACCAGGTCGAAGAGCACGACCTGCTCATGGGCGGGGTCCGTCAGCATCACGGCCTGATGGACCTGCCCGGGCTGCATCACATAGTTCGTCGTCTGACAGCTCACGCGGACCGCCTGGCTGTCCACGGCCGTCGGCTGCTCGGCTGCTCCGGCGTTGGAGAGGGCTGCCAGGAGCGTCAGTCCTGCCATGAGGGTGATTTTCATATTTTTGTAAAGCGCCGGTCAGTCCAGGTGGAACACTTCCCGGAGGGCCACTGCGACGGGAGCGCCGCGCTCATCATGGGGCATCACATCAGCCATGTGGCGCCACCATCGCGCGCACTCCGGCGTCTCGGCGATCGCGGCCCATTGCGCCTCGCTTTCGATCATCGCATAGGCGAAGAGCAGCCCCTTTCCCGGCACCAGGAAAATGGAGTAGTCGCTCACCCCGTGGGCTTTGAAGACCCGCTCCATCTCGGGCCAGATGGGCCTGTGCCGACGCTCGTATTCAGCCTCGGTGCCGGCATCGACCGACATCATGAGCGCTTTTCGAATCATTGCCTGGAAACCGCAAGTCCCCCGTCCCACCGGGCGCCAGGACGCACGGCGCGCCTCGCAATCCCCGCAATCTCATTCCATCGCGCCGCGCCGCCCCCGGCAAACCATCCTTGCTAATGCATCCATGAGGGCCGTTGAGGCAGGCCGGAACACCACGCTCATACCCCGTGATTACTAATATAGCCATTACGAACGACGCGTATCGCGCCTGCGCGGAAGCAGTAGTATCGCGACGAGGAGTTGCCACGCTCCGGGGACAATTACACGAACTTGGGGTACACATGAAACTGACGATACCTTCCTTCGCTGTGATGCTCGCGTGCGGTCTCGCACCGAGCTTCGCCCAAACGGCGAGTCCCACCCAGAATGGAAGCTCCGAGGACTCCACGGCAGCAGCCAGCACGCAATCGGACGCACAGACGCCCGCGCTCGAGGAGGTGGTCGTCACGGCGCAGAAGACGGAGCAGCCGCTGCTCACCGTACCGGTGCCCGTCACCGCGATCAGCGCGGATACTCTCCTGCAGTCCAATCAGGTGACTCTGCAGAGTTACTTCCAGACGATTCCCAACGTGAACATCGTCATGAATCAGAGCGGCGCCCCCTCCGTGTCGATCCGCGGAATGAGCACCGGCGCCGGCATCGTCAACCCGACGATGAGCTTCACCATCGATGGCATCCAGTTCGGCTCTTCCTCCGGGTACGGCGGCTCCTTCGAGAACATTCCGGACCTCGATCCGAGCGACGTCCAGCGCATCGAAGTGCTGGAGGGGCCACAGGGAACCCTCTACGGATCGGACAGCCTCGCCGGCCTCATCAACTATGTGACCGTGGATCCTTCGACCACCAGGGCCAGCGGACGGGTGGAAGTCGGTCTCGAGTCGATTCAGGGCGCCAGCAGTCCCGGCTACGACGTGCGCGCCGCCGGCAACTTCCCCGTCAGCGACTCCGTGGCCGTGCGCGCCAGCGTTTTCGCGCGCGAGACACCCGGCTACATCGATAACGTCGCCACCGGGAAGAACGACACCAACAAGGTCGACGCCGAGGGCGGCTACGCCGCCCTGCTGATCCGTCCGTCCGACGTGTGGTCGCTGAAGCTGAGCGCCCTCTATCAGGACAACGAGCAATACGGCTTCGGCTTCGCCGATCCGCAGCTCGGCGAGGGTCAGCTGAAGCAGACCAACATCCCCGGCACCGGACTGCTCCACAACGACGACCAGGCGTTCAGCGCGATATTCAAAGCGCAGCTCGGCAGAGCGCAGCTGACATCCCTGACCGCGTACAGCATCAACTCCGGTCACCAGGCGCTCGACGACACCTGGGATTACGGCCCGTTCGCCCAGATCATCTTCGGGGTGGGCGGCGCCAAGGACCTGGACGAGACCGTGACCGACAAGTTCAGCCAGGAGGTGCGCGTCGCGCTCCCCGTGACCGATTGGCTCGACTGGTTGGGGGGCCTCTACTACACCCACGAGAAGAGCCACACCATCCAGGATATCTGGGGCGCGGACCCCGTCACGGGCGCCATCGAGCCGGCCTGGAACGTCGTCATCGCGAGCTGGCCGTCCGGCCTCGACCAGGAGGCGGTGTTCACCAATTTCACGGTCCATTTCACGGACAAGTTCGACCTCCAGCTGGGCGGCCGGGAGAGCGAGAACAGGCAGACCTACTCGGAAGTCGACGGCGGCGGCTTTGCGGCCATCTTCGGAGTATCCAATTCGCCCCTGGGCCTCGTAACGCCTGAGGTCGATACCAAGGACAACGCCTTCACCTACCTGATCACGCCCCGCTACCGCTTCACGCCGAACGTGATGCTGTACGCGCGGGTGGCCACCGGCTTCCGCAACGGCGGCCCCAACCCCACGTGCACCGCCTTCGACCTGCCCTGCCACTTCCTCCCCGATACCACGCACGATTACGAAGTCGGCATGAAGGACAGCCTGCTCGACCACAGGCTGGTCCTGGATGGCTCGATTTTCTACATGCCCTGGAAGAACATCCAGTTGCCCTATAACCCGCCGTGCGGCTGCGCGAGCACCGTCATCAACGCCGGCGACGCGAAGAGCGAGGGTGTCGAGCTGAAGGTCGAAACCCGGCCGACGTCCAGCCTGACGGTGAGCGGCTGGTACAATTACAACAGGGCGGAAATGACCTCCACGTCCTTCAACGGCATCGGCTTCGTCTTCAAGCCCGGAACCTCCCTGCCCTTCAGCAGCAAGACTTCCGCCCACCTGGATGCCCAGCAGAACTTCCAGATTTCCGCCGACGCCACCGGGTTCGTCGGTGCCCAGTCGAGCTACGTCGGCAAGAGAGCCTCGGGCATCAGCGACGCGCCGGCATTTCCCCAGCTATATCGAGACGGACCTGCGCGCCGGAGTCAACTTCAACGAGTGGCAGGTCTCGCTCTATGACGACAACGTGACGAACAAGCGGGGCATCACCGGCAGTCTGATACCGCTCGAGGAATACAACGGCTACATACAGCCGCGGACCATCGGCATATCGGTCGTCAGGAATTTCTAGTATGGCCGTAAAGGTCAAGCGAAGGCACGCTGTTCTCTCGCGCGAACAGGAGGTGATTGCGTGCGGTGGCGCAAGAGCATGACACCGAAGCGGGAACGCGACGCGCGGGCAATGGCTGCGACGATGGATCACTCTAGTATCCGCGGATTGGCTACCGCATTACATCTTTTCTTCGCGGGGCTGCCTCGCTCTGATAACGGAGATCATCCACAAAGGGATGCTCGCTCAAAAATTCTCGAGGATTCCCCTCATCGGTGCCGCGCATCGCGTTGCCGATTCGGTGTACAAGCTTTGGGTCGGTTGGAGCTGCTGGGGGACCTCCTGGATACTGTCAGGGTGCGGCAGAGGCACTCAGAGGGCGACCTTCGCATGGCGAGCGATGTCCCAGACGAAGCCTGCGAGTTCTCGGGCGACGGCGATGAGGCATTTGTTCTGAGTCATCTTGCGGCCGGCATTCAATTTGCGGAACCGATACGTGAGGCGCAGTTGCGCCTTCCAGGCAATGTCTCGGATGACTTTGGGTTGCCCCTGCTGTCGGATCTCGATCGTACGGCTCACCCGCGGGTTGAAGCGGTACGTCCAGGCGGACTCTACGAGGATTCTGCGGGCGTGGCGGTTGCCGGTTTTGGTAATAGGGCCTTGATGGCGAGTATTGCCCGAGGAGTACTCAGAGGGCACCAGGCCCAGATATGCCATCAGCGCCTTGGGGTGATCGAAGCGGTTCAGATCGCCGAGTTCTGCAATGAGCGTGACGGCGGCGATGAGCTCAAAGCCGCGAAGACACATCAGGGCCTTCACGACGGGCTTCATGCGCCAGTCCTCGAACTGCAGGCGCAGGGCCTGGGTGAGTCGCTCGATACGTTCATTGGCATCCTTGATCGCGGCTCGATATTCCTGGAAGGCGATCTGCTGGGCGGGGTGATCGAAAGTCACTTTGCCCAAGTGCCGCTCGTGGGCAGCGGTCCAGGAGCATCCGCCGGTGTAATGACGTCCGTGACGAAGCAACATCGCCTTCAACTGATGGCGGACCTTCATGCGCGCGGCGACGGCGTCTTCTCGAGCCCGAGAGAGGTCGCGGATCGCCTCATCGCGTACATCGGGCAAAACGATCTTCGTGAGATTGCCTGCACGCGACTCCCGCGCCAACAGCAGCGCGTCACGCCGATCGGTCTTGATGCGTCGTTCCGCAGGGCTTCGCGCAATGCGCGCCGGGGCGATGACCTCGCACGGCCAGCCTTGTCGGTTCAGATAGCGCGCCCAGCCGTACCCGCAGGGACCTGCCTCGTACACGATCAAGGTGTGCGAAGAGTCGCAATGTCGGCGCAACACCTTAGCCACCCCAGCAAGCGTTGCCGGAGTGGTCCCCAAAAAGCGCGGCGCGGTCCGGCCTGCGCTGGCGATCGCAATCGCGACGGAGTCTTTGTGAATATCCAGTCCAACGTAAGAAGTGGTAGCCTCTTTCACGGTCTGTCTCCCGGACTGAGTGGCACAACGAACCCTTCGGGGTCTGTGCGTGTGGCTCTGCGTGCTCAACCACGTAATCCACGGTATTGCCGGGAGGCAGACCTCTGTCCTCCCTTCACCCACAAACCCGCTGGGCTCCGGATGCTACTCGCGTCCGGCCATGACGTCTGATGCCGGACAGGTCCCGGGCCGAGCCTGAATTCAAGGGAAGGATCGGGCTCAGCGCCCGGGACTCGGTTCCCGACTGGCCGCAGCCGGTCAGGGCGCCGGCGGGCGCGCCCAACATCGTGCTCATGATGCTGGACGATGTGGGCTTCGGGGATACGGCCACGTTCGGGGGTCACGCGAGCACCCCCAATCTCGACCGGCTCGCAGCCCGCGGGCTGCGATACAACGCCTTTCACACCACGGCGATCTGCAACGCCACGCGGGCGGCCCTCCTCTCCGGCCGCAACCATCACCGCATGAGCTTCGGTACCGTCGTGGAGCACGGCTACCCGGGCTACCTGGGCATCTGGAAGAAGAGCACCGTCTCGATCCCGGAGGTCCTGCGGCGCAACGGCTATCGAACCGCGGCATTCGGCAAATGGCACAACACGCCGGCCTGGGAGCTGTCGGCCGTCGGGCCCTTCGATCGCTGGCCCACCGGACTCGGCTTCGAGTACTTCTTCGGCAACATGTTCGCCAACGGGAGCCAGTGGGAGCCGACGCTCTGGCGCAATACCGAGCGGGTTGCGCCGCCCCCCGCCGACCAGGGCATTCACCTGACGACCCTGATCACGGACGAGGCGATCCGCTGGCTGCGCGCGCACGAATCGCTGGCGCCCGACAAGCCCTACTTCCTGTACGTCGCACCCGAGGCGGCACACACCCCGCACCATGTAGCACGGGAGTGGATCGGGAGGTATCGCGGGAAGTACGACCAGGGCTGGGACCGGCTGCGCGAGGAGACCTTCGCACGGCAGAAGAGCCTGGGCATCATTCCCGCCCATACGGCGCTGACTGCTCGACCGGAGGAATTGCCGGCCTGGGCCTCCCTGGGCGCCGATGAGAAGCGGCTGTTTACGCGCCAGATGGAGATCTTCGCGGGCTTCATCAGCCATACGGACCATGAGATCGGGCGCCTGCTTCAGGCGATCGACCAGGGCCCGCACGCCGACAATACGCTGATTCTCTTCATCGTCGGAGACAACGGCGACGAGGCGGCGTTGGGCCGGGATGGGACCGACGATGTGCCGGCGGAGTTCTCCCTGCATCACCGCACGGTAGCGGACCAGCTCCAGACCCTCGATGAGCTCGGCGGTCCGCTGCATTTCAACTCGTACGCCGCCGCCTGGGCCTGGGCCGGCAGCACGCCGTTTCAGTGGGTCAAACATGTGGCGTCCCATTTTGGCGGCATGCGCAATCCGCTGCTGGTGTCGTGGCCGGCGCGGATCCGGGATCCGGGCGGCCTGCGATCGCAATTCGCGCACGTCAACGACGTCGCCGCCACGTTGTACGAAGCGGCGGGAATCGCATTTCCCGAAGTCGTCGATGGCGTGGAGCAGGAGCCGCTGGACGGACCCGGCTTCGCGCAGACCCTCACGGATCCCAACGCCCCCTCCCGGCATCGGGTGCAGTACTTCGAGATGGAGGGCAACCGCGGGATATACCAGGACGGCTGGTTCGCCGCGGCGCGTCACGGGGTGCCCTGGCTGCGGCTGGAGCAGGGTGAGATGCTGGCCTCCGGCCGCCGGGCGACCCAGGAGGAATTGGAGAACGATCGCTGGGAGCTCTATCGACTGGATGAGGACTTCAGCCAGGCCCACGACCTGGCGGAGCAGTATCCGGACAAGGTCCGGGCGCTGCGGGCCCTGTTCGATCAGGAGGCGCGAAAGAACAACGTCTACCCCCTGGACGTGGGACTCGGCATCGGCAGCGGTCACCCCATGGCGACCGGAGGCCGCCGCCATTTCGTCTATTATCCGGGCTTCCCGGGCGCCTGCGGCGGCTTTCCCGGCGCGTACGGCAGCCCGAACTTCGATGCCTCACACCGGATCACGGCGCACCTCGTGATCCCCGAGGCGGGAGCGGAAGGCGTCATCCTCGCCTCCGGCAGCCGGTTCGGCGGCTTCGTCCTCTATATAAAGGAGCAGCGGCTGCACTACGAAGGCACCTCCCCCGGCAAGGGTCGCGATGTCTTCAGCTCGAGCCAGCGCATCCCGGTGGGAAGCGTGACCCTCGCGCTGCAGTTCATCGCGGACCAGGCGCCGTCAGTCCACCGTATCCGCAGGACGGGCGCGGGAACCATCAGACTCTTCATCGGGGAGCGCATGATCGGTGAGACGAAGCTGCTCCATCACTGCGCGGGATGGGAAGGCGTCGACATCGGACAGAATTATCCGTCGCCCATCGGCACGACCTACCGGGCGCCGTTCAAATTCACCGGGACTCTGGAGAAGGTCGAAGTACAGGTCGAGTGATCACCCCGCCTCGACCGCGGGATTGTGCTCGCCGTCGGATGTGACGATGAGCTTTTCCGGAATGAGCTTCAGCACCGGCAGGATGGCCGCGGTCACCGCGACAGTCAGGATCGCATCGTAAAGAAACCCGCGCGTCGGGCTCGCGCTGTAGATCTCGGCACCCAGGATGGCACTCGCATTGTTGGCGAAGGCCGTGACCCCCACCACCAGCATCATGAATGTTCCCTGGAGGCCTGGCGGGCAGGTGCGCATCGCAAGATCGCTGTAGGCCGCCCCGGCGATACCGCCGAGAAGGCCGAGAGGCATGGCGAGGAACAGCGCCTGGGTCCCGGTGTGGATGAGTGCGAGCGGCACCGTCTGGGGAATCAGGATGACGGTTCCCCACCAGAGGAGCGTGCGCAGCTTGATGCGCTTGCAGAGCTGACCATAGAGGAAATAGACGGGGATGAAGGAGGCCGCGAAGATCGCGATGTAGTAGCCGTATACGGCGTCCGAAGCATGCAACCGGTCCGTGACGTAGTACTGCATCGCCGCCCCGAACCCGGGGTTGAACTGGGCGAGAAGATTGATGGCCACGGCCGGATAGACCGCCCTGTGCCCAAGCAGCCGGCGGATGTCTTCCCGCAGGCTGGCGCCCTGCGCGGCGGGTTGATCGTAGAGGTGCTCGAATACCGCGCGCGGCTTCCACATGCCCACGAGGGCGATCCCCAGAACGAGGGCGGCCACGACGAAGAACGTATGGCCGGGCGAGACGTGCTCCACGAACCAGCCGGAGGCGAGCGCGCCTGCAATGGACGGCAGCAGCACCACGATCCCCAGGAGCGAGGCCAGCCGGCCGGACATCAGCTGTTCCTGGGCGACCAGGGCCGTCAGTCCGCTATAGGCCGCGAACACGAATTGATAGGTGATCTCCGCCGTCAACATGCCCGCGAAGAGACCCGCCAGCGAGAGCCGGGAAAAGCCCAGGCAGACGAACACCAGGGCCGTGAGGGGCGCGAACAGCAGCAGCAGCCCCCGGTCGCGCAGGCCGAAGAGATTCCAGCGGTCGCGCGCCAGCCCGAAGGGAAAGGACAGATAGGTCGGCAGGGCGGTCAGGAAGACGAACAGCGCCACCTCGGACGGCGAGGCGTGGAGCCGGTTCTTCAACATGAAGGAGACGCTGATGTTGACCAGCGGACCCTTGGGCAGCCCCAGGTAGACCAGCAGCATCAGCGGCGCGAAGTAAAGATAGACCCTCGTGGTGCGCGCTCCCTCACCCGCGTCGGATCGGCCTCCACTCATGTCTGGCGCTCGAGCACCTCCCGCGGATGGCGCGGGAACGCCTGCATGCCCGTGGAGACATCGAATTGATGGATGCGTCCGTTCGGGAAGTATTCCCGATACGGAGACTCTGCGATCTGCGCCTGCCAATCCTTGAACGGCAGCGACCGCAGGGCGCCGCCTTCCAGGGCCGCCTCGCAGCCCGTGCGCGCGAGTTGCGCCGCGCCGGCCGCCGAGAGCCGTGCCCTCACCTGCGTCTCGGTGTCGCTCAGGTCCGTGAGCTCCAGGGGATCCGCCTCGACGTCGAACAGTTGTGCCTGGCCGCCGTTGGCGAAGCAGATCAGCTTCCACCTTCCCTGGCGCACCATGAGCTTGAAGTCGTGCTGGCCGGGTACTCCATAGTAACCGAACAACGCCTCCCGGCCTGCCGCGCGGCCCTCGAGCAGGTCCAGGAGGCCCGTGCCCTGCCGCAACTCCGCACGGCCCGCGGCCGCCGTGGCGAGCCCGAAGAGATCGGTCAGACAGACGAGCTCGCGCCGCTCGCCCGGCGGGATGCGCCGCGGCCAGCTCACGAGGAACGGCACCCGTGCCGATGCCTCGAAGTAACTCTCCTTCTGCCATGCGCCGTGATCGCCGAGATGCTCGCCGTGATCCGAGAAGAAGCAGATGAGCGTATTCTCCGCGCCGGCGCTCGTCTCGACGAAGTCGAGCAGCCGGCCGAGGCACCAGTCGATGTAGGTGATCTCTCCGTAATAGCGCGCCTTGAGTACCCTGGCGTGACTGTCGTTGATGCCGTCCGCCCAGATCAGGCGGTTCATCAGCGGAATCTGTTGGTCGCGATGATCGACGGAGGGGTCTCCGCGCACCGGATTGGGCATCCTGTCGGGGTCGTATATCCGGTTGAACGGCTGCGGCGGCGCGAACGGCGGATGCGGACCGACGAAGGAGACGAATCCGAACCACGGCCTCTCGTCCCTCACCCGCAGCAACTCAACGGCGCGATCCACCGCCCACGCTTCCATGGTCAGGTTCGCAGGGAATGGACTCATCTGCGGCATGTAGTACATCTCGGTCCGCTCCCCCATCAGCGCCTCCACCCAGGCGTATTGAGGGTGTTCCCGCAAAATATAGGAGACGTATGCATCCTGCGACCGCTGCGCCTCATCGTCGTACATCTCCTCGCCGTAGAGCTGCGTCTCGAACCCGAGCGGCGCGTCCCACGGAAAGGTATGGAATTTTCCGATGCCGAAGGTGCGGTAACCGAGATCCCGCAGCACCCGCGGGAGATAGCGGCCGCATCGGCGCTCGATGGTCTGATGCATGTCGGGATAAATCATGTTCTTCCATACGCCCGTGGACGGCGGCTCGCACCCGCTCATCAGCGTGTAGCGCGCCGGCATGCAGACAGGGCACGTGGAATAGGCGTTGGAGAAGTACGCCCCCCTTGCGGCCAGCCGGTCGAGGGTCGGCGTATGAACGAGTCGGTTGCCGAGCGCAGCGAGGGTGTCGAATCGCTGCTGGTCGGTCATCACGAAGAGTATGTTCGGCTGTCCGACCATTGGACGTTGTCTCCCGCCGATCGTCGCTAGCGGCTCTTCACGACGTAGGTGCCCTGCCCGCTCAGAACCACGATGGCGCGCTTGCCTCCTTCCGCCGGCACACTGGCCCTCCGTCGGCCATTCACCGTCACTCCGGCATCCGGCGATGACACGGGAATCGACACCCTCGCGGTGACGTCCCGCGGCAGACCGATGGTCGTCGTGTAACCCTGGTCATCGCGAATGGCGACCTGCAGCAGCCCGTGAGGCGTCGGCTCCGCGCCCTTGGCCCATTTGAGGTCGACCAGGTCGGGACGGATGTCGACTTTCCCGAAGCCGCCCGCCGTCGGCCGGATCCCGAGAATCTGTGTCATGAGCCATGGAGTGACGCCGCTCGACCAGCCGTGCGCCAGGCTGACGATATATCCCGACATGTCGTCGGCCTGCAGCGACGAATGAAACAGAGGTCCCGTGAACCAGCTCGTGTTGTAGCCTTCCCAGAAGCTCGTCGCCCCCTCCTGCGCCATGCCTCCCCAGTACTTCCGGATCCAGTCGAGCGCCGCCTGCCGGTGGCCCATTTCGACCATGGCGCTCGCCACATAGAAGCCGTAGTAGGGTGTGGTGATCGTAGTCTCGTACTTCTTCGTTCCGACCTGCGAAAGAACGTTGCGCCAGATCGCCGCATACTGATTCTCATCCGCGACGCCGGAGAGCACGGCATAGGCATTGATCTGCCAGCGGTCGCCGAACGTGCCTTCGCTGTCCCGCATGGACTTCTGCGCCGCGCTCTTGAGCGCATCCGCCTCGCTCTGCATGCGGGCGGCATTCTTCTCATCGTGGAGAGCGCGCAGCAGCCAGGCCCCATCCTCGAACGCGGCATGGTATTCGAACTGCGTCCCCATGCGGGTCTGCGGGGTGTCGCCGTCCATGTCCGGGGCCCAATCCACGAAGGGCCACGCCTTGGTGCGGTCGGCGAAGAGTCCCTGCTGATCGAGATCCTTCTCCATGTATTGGAGCAGTTGCACCAGCCGCTCGTGCACGCTGCGCAGCTGCGTCATCGAGCCGGTGCGCAGATAGAATTCCTTCTCTCCGGTGACCCAGAACGCCGAGTATCCCGGAATCCCGTTGACGTGATCCGTGATCGGCGCCGGACCGAGGAGGCGCTCGAGCGTATCCTCCATCAGGGAATCATCGCCGAACACGGCGCCAATGGTCCGGCCGCTGACATCGAGGTCCCCCATCCAGCGGTTGCGATCGCGCTTTGGCGCGTCCCAAACACCGTCCTGCATGCAGAGGTGCGCCGTATTGGCGCCGATCCACCAGAGTCTGTCCAACTGCGGATCGGAGGATGCGAACGACCCGCGGTATTCGACCGGATAGCCGATTCCGTCCAGCCGGATCGTCCGGAAGCGCGTCGACCGGCCGCCGGTGAATCGGATGATCGCGTAGCGGAACGCGCTTTTCGGACCGTACGCCGTTCGATGCGGCGGCAGATACACCGGGTCGGTGCCCAGGTACGGTTGCAGCGTCGCCTCAGCCTCGGATTCGCCGTATTGCACGGTCACTTCCGCGGGAGAATCGGAGTCGGATTGCAGCTCGATGCGGCCGTTCACTTCCCGCCCGAAATCCAACATCAGCTGCGGGGCATCCTGGCCGGCGACGCGGGGCGCCGGAAGATCCACGGTGAATTCGCCCCCGGCCTGCTTTCCCGTCACCGCCTGCAGGTTCTCGATCGTGCCCACGCCCTCATAGACGCGGCTCACCTCGACCGCCTGCAGGGAATAATGCGCGAGATAAGGCGAAATGCCGTCGTATCCCGGCCACGCATACATGCCGCCGTCGGAATTTCCCTGGAAGAGGTCGACCGAGCTCTCGATGCCGCCCAGATCCTCGGCCCGGTCCCAGCCGGTATCGTTGAACGCGGGCTGCTGCCATCCGGAGGCCGCGGTCCCTTCCGTTGCCTGCCATCGCGCATCGCTCATCACCAGCGGACGCGCCTCCAGACCGCGCGGCGCCGGAACGATCATCGCCGCCAGAACCTTGCCATCGCGCAGATGCCGGCTGACGGCATCCTCCGCCTCGGTGAAGGGATGGGGACCGGAGAGCGCCTCGATGGCGAGGACGTTCTTCCCCCGATGAAGCCGGCTCGTCACATCGAGCTCGTACACCCGGACACCGAGCTCGGAGTCGACGTTCAGTTGATAATGGCCGATCTCGTTGCCATTCAGATAGACCGTCGCCTTCCCCGGGCCGGCCAGGTAAAGCGTCGCATGGGCCGGAACCGCGTCCACGCTGAAGGCGCGGCGGAAATAGTGGGCGGTATTCTGATCGTTGCCGTTCGGTTCCGGGGCCGCGTTGTAGTGCTGACTCTGTCCGGTGTCCCTGCCCGACCAGATGTACTGCGCGGCAAGGGGTCGATGCCGCGCGGATTCCAATTGGGACCGCGGCAGCGCACGCGCCGGATCGAGCCGCTCATTCGGTATCGTGGACGGACCCATGGCCGCGAAATCGAGCTGCGCATGCGCCGCAGCGCCCACTGCAAGCGAGCCCACGGCCAACATAACGCACGCAACATGACGCATCAGCCGCCCCTCAGTTGACTGGCCCCTGCCGTTGGAACTCACTCCGTATCGAAACGCTTCAGAGCCGATACCAGCGCGCCAACCCCGCTGCGGATCGGATCGACGCAGGGCAGCCCGAGCCGCTGGGCCGTCTGCTGCAGAGCAGTCTGCGCCTGATCCGGCGGGAGCGAAGAGGTATTGAGGGCAATGCCGAGCATCCGCACCTTGGGATTGGTCAGACGCGCGGCCGCCAGGTACGCGGGAATGGCCTCTTCGAGAGGGACGATGCGCACGTGAGGAAAAGAAGTGAGGGTCTGGCGGGCGACGTCGTGACAGAGAACGAGCGCGTCGGGCTGCGAGCCGTGCAGCAGTCCCAGGGTGACCGCGGCATAGGCGGGATGAAACAGCGAGCCCTGCCCCTCGATGACGTCCCAATGGTCGGGCGAATTGGCGGGAGAAAGCGCCTCCGCGGCTCCGGAGATGAAATCGGCCACCACGGCATCGACCGCGACACCGCCGCCGCTGATCAGAATTCCGGTCTGCCCGGTCGCGCGGAAATGCGCCGGCCGGCCTTGAGCCGCCAGTTCCCGTGCGATCGCGAGCGCGGCGTACTTCTTGCCCACGACACAATCGGTGCCCACCGTGAGAAGCCGGCGCCCGGGACGCGGGATTCCCGTACCCACCGAGAACTTGCCATCGCTGTGGCGGACATCGTGGATCTGCCGTCCGAGCCGCTTTGCGGCCTGCGCCACTTCCGGGATCTCCCGCAGCCGCTGATGCAGCCCCGCCGCGAGATCGAGCCCCGCCTCGAGTGCCTCGACCAGCGTGCCGACCCACGACTCCGGCAGCCGGCCGCCAGGCGGCGCAATCCCGATGATGAGGGTTTTTGCACCTTTTGCCGCCGCCGCACGCGGCGACAGGTCGGGCAGGCCCACATCGACGGCGCCGTCGGTCAGTCGCAACTGCCCCAGACAGGCCTCGGGTACCCAATCCTTCAGCCCAAACGCGGTCTTCGCGCTCACCGGGCTGTCCACGTCGCCGATCATCAGTAGATACGGCTTGCGAAGCTCATGTACCCCATTCACAGCTGATAGGCTCCAAACAGCTTGTTTCCGAGGCGCATTCTCGGTTCAAGTCCGCGGCGACGACAAACCATTCTTCCTCATGCAGCTATGAGAGTAGCTCAGGTACCGATGAAGACGTCAGCCGACACAGGAATGCCTCATGCTTGCTAATGTGCCCATTAGGAACGCGGCCGACTCTTCTCGCGGCACGGGTTTATCCTGGGGCGTGACCTCGCCCGGCAACGCCTTCCATGCATCGCTCAGACGGCTCGCAACGTGCGGCGTCTGTATATGGGCCGTCAGTCTGCCCTGTGGGGCCGCCGATGCCCACCCTCGCACGCAGCCCGCCGTCATCCGCATCTGGCCGGGCGAGCCGCCCGGATCTCGAGGCCCCCGCGGGCGGGAGGTCGACTATTCGCAGCCGTATACCGACCTGCAGGGCCATCCGCGGGCAGCTGCCATGGTTCGCGATGTGCGGATCCCAACGCTGACCGCCTTCTGGCCCAAGCCCTCGTCCCACAGGATGTCGGCGGTGATCATCTGTCCC
>Ga0335072_10007252_pt1 | contig 16162 bp, 15 predicted proteins | sample Lox_Sample_21_FD_206725 | JGI IMG/M metagenome (GOLD analysis project Ga0335072, IMG submission 206725) | Soil microbial communities from Loxahatchee National Wildlife Refuge, Florida, United States - Lox_Sample_2.1 | ecosystem: Environmental > Terrestrial > Soil > Wetlands | place: USA...
GGAGAATGGCTTATCTTCCCATTCGCGCTGTCCAAACACTGGATGAAGATCTGGATAGGACAGGATCTTCACTCGACCTTCACCGGTGGAGACAAATATCTTCTTGCCGCTCCAACAAAAAGCAATCTGATTTGTCTGAACATCCTGTTGATGCGAGGATATCGGTGATAATGTCGTAGGATCGATGAAGAAAAGGTTGTCTGTCTAAGCTTAGGCATTAGTATCCAGGTTGCCTTGACTGAATAGTAACATAACGTAGCTCATTTTGAATAGACGTATCTTGATGAATCTGGAACTCCATGATACAACGAGTCGCAGCCGCGCCTGGCTGAGCAGACATACCTTGTTACCAACTATTATAGATTCTCCATCTGGATGCCATTGTAATGTAAATGCTTCACCTAATCCCTTGATCTCATTGACGCAAGCTTTGGCTCTTACGTCCCAAACCTTCAGAACGCCATCATTGCTCAAGGAACACAATTCGGTGTCTTTGACGGGGTTAAAGGCGACCTTTTCAATAGGCGCTTCATGGCCTTTGAGCTCTGTGGAATAGCGAATATTCGGCCGATCCGGGTTCCATACCCGAAGTGTTCTATCTGTTGCTCCGGTTGCAATTAGAGTACCCAGTGGATTCCAATCAATTGTGCGTAAACTATGCAGGGTTAGCTTGTGAACATTGGATAAATATAAGCGGGATGATAATTGAGTGGGCCACTCCATTTTGCTTGAAGGCCGTCAATAAATGCATTATTTTCGTTCCTCCCGGTATTGACAGGCGTGTGCCAAGCTAAACATGAAAAGACGCTTCTATTAATCGCAAAATTGCAGAGAAATGTAGAACTCTACTTACACTTGTGGGCCAGAAGAACCTCGTGGACCTGGGTCATGGTAGGCCTGTGTCTTGAGGCCACTGAAATATGCAGAAAACCTCTCTTTAGACACAACTGTCCGAGGCCGGCTTGGCGCCATCACTGGCCAAAAGATAAGTCAATGAATCAAGACTGATGTATACGAGCGGAGTCGCTTTCGTGGATGTAAAGTTTCTGATCAATACAGGTTTTCCTGGATGTTCCCAATAAATCAAAGACTCAGAAGAGGCTTAAATATTATGCGGTTAATGATCATTTATGTATATTGTACAGAATTCATCTTCATAACAGCATTTGCAACAAAGACTGGGGATCATTGTTAAAAAACGGATATTTAGATGTTGATTCACGTGTGCGGCCGCAGCTAGGCTTTTGCAACGGCCGCTAGTGGCATTTGCTGTCCTGAAATCAACTTACTTGTCGTTGTACACTTTTGTGTGAAACCCTGTGGAAATGCAATCATTCTAACTTACGAGCCGGAGTTGCTCAAAGACAGCTACTTCGTTACCCGCTGGCATGCGTCCCTACGAATGAAGCTTCACGTGGCATTGGAGAGCCATGTACTGGCCGATTGGAGCTCCCCGAGTATATGCCTCCGGCAACAGGAAGTCCAGGAAGGGACAGCTATTCAGGACCGATGATGATGCCAACTCGCACAAAGACAGTAGCTCCGAGGTCAATGCCCCGATATCGAGCTCAGATGCCGTGCAAGATGCCGAGGAAACGGCTTCTGGCTTTCTAACGCCGATTACCCCAATCACACCAGGCATCAAACCTGTGGAAAACGATGGTAAGCGGCGGCTATCGGCAAGAGATCTTGGAAGCATTGAGGACAAACAGGAAGATGCCTTGGCACAAGCAGAGGACGAACATATTATCTCATTGAAGATTTCGCGCAGTGGACACCTTTTCGCAGTAATTACGTCTACTACGTTGACGATATGGCAGACAAAGGTGCGTAATCATACGGCTTGTTGAGTTCTTATTACTTATTTTCGATAGCCGACTGCCATACTAGCTGTAGTGGTACGCTCTGCTTCATCACTTCGTACATACGGTCCCAACGTCTCCTTACTTGTTCGACCCGACTCAGCCATCTTCGTTGTGCAGACAACCAAAAGCTACCTCATCACCTACTCCTTGGCATCCGATCCCAATGCCTGCGTATATAAACCCCATTTTCCTGAAAACACTAGTGTCCAGGCACGGCGTAACAGTAGCTTCACTCGCGCCAGGGGACAAGGGGATAGGATCCTTTGGGGACCAGGCGAAGGTGGTGGGATTCGGGAAGTTAGTGTTCGCTTTCGAATGGTTATTAAAGTTGACGCAGGTATTGGGAAGGCCCTAGCGCTCGACGAAGAGCTTGTCGTTGCCACAGAGAAACCAGCGGCAGTACAATGCATACGATGGACGCCCGACAGTACTGGCAACCAAACAAGTACTGAACTTCTCAGCCGAATGGGATGGCTACCGAAGAAAACAAGTGTTCTGGAGATGACCCATGACAGGCCAATGAATCTTTCGACCTGGATCACGAGTGATGGAAAAGCCTACGCCGTGCAACGGGTTGGTGATCACAAAGAAATCGCCAATGATACGGCAGAGCCAAAAGATGGCGACAAATCAAAGCAATCAGAAGGGACCAAAAAGTTATTCAGGGGCTATTGCTATCATATTCCCGAAGCATCTGATCAGTTTGCCTGCAAGGCTGCGATCAATGCTAGATTTTCGCTGATCGCAGTTGGATGTGCTGATGGCAGTATACATGTGTATACAGCGAGAGACTATGTTGGAAACATACCATTCTCCCACCGACAACGACTTTCCGTTTCCCCCAACTCCTCTGGTAAATTAACTTTCTTGACTTATTCTCCCGATGGATATTGTCTATTTGCAGGTTACGAGCACGGCTGGGCGACTTGGAGTGTCTTTGGTAAACCTGGGAGTACGAGCTTCGGTACAGATAGAAGTCTTTCTGAGGCAAATGATGAAGGCTGGCTTACGGGTGTTCAGGATGGCACATGGCTAAGTGGTGGATCAGAAATCCTACTCGTTGGGAGAGGCGATACTCGTATTTGGATTCTGGAAATGGCACGCAGTGCTGTTACTGGATGTTTCACAACAGCGAATATTTCTCGAACGATGCTACTAACCAGGTCCGGAATCATGGTATATAGAGGATATGATCTGCCGGACTTGACAACAATATCAGCGGATGCCTCGCTGTGGCACACAGCACAGGTTCCATCAAGCTATCTTGTGGAACAGTTCCCTATGCGCTGCGCGGTGATATCATCCGACGGTCGATATGTCGCTGTTGCTGGACGCCGAGGGCTTGCACACTACAGCATCAATAGCGGTCGATGGAAGACGTTCGTGGACGAAAACATGGAGAATGAATTCCAAGTGCGTGGGGGGATGTGTTGGCATCAGCATATACTGGTAGCAGCAATCGAGGCTGGAGATTCATATGAGATACGACTCTTCTCACGAGAGGCAACTCTTGACAGCAGCTCGGTTCTTCATGTGGAACGACTCCCAGCACCTGTTGTGCTGATAGCTCCCTCTGGCGATGACTCACTGCTGGTATATACATATGATAACCTGCTATATCACTATATATTTGCTACTACAACCGGGTCCATGCAGCTTGTTCAGGTTGGCCAGATTGCTTTTCACGGTATTGTTCGATCACCAGCACGAGTTAGGGGCCTGAGCTGGATTCTCCCTGATGAACAATTGCAAGATGGTGATCCATCACAAGATGTAGCAGTTGCCACTGTCATTTTCCTCGTTGATGGGAAACTGGTGCTCTTACAACCGTCGCTGAACGAAGAGCGTAACCTTAAGTACGATATGCGTGTAATTGCTCAGAACGTAGAATACTACGCTCTGATGAGGGACTTTGTGTTTTTCAACTTGGGACAGGTAGACGCGACATCTTCACCACAGCTAGAAGAAGAGTCGTCGAGCCGCAGCAATACCCATCCACTGCGAGATTCCTTGTGGATGTTCGATGGCAATGAAATGAAGGTCTGGAGTGACATACAGGAAGTACTTCGGTCAGCCCCTGTCGAGCTTGGGCGTGAGCTACCCCCAACAGTTGGTGTAGCCGTGGACTTCTATCCCTTGTCTATACTCCTGAGCAAAGGAATTCTACTCGGAGTTGAGCCTGAACTCGTTCAAAGGCGTGATGTCAATTTTTCACTTTTCAAATTCGCTATCAGGGTATGTAGACTTTTGTCAAACCGCAGCGTGTCGCTGACATTCCTAGACACATTTATTCATACCTCAACTACTCAAATTTCATTTATCGCAATACGACTCCTCCGCAGCTTTGCATCTCGCACATCAGTTTAAAGACCTGGAGTATTTTGCTCATGCTCTAGAAATCCTGCTACACAATGTTCTGGATGAAGAAGTTGATTCAGCGCCTTCCCCAGAAACGGTCCTGTTGCCCGGCGTACTTTCGTTCCTTTCCTCGTTCTCACAATATCTAGACATCGTTGTCCAATGTACTCGGAAGACCGAGGTTCGGTCATGGCGGACGCTATTTTCCTATCTACCACCACCTGCCGAGCTCTTTGAAGAGTCTCTGCAGAGAGGTTCACTCAAAACTGCTGGCGGTTATCTGCTTGTCCTTCATACATTTGAGGAACTGAGCTCCAGCTCGGAGCAACTTGTGCGATTGTTAGCGCGGGCGAAGAGTGAAGGGGATTGGGAATTGTGTAAAGAACTTGCCCGATTTCTGACAGCATTGGATGAAAGTGGTGACACATTGAGGGAGGCTCTGGAGATGGTGGATCTTCGGAGTCCGAAAGGTGAGCAAACAGGGGGCAGTTTTCTATTCGAGGGTTCCAGGTTAAAGGTCCCACGGTCGGGCAAAAATGGCTCTCCTGGAACCTACAATGGTTCAAATAACGGATACGATCGACGCTCCAGGAGTAGCAGTCGAAGTCCAACAAACTCTCCCGTTATTGACACAGCTGTAAACGGACGAGGAACGACACAAGATTACTTCTCGAGCCAAATAACACAGTAAATAGATAGATTTTGATATATTTAACAGCATAGATTGGCGTTATGAGATCATAGTCATAGTTTCCCAAGTTATTTTGGTAAAAGTCTTGATTGCTTTGTATATTTGTTGGTACATTTTGTGATACCTGATAGGGTCCCGCGGCTATTTCTCAGCAACCCCACCAACGAGTCTAAATCGCTTCGTAGCTCCTAAGCCTCAATCTTACGAACTTCCAGGGATATTTCGCAACACATCACAGTGCAACACGCAGCAGTACAGATTGGCCGAGTAGGGGACATGAGCCAAGGCTCAAGGGAAAGTGGAAGATGGACGACTTCAATAGTGAGACAGACAGCGACTATACCAGTTACTGGAGGGATTGGGTGAGTCTATTTTACAATTTCATAATGTGCGCTGGTGTCTCGAAAGTTGGTGCGGATGGTTCTAGATAAAGAGGTGTCAATGGGAACTGCGCTGGCCACTTAGGACCGGTCTCTTGAACAATGTAACCGATCAGTGTCATCACTGAGGTCAACAATTCTTTTACCTTGCAGGCCTTACTCCTATGAAAAGCGCTCTCCGAGCTCACGGCCACTCAACCTGTGCGCGAGCCTGCCATCATACAGGATACTGCTGCGTAACGGCTGCCATAGCTCCCATAGGAAGTCTCAAGATCTTCCACGCGCGTTCATTCTCGATGGAGCCACCGCCTGCTCGCCTTCCGGCAAGGCCTCCCGCTGTATCGGATTCATCGGTAAATAGTGCTATGTATCAAAATTATGCGGAAAGGGGTTGTGCCTACTCTTCTACGAATGGTCAGAATAATTCTTAACACCTTAGCTAACTTATTTCTCGCAGTTCATATCCTCACGAGGAAACGAATATTTCTGCGAAATCGATGAGGAATATCTTACTGACCGCTTCAACCTTACGGGTTTAAATACTGAGGTCCAATACTACCAATACGCGCTTGACCTTGTGACAGATGTTTTCGACCTCGATTGTGATGATGAGATGCGGGAAACCATCGAGAAGTCGGCAAGGCACCTATATGGGCTAGTACATGCGAGATATATCGTTACAACAAGAGGGCTTGCTAAGATGGTCTGTTTAACAGCATCCGGGTATTGGTGCTACAGTGGCTAACGTTGTAGCAGCTCGAGAAGTACAAGAAGAACGACTTCGGCAAATGCCCAAGAGTGATGTGTAAATCACAAGCGCTATTACCCATGGGCCAGTCCGACAATCCAAATGTAAAGGCAGTGAAGCTGTACTGTGCGAAATGTGAAGATATATACAATCCAAAATCATCCCGACACGCAGCCATCGATGGAGCCTATTTCGGCACATCGTTCCACAACATATTGTTCCAAGTCTATCCAGCACTAATACCTGTGAAGAGCTACGAAAGATATACTCCCCGAATATATGGATTCAAAGTCCACGCGCCGGCAGCTTTGATCCGCTGGCAAAATGCGCAACGGGACGACATGCGAAGACGCCTGCGCAAGCTTGAGGTTGAGAGCGGCTTCAAGGAGGATGAAGCAGACGTCGAAGCAGACGACTCAGAAGAGGAGGAAGAAGATGCAGATATTGAGGGGGCTGTTGAGAATGGGAATATGGACGGGGATGATGCCAATGACTTGGGGTGAGGATCATGGCATAACAAATGCTGCGGATAGGATTACTTACGAGTAATGATTCGAGTACAAGACACGCTTCAGGATTGGCATTACATGGATAGGGGATGCTTTGCACTGCAGGCGTTCTAGTGAGGGCCTAACGGCGTAATGAGGTGGGTCCGACGCATGCTTTTGGATGATAAGGGCTGTGTTTAGCAATAAGGCAATATAGAACGCATTCTTTGAGTATCATCCCTTTGGCCTCGCACATTAGCTTTGGTGCAAGCTTTGCCATGGGGAGAAGATGCATCAACAGAGGACATGTTCCCGTAATGGCAGTCAATAGTGCCTATTTCAATATAGAACAGGGAGCATCGATCTCATGATAAGATCCGTATATATTCTAGTGTATTGATCCCGTGATATAAGAGCTACCCTTATGTAGCGCTCCCCTGTCTGTTCAAATCGCGTCGGGGTTCAATGGGTTGTTCCTAGCGTCCGCCACCCTCCTCGGAATCGAAGGCTGCGATTTCTCCATCAATCAGACGAACGCTGCCCCTCGATGTCCCCCGCCAAAACATTACCTCACATGTCGAGAAGCTCTTCCAACTACCTTCTTCGCCCTCTAATCCTCCGTGTATATAAATCTTTAAGTTTGCCATTCTCCGCCCGGATTTTTATATCTATTATGCTTATAAGTTCAATCTATGTGACTGAATTGTCTCAGGCCTATATAAAATAATTCGTCCTGAGCTCTTACCTCATGGGGGAAATTACCATTACAGGCTGGGACACGCGCGATGTTCGATTTCCCACATCTCTTGACAAAACTGGCTCTGATGCCATGAATGCAGCCGGAGACTATTCTGCAGCATACTGTATCCTAAAGTCTGATTCCAAATATACTGGGCATGGCATGGTATGTTCCAATTGACCAATAATTGCACGGCTACACCGAGGTAGAGCTCATACTGAACTCCTTACAGACCTTCACTATTGGCAGAGGCAATGACATTGTCTGCAGAGCCATTGAATACCTGGCCGAGCGCATCAAAGGGCGTACACTCTCCTCTCTGGTTTCCAACTGGGGTCAAACCTGGCGATATCTCGTATCCGACTCTCAGCTACGCTGGATTGGCCCCGAGAAAGGCGTCATTCACCTTGCCCTTGGCTCAGTAGTCAATGCAATATGGGATCTCTGGGCAAAGACACTTAATAAACCCGTCTGGCAGGTCGTGGCTGAGATGACACCGGAAGAATTCGTACGCTGTATTGACTTTAGGTATATCACTGATGCAATCACGCCAGAAGAGGCAATTGAGATGCTGAAAAAGGAAGAGGGTGGGAAGGCGAAGAGGATGCAGGATGCGCTAAATAGCAAGGCAGTACCGGCGTATACGACTAGTGCGGGATGGCTTGGATATGGGGAAGAGAAGATGAAGGCATTACTTGAAGAAACGCTTTCGAAAGGATATAAACATTTTAAATTGAAAGTTGGCACAAGTGTCGAGGCAGACAGGAGGCGGTTGACGATTGCGCGGAGTGTGATTGGTTATGACAAGGGTAACATTCTCATGGTCGATGCCAACCAGGTATGAAACCCTACCTAATTGATAATGCTGATTATTCTGATTAATTAACTAGGTCTGGTCGGTGCCAGAAGCTATCGAATATATGCAATATCTAAAAGAGTTCAAACCCTGGTTCATCGAGGAGCCTACCTCCCCTGATGATGTCCTGGGACATAAAGCTATCCGCGAGGCCCTCAAACCTGATGGTATCTGCGTTGCTACAGGGTTAGTAACTCCTGAATTCGGTGCTGACAGTCTGCTAATCAAGAATCGAAAAGAGAGATGTGCCACAGTCGTGTCATGTTCAAGCAATTCCTAGCCTCTGGCGCCATCGACGTATGTCAAATCGACGCATGCCGTATGGGCGGTGTAAACGAAGTCCTAGCTGTTCTCCTAATGGCAAAGAAGTTCAACATCCCTATCGTGCCCCATAGCGGCGGTGTTGGACTGCCAGAATACACCCAACATCTAAGTACGATCGACTATGTTGTCGTTAGCGGCCGGCTGAGTGTCCTCGAATACGTTGACCATCTACACGAACACTTTGAGCACCCTGCCGTGATCAAGGATGGCTATTATCAGACACCGATGGAGGCAGGATATAGTGTTGAGATGAAGGCTGCCAGTATGGAAGAGTTCGCGTATCCTGGGAAAGACGGAGTAAGTTGGTGGAAGAGTGCGGCGGCTCGTCCAATCTTGGAAAGTGAAAAGATCTAGGATTTTTATTGGGTTGTATTATGAGAGAGGTCGATCGCTTTCATGTAGGGCGGTCGCCTGGAGGGCAGCGATGGCATCCTCTATCTACAGCAGCCCTGGCACTGTGATCTCAAAGATGGACTGTATCATATTCTATATGTAGGGAATATTCTCCTATGTACAGTACTTGTGATCTCACGAAAGATTGTTGCATAAGGGAAACGAACTGTCTATCAAATTGCATTGAAGTACAGCCATTTATTTCCTCAAAGCTATTCAGAGCATCCAAAATCTTCATTCTTGTTCCTCTCAGCATGAACTAGTATGAACTGATCATTTTAAGTCGAGGTAGAGCCTGAAGATTCTTTCGAGTCGTCGATTCATGTTGAGCTGTTGTGAGCTCCAGTGTTGAAGAGTCCATAAGGACGTCATATGCGAATTGAATTTGAATCTGGCCTTTGATATCCACAGAACCAACATACATTGCTTGACCGGGGAGTGTCTTTTGAAGGATCCCCTCAAATGTCGTGCGAATCTCGAGCCTTTGACCAGTGCTCAACTCCTACTAGGCGCTAGCTTCAATAGCCTTTTGAGGTAATTTGTGGCCTCTTCGTCGTTATCGCGTCCTGTTGAAAGTCAGCATTATTACTTTGTGTAACAAGTCTAATCATGAAATACCCGACGATAAGTAGAAGTAGGCCCGTGCGCGGACCTTCAAGGGCAGGTATATTTGCAGAGGCCATGGCATGCTTTTAATTTCTCAGCGTTTTGCACAAATAGGTATTGTTCTCTCTATCTCATGCTTGCGTCGCAGGCATCTGTGGCCTCTCAAGATTGTTGGCAAAGCGATACCTAACTAAAAGCTAGTGAAGATAGATGAAGAAAGACAGAAGCTAATGACTTACAAATGACATGAGTGCATGATCGACCGTAATCCTTGTATTGGTGTTGCTTGTGACAAGTAGGTGATCGAGAGTAACTTCTATCTCGGTGTTGGTTGATATCTTTGCAATGTTGAACGAAATTTGCGTTGAGGAACTGGGAATAGGCATCGAGGAATGCCTGCAGACCTTGAATTTCTGCTCGGTATGGAGCTCTATTTATACAAAAAGGGCCTCAGTGCCCTTAAAGAAAAGTATTCTAACTACCTTAATAAACTACAAACGCTTAATGCTGGAGGTTGGCCAAATATGCACATCAACAAATTTCCTATGTACGCCTCTGTTCACATGATTTCACGAAACTCTATCTTGTGGGGGACAAGTTCTTGAAAGATGCATTGAAGTCTACGCTGTGTGTGTAGCCTGTGAGACTGCCATTAAAACCATTGACTACTATTGATACATTGATCAGGTCTGTGTAGCCTGCCCAACTTCCACTGATATCTTCGCCCGCTCCTCGAATCTTGGTACTGAAGCAGCATAAGATTGTTACAACTGAAAGTTTTTGTCCTCGTCGCTCAAGTTCTCCCGTTTTATGTGTTTCGTTCTAACAGTTGGGAGCTGTCTTCGGGATCCCGAAGCAGAAGGAGATGGCGCGGTGATTGTCATTGTTGGAAGACCCCCTGTACAGAGTTTAGCATTTTGAAGCTCGTCTTCCTGTTTTTCAGGATAGGATACTCATGAAATGCTTAACTTACGAGCTTGGAGAAGTCCTCCTCCGTTCCTGCCTTTTTCGGTGCGTTCGACAGAGCCCACAGCGATACCCCCATATTCACTCTGTTCAGCACCCATGGCAACGAGCATTTCCTGGAGCGCCTCGTTGAAGATTTCCCGTCCCGCAACCGCTACTCCCGCTTCTGCCTCGAAAATTTCGCAGCACGAGACAGCGTTCCTGAGATAAGCCAGAGCAATATCATCACTACGTCCTGTTTAGCACAGTCAGAACCAAACTAGAGAGAGTTTCGTGGAGGAGCATCACCAATTGACAGGTAATAGTATGCCTGAGCTTGGATGTTTAACGGAGTTTTTGCACATTGCTCTGTGAGGGTTAGGCATATTGCGCCGCATTCTTTGAGCTTAGAGGCGTCGGCAATGACTTGATGTTCATCTTCCTCCACGACGGCCTCTTTATAGAGATCGTTGGCCTATGGGATCAGTCAGATAATGATGATTTAGCAAGGAAAGTAGGAGTAGCCTCACTTCATTCAACTTGAAATCATAGTAGGTCATCTTTGATAGATCACCACGATGCTCCATGTTGTCTGAATAGTTGATCCAGACTAGGAAATGTGAGGTTGTGGAAGTCAGTTACTTCTTTTCGAAAGAATATTGGTGGAGATGGAAAAGAAAGGGTAAGAACCAAGGTAGTTTCAAAAGTTATAAACACCTGCATAAAAAGTCCCGAATTTTAAGGCGATTTCATTGTTTGGGTCGTACTGTGAAACTTTATCGATAATGATTGTTGCCAGGTCACTTACGATTTTGACTCCCGCGGACTGTGACACAGATCCTTGTACGAGAAGCAGCAAATTATGCTCGGGTCACACTTGTTCATAATAGGTAGCATACCATCAGATGATTATGGACCTTACAGAGTTGTTCGAGTTTGTTGAACCTGGTCCTCCTCAATAAATACTACTTTATATGCCCTGAGTGCTGAGATTCAATACTCTTGACAGTCCCTTGAGCATTCTGGAGCCTGTCTACTTAATCGAGTCTATCCCCGTTGTTTCTCGCATCTTGAACATCTTAATCTTCTATTATGTGCTGACAATGCGTCGGAATCCGTCCACATATCTCGCACCGGACTCATAGAAATCCTCTACGGACGTGGTTCTCCTTTACGGACTGGGCTATTATTTCTAGAGAAGGCCTTCGATTCAGAACATGATCGAAATCACGAACGAAAGTATACTCCTCTCATAAACGCATGCCCACCATATATGGAAGCTCTCGTCATTCTGAAGTTAGTCTTCGCTTTGAACCCTGGAATTTCAACGGTGTCCCGAGCTAGTCCTGTTGCCCGCAATAATTAACTAACAAAGCCCAACCAAAGACTTCGGAAAACCGTTGACCATGAGAGTGTTTGAGATACCAGCAAGATGACGGCCGGGACCGGTTGGAGACCTTCTCCACCGGCTGTAACCCGATGAGAAACCATATGTTGTTTCGAGACTGTAGTACCATGAGCGGTGAATTGTTAATCCTGCCGAAGGCCACGTGAAGTGTCCGTGTGCCTTGATACCTGCCAGCCTGTAAACATCGACTCAGTCGTTTCGTTCAAAGCATTAGACCGAGCGGATTTCCAGGCCGACTTGGCACTCAAGCTGTTTATCTGAGAACAGTTCACGCAGCTGCAGCCGCAGATCCATCTGGCCACGTCAAGAGCCTCGCAGGATCCAGGATGCAACGCGGAGGAGGCGGAGCCGATGGGTGTTGCCGTTGCAAGTGGTGGGATTGTCAAATCGTTAACGGGAGTGACATAATTCCTTTGTTTGTTGGATCATGTGGGGCTGTTTGTGTGGATTTCTATTCGTTTGCTATTCTTACTACTAAGCTGTGGCTTTCCCCACCTGAACTGCTGGTGTTCAGCCTTGTACGACCACCCACATCGATATGAGGTGTTATGTAAGGTTTGATGGCTTTCCTTCTACTTCAAATTGTTACTTGAAGAAGAATTAAGCCTCGTAATTCGTTCAAGCGATCAAATATCTATTTTCGTGTCACACACTTCTACTAGGCGTTTCACATCTGCAGTACGGCATACCGGTAGCTGACGGCTTCTGATCCAAGCATGCTATTCAGCTTCAGCCTTCTTGTTGTCCTAGGCATCCATCTTAAGAATAAGCCGGCCATATTGATGGATGCTTAGAGCATCTTGGCCTGCGAAAGAAATGCTATAAAGATGTCAATTTTATCCCACCAATTTCCAAGAACTATCAGTAGCAGTATTCAAGAGCATTAAGAAAGCTTGAAAACAAAGCCCGAAAGCAATTCACCAAAGATTGTCACCATGAAGACCACAATTCTCTCACTTCTCTGCCTCGCAGTCAGTACGGCAATGGCTCTTCCTAGCGTCTTTGAGCGATGGACGTGCCCCACATGTGTTGCCAGTCCAAACAACTGTGACATCACCGCGCCATGTGCACTCTTCGTCGACACTCTTTACTGTGCTTGGTAAGTTCATCAAAACCGTTTTCAGTCCTTCTCTCCATCATTCAGGATTGGTCTCGGGGCCGAACAGCGCAAAAAGACAAAAGCGCAAGTGCTGACGATATTATTGCAATAGCCGCGCTGGCTACAAAGCTGGAGCGTACGCAGATACTGATACGGCTCATCAATGGCGCATCGACACGATTCCAGGTCAGGCGTACCGTGTCTGGGTTGCTCCAGGCGTCGTGTGTGATACCCTTTGTGACGATCCCTGGGACGGGAACCCTTGTTCCGAGGTGTCTGTTGATGATTCGTGTCCGACATAATCGCGACGAAGTAAAAATACAACGGATGGAGGGTTAGGAGTCTGGAATTTTGCTGGACAGATTCGATTTGGGATGCTTTTACTGATCTTAAGAGTGGTGATGGAATATGCTTGGCTGATCTACCGTTTCTTCATCACTCTTTTGGATGATGTCGATTTCATTATTATTTTATTCCATCATTCTATCCTTAACAAAATATATGGAAATTGATTCTGTTGCGGTCAAAACTTAAAATATTGAGTGAAGCATACACGATGCCAAAGTACCCCGCCAATTTGGGTTTCTAATTTACATCCCTGCAAGAATCAGAACACGCGATACACAAAGTCACCAACCACTACACTCGCTCAGCCCCGCAGCCTGCTCACGAAAAGATGTCTCTGATCCATCTCATTTGTTCAGCTGCACCAGCACGTCTCAGCCATCTAACTACTATCTTGTATTATGAGAGCTACTGCTGCACCCACTCTAAGCAGCCTCTAAGCAACGACGCCGCGTTCGGATCAACAAGCCTTGCCTGCCGGCGACGCCGGTTATCAGGTAATGAAGTAGGTAGCATCGCAGCATCTCATAAACGTTCTCCACCGTATCTACATTTTCTTATCACTTCTCATCTGTCCTATTGGCGACGCAAAGGCCAGCACCGTGATACCGCCGCCACAAGGCCGTTCACATGTAAACATGTCTCTATACGGTAATATGCCTCGAATTTGTGGAGTCAGCTCGTAATACGAGTTTGCAGTCATCGCATCTTCCTTTGGAGTTGTCGGGCTCTGCTATTATACAAGAGAATGTTTCGGAGTTCATTATGAAGTTCCTCTGAAGGTTGTCATTTCACACTCTAGAAGAGCCTCTTCTACTATGGCCAAAATGTCCTCGATATCGCCACTGTCAATGAAGAACAGTTCACCACCCCGCCCCCGCACACTAAACCGTCTTCGCACCCGATTTTCAAAAGAGAACAAAAGCTCTCCAAACCTTCTCGGCGTCAAGATCAAACGATTTTCAGAGTTTGAAAACTACTCTGGCCGTAGTCGTGGCACGCTAGGCGGATTTCTACCTCTACCTGATATGGGGAGCCCAGATATTGATAGTTTATGTTTGGAGAAGCAGAAAAACGTGGATAAGGAATGCGTTCTTACGCATTTGACGAAGATGATCGGGTTGGGTATCTATACTCGAGGGCGTGACATCGCCGCTGAGAAAACGGCCGAAAGAGGGTATGTTGATCTGGATGGAGATGAACGAGAGACGTGGTATATGTTCTATCCACCACCGCCCTCGCCGTCCCTAGCCTTAGAACCCAAGGAATTCGACTCAGCCTCTTCACCTGAACCAGAGAGCGACACCAGCACACTACCATCTGTTCCGATTGTCGTCTCAGAAGTTAAGTTTGAGCCTGAAGGCCAGCCTCGCCTCTCCACTTTCACCCAAGGGAGCCAATATGCCACGCCTAACGCCACATCTCCGGTATCTCCCAACCACCACCACCCCATTCAACGCGAAACGAAGCAGGACATCGACGTCGACGCGCTCATCCTCTCCGCCGAAACCCTTGCAGAGCAATACCGCGGCCTCCTCCTAACTTCGGACGCCACATGCCGCCCTACCAGCTCCCATCCACATTCCGAAAACGGCATATCACCACTCCCAGTCCCGTCCCGACTACCCTCGCCCCTTTCCTTCCATCCCCCAAGCCGCCCGCAAACACCCAAAACCCTCCGAAAGATCAGGCGCCAACACTCCCTCCGAAAACTCGTCGACACCAACCAACTCCCCCTCCCGTCCCCCACGACCCCAACCATACTCCAGCCGCAAATGACGACCCTAGGGCCATTCACAAATCCCTCACCCATCACACCACTCACCCCGCCCCTATCCGCAACCAAACCGCCACCGCTAACGCCTCCCCCAGCCCTTCGCTCCCCAGATTTCCTAAACACCGATGTTACTCCAGAACCATTACATCCCACGAGGCTTTCCCTGGCTGCACATCCGAAGCGCAGCCCGACGCCGAGTCACCGTCATAGCAGGTCTAACAGTGATTCCACCAAACCGAAAGCCAAGATGAAAAGGTCAAAGAGGGATATGGAAGCGGCGCCGGAACCGCCGCCGAGGGAGAGCAGTCGCAGCAGGGGGCGTAGTCGGCAGGGTGGGAGAAAGAAGTCGAGGCCGGCTGGTAGTCGAGATGATGTTGAGGAGCGGGCAGGGTCGAGGCCACGGCGGAGGGGAGAAAGCAATGCGAGGCAGGAAGGGGGGAAAGACAGAGGGCGGCATAGAGAGACGAGAAGACATGGGGTGGTAGATATGGTCGAAGTAGGCGGGGAGGGCTGGTTGTAACATTACTGTAACTGTTACTAGTGTGAAAGACAGCAGGTGGAGAAGATATAGCATATATATTCTGCAAAAGCGAACTATTGTATCGTTAAGACATGCGAGAATAGGTTTGCCTATGTCAGAATTAAAGAAAAAGACTGGTAAGAGAGTCTAGTCCTAAAATCAAACTGCATCATTAAGTATGCCTTGGAAGGCACGAAGAAATAGCCTAATATCCACTATCCCACAGTTCATCATCGCTCTTGATCATTTCCAACGCGGGGCCTCTACCCTCGAGCTTCTTCCTCATCTTCCGCTCTTGCCTGGTCACCAGTGTCGGTGTGTATGGCGTCAGCGGGGTCTGGGGTTGGTATGGGCTGTAAGGGACAGCGCCAGCTGTCCAAGGTGTCTTTAAGCCTGGGCTCAGAAGTGCGGGGGCCTTTCGCTCTAGCACGGTTGTTTTCGTACTTTGGGAGAAGGTAGGAGATGAGAGACCTGCGGGAGGATCGAAGGCTCGGAAGGGAAGAGTCCGGGTTGAGCCGTTGTTAGATGGGGGTTGGGAAGGCGCAGGTGAGTTTGTGTTGGTGTTGATCATGAGACCTTTCTTTGCAGGATTCGCTTGCAAAGGATTGCTCATGGGTGGT
>Ga0335072_10007253_pt1 | contig 16161 bp, 12 predicted proteins | sample Lox_Sample_21_FD_206725 | JGI IMG/M metagenome (GOLD analysis project Ga0335072, IMG submission 206725) | Soil microbial communities from Loxahatchee National Wildlife Refuge, Florida, United States - Lox_Sample_2.1 | ecosystem: Environmental > Terrestrial > Soil > Wetlands | place: USA...
GGGATAGGAGGAGTTGGCTGGGGTTTCCACCGGGGGTTGTAGTTGATGAGGTGGTTGAGCAGGGAGGTGCTGTGGACGGGAGAAAGATGAGGTGGAAGAAGTGTTGTTGATGTGTCGATACCCTGGAATGGCGTTTGAGGGATTTTATCTGAATTATGATGTGATGTTGGATGACTTTGGCATAAGATTGGCGCTCTTTGGGTTGGATATGCATAGTGTGTTGGCATATGAATTTTCACCTCTTGGCTCTTATGAGGCATTTATCAGTTTCGGGTTGTAGCATGCCTAGTTTCACATTGTTCGTGGCAGGTCCTGGGCAAGAGCGACGCAGAAATGCAAGTCTTCACGTCATTCATGGGCTTCCTCCTACTTGATAAAGACTATCTACTCCTTCTCCAGCTGCTCCTTCTTGCCCTCATCAACCACCAGCGGCACAGTCGGAATCTCCACGCCTTCAATCCGATATTCCAAACCCAAATAACCATCGCTAATAACCAGGACATCAAGCTTCCTCTCCCTAGATCCACCATCTCCAGAAACCACCTCAATTCCCGGCAACTTAATGACAGCTCTCGCACTCGGGCGACTCCCAATACCAACTTGCTTCCCTTGCCCGGCACTCCAGCCTACTCGTTTGACGGCAATCACTTCATCGTGAGCTGTGTCTGCGATGATCACGAACCAGCCTTCGGTTTGGCTCTTTGGGAACCGTGGCGCGTAGATGTGGCATTCTTTTTCGGTTACCGGGTTGTGGCGAGAGATTTTTACTATTAGACCAAGTGCTGTTACGTTACTGATAGACACATTCACGTTTGGCAGCATTGTGGTTGCTTTTAAGAAGGGTAGGCGGAGACGAGCTGGGATAGAGAGGGCGTCGGCAAGCGCATTGTGATTTGGATGGCGAGCAACGTCTGCGAGAGTGCTGGGGCCATTTGAAGTATCTTCAACTCCAGGTAGAATCGTAAGCGGATGGTCTGTGGGCCATCTAGCCATCTTTATGCATTGGAGCAATGTAATCATTTGCAACATGCTGGAAAGATATCCCAGCTCGGTAAGTGTGTCGATCGATGCTTGAATGATACGGATTGCTTGGTCGAGCACGCTGGTCTGATCTCCGATATAATCTTGAATGGGAAGATCCGCCCTGCTCATATGTGCCTGCAGCAGCAAGAAGGCTTTGATATGAGGATCCCAAAGCGGCAGCCCTTGACCCATATCATCAGCACTCAGTGGCAACAGCTCCGACATTTCACCATTGATGAGGTCTTCATTATGCCGAACGGGTAGCTCATCGTATTCCGTTGCACAAGACATCCATGAAAGAACATCCTCAAAGGAGGCATTACGTTTCGCGTGTTTGACGAGATGGCGAATAGTTCGATGGGAGAGGTAGTAGTAGGACATAATCTTCCCCAATGGTGTTGGGTCGACATCACCATTTGGATGTAATTCTAGACACTTAGACTCCGCAAGCTCGCCGAATGACTTGTCGACCATAGATATCATGTAGTCGTTCGCCACTTGTTGAGCGGCGGAGGCGTTATGCTCCTCAGCAGATATCTCAAGTCCATAATATGAGGGGTTCTTATGCAGGCGGCGAAAGAAGAATGTCCACGTCAGATAGTCCAATGCATCTTGCTTAGTCGCAATAGTCTCAGCAGAGACCTCTGCCCCCAAATGATTATCAAGAACATTGTGAAGAGACGACTCGACAGGGAAACCTGTGTGTAAGAAATGCTTGTAGAAAGCTTTCTTGGAATCCTGAGTGAAGATACGAGCAATACCGGACGTATCAAACTGTGGGCGGCCAGCCCTACCCAGCATCTGCAGGACATCAGTTAAGTCCATGTCCTTATAGCCCTCAATTTTTGCATCGAAGAACTGAGTACCCTTAACGACAACCAAATGAGCTGGAAGATTGACACCCCAAGCAAGAGTGCTAGTAGCCACGAGGATCTGAATCTTATTGTTTGCAAACAGCTCTTCGGATAGCTGGCGATCTGACTCAACCAAACCAGCATGATGCAAGCCTATCCCAAAGTTGAGGGCTTCCTTTAAAGCATTATCCTTGACTCTAGTAAGATTGAGTTGGAGATCTTCTTCTGACATTCTCAGAAATCGGCGAGGGTTATCTTCCATGCCACAAAAGTTGACTAAATCTTTCGCTGTGAGCCGTGTCTGCCTTCGAGATGCTACAAACACAATAACGGGCTTGTCTGGTGAATGATTCTTAATCGCCAGGAAAGTGGGTCGATTCATGGATTGCATGAGTGGACAGAAGCCACGTTGCTCTGGAAAGCCATCAATGAAGATCTCCAAAGGAACTGGTCGTACTGAGTGTCGGAAGTTGAAGAGGCCCTCCTTAACTCCAAGCCAGTTACCAAGATCCATAGCATTAGCACAGGCGGTGGACATACCAACAAGACGAACTTTGTTCTTTGACTGAGCTGCAATGTAATTCATTCGAGAGACAATTATCTCAAGGATAGGACCTCTGTCGCCACCAAGGAGATGGATTTCGTCAATGATGACAAGGCTGACTTGTCGAACATAACCTCTTGTTTGCCAACTACGAGAGATGCCATCCCACTTCTCCGGTGTGGTGACGATGATATCAGCATCCCTTATAGTACGGGTATCAGGCGTGTTGTCACCCGTAAGTTCAACAAGTTTGAGTCCCATTTGTTTTGTCAATCTCGAATTCCAATCCTTGACACGCTCTCGCACGAGAGCTTTCATTGGCGCAATGTAAACCACCTTTGACCCAGGTCTTTCACGAAACGCCCACCACATTGCCAACTCTGACGCAATGGTTTTGCCACTTCCAGTAGGTGATCCAAGGAGTACATTGGCAGGGGTGTGATACAGGATATGAAATATCTGTGTCTGCATAGGATTGAAGTATTGGAAGCGCTTTCCGTATATTTCTTCTAGGAGGGGGTTCTTCAGTGCACTAATCGGTAGTGGCTGCAAGTTCAATAAGTCCGTATACACGCTTTCTGTATCTGGTCGGATCAGGTGTTGAAATGATACAGGTGTGACTGTCTCTGCTCCAAGCCATCTATCGGAGACAGCTCGAACATAAATCTGTGAAGGCAACGGATCTGACATAGGAATGGTAAAGTTGAGCTCGTGATCATCGTTGAGCCTCCGCCGAGTGAGAAGAAATAATTCGTGATGGTACATCTCCGAGGTTTCCGAGTTCTCAACCCATATCCAATACGATTCTGAATTCCCGTTGAGACGATCGTTCCAACGGAAATCAGGAGTAATGTAAAGACGAATTCTTAGTACGTCGCGATTCAGTGGGGCAACCTCGGCCTCAATGCTAAGTGTAGGAAAGTTGTCAAGTATCCTTGAGATAGTTTTCCCCGCGCCAAGATTGTTGACAAGAGATCCTATCTCGGCAGGCTCCATGTCTCTCAATGCCTCAATTGAAGTGGCAGACTCTTTTTCATCCAAGTTCTTCAGTACAGGCTGAGGGAGGTCAAATTGGTGAAATGGATGCTGGAATGACCAGATTCGTTTTTCGATGGATTTGCAAAGTGATAGAATCACCAGGCATTGATAGCCCCACCCACGGTTAAGCGCAATCATAAAGAGAGCTCTGCAGATACGAGCCGACTGTTGGGCAATATAGTTCGAGTCGTTCACAAGGGCGAAATCTTCGATACGGCCGCGAGAAATGTATGACTGCAATAGGATATTCGTCTTTGCCTGAGATGAGTCATTTTGTTTGATCTCAGTATGGTAACACTCTTCTGCCAGCTTCGAAAGCTCCTTCGATTCATTATCTCTGGACTGAATATTTTCAAACTCTCCACTCTTGCTAATCATCGCAAATATATCCGCCTCGGTCGCCATGGGCTTCATCGAAGAGTTGAAATTTTGTATTGTGGTGTGCAGGATGTAATATTGGCTAGCAATTCGCCCGACATCTTTGCTTCGAAGCTCTTCTGTAGTCTCGTTGAAGATAATCATTTGACACTGCTGTAGCGTTCTTGCTGCCTGTATCACAAGTTGTCTCCTTCTCTGCACTAACGTGGGGTCATCACGAATCTCGGCCCAATCAATCCCGTAAGTCAATGGGTTTCGTTGCATCCGAACGAAAAGGTAGGAATAGCCCACCCATTGGACTGCTTCTGGAATTGATGTAACGGTCCCTAAGGAAATTTCAGCGTTCAAGTTGTCTATAAGTTTGGTAGAAAATTTCGACTCAATAGGCTGTTGCTGGGTTACTGCTGAGAGGTAATGTTGAAGCTTGTCCTGAGTTGTACAGATCATTCCAATACCCGTATCTTGAAACTGAGGTCTGCCCGCACGGCCGAAGATCTGCAACACATCCAGAATTCCCAGGTCAACGAATTTGCCATCCTGAGCACTGTAGAGCTGAGTGCCTTTAATAATGACTGCTGCTGCGGGTAAATTGATACCCCAAGCCAGGGTTGCCGTACAACACAGCACCTTCAGAACACCGTCGGAGAATAACCTTTCCATCATATTTCGATCTGAGCGTGCCATGCCAGCATGATGGATGCCTATGCCCTTTGGTAGAAGCTCTCGAAGTTCTCGGCCTTTAGAACTCTTCATATCTCTTACTGCGAGTTCATAGTTTGGATGGCCGCTAGGATCAAAGAGATCTGTGCAGACCTGGTCAATGGCTTTCTCATACAGCATCTTCGCAGTGTTGAAGGTATCTTTGCGAGAGTGGACAAAGACCATCACTTGGTGGCCCAATTCTAGCATATCTCGAACTTTCTCAAATGCGGTTTCATCAATGTTATCTCGGGATTGCTTGGTGCCCGGCCTTCCTTTGATGCCAATGAAGTGCTGCTCAAGAGGTACAGGCCTGAATGATGCATCGAAATAGAAGAGACCAGCGTAACGATTAACCTTCAAGAAATCCGCCACGTCAACGTAATTCGGCAAAGTCGCTGAGAGTCCAACAATCCGAATAAGTGACTGAGTGCTCTCAACTTGTCGTTCTGTACGTGCGACTAAGGCTTCTAAAACAGCTCCACGCTCGTCATGAAGCATATGTACCTCGTCAATGATGAGTAGACGAACCTTCTGGACAAGTTCAGTATCGCCCGTGCCTTTTCGAGTCACAACATCCCATTTCTCAGGAGTCGTCACGATTATTTGTGTTTGCACAATTTCGGTCTTCGTTAGGTGCATGTCGCCCGTAAATTCTCGAACTTGAATACCAAGCCATGCAAGTCGACGGCCCAGCTTCTCCGTGATCTCAGCCGCTAGCGCTTTCATTGGCGCGACATACACAATTTTAAAGTCTTCGGTGTTAACTGCAAAATCGGTGGCTTCAGGAGCTTCAGCAGGACTTGGCATCACGTTCTGACCAATAGCGTGGAGTATCGTAAGCATAGCAGCATCAGTTTTGCCCTAGATATAATTAACACGAAGAATCTTCTACAAGGATACCTTGAAAACTCACAGCACCAGTAGGGGCGCAGATGAGCATATTTTCGCTGGTTTCGTACGCAACTGGATAGACGAGACTTTGCATGCGGTTGAGCGTTTTGTAGCCTTTGAATGTCTTTTTGCAAAGACTGTCCATTTCAGAGATCTGGACGAGCTTTCGGCCAGCTCCAAGTGTTCCTACCTTGCCGGCCGGAATGGAATACTCTTCATATTTCTGCTGATTGTTAGCCAAGCCTGGATCTGCAAGTTGCCAAAACGCACCTCATGGTCCTTTTTCTCGCTGCCCTGTGGCAGAGCATATTTCCGTCCGCCAACAGAGAGTGTGTTTCCAGCTGTGTGAGCTTTGTAAACATGAGGGTACTGAGGGCCATCTCTGTCTAGGCTGGGCCCCAACACAGCGTGCTTATGCTCGTAGTCTTGTCGTCGGAGGGCCTCCTCCCTCTGACGTCGTGTCTGTAGCCGTCCCAAGACGCCATCCGCAGGCTCAGATCTTAGAGGAGGCGAGGAAGCCAGCTCCATGCGATGTGAGATGAGTTCGATGACAAAGTCGAGGTCATCAAACCCGATGATATCGGTTAACGAAGACTGAAGCTCCTCTTCCCCACTATCGGAAGCCAGAAGGGCTGTGATCTGTCCCTGAAGATCCTCTGGTGAGAGCCCCTGTCTGCTATTAGCAAGCAGAGCGCACTTATTCCTCAGCCATTCCGGCCCATAACGGATGTTGTTGATCTCTGTGGTGATTTCCACGCCGTCGACAAGGTCACTGCTGTACTCCTCCACATCTTCGTCACTGATAAAGTCCCAAACATCATCACCACTATTAGTAGAACTAAATTCTTCATCGAAATCAAAATTTTCTTCATAGGGCTTCTCCTGCTGGCTGTTTGCCTGCTGCGATGGTAACTTCAAATCTGCCAGAGCAGCTCTCATAGCCGCAAGCTGAGCCAGCCACTGGGCTTCCGCCAACTCTACTGCCGGCGGAGACATAACTGAGGCTAAGTTCACTATGTGGCACACGTTGATATGACTGAGAAAAGTTCTTGTTGTGTTGTTTGGATTTTTTAATCGTGACCTGGCACGAGGCGAGCAAGATATCCACCAACATCGCCGACATTTCGCACCCTATCGGCCAATTGTCTTGGGTACCACATTGATCAATAGCCAACAGTTGTAAATTGTAGTCTATGTTACTATAATACACAAAGTATCAAAATAAGAGCATTCATGATATAATTCAGCGTATATAATACAGGAAAGCATAATCTCTCTTATACTAATTCAGCGCTTCTCCCATGCTCATTTAGAGATTTTGATGTTCCTTTTAATTAGAAATTAGCGAGGCGAGAATGCCAAGATAATTGGCCGATGGAGTGCGAAACACAACGTCTGTCAAGACTCAATCTATTACTACAACTACTAGAGATATTAAATAGGGACTGAAAACCTCAGATATCACTAAATGATATATTCTTCCGAGTTTTGAATTCTCTCAGTGGATTTCGCTGAGGTGTTGTGCGTAATCACATGATATATGGCCGCGTGCACGTCACATTTCGCATCAAAAATTTAGTTGTGAATATTAGTTAAAATAGCGAAAATGCATTCCAACAACTACATCATGGTGTATCCCTCGTGGCGCAATTGGCTAGCGCGGTATGTTTCCTTGGGGGAAAAAATTCGTTGCCGTAACTAACGTCTATCTAGTTCGAGTTAGTTTCCCAACCAGGAAAATTCCAGTGTCTCAACTAACGATCTATAGCTGTTACCACTCAGTCAATCGAGAGGTTGGTGGTTCGAGCCCACCCGAGGGAGTTGTCCTATTTTTGCAGGCTTGCCTTTTGGTTGTTTGGTGCTTATTGGCATTTTTTTGCTATAAAATGGTGGTTTGTGCATGGGCTGTTTTACACAAGCGAGAAAAAATAACAATGAACGTTTACATTGTACGACTTTCCAAAATACAATAAAATTTCAATGCAAAGTGATTGAAGTTGTTTTACTCCTTTTTCTAGCTTTGTTCTCATAGTATTTGTAGCGGTCACATCAAAACGATCACTAAATGTATGTTGACTCTAACTGTGTCTACTAACTTGCTGCTGTTATAGTTGGGTTGAAACATTAATGACCAGTTTATAGGACACAAATAACGCAGATCATCAAAAATCTCAATCTAAAGTTGTTTTTGCGTCTAGGAAGTGCCTAGGCACTAATTGGATTATTAAAAGCCTCATCTTTTTGGGTTCAGACATTCCCAGGAGACTAATTAGACCATCAAAAGCCTCAATTTCCCTTATATTTCCGTCAAGGCAATGCCTGGACACTAATTGGATCTACAGCCAAATCAGTGCCGTATTTGGCCAATAGAGGCCCTCCATTCGTGAATTGCGATATTAGAGTGGAACAGTTACACCCGGCACACTCTATCTAATACACGTTTCCGATGCCATCGGACAAAACGGCTCCTCGCTGCGACATGTTTCCCTCTCCCTCCCAACTAAAAATTAAGACTCACGTTATCTCCAATCTCACGTGACGTTATAACGTACCGCTGTATCTTATTCACATCTTTGCTATAAGTCAGTAAGTACGCCATCATATATGGAATTATTGCACCTTCAGATCTGGCAATTGATCCGGTGAGAGTGCCTCACGTGAGAGCAGAGAGAATAGAGGCTTTTTTTCTTTTCGTTTCACGCTGAGTTTAGTTACTTATCTGTAAACAGTAGGCCAACCTCTCCAAACCAATTGCTTAGCGTCCGATTCTAGCACAACTTCTTAACCCTCGCTACAAGATGTCTAGGAGCCTGAATGAGAACATTTGGGCTTGAATTATCAAAAAAGGTGAGCAAGAGAAGTGCCTTGCTAGAAATAGTTGGGTAGCTGGAGCTCAGGTCGAAGCCAGCGTAGAAGGCTCAGCCCGCAGCCTCCAGTTGTAGAACGAAAACTACATCCCCTCAGTGCCTCAGATATACAAGACTTTACGTGATTGCCTCTTGCTTTGTGGTCATCACTTTACGTGATGGCTGTTGAATAGTGGGCATTACTTTTTTAATTATTAGGGCAATAGCTAGAGCTCAAGCGTAGAAACTGAAGAGACCATAGAAAAAGACAATCCGTGGGCCTAGGACGTAGCTAATATAGTGCTAATTTGGTGACGCAATTTAAGACCTTTTTAGTATTCAAATAACTGTATTCCCAACAATGGCTTTTCTCGCTACCTCGAGTGAGGTAGCAAGAATGGTTGTCGTTTACTTCTAATTTCCATATGGAATGTTACTGATGAACACAACCAGCACAGCACAGTATCTGCGATTGTCAACATCATGAAATCAGTGAAAATGGGACTAGGAGGTTCAAAACAAAGGAGTAACTTACCCCGCAGCGGCTCCAAAGATTTCATGGCGCTTTGCTTGTGTGAATAGCGATAGTACTGCTGAGAATACTAGGGTAAATATAAGCAATACACCGATGCTGACTGTGTAAGTGATATCAAGGTTTTGCTCCACAGAAAGTCTATATAGCAGAAATACTGGCAATATAAGAAGGCAAATTAGTACCAGAGTCAAGATCGCGGTTATGAAGCAGTCTTTGCGACTTTTGCTGTAATAGTGAAGATTGGGGTCATTTGTCTTCTCACGGTCCTCCTATAATATGAATATTAGATATGTTCCGAATTTGAAATACCATCACCTTATTCTTCAGATAAACTTGCCTTTGAACAGAAGATCATCTACAACATCGGTAAGCTAGTACACACTTATTACTGGTTTACTAGAAGCTGCCACTTACCTTAAGTAAGGGACAATGGAAGATTTTGAGCACCTTCTCTATGAAGGAATCCAGGAATGCCATCTCCCTTCCATCACGCAAAGTGATAAGATCCTCTTTCCAGTAAATAAAGCCACTTTCTTCGTCAACTAAGGGCTTTTTGTCGAAGATATAGGCCTCGACACTTCTGTAGTCTCTTGCTGCTGGCTTGTTGAGCGCGACCATTTGTTGAGCTTTCAAGACCCAGGTGTCTAGAGATTATCAGATATTTTGTCATGATAACTAAAGTAGAAGCGTCTACCATATTTGTCTAACTTTTCCTCGATCTCATCAAGGATTTTTGTGCGTGTGCGAGTCCCCTCGGGCTCCTTACGGTCTGCCGCTTCATCCGAGTCCCTAGACAACAATAATCGGCGTTGCTGTTCTGTGCCTTCTGCATCAACATCGTCGTATTCATCTAACTCGGCCTCAAGTTTTCGCAACTCATCCTGCTTCCTAAGAAGCATACGTGAATGAAGATATCCGAACCGCCGATAGAGCATGAAGTTTTCATCACTATCCAGGAACGTACTCAGAGCGCGATAGCCTCTATGTTTTTCTTCTACTAAAGGAATATTAGTATGATTACTTATGAGTTCTTTGCCAAGCCGACTTACATATCCTGACTTTAGAGTTTCGCTTTTGGTTGATAGTTGTTGTCCAGGGACGCCATTGTAGGAATTTCCTCAGCGGCAAAGCCTGCTGTGAAGGCAGAGTACTAGCTTGAGTACAGACGCCTGAATTACTTCGAGAACTACTGTGGTCTATAAACCCTTTCTCTAAGTCACTAATTGGTAAAGTAGAAAATTCCATATTATGTCGTTTGTGTTCGTAAAGCAACGGAAAGAGCTCAAGTTGTGGAAAATGAGCCGTACTATATAGGCACTGCTTGTACACAGGGTGAGGCTGGATGAAGAACATCATCGATAGGATTTTGCTGGCATATTCTCTGCATGCAGAGCCGAGTGAGAGAATGGAGTGACAGCGGCGCCCGACGTTGAATTCAATTGGCAAACGCATATAAAGCCCAAACCCCAATTCAAAGGATGCGCAAGCTAGAAAGGTCTGCCGTTTGCAGACCCTTGCCTGATCAAATCACATTTGACGAGATATGAATTGGTGCCTAAATTAAATGCATTCACTGAGCTTTTCCTGCCGCATCCACTCCCCCTTGTTGTGCAGTTCACCTTCTTTTCCCTTAACCTGATAGATGTATTCACCACTGACTTCGTCCTTCTTCCGAGAGACAATTGTAACTTCAAATGAACCTCTCTTAGGAATGCTGAGCCATGCAGTGTCTCCTTGGTAGAACTTTGGTATGGACTGAATTATCAGGCATAAGCCCTTTGCGTCCAATCAAGTTTAGCAAGCGACTTACATCCATTGGGTTTTTAGAACCCGTGTAATGAGAGCGGTCTTCGGGCGTCTTAGGCCTCTGCTCAGGCATATCCGAGTTAGAACTTGGAGATCACCACATGAATCAATCATAGCACGGGTAATCCCCCCATACCTCAGAGCCTAGGGGCTTGCTATCCGACATTATAAGGCTGTGTTCTGCTAATGGAATAAAGCCTGCCGCGTAGCTTCGTCTTGAGTTTCGTGGATTGCGCCCGAGGATAATTCTGCCTTGGGACAAAGCCGGGGCTGTTTCATTACAGCTTTAAAGTCAGTTCTGACAAAGGGTCTATGAGGCTCTTGTCTGCCTTGTCTTTCCGCCTTTACCTGCATGATAAGGAATTGGGCCACTTGCCAGAGATCCTATTGGCGAGCATACTACGCATAGCCACAATTAATCCTCCAAAAGCTCAGATGTCACACCACTACTGCCTCGCTGCCTCAATTGACTGCCTTGACTACCGACCCTAGAACCCTGTCGGGCTTTCAATCCTATGGCTGGCAGTTTGGCTTGCTTCAAGCCTAAAAGCCTTTCTCGCCCTCCAGCCAGTTGATTTTCTGTATACTGTTACAGAGGTCATCGTTGGCCAAAAGAAATTGCAATAGTAGCAGGCACTCTACTGCATACAATGAACACGACAGCTGAAATGTCTCCAGGCGTCTTGCATGACAGCTTGCCCAACGGATCGACTTCAACCCAAACAAAATACTACCAGGATGAAGCAGAATCTCACGACTCAAAGTTGAAGGCAATTTGGGATGAGCATATGGGAGATGTGAAGAAAGCGGTGGTTTTCTACCGAAGGGCCATCGTACTCTTACTATCTTGGCATCCAGAAGTTGACGATCTCCACACTGATAAGGAGGTGAGCAAGTCAGCGCGGGAGCAAAACATCAATTATTGACTAGGTTAGGTGACTGAACTTCAGGATGTATTTCAAAATACATTCAAATACGAGACTGTGCGGAAGACTTTAACCCAAGATCCAAAAAGGACGGCTCAAGCCCAGGTTAACAAGCATCTTTCTGAATTTGTTTTTGATTATGATGACACGAACACCCTCTTGATCATTTACTATGCAGGCCATGGCACACCAGGAGATTCAAGTGGTGGTTTAAAACTAGCAGGGTAATTCGTTCACTGTCTTTCTTTGGAAATTCGCTAATGCTTACCAGAAATCGATCTCTGGTCGCTGAAGACAGCAGCGAGTTGCACGAGATTGTATGGAATTCGGCCGAGCACAATATACGGGCCACAAAAAGCGATGTTCTTGTCATCTTTGATTGCTGTCATGCTGGGGAATTGGAACGGAACGTCCGCTCAAACTTCACACGTAGAGCTTTTGAATATCTAGCAGCGACTTCTGCAAAATCTACAACTAGGAAGCCGGGCCCGCGTTCCTTTACGACTGCATTAATATGGGCCCTCAACGATCTCGTAGCCTCGGAAAAGAGATTTACCACCCAGGTATTGCTAAGCAAAATCCTTAATGCCCCTGATTTCCCAGAAGACCAGTCGCCAAGACTTTCAGAACGAGGGCCGGCGTGTTTACGAAGAATTGTTCTTGCGCCTTTAAACGACGATGCTGTTAGCAATGTCTCTGACACCAATCCGCAGGACGAGGAAGAAGGAACTAGACAAGATTTGAGCGTTCGATTTGTCTTCAGCAAGCGCATCACAGAGAAGATGGTCACAGGTCTTGCTGTAGAGCTGAGGAGGCTTATCAGCGAGGGCGATTTCAAGGCCACAACTATCCTTTGGGAGGGCATCAACTTTAAAAGCCCCATTCATTTTAAAGATTTAGCTACACAGTTTCACACCTATAAGTGGGCCCAGAGATGGTTGGACCAGGTGAAGAGCAAAGGTGCTACAGCTTCTACGATCGATCCCACTCCTCAACTTGAAGCCTCAGGATCAAGTTCACCTGATGAAAGTCCAATTACCACACCGAATTCAGATAAAACACACTCCGAACCTGACATTGGTCAAGATGAGGAAGGTCCTAGCACGAAAACGGTGGCCGAAATCGTCGTCAGTGTCAATACACCTTCGAAAGCCAGAGGAAAAACTCCGTGGCATAAAAAGCGCAAGAGAGAGTCAGCGATCGGCAGCAGTGTGGAGAGTCCAGAGGGGACCATTACTGCGACTACTATGACACCGCAGAAACGACCAAGACGCGGCGTTGAAGGGCGACAGAACATGACTCGAAGCTGACCTAGCGCTATTTCATTCTGTAGCATTAAGCTTCTAATCGATCGGCGTTGATTTAGAGCAACGGACAGGAGAAATGACGATCAGTCTAGTCGGCGTTCCTCCCTTGTTTTAATTATACAAATGTTCCAGCAAGTCATGCCTTACTTAAGGCGATGGAGCTGTGCGCCTTTCTCTACTCGACTGACATGGACGCTCAACCTGCCATACAGTACCAACGCGAACACCGGTCAAAATCAGCGGCCTGCAAGCATTTACTAGATGACTTTGACAGATGCTAGAATTTCTAGGTGGGCCTTACTAATATGAGACTTCATTTTGTTTCCCTTTTCACAAGCGCGAGGACGGAGGTTAAGCTATGAAAAGGTGGAGAAAAGAGACAGTAGGGTCGAGGGTGTATAGAGTCAATCCCCAAGTCGATAACGAAGTCCAGCTCAGAGATGGGATTCTCAAGCAGAAGGTGTGCAGACTTCAACGTGAAAACGTTACGCGCATCAATACGCTCAGCCATGATTAGTATCACCAGCGCTCCATACAGGCAGGTCGCCAGCCACCACAAAGCTACGGTGATACATCGCTAAACTCGTTGGCGGACCAAAATGGCTCCCCGGAGGTGCAAGGGACCCTAAATGAGAGTGGGACCAGCAATGAATCAGGCTAAGTGGGATAATAGGGGTGTGTGGACGCTAGCTGTAACTTGAATTTCGGCGAAGTCTGCGTCGAAACTTGAAGGATCGGCTACGCATCCCACTCTTTTCCCCTTACCAGTCAGTTTAGACCAGGCCTCATACGTCGCTTCACTCCCAGTCGGCGAAAGCAAATGCGTGGCGAAAGCAAGTGCATAATTTCAAGCATTTTACATTAATAAAGTCATGAATTAAATACTACAGGTAGAGTTACTTCTGTTAATTGTAGAAAGCATAGAAAAACATGCGACAGCATAAATAATATTACAATTAACTCTGTTTGTCCTACTTTATCAAAATTGCAGATGTTCTTCATTCTAATTTTTAACTTTGTGTAAATCCGAATGTCTAAAAAGGAACCCCCTTGTACAACATAGACATATAAGAACGTTATCCTATTAATTATCTTCAATATCGGCTTGCATGTTGGTTTTAATGTCGGGGGAATGCGACAGGATGGACGACCGGTTGTGTTTGCTAATAAAATTCTATGATATTGCGATTTCAGCTATGAAATTACGCACTTGCTTTCACTACGCATCTGCTTTCGCTGACTAGGAGTAAAGCGACGTAGGAGGCCTGGTCTAAACTCCGACGATTAACTGTTTTGCCGGGAAGGAGAGTTGAAAACCCCATACGACGCGATACAAATTAAGTACCTCAAAGCATTGCTCCATCGCAACGTATCTGAGGTTTGAAGAGGACGGAAACGCATAAACGCCCAAGGATCCCCTATCAATTAGAAGCCATTCACAAAGAGAATCACCCCCCAGCATGAAACATGGCCAACCTCCCCCCTAAGTCCCATTAGACCCACCATTCTGATTCTGCACGAAAACAACCAGAACCGCCGAGAACCTGCCCAATACGTTAGCTTCTGCATACAAGTCACAATTATCCCAAGAAAACTTACGCAGCAGTAGCAGTAAATATTTCCGTCCTTGAAGTTCCAGAATCCGTGAGACCCATGAGTCCAATTGCAAAAATAGCTGTGAAGAGTGCGATGAAACCGAGGAGCATAGCCTGGGTGTGCATTGTTGCAAGCACTGCGATGGCGACAGTTGGGAGGAGACAGGCTACGAGTGTGGCGACGAAGGAGGTGAAGCGGAGCTGTTGAAGAACTGGAAGTCAGTGATTGCCCAATCGAGCAGGGTTTGGAGGTTGTGTCCCGCAACATTCCAGACTAGGAAATATTTTTCTCTCCGATTACTTACCATGCGGCTCATACGGTAGGTGACGAGAGTGGGTTGTGATTTCTTAGCATCTCCTGATGTGCTTCCAACCGAGCTCCGTCGAAACGTCTGCGAAATCTTCTGTATGAGAGTGGAGGTAGTTGAAAACCTCTTCTCAAGCTCTGCGCTGCTGGTGCTGGGCAGTACTCCTCTGTTCCTTTTAGTGCCTTCTGATCGTTTGAAGACATTTTTGAAGGGATTAGGGAGAATATGCCAAAACGGTATCCATTGGTGGGCAACCCATCGAGTAAGCCCATCTACATCCTTACTCCTGCGGGGAACGACAAGATCCAGATCATTTTTCTCGGAATTTTCTGCCCAGATTATGCTTCGTAATAGATGCCAGGATTGCTCTTTCAGAGACTTCGGCGGAGGATCATCTGGCTTTAGGTCTTTGAAGGTATGCTAGCTATCACATGCTCCTAACCCCTCACAACGGTTAACCAGTGGGCAAGTTCCAGACAGGGAGACACTGCGAATAAGCCACTGGGAAAAGAGTGACGAGCTGGAAAAGGCAAGGAACCTTCGCGCGAAGATAAAAAGAGAAGGTAGTGACTTTGATAATAAACTTCCGGGCCTCGACAAAAGAGAACCTCTGCTGGTCGACGAAGAGAAGATCCTCCGCTGGACCCTCGAAATTTGGGACTTCGCGTACGAGCCTGGAAAGAGCGACGTGGAGAAGCGAAAATCTTGTGACCCTCTATGGGAGGAGATCCGACGTACCTTTCAAAGCGATGAGATAAAGAAAAAACTCGCCCATGTGTGGGAGCACGTCAGGAACAAGCTTGGGTATGAGGAGAAGTACTTCATGCCCGCCACTTCCTCGACATGGGCGAGTGGTAGAGACCAGTAGTCTCTAACATAGGACATGGATACATCACGGCCGCTCAGTGCTTTACTTGTCACCTTCTCTTTTGCTTCATATGTACTGTTCAGTTGGATAACTAATGGGCAACTCGATGATTTCCTGTCACTCAAGTATCAGCGGAACTCGGCGGTTGGGACAGTCCTTACTAGCAACGGCGAGAACCTTCTTTTAGAATCTCGAGCAATCAATGAATTAGCTATTTCTTTGCAAATGCCTATACCCAATTCCGTGTAGGGTGAACCTGACTCTGTGACTTCCAGAAATACCTTGCTTCCAAACCTTAAAGCAAAGACAGCCATCATCGACTGCCTAAGGCTCCTCGATCTAAGCACCAAGCCCATAAGGTCTCGAATATTCGGTCGTCTGCTTCTCGACTCCATTTCAATCTCCTGCTCAAGCCCCAAACTTCTTCCTACCCTCCATTTCCTCCTCAACCATGCTCTGACCCCCTCACAGCTTCCATCATCATCATCATCATCATCATCATCACCCTCTCCACCTTCGAAACCCCGCATTCTCCCGTCC